>Ga0207646_10001160_pt1 | contig 33445 bp, 34 predicted proteins | sample KBSK5502metaG_FD_184343 | JGI IMG/M metagenome (GOLD analysis project Ga0207646, IMG submission 184343) | Corn, switchgrass and miscanthus rhizosphere microbial communities from Kellogg Biological Station, Michigan, USA - KBS K5-50-2 metaG... | ecosystem: Host-associated > Plants > Roots >... | reverse complement strand
CGCCTGAAACAATCTCATCTTGGCCACGGCGTACTCTTCGGTTCCGGTCATTTCCCGGCCCACGTTCTTGGCCCACTTCTCCACGGCGCCGTGGCGGACAAAAATCCGCAAGGGAAAGACCTTCTGACGATCGACGGAGACCATATAGACGTATTCGGTACCGGCCGCCAGCCCGCGGCGCGTCTTCTGCACTTCATAGAAGTAATACTGGTAGACGTAGCCTGTCGCAGCAGAATAGCTCTTGATCCGGCGAGCCGCTTCCGGGCGTGCCATGGCGCGATTATTCGGGGTCCGTCTGGCGAAGTCAACCAAACGAGCCCGTTCTGACAAACGGCGCGAGCGGCCAGTTTGGAACGCCTCGGGAGCCACTGGTTCCAGAATGAAACAGAAGATTCGGCCGGCCATGTGCATTCAGTTCTTGCTTGCGTTGCGTTAAGCATCTCTCGAAGGGCGTGGATTCGAGTTAACTTGCAGGGAGGACAAGCCTTAAGCCGCGAAGCGTGGCACTGATCTCTAATCTGCCTGACATTTCATCGCACGCCAGTCTGGGCGTTTCGCACTGGCACAGTCATTGCTTGCGTCGCAGATCATGGCGGGCGGGAGACAAGGACCGGTAGCAGGCGCTGACATCGAATTTGTCATTCTTATTTGCGTGGTCCTCGCAGCGGGAGCAGGAACCCTGGGCTGCGGCGTTACCGGCGGGAGTCCTGTATCTCCCCCGCCGCCGCCTCCACCGCCGATCAGCGTGAGCGTTTCACCCCCTACCACTTCCGTGTTTCTCGGGGCGCCTCAGCAATTCGCCGCCTCCGTGACCAATACCACCAACCCCGGCGTCAATTGGAGCGTAAATGGCGTCCCTGGCGGGGACTCCGTCGTGGGCACGATTTCAAACGCGGGGCTGTACACCGCGCCGCAGATCATGCCATCCCCGGCGACCCTTACCGTTGCGGCCACCAGCGTGGCCGACCCCTCGAAGAGCGCCTCGGCGACGGTGACTGTGATGAGCGATATCTCCATTACTGTGTCGCCGGGGACAGCCCCTGTGGAGCTGGGCTCGTTGCGGCAGTTTGCCGCGAGCGTCACCAGCTCCGGGAACCCCAACCGGGCGGTGAGCTGGAGCGTGAGCGGGTCCGGCTGCTCCGGCGCGGCCTGCGGAACGGTTGACTCTAGCGGCCTCTTCACGGCGCCGCAGATTCTGCCTTCGCCGCCCAGCGTGACGCTCACGGCGCGCAGCGTGGCCGACCCCTCGAAGGCCGCCAGCGCCGCGATCACGGTCACCAGCAATTTCGCGCTGACGGTCAGCGGCCCGGCCTCGGTGAACACCGGCGCCACCGTTGCATATACGGCCACGATTACTCCGGCGCCGAACTCAAATCCGAGCCGGGTCGTGAACTGGAGCGTCTCCGGTCCAGGATGCAGCGGCGCCGCCTGTGGCTCCATCACCGGCACGGGCAACTACACAGCGCCCGCATCAGCGCCCTCACCTGCTGCCGTCAACATCACTGCCACCCCCGAAGCGGATCCGTCCAAAGCGGCTTCGCTGGCAGTGACCATCAATTCCACGGTCACTGTCACGGTGGCGCCCGTGTCGGCAAACGTCGCGCTCGGCCAGTCGCAGCCCTTCGCGGCCATGGTAACCGGGACACAAGACACTAGCGTCACGTGGGACGTGAACGGCGTCGTCGGCGGCAACTCAACCGTCGGCACGGTCACCAATTCCCCGAGCGATCCGGACCACACTACCTACACCGCACCGGCTAGTCTGCCCACACCGAACCAAGTCACGGTTCGCGCGAGGAGCAACGCCAGCCCGAGTGTCTTCGGCACTGCCACGGTTACCCTGACCAGCGCGATCGCGGTTCAAGTCGCGCCCAGCTCTTCCATCCGCGCCATTAACCACACGCAGACCTTCACCGTCCAGGTGGCGAACTCCTCCAATCAAACTGTCCAGTGGGCAGTCAACGGTATCCCCGGCGGCGATGCAACCCTAGGTCAGATCTGTGTGGCCAGTAGCAGCCCTTGTCAGCCCATCGCAACCAGCAGCGCAGGCACCGTGGATTATCTGGCGCCGTCGAGCGTGCCATCGAGCAATCCGGTAACGGTCAGCGCCACCAGTCAGGCGGACCCCTCGAAGAGCGGCAGCGGGCAGGTGACCATCCTGGCGCACGTGCAGGTGAGCGTGCTGCCTTCGAGTGTCACGCTCGCGCCCGGCACTACACACCCGTTCACCGCCCAGGTGGATGGGACCGCGAACCAGAACGTCACCTGGCAGGTTTCCGGAGTGGGCTGCTCTGGTCCGGGCGGACCGTGCGGCGCGATCGACTCGCTGGGACTTTACACCGCTCCGCTGGCCCCGCCCTCGCCTGATTCGATTAACGTCACCGCAACCAGCGCGGACGATACCAGTCGCTCCGCTTCGGCAACCGTGACGATTGCTACCGGCCCGTCGGTGAACACGCTGCTGCCGGCCAGCGTAACCGCCGGGGCTGCGGGAGGGTTTCCACTAAAGGTACAGGGCAGCGGCTTCTTGGCCAGTAGCCCGGGCCCGGGGTCGACGATTATTCTCAACGGCAGCGCGAGGACTACCACTTGCGCGAGCACCGGCGAGTGCATCACCACGCTCGCCGCCGCGGACTTGGCCGTCGCCGGAAGCTTTCCCTTGCAGATTCGCAACCCGGACGCGACGCTCTCGAACCAGGTGGCATTCGTCGTGGTTCAGCTCGCCACGACCGAGGACGTGATCGCGCTGACCGCGGCGGCACCCAGCGCCACCGGCAAGGATATCGTCGTGGTCGAGCCGAGCACCGCTGGAGGGACTTCGCCAGATTTGAACCTCAATGTTGCGGCAATGGGACCGTTTTCGCCCGCGAACAACTCCTGCGTCCTGGCGGGCAGCCCGCTCGTCCTGAACCGGCCTTCCTCGGGCAACGCGACTGCGGACGTCTGCGCTTTTTCGCTGAGCGGCCTTGACCCGGCGCTGACTTACACGCTCACCGGGCCGGCTCCGAACGACGTCAGCATCATCAGCAAGGAGCCGCTCGGGCTGGGCATCATCCATCTCGCGTTGCAGCTCTCCAGCACCTCCCAGGTCGGCCCGCGCAGCCTTTTCGTCGAAAACCCGAACAAAGACAAAGCCGCGGCCAGCGGCGCACTCGAGGTGAAATGAAGATGAAGCGGCATGCAATCATTTCGGCGGCTACCTTTCTCGTGCTGGGCGGGATGGCCGCGCAGGCAACAACCTTGGCGCGCATGAGTCTGGACGAGCTCGCATCCGCAGCCCACGTCGTAGCGCAGGCGCAATGCCTCGAGAGCGAGAGCCGCTGGGAAGCCGGCACGATCTGGACGTTGACTCAGTTCGAAGTCATCCAGACGATGAAAGGCGCGGCGCCGCGCCTGATTACCGTCCGGCTACCCGGCGGGCGGGTTGGCCACTTGCAGTCCTTCGTGGACGGCGCGCCGCGTTTCCAGCCGGGCGAAGAAGTCATCCTGTTCCTTGAGCGCGCCCGGGCAGGCGATTTCTCCGTCACGAGTTGGGTACAGGGTACCTTCCGCATCCACCGGGATCCATCCACCGGACAAGGGAGCGTCACTCAGGACTCTAGCGGGTTTGCCGTGTTCGACCCGGCCACACGAAAGTTCCGCTCGGCGGGCGTACGAAACGTCCCACTCGAGCAGTTCAAGCAGCGGGTAGCCGAAGCCGTGGAGCGTCGAGCGAGCGGGAGGCAGCCATGAGAAGCGCGATCCCGGGCACCGGAAAATCAGCTGCCCTGCTGACGGCATGGCTGATGTTGTTGCAGGTTGCGGCGCCGTCGTCGGCCGGCGCGTTTGTCTTTGGCTATACCGTGGCTGACATGCGGCAGCCCAGCTCGCAAACCGGCGGCTCGGCCTGTCCCATGCCCAACCACTTCAATGCCGCAGTCGCGGGCGTCATCGACCGCCGATGGAGCACCTCGCTCGGCGCCAGCCCTGTTGTCATCCTAACGCAGGACCAGACGTTGGATGGACGCCTCAATGAGATTGAAACGGTCATCCAGCAATCCTTTGCGGTGTGGACCGGCGTCGCGAGCACCTCGCTCGGGAGCTCGGCCCTCGGCCCATTGAACCGCACATCCACGCAGGCCGCTTGCAGCGGCAGCGATGGTCTGAACAGCATCTGCTTCAACCAGAACGACGCGGCGTTCACCACCGGCATCCTGGCATTCACACGCGTGGTTACCTCCGACCTCATCGGGGAACAGCCGTTCCCCAATAACCCGCCGTCAAGCTTCATCGGAGAGATTTTGGACGCAGACATTCTGCTGCGGCCAAATGACAGCACAATTACTTTTGCCACGCCTGCAGCGCTGCCAGGCCATCCAGCGGCCTATGACCTCGAGACCGTCTTAACGCACGAGCTGGGCCACTTTTTCGGCTTCAACCACTCCGGCGTCTGGCGCGCGATGATGTATCCGTTTGCGGCGCCGCAAGGCCAGTTCCTGGGCGATCGGCCGACCGCGCAGGTCCCTGATGCACCGCTCTCCGACGATGACCGCACCGGCCTCCGCGTGCTTTACCCGGACCCAAGCGATACGGCCAACGTGGGCTCCATCAGCGGGCGCATCCTGCCGGCCAATCCGCTCTCGCTGCCCATGCATCCGGCTGGTGTAACGGGTATTTTCGGGGCGCACGTTGTCGCGGTGGACAGTGCCAGCGGCGCGGTGGTGGCCGCGGCACTGGCAGGGTGGTCTTGCAGCGGCTTAGGCCCCCCGCAGTTCGACGGCTCCTACGCCATCGAACACCTGCCCGTGGGCGCCAATCGCAGCTACAAGGTCTATGTCGAGCCGCTTGATGGCCCGGTCACTCCCGGCGACATCCTCTCCTCCACCGCCGCGCTCTGCCGCAACCGCATCACCGACCCGGGCTGGCCGGCGCAGTTTGCCTGCACCGCCCCTGACGTAACCATCAACTTCACGACGCGCGTGCGTCCTGGTCCGTAACCGTCTTTTTTTTCGCCGATTGAATGATTGATCGCGGGACTGGGGTGACCTGGGGAAGCTCTGCGGGGGAGGAACTTGGCGGTCAGTCTCAACGCACCTGGCTTATTCTTCCCAAACCGAACCGGTCCAATGGTAGGCCCTCATCCGCCCGGTGGCGCCCTGGATGGTCACGGCGCGAGCGGTTTCCGGGTGGCCGGGAATGCCGATGAACATCGTGCCGTCGAGCGGAACGCCAGCCGAATCGACGAGCGTGCCGTCGCTACGGAAGATCAGCGTTCGGGTTCCACCGAAGGCGATCGAATTGGCATTGCCGAAACCATCGGGCGTGTCCGGCAGGCCTGCGAAGAGGGTGAACTGAACCGTATTCTCCATCGAGACCGCAGGAAAATCGGTGAAACCGAACGGCACGTCGAACCGGCGGAGTTGCATCCGGTCGGGTGCGTCCAACTGGATCTGGATGCTGCGCTGCTGGGCCATCGCTGACTCTCGGGCCAGCCGCATCTGCCCAATCACCAAGTCCAGACCGGCCCCAGCCTGAATGCCGGTCCGTGCGCCTTCCATGCTGACCACGGCCATCCCGGCTACAAACATCAGCACAGAGAGGCCGGCAATCACTCCGAGTGCGCTGAAACCCGATGATCCTCTTCGGTTCGGATCTCTCATCAATGTGCTTCCTTCCTTCCAACCTGGGCCATCCGGAAGCCGGAGTAGAGCTCTGTCGTGCTGGCCCACCTAACGCGCTGCAACACGGGGTACACAGTTGCCGGCATCAAGGCTCGCCGCGGCGGCACCCCTCGAGTCCGATCTTTCTTCCCCTTTTGGGGTCAGTACTTCTTCCACGTGAACGAACTCAACATATAATTGCCGACGGTGTAGGCATTGTGCTGCAGGCGGCGGTCGTAGTGGATAGCCGCGCCGCCCATGTCCGTCAGGTTATTGCCGATAACCGCTCCATACCAGCTCCCCTGTCCGGTAAACGAGAAACTGGCATTTGGAGCGTACAACAAGGCTGAGGCTTGTGAGTTACCCGCAAGTTTGACCGTGCCGGTTCCCGCGTAGAGGATCTGGAAGTTCATGGGGTTCAGACTGGGGTTTTGTATGCTGTTGCCGGTCAGATCCACCACCGCCCCGCTCACATTATTGCCCGTGACGTTGAAGATCACCGGGCCGGAATCGATGATCAGGCCGGACTGGGCAGACTGTTCTTGAAAGCTGTTGATGTTGTAGGTCCCGGCCGAGACATGCAGGTTCGCATTACCTGATATGTCTAAGTTTCCGTACGCACCAGGCGGAAGGTAGATGTCCCCTCCCGAGGAGGTACACCCTGAAATCGCGCTTGCCCCAGTGGGACAAGTCCATTTCTTGTCGAGGCTGAAGTTGGTCGTGCCCGGAGGCGGAATCACCGGAGTCGGGTAGACCACGGGTTGGGGCAGCTCCACCAAGCCTCCGGTCACCGTGCCCTGGCTATCCGTCCACGCTGTGACATTGCCGGAGGTGCAGGTGCCCACCCCAGTGCGCGGAGTGGACAGGCTGCCATTGAGGGTGGTGGGGTTGCCGCCTGTTGTTAAGTTTCCGTTTGTGCCCACGTTGCCGCCATACGCCTGCGTCGAGACACTCCCATTGACGACCGCGCTGGAGTCATAGCTATCGGTAGTGCCGCCCCCGCCGAAGGTGAGAGCGCTGCAGCCATTGCTGGTCGCGAAGGCCGCATAATTGAAAACCGGTGAGATGGGCTGCTCCAGGATCGCGGAAACTTCCACCTGGGCGTTGCGAAGGCCACTAATAGTGCCATCCGATGTGATGAGCCAGGATTGGACCGTGACAGGGGTTGTGGAGCCATACGGAGTCACTCGCTGCATGGAGAGCAGTTTGGCAGAGGAAGTGTAGTTCACCGTCGAATTACCAGCCGTGAGGCTGCCGTGGCCTGCGTCGTTGAAACTGCTCTGCGCCGCAGCGAGAGGGTAGTTCGACGCCACGGTACTGTCGGCCGACAGAACTACGGGGTTGCCGGAGTAGGTCACCGGCGAGGCAGTGAGTATATAGTTGGTGATCGGATCGCCTGCTCCTCCCGGCGGCGTATAGCCGGTAGACATCAGGAAATTGGCGGCCTTGTTCACGCCAGCTTCCGCCCCACCCCGTGCTTGCGACATGATGCGATAACTCATGCTGGACCAGGTTTCGGTCTGGGAGAGAAACATCAGGGAGACGGCCATAACCGACAGCACCAACACCAAGATCAGTGCCAAGATCAGGGCCACGCCTCTTTGTTTTGTTTTGATCATAGCTCCTCGATTCTGCTCACTAGGGCAACAAAGTCGTCACGCTCGGCGCCCCAGTGGGCCCAGCCGGCATTGGCTGGACGCGGTTCGGCACATTACCGCTGGCCAGCTGCCATCCCTCGAACACGTTGCGAGGCGAAACGTTCAGTAACGCCTTGGTTTCCTTCTGAAACTGGTTCGTCTGGGGGTCCGCGTTCTGCGTTTGGACCGTCAAAGTGACGGCCACGTTGATGACATAGGTGTCAGCGCCCACCGTCTTCTGCTGGTAACTGAAGCATGGCGTTCCACCGGGATTAGCCAGGATGTTGGGCAGCAAGATCATCGCGCTGGTGAGAGGGGGCTTCGTTGCAGCGGTGATTGACATCACATTGCGGTAGAGATTTCCGCCGACTGCGTCACAGGTGTACTCGACATAGACCATATTTCCATCGCCGTTGATGTCGCCGTACATCTTAAGGACCGTGGGGGTTGAACCGTTCGTTATATTCGTCGGAACGATCCCACTGGCAAAGGCTCCCATAACCATGACCGGAGCACCGTTGGCGTGTACATTTTCGAATCTTGCGGTAATCTGATTCGTCGCCGGGGCGACGGCGGTTAGCGCAACGGTCTCCTGGTTTCCCGCGGGGCAAGCCGGAGGCACACATCCAGTATCAGGTCCGATCACCAGTTGCTCACCAGTGAACATGCCGGCGGCCGAGCTAACCGTAACCTGAGTTGCGGCGCCAGTGCCGGCCACGGCCGAAGCTAAAGTGACCGGTGGTGCGGGCAACGAGATTTTTCCTGCCTGGCCGATTTCCTGCTGAAGCACCTCCGTCGCACTGCGCACGCCGCTGTGCATCTCGGTCCGGTTCGAGAGCGTTCCCTGAGTCATCATCATCTGCTTGAGCGCGGTCATGACGATTCCTGAGATCAGCAGCAGAAGACCGAGAGCAGTCATCAGTTCCAGCAGTGAAAATCCGGATTGCCTTCCTCCCGTCCCGCATTTTTGTGCGATCACCGAATCAGACACGTTGCTTCCTCAGAAGGGACTTGTCTTCAGCGAGGTGACGGTGGATTGCGGAAGCGCCCCAGTCCCTGTCGATCCGACGCCGGATCGCACCTTGGATGCGATCGTGATCTGCTTCAGATTGGTTGTGCCGGCGGGGGTCGAAATCTGCCATACACGGATGTAATACCAGGTGGCCGGCGCCGCTCCTCCGGCAACCGCGAGTGGATTGCCGCTTTGGTCCAGGTAGTCCACATACCCCGCCGCCGGGGCGTTCGGATCCGAACTGCCACCGACGTGCAGCCCTGTTCCAGTGGTACAGGAAGGGGTAGTTGATGGGCCGCACGCCGGAAATACGGTGGTATCAGTTCCAGGAAGCGTATCGCCATCGCCGTAGGCAAGGCTGATGAGCTGTTCCATCTTATCTTGGGCATATTCGGTAGCGCGAGCTGACAGATGCCCCTGGTTTTCTGTGGTCGAGGTTGCAACCATCGCCATAGACATGATCCCGGCCGTAATAATGAGCAGCAGGACGACTGCAATCATGGTCTCCAGCAGGGTCAGGCCCGCCTGCGATTGACAGTTGAACGACCTGCGCGGCGATTTCTTCTCCATGGTTCTCCCTCAGCGCTTCTTCCAGCTCGCGGTCTGTGCATCGGTGCGCCATGGCTGAGTCAGGCCGGTGGCGGAAACAGTCACGACGTAAACCGACCTGCCGTCGGTGATGTAGAGGGCGCCGTTGGCGGTTGGTGCTCCCGTGGAATCAACGGGGATTCCGCGGGAGTTGAATACGACACAGGCTGTGTTTGCGATTGCAGCCCCCCCGCTGTTGAGGCAAGCTGGCGCTTGTCCGATTGCGGCCTGCGTGCCCGCGGGAGGACTGCCCAGGCCCCCAAAGCCGAAGGTAACGCCTTGTGCTAGCGATTGTGTTCCGCCTTCATTGACATTTGTCCAGGATCCACCGATCTTGTCCCAACGCTCGACACGAAACGTTTGGGCCGAAAGGTCGGCGTATACCCGCGCCTTGGTGTAGTCCGATGCCGCCCGCATCTTTGCCAACACAATCTCGCCATTGATGTCGCGTGCGTCGCCGCTGGTCCGCAGGTTACGCTCAATCGTGAGAAATGTAGGTGTGGCCATAGCGGCGACGATGAGGCTGATTACGATCACAAACATCAATTCGACCAGCGAAAATCCACGATGACGTTTTTGTCGGTAGGGCATGTTTACTGTTTGGGGGCGGCCTTCAGGTGCGACGAAGACGCTGCTGCATTGTGCGAGCGTGTCATGCGCGTTAGTAGTAGAGGCCATCACGGGGAGAGAAGGAAGCAAACCGCCAGCCAATCGGCACCAGCTTCTAAGTTGTTTTAGATAAATGGCTTATTAGGCCGGTGACAAATGGATCTTGGAGGCCGGCCCGCCGTACGGGTAGAAAGGAAACAAAACCAGCTACTCCCCGCCGGCCTGGTGCCTCGCGCCGGGGATGACCACCAGGACCAGGGCCAGCAGCACCATAATGCGGATCTCGAACCGTGTGTAGGTAAGCGGGTCGGGGACGCTTCAAGCTCTCTGGTTCAAGTTGTGGCGCACGCTTCAAGATGGTCTTCGCCCTCACCTGTCTCCAGCAAACCACCATCCACACCAGAGCTGTTCCTAAGTGCCTTCTTCAAGCAAACTTAGGTGTGTCGGAGGAATCCGCTACTGACCTGAAGGCGAACAGATGCGTCACGTCAGAACACGCGATGGGTTCAGCTCAAGAACGAGGCCGGCTTATCGCTCGCAGAAACGCACGATCAGGCGCCGCAAGACCTCGGCGCAGGCGTACATCGAATCCAGCTCGACGTACTCTTCGGCGCCGTGGAGACCGCGCCCCCGCGGCCCAAAGACTACGCCGGGGATCCCCGCCGCGGCCAGTAGCGCCGTATCCGTCCAGGCAGACATGCCGCCGAGCTCGGCCGTGCCGGTGACGTCGCGGATGGCTTCGGCCGCAGCGGCGGCAATCGGCGCTTCGGGGGAAATCTCGTACGGCGGGCGCGATCCCAGGCCTTTCGCCGTGGCGCGGAATTCCGGGTCGCGCACCTGGAGGCCTTCGAGCAAGCCGCGGAGTTCGGCTTCGATCTGCGCGTCGGATTCGCCGGGCAGCGTGCGGCGCTCGATCTGCAAGCGGCACTCAGCGGGATAACTCGAGAGCTCCTGCCCTCCCGAGATCAGCGAAGCGTGCAGCGAGGCGTGACCTAGCCGCGGATGCGGCGGCTGCTGCGCCAGCTTGCGGTCGAGCGCATCGAGCAGGCCGAGCACGCGACCCATCATGCGGATAGCGTCGCGACCCTCCTGCGGCAGGCTGCCGTGGGCGGCGCGGCCATGCGTGGTCACCTCGAACCACGCATAGCCCTTGTGCGCCAGGCAGAGGCGCAGGTCGGTGGGCTCCAGCACCACTGCCGCTTCGGCGGTGTGCTCCCGCAGCAGCGCCTCGGTGCCGATGCTGTGGCACTCCTCGTCCACCACCGCAGCGATCAGCAGCGGGCGCGTGAGCGCGACGCGATCGCGCACCACCGCAAGCGCCGCCACACACATCGCCGCCACTCCGCTCTTGATGTCGAGCGCGCCGCGGCCGTAGAGCCGCCCGTCGCGTTCCCGCGGCGTGAATGGCTCGAGCATGTCGCCCGGGCCGACGGTGTCAATGTGCGCCACCACAGCCAGGGCTGCCCGCGCCTTCTGCCCTGTGGCACCCGGCGCAGCTTTTGGTCCGACCAGCGCGATCACATTGGGCCGGCCGGGCGCCGCCTCCTGCAGCTCGGCGGAAATTCCCTGATGCCGAAGAAAATCGCGCAAGAACTTGGCCGCAGCGGCTTCGCCTCGCGCCCCGGGCACCAGCGACGGATTCACCGACTCAATCGCCACCAGCTCCCGCAGCACTTCCCTCAGCACGTTGCGATCTATCATGGTGTTCGCCGCCGCTCAGAACCCTCTCAGAAGAGAACACCGCCGCCCCACAACATCCCTGGCCCAACAGCGGCGAGGAATATGGGCCCTCGTTGATCCGCTGGTTTGGTGCCGTGCTCGTCCAATGCCTTAGCCAAAGCAACCCCGCATGTGGAGGATCCGAGATTCCCGCAGGTCTTTGCAACCACTGGAAATTTCTCCAAGGGCAATCCGGCTTGACGCGCAAGCAGCTCCAGCAAACGGGGATTTGGCTGGTGTGTCGCAAAACTACTGGCGGCCTCGAGGCCTAACCCGGTGTGTAATGCAACCTCCTCGATGATCCTCTCCAGTCGAGCAACCGCGGCCCGAGCCAGGGCTTCGCCATCAAACTGGAGTGAGACTTCTCCTTTTGCGCCGGCGCCAATGACCAGTGCTGATGAGAATGTTCCGGCACACCCGAACTGAAAATCTCCCAAGCGATAGTGCTGGGAAGCAGCCGCGTCCTCTGCCCGGCTAACGAGGAATGCGCTTGCGCCGTCACCGAACAGCCCGCCAAATTCGCCCGCCACCTGCCCGGGAGCCAGCCGGCGACTGTGTACATCCGCCGTTGCGACCAGGATTCGGCTGGCCATGCCAGCGGCCAGTAACGACCCTGCCACGAACAATCCGTTCAGTAGTCCTACGCAAGCACCGCCTACGTCCAACACACCACAGTCATCGCGCGCCAAGAGGCGTGAATGCAGCGTAGACCCGAGCGACGGAAAGCCCAGAGACGTCTCGCTGCTGGCGATAATCCAATCCATATCTCCCGCGTCGAGCTGAGCCCGCTTCAAAGCGACCTGGGATGCGCGTATTGCCAGCGTAACTTCGCTTTCCTCCTCCGAAACCCGAACGACGGATTGAATCCCCGCTCGACCCGAAAGGGTTCCGACGGACAGGGCGAACTGTTGTTCTAGCTCCTCCGCCTGGACTAGCCTTCCACCTAGCGCGAATCCCCAACCAGCCACTTCAGCCGCGCCCGCCACACCCTCGCGAGTTCCCGTTGCTAGCTCCTGCGCAACCTCGCGCCGTTTTGCGAGGGCTTCTTGAACAGCGTCAACTATCGCCCGTGTGGTCGTCGGCGGCAGCCCTTCCACCCGACTAAAAAAATCTTTCAGACCAACTGCCTTCTCGATGCACAGCAGGACATCCACATGGCCCATCGAATCGAGGGCACCTCCGGAGATCCAGTCTTCGTCGTCGGCCGGGAGCGGTGCGCCTTCGGCAAGCGCAAGACAGAGACAGTGCTCGACGATTTCCTGCAAACGGCCCTCGGTGAGTTCGCCAGCCCCATCCATCGGCATCTCCCTACCACCGCTAAGAACCGATCGTCAGGTCAGTTCATTAAGCCAAGTCATTTGAGGCAAGGGGAACAGAGAATCCAGCATTAGCCAGTGTTTCTTGTTGTGGAGCCGGGTGAGCCCAATGCGGACAAACCGATTCGGGTCATTGAGCACCTTCTCCGGCAATCCAGCCTTCAAATAGTGATTCGCGCGTTGTAGACGATTGGCCCCTGTCGTTCTCTGCAACAGCCTGCTGATGAATTCGTTCCAATCGCGATCAACCACGGGCACGTCTCGGAGGGGCTCGCCGGAAGGAAGCAAGAGCGTAGCTCGGACAGCGTCGGGGAAAAGTTGGATGCGGATATTGCGCATCTCGAACCCGCAAATCGAGCGAGCACCCTGGTTGGGCTCAACATAAATGCCGCTGCCCCTTGGGTTCTCGTGGACAGCACACCCAAACAGGTCGCTCAGGTTCTCGGCCACCTCCGCTCGGCGGAGGTAGCCCACGAGATCCTTCTCCGACACCTGACCTGCTTTTCCCAAAACACCCGTGGATGGGCGGTCTTCCTTGTGTGGGCCTTCCGTTGGAAGGAGAGACAAAAGGAAATGCAGTATCTCCCCGCGCCGGTACGGAAACCGCGCCCACGAATTGCCCCTTGGCGGGAGGGGGCGAACCGAATGGAACAAGTGTTCCCTGTGCTCCAGACCGATTACGCAGTAGCCGCGCCCCATGATCGTGATGTCACTGATCAGGAGCTTTCTCATCGCCGTCTGAAGTCTCTCTCTTCTTGCGTGGTTTCCGAGGTGCCTTTTCCAAGACCAAATGACGGATGTCCACGAAGTGGCCGTGCCCGCGCCAGTGCTCAGCCAGCAGGTCAGCGACAAGACGCCGGTGACATTTGTCAGGGTCGGGCTCAGAACAAAGGAGCGCGACCGTGCCTTCATACTTCGAAGGATCAACCTGCTCGGGAATCCCGCGGCCGCGCATCAACTCGAGAAATGACGACTCGTAAGCCGGCCAATCTTTGTTTTTTCGATAGGCTTTCCGTATCTCCGGAGTAGGTGCGAGCATCGGTTCGTGGACGTAAGCGATTCCGGCTACTCGGTCCAAGAAGAAAGGTAAGTCAGGGTACTTAGCGAATCCCGAAAGCTGGCCAATGCGGTGCTCGCGGATATCGATGACTTTCTTTACCCCCGATTCCTGCAAAAGACGAAAGAATTCTTCGGCGGTCTTGCCCGCAAATCCGATCGTGCAGATTGTGACATGCATTCAACAATTATCCGTACTCGATGGTTTGAGGGTCGGCGCGGAAAGCACACTGTTCGGCTTGGGCGACGTATGCATCTTCGAGCGCGGCGGCCCGGTCTGCCGCAAACAACGACTGGCTGGCGACGTCGCTGAAATGGTGGATTTCCAAGAGCCGGTCTTCGGCGGCTCGCTGCGTCTCGAGGGCGCCTCCTTTGCGAATGTGGCGCGGCTCGACGCCCGCGGCGACCAGCTCCGGGCAAATCATCAGGAAGCGATGGCAGGCGAGCGGGTCCTCTTCGGCGCACATCACTGCGATGGTGTTCTGCTCCAATTCGCTCAAGACGCGCTCGAGACCGGCCAGAAAGCCGCGTGATTTGCGTCGGGCGCGGTAATTAACCAGCCCGTCCTCTCGGTAGGCCTTTGGATCCTCCGGACGGCCACCCAGCTCCTCGCCGAGGAATAGATAGCGAATGCCCGCGTCGCGGAGAGATGGTTCAAATTCCGGTTGGCTGAATTGCGGGAAGCGGAAACTTTGTGGCCTGCTGCGAACATCAACCAACACGGCGATCTCGAACTGCCGCAGGGCGGCGAGAAATGCCTGCCAGCCGCTGTTCGAATGACCGATAGTGAACAGGTGGTGATCTTTCTCCATGAGTTCCCGAAAGGCGACGCAGCTGACTCTTCCCAGCATTCTGCAACAAAGCTTTGGACTCAGCAACCGATTGCTGGCTTAGCCATCTTTGCATGCGAGGCGCTCGAGCTCGGTCACGACGCGCTCGAATTCTTCGACCAGCGGGCTCGTCCCTGCCTGACGGAGCGCCTCGAGCAGCGCGCGATAATACCAGAGCGTTCCTTCCTTGCCCCCTTGGAAGCGGCTCCAGATCGCGTCGCCGATGCGGCGATAATCGGCCAGAATTTCGCGGGCGTTGTGCAGCTTGTCGGCGGCAGAAACCAGCCGCTCCTCTGCGGGCGCCCCTGCCAGATGCGCGATGTACCTTTCTTTGCGAGGGCGCCAGGGCGGCTTGGGGTCGGTGTCGGCGTCGGTGCAGCCGTCCACTATGTGCGCCACTCGGACGCCGAATTTTCGCCGGATCTCGGCGAGGCGCGGCCGGCCGCCCTGGTCTTCCACGGCATCGTGAAGCAGCGCGGCGATGGCGGTGTCCTCGTCGCCGCCGTGGTCGAGCACAAGCGAGGCTACCCCGAGCAGATGGGCGATGTAGGGTCGCTCGGTGCCCTTGCGTTTTTGTTGGGCGTGCAACCGGGCCGCGTAGGCCACAGCCCGGGTGAACCGCGTCGTTAGTTCCTGTTGTCGTGGACCTGCCGAGCGGGTGTACACCGGCGAACCGCAGCTATCTGCGTCGCAGCTTGGACAGCAGGCGCAGGATCTCCATGTAGAGCCAGATCAGCGTGACCATGAGCCCGAACGCCGCGTACCACTCCATATACTTCGGCGCACCCTCGCGGGCTCCCGACTCGATGAAATCGAAGTCCAGCACAAGATTGAGCGCAGCGAGAATCACCACGAACACGCTGAACCCGATGCCGATGGGCCCGGAATCGTGGATATAGAGCATGCGCACGCCGAACACCCCGAGCAGCATCGTCGCCAGATAGAGCAGCGCGATCCCGCCGGTCGCCGCGACCACGCCCAGCTTGAAGCGCTCGGTGACCTTGATCGCGCCGGAGCGATAGGCTAACAACATGCACACCAGCGTGCCGAACGTCAGCCCCACCGCCTGAATGGCGATGCCGGGAAAACGCGCGTTCAGCACTGCCGACAGGCCCCCCAGCACGAGACCCTCGAGCAGGGCGTAGATGGGCGCGGTGACCGCAGCCCAGCTTTTCTTCCAGATCGTCACCAGGGCGACGACGAACCCACCGATGGCACCGATGCCCATCAAAGGAAAGACGACGTCCAGAGTGTTGCCACGAACAAACAGACCCCAGGTCCACGCCGCGGTGGCCACAACGCAGATCAGCAGCACACCCGCCTTGTTGACCGTGCCCTGGATGGTCATCGCCTCGCCGGCGGCTTCCAGGCCCTGGAAGGTCTTCGCACTCAGCGCCGGATTGGACGTCCTGAGCGGATTGGCCATGTGCAGTTCCCTCCTAAGCCGACGCGAAGAATCGGTCGGTGCAGTCTCCAGTCAGATGGATGCGCCTTCGGCACTCCCGAGTCGTTAGCTTACTCCATTCCTCTTCACTTCTAAAACCAGGTTCTGGATTTGTATTCCAAATAAGTGTCGCCGAACTTCTCTTGCAGCACCTTTTCCTCATTGCGGATGCGAAAAAGCTGAAGCGGCACCACAAGCGCAAAAGCCCAGAGCCATTGCAGGTGACCGATATAAAGGATGATGCTCAGAATTCCCAGAGAGCCGAACAGATAGACCGGGTTGCGGATCTTCGAGTACAGGCCGTGGGTGACAAGTTGTTTGGCTTGCGCGCGCACGGAGAACGAGCGGCCTAATTGGATCCTCGCCAGAAACCAGAGCGCAAGTGACGGAATCAGGATCGCAATTCCCAGCACGCGGGCGGTATCCCACGGCCGGCCGCGAAAATGGATGAATAGCGGGGTCAGACCCGCCAGAACCAGAATCAGGTGCGCGTACGGATTTCCGGCTTTCATGAGCCGCGAGTGTACAACAGGATGCAAGGGCGCGGCCTGACCCATGCTATCCAACACGGGATTAGAAAAGTGCTGGTAGCCCCGACGGGAATCGAACCCGTATTTCGGCCTTGAAAGGGATTTGCGTATCCCCACTTTTCTGCGGCTTTTTGCTTAATTTCTTGGTGATTTGTACCACATTTGTTCCAGCGGGCCGTATCGGGCTCCGCGCAAAGCCTATTACGCGAGATTGCCCCAGCCTTCCTCCGGCATCGGAGGGAGAACAACTAGTTCGAAAGCTGAGGGAGGCGGCATTTTTTTGACGGTTCCGATACCGTCCTTGTAGAACTCCAATTCCACCGGTCTACCATCAACTACATGCAACAACATGTGAATCACCGCGCCGTCTTCGTCTTTTCCCTCCGCTTCAACCGGGACTCTCTTGACGACGGGTGCTTTCCCTTCGACCTGGCTCTGAAGTTCCAGTCCGCCGTCTTCGTCGATGGTTCTTACTAGGACTCGATGCAAAAGTGGAGCTAACTCGCCTCTGCCGGGGAACTCGGCCTCAAGTAAACGATTGAGTAAGGCCTGCTCCTCGTCCGTTGGTTTGCGAAACTTTGCTTCTACGGTCATGGTGCCCGAATCTTGTTATGTTGGGCGTTGTAGATTCTCAATTGTAGTGCCAACTCCCGATAAACGCGATTCTCGGAAACTGGCCCACCACCGCCGGGCCGGGCGCGGGGATTTTGGCGTGTGGTACAATTGCAAACGTGGCCCGGTGGTGCAGTGGTTAGCACAGTGGCCTTTCAAGCCGCAAACACGGGTTCGACTCCCGTCCGGGCTACCACTGATCTGAGGGGTCGTAGTTTTCCATCTCATACTGTCTCGCTTCGGCACGCATCTCATATTCAGACTCCAACCGTCCGCGCGCGGCGTAAGCAGCGCCATCGAGAACCTGGTACACAGGGTCCAAGATTTCACAAAATTCGAAGAGGTTGAAGCGGAAGTTGCTCGGCAGTACAGCCCCTCCCTCTCTGCGGATCGGGTAACGAATCTCCTTGACAGTATCGAGCTCGGCGATAATAGAGCGGAAGTTCGCGAGCGTCTGGAAGTGAGGCAATGCAAAGTCCCAGTGCCAACCGAACGCTTCAAAGATTTGAGCAACGTCACACAATAGGACTTCTAACTTATGGGTGGGCCTAAACTGTACCCTTGCCTTGCCGCGCAATGGAAGAACTTCCGCACCGGCTAGAATGATGGCCTTCAGGTAGAGTTCCATGGCGTGCCGGTACATGTAAACGATCGGTAGGGCTCTAAACGAGTCCAGCGGTGGGCCGCCAAGTCCAAAACGCCGGTCATTTTTCAGCTGTTGGACGAGCGATTTCTCGGCTGAATGGAACGCTTCGCCGTAGAACCCGAACTCATGTTCTGGAGTTCCGACGTAATTCAGAATTACCGTGCCGTGATTCCTGCCGCTATCAACAAATAGGAGTTTTTTCGGCTTGGTCATTTAGTCCACCAGCAGTCCCAATTTGCATTGAAGAACGTATTGATGAGGTCAAAATCCTCGAACACCTCACCAGTCCTAAGATGCCGACCTACATGTGCGGATGAGCCGTTCACTGAGATCGGACAGGCAGGAATGCCTGTCCCACTAGCCTTCCTGGCGGTCCTTGTACTCCTCAAGCCAGGCCATTTGGATGGACTCGAGCTTGCCTTCGTTGGACATCTTTGGGTCGCCGGTGAAGCCGGGAAGCTCGCAGACCCATTGGTGCAGGTCGGTAAAGCGCACGGTAAGCGGATCGGTCTCGGGGAATTTCTCCGCGAGTTGGATGCCGATCTCCTCGGTGCTGTCCCAATCGAGTGTGCCGGGCATTTTTCTCTCCTCAGGAATAAGGAGCCGGCGGGATGCCGGCGCTCCGCTCTCTAGTGGTCCGCTTCTTTGGCGTAATTCTTGTTCCACTCGGGAATCTCGACGACGATGTCCACGCTGCCGTCGGGAACGCATTGGCAGCCCAGGCGCGACTTCGGCGTGATGCCGGGAGCCATATCGAGTTCATCCAATTCCGCTTCGGTGGCCTCGTTGCACGATTCCAGCCCCTGGTGCACGATCACGTGGCAGGTGGAGCAGGCGCAAACGCCGCCGCAAGCGTGGTCGAGCCCCATACGGAAGCCGTTGGCGATGTCCAGGATGCTTCCGGGCAGGCCGTCGTGGCCGTAGGGAACCTTTTCCGGGTCGACCTCAATGGTTTTCCCTTCGCGCACAAACGTCACCTTGAACTTCTTGGTAGCGGGCGTGTACTGCGCCTGCTCGATATACGGATTCTGTCCACCCATTGCTGCCCACTCCTCTTCAGAAAACCTACACGTCTTCGATCCGCTTGCCTTCAAGCGCAGTGGCAAGGGCACGGTTCATCATGCGTTCCGCCAGCGGCAGGGTCGCCTGGTTGAGCTCGTCAACGCGCGCCCGCACAAGCTTGTAGTCGCCGCCGGCCATGGCTTCGCGGAGCGCGGTCGCCGCAGCCTCGATGGCGCGGCGCTCGGCAGGGTCGAGGTCCGCAGCCTGCTGAGCCAGGGATTTCTCGGTGGCGCGCAGGATGGTTTCGCCTTCGTTGCGCGCCTCGATCAGTTGCCGCTGGGCGAAGTCCTGCTCGGCGTATTCGATGGACTCCTCGAGCATGCGCTCGATTTCGGCGTCATTCAGCCCATAGCTGGGCTGGACTTCGATCAATCGCTGCTCGCCGGCGTGCAGGTCGCGGGCAGACACTTGCAGGATGCCGTTGGCGTCGATCAGGAATTTCACCTCGACGCGCGCCAGGCCCGCCGGGCCCGGCGGCACGTTCAACTGGAAGCGCGCCAGCGACCGGCAATCGCTGGCCAGCTCGCGCTCACCCTGCAGCACGTGGATGTCGATGCCGGTCTGGTTGTCCACGCCGGTGGTAAAAAGCTCTTCGGCGCTGGCCGGGATCGTCGAGTTCCGCGGGATGATCTTGGCGACGACGCCACCCATCGTCTCGATACCCAGCGAGAGCGGGGTCACGTCGAGCAGCAGCATGTCTTTCACGCCGCTCTCTAGAATACTCGCCTGCACCGCGGCCCCCAGCGCGACCACTTCGTCGGGATTGAGCTCGGAGTGCGGCCGCCGGCCGAAAAGTTCTTCGACCGTGCGCCGTACCAGCGGCACACGCGTCGAGCCGCCCACCAGCACGACTTCCTCGACCTGCGCCGGTTTGAGCTTCGCGTCAGACAGAGCCGTCTTCATCGGACTCTTGGTGCGGGCGACAATGGGCGCGATCCAGCCTTCAAACTCGGCGCGAGTGAATTCGCGCGCATAAACGCCGGCCGGGCCTGCGTCGGCGGGCAGCGGGAACTTCATCGTCACGGCGTCCGCGGCGGAGAGCTCATGTTTGGCGCGGATCAGCGCCTGGCGCAGCTCCTGCACGGCCTCGGGAGAGCGGCCCAGGTCGAACCCGTGTCGCCCGCGGATCTCCTCGCGAGCGATGCCCAGCAGCAGGTTGTCGATGTCGTCGCCGCCCAGGTGCGTGTCGCCGTTGGTCGAAAGCACCTGGTAGATGTCGCCCTCGCCGGTCGAAATCAGTTTGAGGATGGAAATGTCAAATGTGCCGCCGCCCAAGTCATAGACGGCCACCAGGCCTCGCTGCTTTTCGTGCAGGCCGTAGGCCAGCGCCGCGGCGGTGGGCTCGTTGACCAGCCGCAGAACTTCGAGGCCCGCCAGTCGCCCGGCATCTTTGGTGGCCTGCCGCTGCGCGTCGTTAAAATAGGCCGGCACGGTGATGACGGCGCGCTCCACCGTGTCCTGGAAGAACTCCTCGGCCCAGCCCTTCAGCTCGCGCAGAATGAACGCGGAGATTTCCGGCGGGGTGAAAATGCGGTCGCCCAGGCGCACGCGGATGACGTTCTGGCTCTCGGGGGCGATGCGGAAGGGGAAGATCTTGAGCTCATCCTGCACGTCGGCGACACCGCGGCCCATCAGCCGCTTCACCGAATAGATGGTGCGGTCGGGCTGGGTCAACAAGCGCCGCCGGGCGGGCTCACCCACGATGATGCTGCCGTCCGGATCCACACTAACCACCGAGGGGCAGAGCGCCTCGCCGTAGGGCCCCGGAATGCACCGCGGCCGGCCCGTGGCCTCGTCCAGATAGGCGATCAGGCTGTAGGTGGTGCCCAGGTCAATGCCAACGACGCGTCCCATGTTTTCTCTCAGGCCTCCGCCAATTCTTTTTGCACGCCGGCCACGAGGTTGCGAATGTAAGAGCGGCGATTGAGGATCTCGTTCATCCGTGCCATCAGCTTCTTGCGGGCCGCGTCGTCGCCATCCCCGGCAGGGCCGGGGGAGGCATCCACCACGGCGTCCCACTGCCCAGCGACGCCTTCGAGCTCTGCATCCACCTCGGCCAGCTTTTCCTCAAAGTTTTCTTGCGCCGCTAAAAGCTTGCTGCGCAGCGCGGCTATCTCGGCTGCCCCGTCGCCGGTCTCCCTGCCGGACATTCCTGCACTTTGCCGGATGCCGCGCAGCTCGTCGAGCGATTCGTTCAGCTCGAAGACTTCTTCGAGTAGCTCGGGCGGCGCCTGCTGCTTGTGCTCGCCTTCCTTGCGCGCCCCCTCGCGCGCCAGCAGGTACTCGACGCGGGAGATGGGATCGCGCAGGGCGCGATAAGCGTCGTTCAACTGCGAGGACCGGTCGAGCGAAAGCTCGCGCTCGTACTCGGCGGCGCGCACAAAGTTGTCCGGGTGCAGCCGCCAGCTCAACTGGTGGAAACGCTTCTCGAGCTCCGCCGCATCCACGCGCAGCTTGCGGGGCAGGCCGAAGAACGCAAAGTAATCCGTGCCGCGGGGCAGCGGCTGGATCTTGCCGCAGGCGGGGCAGAAATGCTCGCCGTGCGTGCGCGCGCGGCAGCTCCAACAAGTGGAGTCGGTGGCCATGCGGGTTTGGGTTGCGCTCATCCTTGTTTCCAGAGTGGCAGAATCAGCTCGAGCAGGCGTGGCAGAACCACTTCGAGCAAAAATGACAAAATCACGTCGAGCAGCTCGATCACTGGGGACTCCCTCCGCGAGCAAAAAAAATGGTTGGCGGGCCTACCTGCCAACCACGCCCTGCCCGCCGATGGTTTCCGGACGCGCCCGCGACATCCTCCGAGGGGTGTCTTCTAAGCCGTGAATGAGCTTCCACAGCCGCAACTCCGCGAGGCCTGCGGGTTCTGGAAGACAAATCCCCGCCTCATCAGGTCTTCGTGGTAGTCGAGGGTGGTATTGGCCAGGTAGATGTAGCTCTTGGGGTCCACGAACAACCGCGCCCCGTTCTCCTCGAACACTTTGTCGCGGCTGCGCGGCTGCGTATCCAGACGCATCGCGTAGGTCAACCCGGAGCAGCCGCCCCCCTGCACGCCGACGCGCAACCCGCCCGAATCGGTGGGCACACCGTCCTTCGCCATCAGCTCGCGGATTTTTTCCGCCGCCTTTTCCGTCAAGTGGATCATAGGCTTGACCTCTGCCCCCGCCCGCCCCGTGCCGTTCGAGCCGGCGGCGCCTCAGTCGTGCGCGGCGGCCGTCTGCGCGGCCGGGGAATCGACGCCCTTTTTCTTCTTCCAGTCGCCGATGGCCGCCTTGATGGCGTCCTCGGCCAGCACCGAGCAGTGGATCTTCACCGGCGGAAGGCTGAGCTCGCGGACGATTTCTGTATTCTTGATGGCGAGCGCCTCGTCGACGGTTTTGCCCTTCACCCACTCGGTGGCGAGCGACGAGCTGGCAATCGCCGAGCCGCAACCGAAGGTCTTGAACTTCGCCTCTTCGATCACCTGCGTCTGCGGATTGATCTTCATCTGCAGCTTCATCACGTCGCCGCACTCGGGTGCGCCGACCAGGCCGGTGCCCACGTTGGGGTCTTCCTTCGGCAGGCTGCCGACGTTGCGGGGATGGTTGTAGTGGTCAATCACCTTGTCCGAATACGCCATGACGTTTCACCTCTCGGTTTTTTCCATCGAATGAAACTGAGTTCCGCGTCCTCTTACTCCGCCTTCCAGTTCATCTTGCTCAGGTCAACGCCTTCCTTGGCCATCTCGTAGAGCGGCGAAAGCTCGCGCAGGCGGTTCACCGTTTCCACGACGCGGCTGGTGACGTAGTCCACTTCCTCCTCGGTATTGAACCGGCCCAGGCCGAAGCGGATCGAGGTGTGGGCCAGATCTTCGCCCACGCCCAGCGCTTTGAGCACGTAACTCGGCTCGAGCGTGGCTGAAGTGCAGGCCGAACCGCTTGACACAGCGATGTCGTTGATGCCCATGAGCAGCGATTCGCCTTCGACAAACGCAAAGCTGACGTTCAGGTTGTGCGGCAACCGCTGCGTGAGCGAACCGTTTACGTACACCTCGTCAAGCTTGGCGAAGATGCCGTCCTTCAAGCGGTCGCGCAGCCGCCGCAGCCGCTCGCTCTCCGCGGCCATCTCGCTCTGGCAAAGCTCGCTGGCCTTGCCGAAGCCGACGATTCCCGGCACGTTGAGCGTGCCCGAGCGCATGCCGCGCTCGTGCCCGCCGCCGTCGATGATGGCCGAGAGTTGCACGCGGGGGTTTTTGCGGCGCACGTAGAGCGCGCCGCAGCCCTTCGGGCCGTAAAACTTGTGAGCGGTGAGCGAGAGCAGGTCAATGTTGTCCTTCTGCACGTCCACGGGGATCTTGCCCGCGGCCTGCACGCCATCGGAGTGGAACAGGATGCCTTTTTCCTTGGCGATCTTGCCGATCTCGGCGATCGGCTGGACCACGCCGATCTCGTTGTTGGCGTACATGATCGAAATCAGGATCGTCTTCGGGGTGATGGCGCGGCGCAGGTCATCGAGGTTGATGCGCCCGTCCTTTTCCACCGGCAGATAGGTGACCTCGAAGCCGTATTTCTCCAGGCGCTTGCAAGTGTCCAGCACAGCCTTGTGCTCGATCACCTGGGTGATGATGTGGTTGCCCTTCTCGCGGTACATCTCCGCGACGCCCTTGATCGCCAGATTGTTCGACTCGGTGGCGCCACTGGTGAAGATGATCTCCTTCGGCGTGGCGTTGACTAGGCGCGCGATCTGCCCGCGGGCGTTCTCTACCGCCTCCTCGGCTGTCCAGCCAAAGGAGTGGTTGCGGCTGGCGGCGTTGCCGAACTTGTCGTTGAAGTACGGCAGCATCGCCTCCACCACCCGCGGGTCCACCGGCGTGGTGGCGTGATTGTCCATGTAAATCGGCAGCTTGATGGCCATTGCTGTCTCCTAAGTCTGCAAGCCGACGAGCGAGGCCTCGGGAGGCTCTTCGCTCATCTGCGAAATCGTAACCGTGTTGAGCACCTGCAGGATGCTCTCATTCACCCGCCGGAGCGGCTCGCGCACCGTGCAGGTGGGCGTCTGGTAGCACTCCCCGTGGCTGGTGATGCACGAGGTGATGAACAGCGGCCCGTCAATCGCGCTGATCACTTCGAGCGCGGTAATCAGCGAAGGGTCGCGCGCCAGTTGGTAGCCCCCGCTCGACCCGTGTCGCGCCGTCACCAGGCCCTGCTTGGACAGCTTCTGCAGGATCTTGGCCAGCAGCGGCGCCGAGATGCCATATGCTTCGGCGATGTCGGTGGCGCTGCAGGCGCCGTCGGCGACATGCGTGGCCAGGTGCTTGACGGCAATCAACCCGTAGTCAGCCTTCTTCGATAGCTTGAGCATTCGGATATACGACCTATTTGGTCGCATATGCATGCTAGCCCCGAAGCAGTCCAAATGTCAAGTCTAAATGGGGCCTCGAAATTCAATGCCACGTTGGAGTTAGATTAGGACCTTTTAGTCTGGATTTGTCAAAATCACCTCAGCGAAGCGGCTAAAAGCTCCCCTAAACGGTCTCCTATCCGGTCCCAATGGCGACCTACCAACTTCGCGCCGGTAGCTCGACCGCATCGCAGCCAGCTCCGCCTGCGCCAGTCTCCCCGCAGCTCCCGGCAGTTCGAGTTGGGGCAGGCAGCGACTAGCCCCCGGCCGATTTTCCAGCTCGGCGAAACACGCTCTGGGCTAGAATGGCCCCGCTTCTCGAAATGTATCGAGCTCGGCAATTCCAAATGAGGCCACATGTTAGATTCTGGTTACTCCTGCCGGCGCTGATTCTCTTCTCACGCCTGTTCCAGGCCGGCGTGCTCTGGGCAGAAGAAACCCTGCCCCTCGCTGCAGCCCAGCAGATCCTGGCCGGCCAGATCCTCTATCGGGAGATCTGGTTCGACAAGCCCCCACTCCTAGCCTACTTCTACGTTGGGGTTCTCCGCCTGGTCGGCTACAGCGGGTACGGACTGAGGTTGGTTGGCGCAGTGTACGTATTATCCGTGGCTATAGTCGGATACGCATTTGCCCGCCGATTGTGGGGCGAAACCGCAGCCCGCTGGACTACGTTTTTCTTGGCGTTTTTCACCGGCTTCGACACTCACTCGGCGGCGGTACCTCTGGCTGCGGATCTGCTCCTCGTGCTTCCACACCTGGCGGCGCTCTACTTTCTGGTGGTTGGTCACCCGTGGCTGGCGGGTTTGTGCGTGGGCCTTGCTTTTCACCTCAACGTCAAGGCCTTATTTGTTTTGGCCGCAGCGGCCGGCTGGACCCTGCTGTCCAATGACCGTCCGGGCGCGCCTGTCAGCACTGCTCTTCGCCAACTGCTCCCGCTGCTCGCTGGCTTTCTCCTCTGTGCGGCTGCGGGGCTCAGTCTGTTGTGGCTGCAGGGAGGCTTGGGTGGCTATCGGGAGCAGGTGTTGCGGTTGGGCTGGATCTACGCGCACGACCGTTTCTCCGATCACCTCTGGTCGCTGGGCCTGGAGCGCACATTGGGCTACTTGGGCTTTCACGCCGCCCTGGTGCTGGGAGCGGCGGCTTTCTTCTGGTGCCGGCCGTTTAGCTCGCGGGAGAAGAGGCAGTTCGCGTTGTGGATGGCCGTAAGCTTTGCCGCAGTGGTTACAGGCGCCCGGTTTTTCCCCCGATACTATTTTCAGATTCTGCCGCCCCTGGTCTTGGCTGCGGGAGCGGGCTGGGCGCTGCTAAGCCGTCGCCAGCTTTGGTGGGCGTTGTTGTTGCTTGCGCTTGCGGTACCGGCGGTTCGCTTCGGCCGCGTGAACCTGTGGCTCGCACTTGGCCGACCCTTTTCCTGGCGCGATACGGCGATGGATGCCGACAGCCGGCGGGTTGCCGGCCGCATCTCCCAACTGGCCGGGCCTACAGAAAAGATTCTCGTGTGGGGATACCGCCCGGAAATCTATTACTACGCGCAGCGCGCGGGCGCATCTCGATTCTTGGAATCTCAGCCGCTCACCGGCGTGTTTGCCGACCGCCACCTTCAGCGGTCCGACTCCTGCTGTCCCGAGTGGGCTGCGCGCAACCGCCGGGAACTAGTGAGTGAACTGGGCCCCCATCCGCCGGTGGTGATAGTGGATGGACTAGCCCGTTTCAACCCTTCCCTGGGAATCGCGAACTATCCCGAACTGCAGCCTTTGCTCGACCGCTACAAGGTGGTCGAGGAGACCTCGGGGTCCCGCGTCTACCTGCGTCAAGGACCGAAGGAGGAAGGAAGAATGATCACTGCTCCCTAGGCAAGGGCGGGCACATCGTTTCGTTGCCGAGACCTCTAGCTGAACACGGCGCGCAAGGGAGGAATCGTAGTCCGTCGCATGCTCCTGCGATCTACATCTTTATCTTTCCCGGCCTTACGGTCCCTGAGCGGCTCGGCCGCTCATAGCTCTGGGGGTCCGGCGTGGCCATGATCCCTGTCGTCTCGGTTGGTGCCGTTCCCGGAGGCGTGTGGCTGCCTGTGCCAGAGCAGTTGTCGTGATCGTCGCTCTCGATGCCACTTATAGCCTGGGCGCGCAGCCATCGGGTGTGGCTGTGTATTGTTCTCGGATCATCGGGGCGATGGCGCGTGGGGCGCACGACGAAGAGTTTCTGCTCTGCTACCGTGCCAACCGTTTTTTCCGCGGCCTGGTGTCTCCTCTTCCCGCGCCCAACTGCTCGCGTAGGCTGCTGGAGAGGCCGTTATACTTTCTGATTCAGCACCGTGCCGCTGTCTTTCATGGTTTGAATCAGCGATTACCTCGGTGCCAGTGGCGGCGCAGTGTTACCACCTTCCACGATCTGTTCGTGCTTACCGGCGATTACTCGACGCCGGAATTTCGCCAACGCTTCACGGCCTTGGCCCGCGATGCCGCTGAGCGCTCTGACCACATCATCACGGTTTCCCACTACACTGCCGACCAGGTCGTCGGGCATCTGGGTTATCCACGAGCCCAAATCACCGTCATCCATCACGGAGTGGATTCTGTTCCTGAGTTTCCTGCTTCTGAATTGCAACAGTTTCGTCGCCGGCATTCGCTGGAAGCGCCGATCTTGCTGCACGTAGGCGCCCTCCAAGTCCGCAAGAACATTGGCCGGCTCGTAGAAGCCTTCGAACGCATGAACACCGAGTGCCTGCTTGTGCTTGCAGGTTCGTTTGGCCACGGGTCCGAGCTTATCCTGAAACGGATCGAGGCCAGCCCCGCCCGGCATCGCATCCGAGTCCTCGGTTACGTCGACCAGCGCTTCCTGGCAAAGCTTTACCGCACGGCCACCGCGCTGGTTTTTCCCTCCCTCGAGGAAGGTTTCGGGCTGCCGATTCTCGAGGCCATGTCTGCTGGCCTTCCGGTGGTCACCTCCAATCGCTCCGCTCTGTCCGAAGTCGCCGGCACCGCTGCGTTGATGGTCGATCCAGAGCAAGTCGAAGAACTCCACCTGGCGCTCGGACGCGTAGTCCACGACGCTGAGCTCCGGCAGCGTCTCATCTCTGCGGGCTACAAACGAGCTACAGAGTTTAGCTGGGAAAAAGCAGCGTCAGCGACGCTGGCCACCTACAGGCGACTCTAGAAGGCCGGCGGCACAGTGTGGCCTTCAGCGATCGCTGACCCCTCAAAAAGAAAGTTTCAGCGGCTCCCGTCCCGAAGCTTCGGACCGTGCCCAATCTGTTCGAACGCGTTTTTGTCAGGTGCAGAAAATGCGCAACACCCGCAATCGCTCGAACTGCCTTGTGGTAAAATGATCGTAAAATAGGCCGCCGATGCGACTGCTTTCCTGATTTTGAGTTGTCGCGCCACGAAAATTCGGGAGGTCACTCCCCCAGCTAGGCGTCACCAATTTTTCGGCTCGGCGAAACGCGCTCTGGGTTAGAATGGCCCGCCGTGGCGGGCGCGCTCCCATGAAGACCATCACTGCCATCTATCCGGGGTCGTTTGACCCGGTGACCAACGGCCACCTCGACCTGATCGACCGTGGCACAAAGATTTTTGACCACTTGATCGTCGCGGTGCTGCGCAACCCCGAGAAGGACCCGCTTTTCAGCCTTCAGGAGCGGATGGAGATGCTCCGCGAGGTGACCCGCCCGTGGGCCAACGTCGAAGTGGACGTCTTCGACGGCCTGCTGGTGGATTACGTCCGCCGGCGGAAAGCGACGGTGATCCTGCGGGGCATCCGCGCCATCTCCGATTACGAATATGAATTGCAAATGGCGCTGATGAACCGGAAACTCGAGCCGCAGATCGAGACTGTCTTCATGATGCCCGCCGAGGCTTACAGCTATCTGAGCTCGCGGCTGGTGCGCGAGATTGCCCTGCTGGGCGGCTCGATCCAGGGGCTGGTGCCGCCCGTCGTGGAACAGCGGCTGCGCACGAAGGTGCCCTAGTGCCGTTCCAGCTTGATCGGTTTATGCTGGAGATCACCAGAGACTCGGCACGCAACCTGCCGGAAGCAGCGCCAAGGAGTGGGAACTGCACTAGATGGAGCGAAACGCCGTGCAACTCGCCGAGCGTGTGAACCGCATCTCGGTCTCGGCCACGCTGGCCGTGCTGACCGAGGCCGAGCGGTACAAGGCCCGCGGCATCGACGTGGTGGACTTCGGTCCCGGTGAGCCTGACTTCCCCACCCCGGAACACATCAAGCGCGCCGCCATCCGTGCCATCGAACAGAATTTCACCAAATATACCGCGACAGCAGGGATTGCGCCGCTCCGCGAAGCCGTTTGCGCCTGGCACGCCGCCCAGTTCGGCTCCTCGTACGCGCCGGGGGAATGCATCGTCAGCGTCGGAGGCAAGCACGCGATATTCAACACCATCAACGCGCTGATTGAGCCCGGCGACGAAGTGCTCATCCCCGTGCCGTACTGGGTGAGCTTCCCCGACATCGTGAAGTACGCGGGCGGCCGGCCCGTCTTCGTGCCCACCGAGGCCGCCGACGGCTTCTGCTTGCGCGCCGCGCAGGTGGAAGAGCTGCTCGGCCCGCGCACTCGTGTGCTGATCGTCAACTCGCCGAACAACCCCACTGGCGCGGTGGTGCCGCCCGAAGAGTTTGCGCGCCTATACGAGGTCTGCCGGCGCCGCGGAGTCTGGCTGCTCTCCGACGAGTGTTATTCACATTTCACCTACGGCAAGACGCGCCCCTATTCGGTCGCCGGCATCGCAGGCTCGAAGCCCCATCTGATCGTCGTGGGCTCGCTCTCGAAGACCTTCTCGATGACCGGCTGGCGGGTGGGATACGCGCTGGCGCCGCAACCCCTGGTGGACGCCATGCTGAAGCTGCAGAGCCAGTCCACTTCCAATCCGACTTCGATCTCGCAATACGCCGCGCTCGAGGCCCTGACGGGCCCGATGGATTCGGTCGCAACGATGCTCGCCGAATATGCCCGCCGCCGCGCCCGCATCCTCGCAGGGTTGCGCGCCATCCCCGGCGTCACCTGCACAGCCCCCGACGGCGCCTTCTACGTCTTCCCCAACGTGGCCGCCCGGCTCGGCAATGGTTCCGGCGCGCTCGCTGCGATCGGCGCGCAGGACACCGCGGCGCTTGCGCGCCTGCTGCTCGAGCGCGAGCACCTGGCGGTGGTGCCCGGCGAGGCCTTCGGCGCGCCGGGGTTCCTGAGGTTTTCCTACGCCACCTCGATCGAGCGCATCGAGGAAGGCCTGCGGCGCCTCGAACGGTTCTTCGCCTCCGCGGAATCGGGCTCGTGAAACTTTCGCCCGCCCGTCTGGAACCCGTTTTTATGCCGCGCATCTGGGGCGCGCGTTCGCTCGCCCCGCTCTTCCCCGAAAAAACGGCGCTGGCCGAGCCCATCGGCGAAGTGTGGCTGACGGGAAACGATTGCCGCTTTGCCGGCGGCGCGTACGCGGGGCGCAAGCTCGGCGAGGCCTGGCCCGAGATGGGCCCGGAATGGATTGGCACGCGCGTGCGGCGCGACGCTCCGTTCCCGCTACTGGTGAAGTTCATCTTCCCCGAGGAAAAGCTCTCCATCCAGGTGCACCCGGATGACGAGTACGCCCGGCGGCACGAGTCGAGCGCCGGCGGCCAGGGCAAGACGGAGATGTGGTACGCGGTGACGGCACGCGCCGGGGCTGAAATCCTGGTTGGTCTGAAGCCGGACGTGACGCCGGAATCATTCCGCCAGGCGATTGTCGCCGGCAGCGTCGAGCAGTGCCTGGAGCGACTTGCGGTGCACGCGGGCGACGTAATCTTTGTGCCGGCGGGCACGGCGCACACCATCGGTCCGGGGATGGTCCTCTGTGAGATCCAGGAGCATTCCGACATCACTTATCGTGTGTTCGACTACAACCGCCGCACCGCCGAGGGAAAGCCGCGCCCGTTGCACATTGAGCAGGCGCTCGAGGTGATCAATTTCGGCGAGCAGAGCGGCCGAAAGCTCGAACCGGTGCGCCTGACCCGCGGCCCGCTGACGGAAACTTACTTCATCGCCTGCCGCTACTTCGCGACCGAGAAGTGGGAGTTCAACGAGCGCATCGCCGCGGTCACCCGCCCCGAACATTTCGATCTGTTGATCGTTCTCGCCGGCGACGGCCGCATCAGCTCCGGCGATACCGCGGCCGAGTACGCCCCGGCGCAGGTCTGGCTGCTGCCCGCAGTGCTGGGCGCCTACCAGCTCGCGCCGCAGAGCCCGACCACGCTCCTGCGCACTTACGTTCCCGACGTCAACGATTTCGTGCGGCGGCTGGCCGACCAGCGCGTGGAAGAATCGGCGTGGTCGCGCCTGGTCTACCCATGAGCCGCGAGCAAATCCTCGCGCACGCCATCATCCTGGCCGGAGGCCGCGGCACGCGCTTCTGGCCGCGCAGCCGCGCGCGCAGGCCCAAGCAGTTGCTCAACATTGTCGGCGCCGGCACCATGCTCCAGCAGACGGTCGATCGATTACGACCGGAGTTTGCCGCCTCGAACATCTGGATTGTCACGAGCGACCACCAGGCGCCCGCGGTGCGCCGTCAACTGCCGCGCATTGCTGAGGCGCGCGTCCTCGTCGAACCCTTCGGGCGCAACACCGCCGCAGCCATGGGACTCGCCGCGATCCATCTGATGCGCCAGGCCCGCCCGGGGCAGGACGCGCTGATGGCCGTGCTGCCGGCGGACCACTACATCGGCAAGCCGGCGCGGTATCTGCGCATCGCGCGCGCCGCGCTCAAGGTGGCCGCACGCGGTCAAAATCTTGTCGTGCTCGGCGTCCCGCCTACCCGGCCTGAAACCGGCTTCGGCTACATCGAGCGCGCCGCACGCGTGGCGCGGGCCCGCGGCTTCCCCGTGTACGCCGTGCGCCGCTTCACCGAGAAACCGGAACTCGCGCGCGCGCGCAAATACGTCGCCTCCGGACGGTACGATTGGAACGCGGGGATGTTTTTCTGGCGCGTCTCGACATTTCTCGAAAACTTGAAGCGGTTTCTTCCGGACACCTATTGGCCGCTTCTACGGCTCGCGGATTCCATCGGCACGCCGCGCTACACCGCGAAGCTGCGCCACACCTACGGGCAGCTTCGGAACATTTCCGTGGACTACGCCATCATGGAGCCCGCCACTCGGGCGCAGCAGCGGTGTGTCTTCGTCTTGCCGGCGGAGGTGGGCTGGAGCGACATCGGCTCCTGGGCGGCGGTGTACGAGCTGGTAGCGCGCCGGCTCGGGCAGAACGTCTCCGCTGGAGAGTTGTTCGCGCTCGATGCCGAAGGCAATTACCTCTGGAGCCCGGAAAAGCTCATCGCCGCGATTGGTGTACGAGACCTTGTGGTCGTGGACACGCACGACGCCCTGCTCATCTGCCCGCGAGGCCGCGCCCAGGACGTCGGCAAAATCGTGAAATGGCTCGAGCAGCGCCGCCAATATGGCCTGCTCTGAAGCCGCGGACCCGCTTCTCGCCCGGACACCCTTCGCATATACTGCTTTCTCGTGAGCGCCATCAAATTCGGCACCGACGGCTGGCGCGGCGTCATCGCCGAGGACTTCACCGACGCCAGCGTGCACCAGGTGGCGCAAGCCATCGCACGATACGTTGTGCGCGCCGAGCAGCCCGCCCGCGGCGTCCTGGTGGGCTATGACACGCGCTTCGCCTCGGAGCGCTTCGCGCGCGTCGCCGCCGAGGCCGTCGCCGCCACCGGCACGCCCGTGTGGCTCTCCGAGCAGGCCTGCCCTTCACCCGCACTTTCACTGCTGGTGCGCCAGCGCGCCACCGCCGGCGGCATCATGATCACCGCCAGCCACAACCCCTACCGCTGGAACGGCGTGAAGTTCAAAGCCAGCTACGGCAGCTCGGCGCTGCCCTCCATCGTCGCGCAGATCGAAAAAGAGCTCGAAACAGTACTGCGCGAGGCCGTGCCTCCGCTGCCGCCGCGCAACGATCTGATCGGCTCGCTGGATGTGCGGGCGCCGTATCTTGAAACCATCGAGAAACTGGTGGACTGGGACCGCCTGCGCAGCGCCGGCCTCCGCTTTGTCGTCGACCCGATGCACGGCTCCGCCCGCGGTCTGCTGCGCGAGCTGATGACCCGCCACGGCGTCTCCTGCGACGAAATCCGCGGCAGCCGAGATCCTCTTTTTGGCGGCGTCAACCCGGAGCCCATCGAGCCGCACGTCGAGGCTCTGCGGCGCGCCGTGCTCGCCGGCGGCTATGACGCCGGCCTGTGCGCCGACGGCGACGGCGACCGCATCGGTGCCATAGACAGCGACGGTACTTTCATCACGCCGCACCAGATCTTCTCGCTGCTCCTGTGGCACCTAGCCGGCACGCGCCAGCTCGCGGGCGACGTTGCCAAGACGTTTTCCGCCACGAAGATGGTGGATAAGATTGCGCAGAAATTCGGTCGCAAAGTGTTCGAGACTCCCATTGGGTTCAAGTATATCTGCGAGCTGATGCTCGAGCGCGACATCCTGCTGGGCGGCGAGGAGTCGGGCGGCATCGGCACCAAGCTCTACCTGCCCGAGCGCGACGCGACGGTAGCGGCGCTACTGCTGGCCGAGTTGATGGCTTGGCACGGCAAGCAGCTCGGCGAGCTGGTCCGTACGCTGCACGCCGAGTTCGGCGAGCACCACTACGGCCGGGTGGACCTGGAGCTAAAGCCCGGGCAGAAGGAGCGCGCCATCGCTTACTTCGCGAATTCGAAGCTTGCGCGCCTGCTCGAGTGGCCGATCGTCAAGCGGGAAGACATGGACGGCATCAAGGCGTATCTCGGCGAGGTCGGTTGGGTGATGGTGCGGGCCTCGGGCACCGAGCCGATGCTGCGCATCTATTCCGAAACAACGCGCCCCGAGATCACACGTCGCATCCTGGAGGAAACCACCGCCCTGGTGCGAAGCCTGTAGAAGGGGCGCATTCGGCGCACGGCAGACTTGGTGTCATCCTGGGGCTACGACTTGGGAGGAGGAATGACTTCTTTGGAGACTCCATCATGGAAAAAGTGAATTTGAGCAAAAAATTCGGCAGGATAAACGCTTATTGGAATCCGAAAATCGCGGGCGAGCTCAATGACTCCTACGTCAAGCTCGTGAAGCTGAAGGGCGAATTCATCTGGCATCACCACGAGCAGGAGGACGAGCTCTTCCTTGTCGTGAAGGGCACGCTCCGCATGCGGTTCCGCGATCGGGAGGTGCCTATCCGGGAGGGAGAGTTCCTCATCGTGCCCCGGGGCGTCGAGCACCTCCCGGTTGCCGAAGAAGAGGTCCACGTCGTGTTGCTCGAGCCGAAATCCACTTTGAACACCGGCAACGTGAAAAACGAGCGCACGATCGAGGAGCTGGAACGTATTTGACCGCTGGCGCAGGCATGCCAAT
>Ga0207646_10001159_pt1 | contig 33482 bp, 30 predicted proteins | sample KBSK5502metaG_FD_184343 | JGI IMG/M metagenome (GOLD analysis project Ga0207646, IMG submission 184343) | Corn, switchgrass and miscanthus rhizosphere microbial communities from Kellogg Biological Station, Michigan, USA - KBS K5-50-2 metaG... | ecosystem: Host-associated > Plants > Roots >... | reverse complement strand
TTGCCCTTGCGCCCTCGACTCTCCTCAACTTCGACGGCGTGGGCCAGGGCTTCGTCGGCCCGGCCGGTCTCTTCAACGTCGACGCGGCGCCCCCGGACACGAACGGCGACGTCGGGCCGAACCACTACGTGCAGATCGTCAACACCGACTTCGCGATCTTCAACAAGGCGGGCGCGGCTGTCTTCGGCCCGGTGCCGGTCAACACGCTCTGGAGCGGCTTCGGAGGCGACTGCCAGGCGACCAATGACGGCGACCCTGTCGTCCTCTATGACCAGATCGCCGACCGGTGGATCATCTCGCAGTTCTCGGTGGCGCTAGCGAACGGAACCTCCAAGCCGTTCTTGCAGTGCGTAGCCGTGTCCCAGACGCCGGATCCGACGGGCGCGTACTTCCGCTACGCGTTCCCTTACACCGCCTTCAACGACTATCCCAAGATGGGGGTGTGGCCGGACGCCTACTACGCCACCTTCAACATGTTCAACGCGGCGGGGACGGTGTTCCAGGGCGCCAAGGCTTGCGCCTACGACCGAAGCCGGATGTTGCTCGGCCAGGCCGCCACGCAGCAGTGCTTCAACACCAGCGTATTCTTCAGCGGGTTGCTTCCCGCCGACCTCGACGGCGGGCGTCTGCCTCCCGCCGGCGCACCCAACCCGCTGGTATCCCTCGGCGCCTTGTCCAGCCAGCTCGCGGTCTGGAAGTTCCACACGGACTGGACCACGCCCGCCAACAGCACCTTCACGGGACCCACCACGCTGGGCACCGCGGCCTTCAGCGACGCGTGCGGTTTTTCGGGAACCTGCATCCCGCAGTCGGGAGGGGGGCTGCTCGACTCCCTCGGCGACCGCCTGATGTACCGCCTCGCCTACCGCAACTTCGCCGATGGGCACCAGTCGCTCGTCGTCAACCATTCGATCACGGCAGGATCGAGCGTCGGCGTGCGCTGGTACGAGGTCCGCCTCGACCCGGCCGGGAACCCGAGCCTCTTCCAGCAGGGCACCTACGCGCCCGACGCCAACTACCGCTGGATGGGCTCCATCGCCCAGGACCAGGACGGCAACATGGCCCTCGGCTTCAGCGTCTCCGGCTCCGGGATCAAGCCGCAGATCCACTACACCGGCCGGCTCGCCGGCGACCCCGCAGGGCAGATGACGGTGGGCGAAGGCGTGGTCATCGACGGGACGGGCGCCCAGGGTTCCAGCCTCAGCCGCTGGGGCGACTACTCGATGATGGCGATCGACCCGAACGACGACTGCACGTTCTGGTACACCAACGAGTACATTCCCGCGAACGGTACCTTCAACTGGCGGACCCGCATCGGCTCGTTCCGCTTCCCCGAATGCGGCCTGACCGTTCCGATCATCACGCTCAAGATCAACGGGCAGCACCCGGTTTCCCGCATGGTCACGGTCAGCGGACCGACGCTGCTGACGCTCGACGTGTCACCCGGCACCTTCACGACCGCGGTCGACTGGTTCTGGGCATTTATCTACAACGGCAACCTGTTCTGGGTGACCTCCGGAGGCGTCTCGACAACGCGCGCGCCGTGGTTCAATGCGCCCCCGACGGCCTTGAGCAACGTGACCCTGGTCAACTTCACCCTGCCCCCCGCCAGCAGCATCACGAACATCATCTTCATGCTGAATGGGAGCACCCTCGTGACCTCGGATTACATCACGGCGACCCGGCCATAGGGCTGAGGAGGCACCCCTAGCGCGGCCCGACGATGGCCCAGTTCGTGTCGGGCACGGCGGTGAGCACCGCCCCGCTGCCGATCGTCGTCCCGTTCATGAGCCACACCACGTTGTCGCCCGTCGCCGCGTGGCGCCAGAGGATGTCGTTCTTGCCGTCCTGGTTGAAGTCGCCGACGCCCGCGACGCGCCAGTTCGTGTCGGCCACGGCCGTGAGCACGGCCCCGCCGCTCAAGGTAGTGCCGTTCATGAACCAGATCAGGTTGTCGCCGGTGGCCTGGTTGCGCCACAGGATGTCGGGCTTCCCGTCGGCGTTGAAGTCGGCCGCACCGGCGACCCGCCAGTTCGTGTCGGCCACGGCCGGGAGCACGGCCCCGCCGCTCAAGGTGGTGCCGTTCATGAACCAGACCACGTTGTCGCCGGTGACCTGGTTGCGCCACAGGAGGTCGTACTTTCCGTCGGCGTTGAAGTCCGCGGTGGCCACGATCGTCCAGTTGGTGTCGGCGATCGGGGTGAGCACGGCCCCGCCGCTCAAGGTGGTGCCGTTCATGAACCAGACCACGTTGTCGCCGGTGGCCTGGTTGCGCCACACGATGTCGGTCTTGCCGTCGGCGTTGAAGTCCGCCGTCCCGACGATCTTCCAGTTGGTGTCGCCGACGGGGCTGAGCACGGCCCCGCCGCTGATGGTGGTGCCGTTCATGAACCACACGACGTCGTCGCCCGTGGCCCCGTTACGCCAGGCAATGTCGGTCTTGCCGTCCTGGTTGAAGTCGCACTTCACGCTGACACCGCCGCACGGCACGAGGTGCGTGAGGGCGACGTCATCGACCCACCATCCCACGGCGGAGACCGAAGAATCCGAGGCGAAGCGCCAGCGCAGCTTCACGGACAGCCCCGCGAAATCGTTCAGGTCGACGCGCACCCGTTCGAAGGCAAGATTGTTGCCCGACCAGGCCTGCCGGTTGGCGAGGGGGTTCGAGTAGAGCCCGCTGATCGTCCGGTTGTACCCGTTCTGGAGGAAGCGGGCGGCGTTGGCGGGGATGGTGCCGCCGTTGCCGGCGAGGATGTCGAACCAGGTGGTTCCGCCGTCCGTGGAGTACTCGAGGACGCCACCGTCGTAGCCCACGCTGGGCGTGCTGCTGGCCTCGACGTTGAAGCGGTGCCAGAAGGAGAGCGTGGGGGTGCCCGACGGGATGACGACCGGGTTCGTCGTGGCCAGCCGCTGGTCCTTCACGCTCGCGGGGTCGTCCGTGAACCAGGCGTGGGTGGGCGAGTGGCTGGCCGTCGTCACGACGACCCACGGGTTGCCGGCCGTGCCGCTCGTCGTCCACTGCGCGGTCGTGCCCTCGACGTCATCGGACAGCGTCACGACCGTGTCGGGGTTGGCCGACCTCTCGACGGTGTTCGCGTCCGGGTTGCCGTTGGCGCACGGACCGGGTCCGCCGCCCGAGTTGTCCTCGGCCCGGACGACGTAGTAGTAGGTCGTGCCGGAGGCCGCGGTGTCGTCCAGGAATCCCGTCCCCGCCACGCAGCTCGACCGCAGATTCGAAGGCCCGGGGGTGAAGCCCGTGGCGGTGGAGCGGTAGACGTTGTAGACGACGCCGGTCCCGCAGTTGGCCGTCCCCGCGCTCCAGCCGAGGTTGACGCCGCAGACGCCGCCCCCGGCAGCGCTGGCGCTCGTGAGGCCGGCGAAGGTCGGCGGCAGCGTGCACACGCCGCTGGCCGTGGCGCTGGAGCACGAGCTCTGGAGCGACTCGCACTGGTTGACGGTCGTGACGACGTACGAATACGTCGAGCCGCCGGACACGGTCATGTCGGAGTAGGTCGTGGACGCGATGCCGCTGGCGAGGAGCTGGTAGCTCGGCTGCGGGCACGCCCCGAGCGCCCGGTAGACCTTGTAGCTCGTCGCCCCTCCCACCGCCGACCAGGAGAGATCGATCTGGTTGGGGCCGTTGGGCGTGGCCGTCAGGCCGGTGGGTGCGCTCGGCAGCGTGCAGCCGTTGATCCCGTCGAGGGTGGTCACGCCCGTGTTGCCGGGGTCGAGCCAGTTGCTGAGCCGGGTCGCGTTGCTGACGCCGCCGGTCCAGGAGAGGGAGAAGCGGCCGTAGTAGTCGGAGAGGTCGGAGGCGCCGCAGGCCGAGGGACCACCGTGGAGCTGGCCGATGACGCGGCCCTGGGGGCTGAAGAGCGGCGAGCCCGACGAGCCCGGCTCGGTGACGCCGAGGCTCCAGATCGCGTGGATGTGGCTGCCGTCGCCGGGGACCGCCGGGGGCCAGCCGCCGCTCTCCGTCGACTGGGTCGAGAAGGTGATGCGCTTCTCGTCGGTATTCGGATGATGGATGCCCTCGGCGCCGCTGAACTGGCCGGTCGTCCGGTCCCATCCCGCCAGGAACACGTTGAACGTGGGGTTCGGCACGCTCGTGAACTCCACGAGCGTGAAGTCCGAAGTGACGAAGTTGGCCCGGAACGTGGAGCCCGTGGTGAACTGCGCAAGGCTGCCGTCCCCGGGACCTCCGCTCGCCGGACTGCCGACCGGGCGGCAGACGGAGTTCTGATAGTTCCAGTACGCCACCAGCGACGGCGCGTTGCCCGAGTTGATCGTGCAGTGGTTGGCGGTCATGAAGTAGGGCTTGCCGTCCTGGGCCGTGTTGTTGACGAGGAAACCCGTGCAGAAGCGAGAGCCGCCCGTCGAGATCACGGCCACGGACCGGATCTGGTCGCGCCAGGGATCCCCCTGCGGGCAGATGACGTCCACGTTGCACGCCCCCGACTTCTCGAGCGGGCGGCCGAAGCCGCGGTAGTCATGGTTGACGAAGCCCAGCTCGAGCCGCAGGGAGTCCCGCTCCTCGGCCGGGAGGGTCACCTCCACCACGATCTCGTCGCCGCGCACGATCGGGGTCCAGAGCTGGCCGTGGTCCGCATTATCGGCGCTCGTGAACGGCCGGATGACGGTGCTGTAGTCGGGGGCGTAGAGGAAGAGCTGCCCGCCCGGGGTCATCAAATAGCGGGTGAAGCCGAGGTTCAGCGAAAGCGCGCCGCGGGACTGGATGCGGAGCCGCCACAGGAGGCGCCCGTCCTCGAGCGTCTCCCAGGTCCCGGCGTCGTCGGGCGTGATCCGCACGGCGATCGGGTAGGCGAACCGGGGCGCGAGGCCTTCCTCCGCGTCCTTCTTGTCCTCGTCCTCGATCTTCTGGAAGTCGGGGGCCGGCATGAGCCGCTGGTCCACGCCCTCCAGCGGCAGAACGCGGGCCGTCTGGGCCGTCGGGCGGGCGTTCTCACCCGCCCCCAGGACCGCGGCGCATGCGAAGACGAGAAGGGTCGCGAGCCAGCGCTTCATCATGGGCTGCCCCCTGCTTTCAGAGTGATGGTTTGGTACGAAGGCGCGATCCTATCACCAGGCGGGTTGGGTGTGCCCGCAAAATTGGACGCCCCGGAGATCCGTCTCGGCGCTGGCCACGGACGCTCGTCTGAGGTATCGTCGGCGTCCTTGCCCTTGCTCCCAGGAGAACGAGGAGGAGCGACGAGGACCGAAGGGTGCAGCGCCGTCGCGCGTTCTTGAGGGCCGTGGCCGGCGCCGGGCTGGCGACCGCCGCCTCCCAGCGCCGGGTGCTGGGCGCGAACGACCGCGTGCGCGTCGGCGTGATCGGCGTCGGTCTCATCGGCAAGCGCCATCTGCTCGATTTCCTGGCCGAGCCCGACTGCGACGTGGTCGCCATCGGCGAGGTCTACTCGCCTCGGCTCGAGGAAGGCCTGGCCCTGGCGGGGGCGAGGGCGTCCGGCCATCGCGATTTCCGCAAGCTGCTGGAGCGGCCCGACGTCGACGCCGTCGTCGTCTCCGTACCGGACCACTGGCACGCGCCGATGACGATCCTGGCCTGCGCCGCCGGCAAGGACGTCTATGTGGAGAAACCCCTCACGCACGTCGTGCGCGAGGGACGATGGATGGTCCAGGCCGCGCGCCACTACCGTCGCGTGGTCCAGGTCGGCACGCAGCAGCGCTCGGGCGTCCACTACCAGCGGTGCGTCGACCTCATCCGCAGCGGTCACATCGGCGAGCTGCGCAGCGTCCGGCTGGCCGCTCGCCGGAACGTCATGCCGGGGTTCACCCGGCCCGTCGGCCAGCAGCCGCTCTCGCCCCCGGACTGGGACATGTGGCTCGGCCCGGCGCCCCACGTGCCGTTCGACCCGACCCGCTGCATCTATCACTTCCGCTGGTTCTGGGACTACTCGGGCGGACAGACCACGAACCTCCTGGCCCACGACATCGATGTCGTCCAGTGGGCGACCGGTGAGCTCCCGCGCGCCGTCGCCGCGGTGGGTGGACGCTACGCCCTGCGCGGCATCGGGGAGACGCCGGACGTGCTCGAGGCCGTTTTCGAGTTCCCATCGTTCGTCGCGACCTGGTCGAGCTGCGAGATCTCGGCGGCGCGTGGACACGGCCTGGAGTTCTGCGGCACCAAGGGCACGCTGACCATCAACCGCGCGGGGCTCGAGGTCGTGCCCGACGCGGACATCCCCGCGGACGCGCAGATTCCCCAGTTCTCCGAGGAGGGGCGGCCGGCCCGCGGCGGGCCGACCGCCCCGCGCACGCCGGCGATCACGGACTCCGGGTACGAGCAGATCCGCGACCAGTTCAAGCCACACGTCCGCAACTTCCTGGACTGCGTGAAGTCGCGCCAGGCCCCGGCCGCCGACGTCGAGGGCGGCCACCGCAGCGTGACGTCGTGCCACCTGGCCAACATCGCCCTGAAGCTGAAGCGAACCGTGCGCTGGGATCCGGATGCGGAGGACGTGGTCGGCGACGCGGAGGCCAGCGCGCTTCTGACCAAGCCGTACCGCGCTCCCTGGGACCGGGAGCTGCGGGCGGCGCTGCCGCCCGACGCGACTTGAGCGGGCGGGCAATGAATCGCCGCGACTTCCTGCTTTCGGCCACGGCCATGACCCTGGAACCCGCGTTCGATCGGCTTGCCCTGGCTTCGCGCAGCCGGTTCGGGATCGCCTACACCTCGTTCGTGATCCGCATGCTTCGGGGCCGCGACGTGCTTCGGGGGGGCACGGCGGCCGGCCTGCCCGCCGAGGCGTTCGTCGAGCTGGTCCATTCCTTTGGTGGCGCCGGTTGCCAGATCGACCTCGCGCAGCTCGGCTCCGCCGAGGCGCGGGATCTCAAGCGCGTGCGGGTCGCCCTCGAGCGCCATGGCCTGTTCGTGGAGCTGTCGGTTCCGGCCCGGTCGCTCGAAGACCCGGACGCGTTCGCCCGCAGCGCGTCGGCGGCGCGGGAGCTCGGCGCCACCCGGCTGCGCGTCGCCCTGCTGTCGGGCCGGCGCTACGAGGACTTCCACCGGATGGAGGACTGGCGGAGCTTCGTCGAGAGGTGGCGGCGAGCGCTTCCCCGGGCGGCGACCTGGCTGGAACGAGAGGGTTTGCGGGCGGGCATCGAGAACCACAAGGACTACCTGGGGACGGAGCTCGCGGAGATGCTGCGCAGCGTGGGCAGCGGGCACCTGGGCGCCTGCGTCGATTTCGGAAACAACCTCGCGCTTCTCGAGGACCCGCTGGTCACGATCGAGGCGCTCGCGCCTCATGTCGTGACCACGCACCTCAAGGACATGGCCGTTCGTCCCTGCGAAGGCGGGTTCGAGCTGTCGGAGGTTCCCCTGGGCCAGGGCATCCTGCCGATCGCCCGGATCGTCGAAACGCTGCGGAAGGCACGGCCGGACGTGCACTTCATGCTGGAGATGATCACCCGCGACCCGCTCCGGGTGCCGTACCTCGAAGACGGCTACTGGGTCACCTACGAACGGCGCGACCGGGCGCGCGAAGAGGCCTTTCGGGCCACGGTGCTGTCGAAAGGCTCACCCGAGCCGTTGCCGCGGATCACCGGGCTCACCCCCGAGCAGATGCTGGCCTCCGAAGACGACAACGTGCGCGCGTGCGTGGCCTACGCGAAGGGCACACTGCGACTATGACCGTGCTCGACCGCTTCCGCCTGGACGGCCGGCGGGCGCTCGTCACCGGGGGAGCGCGGGGACTCGGACGCACGATGGCCCAGGCCCTCGCCGAGGTGGGGGCCGACGTCGCCGTGGCCAGCCGGACGCTGGAGGACTGTCGAACGGCCGCCGAGGACATCGCGCGCACGACGGGCCGGCGCGGCGCGGCGTTCGCGGTCGACTTGAACCGATCCGAGGAGATCGCGCGGCTCGTTCGGGAGGTCGAGAGCGGCTTCGGCCCGGTCGACATCCTCGTCAACAACGCCGGCATCAATATCCGCGGCCCGGCGGAGGAGCTCGAGGAGGCCGACTGGGACACGGTCGTCGACACGAACTTGAAAGCGCCGTTCCTGCTGGCCCGGGCCCTGGGACCGGGCATGTGCGCGCGCGGCTGGGGCCGGGTGATCAACCTCGGCTCCATCCTCTCGGTGGTGGCGCTCGCCGGCCGTGGTCCCTATGTGTCCTCGAAGGCCGGCCTCCTCGGGCTCACGCGCGTGCTGGCCCTCGAATGGGCCGGCCGCGGCGTCACGGTGAACGCGATCTGCCCGGGGCCGTTCGCGACGGACATGAACCGGCAGCTCCTGAGCGATCCGGTCCGCTACAAGGCCTTCATCGAAAAGATCCCGATGGGCCGCTGGGGCGAGCTCGACGACATCGCGGGCACCGCGGTCTTCCTGGCCTCCGACGCGTCCGCGTTCGTGACGGGCACCGCGCTGTTCGTCGATGGCGGCTGGACGGCTCAATAGGGACGCTCGAGCCGAGCCTCGAACTTTTGCCGGGCGCGCATCGTACGAGTCGTCAAGGGGGCACCGTGGGCAAGAGCTGGGAGACGTTCAAGGTCAAAGGCGACGACCTGGTCAAGTTCGTCAAGAAGATCATCCACGAAGGCAACGTTCGGCGCGTGGTCGTCAGGCAGGGCTCCCGGACGGTCGTGGAGTTTCCGGTGACGGTGGGCGTCGTGGGCGCCCTGGCGGCGCCGGTGCTGGCCGCGCTCGGCGCGGTGGCGGCCCTGCTCAGCGAATGCACGATCGAGGTCGAGCGGGAAGCCGATGCTCCTCACAAGAGGGGGCCCGTCCGGCCGACGCGCCGTAGTCGCCGCCGGAAGTCCTGACCCCGAATTCGGCCCCGCCCCTTCGAACCGCGGGCGGCACACCTGGCGGACTCGAGGCTGCGCTTAGAATGCGAGCTTCGAAAGGACGCCAACCATGAAGAGCGACGACTTCCCGCGCTTCGATTTGCCCGGTCATGTGGCGCTGGTGACGGGCGCGGCGCGCGGGATCGGGCGCGCCTGCGCCCTGGCCCTGGCCCACGCGGGCGCGGACGTGGCCCTCGGCCTGCGCGATGCGAAGACCGGGGGCGATCTCGCGAAGGAGATCGAAGCGATGGGCCGCCGCGCCCTGCGGCTGCAGATGGACATGAGCCGCCTCGGCGAGATCCAGACGGCCGTGGAGGCCGCGGTGGCGCAATTCGGCCGTCTGGACATCCTGGTGAACAACGCGGGGGTCGCGCCCGAGAACCTCGCCGAGAACGTGCGCGAAAAGGACTTCGATCTGACCCTGGCCGTCAACCTGAAGGGGACGTTCTTTGCGAGCCAGGCCGCCGGCCGGGTGATGATCAAGCAGAGGCACGGCCGCATCATCAACCTGGGCTCTCAGGCCGGCTTCGTTGCCCTCCCGACCGAATCCATCTACTGCATGACCAAGGCCGCGATATCGCACTTGACCAGGTGCCTGGCCGTGGAGTGGGGCCAGTACGACATAACGGTCAACGCCGTGGCGCCGACGTTCATCCGCACGCCCGGCACCGAGGAATGTCTCGCCAACGATGCGTTTCGCGCGGACGTCCTGTCGCGGATCGCGCTCGGCCGCATCGGCGAGCCGATGGAGGTGGCCGCGGCGGTCGTGTATCTGGCCTCGCCCGCCGCTTCCCTGGTCACGGGCACCACGCTGCTCATCGACGGAGGCTGGACGGCCCGCTGATCTGGACCATCCTTCAGGATCGCGCCGGCGCGACGCCGTCGAGGACGGCCCCGACGTCGACGCCCTGGGTAGCGGCGTTCAATACCCGCTTCGGTCGCAGGAACTCGCGCAGGACGAAAAGGTCCATGTCTTCCACGCCGTCGCGAGGCCGGCCGTCCTTGTCGCGCACGAGACGGGCCACCGGGCACGCGAAGCGCTCAGGGTCGCGGCCGCCCGAGATGCTCACGACCCAGCGCCCATCGGTCAGCTCGAGGAGGCTGCCCGGCGGGTAGAGCCCCATCATCTGGACGAAGAGCGCCAGCAGATCCGGGTCGTAGAGCGTGCCGCGCGCGGCCCACATCGCGGCCTGGGCGGTGGGCGGCGGGAGCTGGGGAGCTCCGGGCCGGGGGGCGACGAGCACGTCGTAGTCGTCGACGATGCGCACGATGCGCGCGAAGAGGCTGGGCCGGTCCCCCGCGGCCAAGTGGTGCTCGAGCGTGGCCTGCAACCGCCGGATCTTGCCTTCGTGGAATCCCCGCTGTCGCAGCAGCATGCGCGCCCCGGTGACTTCGTGGCCGCTGCGTCCGGCGCGGGTATAGCCGACGTCGTGGAGCATGGCCGCCACGCCGAGATCGCTGAGGGCGGCATCGGGCAGCCCCAGCGCGCGGCCCAGCTGGAGCGCGAGGGTCGTCACCGAGAGCAGGTGCTGCGTGCCCACGCCATGGACGCTGCGCCGCAGGGGCACGGTGGCCGCCTGGCCGGGGGCGTCGCCGAGCGCGTCGACGAGATCGATCACCACGCGCCGGACGAGCAGCGGGTGGGGAAGACGGTCGCCGGCGAGCTGGGCGAGCGTGTCCTGGACGAGCGTGGCGCCGCGGCGCAGGACCTCGCCCGCGTCCCTGCGAACGGCGAGCCTCTCCCCCTTCAAGCGGTAGCGGTACTTGCCACCGAGCTCGAGGCCCGGCATCCCGTCCAGCCGGGCTCCGAGTGCGGCCCGGGCCTGGCCCGGTTCCGCGGCGGTCGCCGCCAGCGCCCGGCCCAGGCTCTTGATGTCCTCCGGTTCGAGGGGACTGTGGAAGGAGAGGCCGCCCACTTCGTGGCGCCCCAGCTCGAGCACGAGCTGATCCAGCAGCTCCTGCTCGCGCTCCTTCATCCTCACCCGCACCTCGTTGACGTAGATCTGGTCCTCGACCGTGACGACGTGCACGGCGCCCAGCAGCGCCAGGAGCCGCTTCAGCATCTGGGAGGTCTCGGTGGCCAGGCCGTCCATCGCCGCGTTGTCGGCCTGATACAGGCGGCTGCTGCGCACGAGCCCGTTGAGGAGGAAGACCAGGCGCTGGCCTTCGTCGCGAATGCGCCCGGCGAGGTCTCGGTCGTCGGCGAGGCTGGCGCGGGCGACCGCCTTCTCGAGGCTGCGTTGCATCGCGGTGACGCTCACCGCGTTCCCTCCCACGCCTGGCGCTGGCGCTGGGCGAGGGCGCCCAGGATCCAGGGCTGCGACGTCTCGTCGGCCTCGTCGAAGGCCGCTCCCAGCGCCTCGGCCGCCGCCTCGGCCCGGATGAAGGCCAGGGCGGTGGCCGCGGCCACCACTCGCGCCAGGGGGCCGTCGAAGCCCTTGCGCCGTCCGCCGGCGGGCTGGAGCCACGCCTGCCATCGGGGGATGCTTTCCGGACCGCCGAGGATCCCGAGCACGCGCCCGATGTGGGAGGCCTCGTCGGTGGCGAGCTGTCCGGCGTGCTCCTCGACGTAGGACGCCAGCGGAGCGAGGAAGCGGGTGTCTCCGCTGCGGGCGACGATCTCCAGGATGCGCCCCCGCCGGGCGGGATCCGCGATGCGGAAGGCCTCGAACAGGCTGCGGCCGAGCGCCCCCGAATAAGGCATGCGGGCGAGATGCCAGAGCGCCTCGTCCTGCACGGCGGCGTCGGGGTGGAGGCACTGCTGGGCCACGAACCCCGCGGCCGCCTCGCCCCCCACGTGCATCATCACGCGGAGGAGGTCGGAGGCCGCGCGCCCACGGGAAAGAAGGAAGCGCTGCTCCAGCAGGCCCGGCTTGCGGCGCGCGTAATGCTCGAGGACCTGCCGCGCCACCGCCCGAGTGGCCTGTCCTTCTTCTTCGGCGAGCGTGTCCATCACCGCGACCAGCGGCTCGGGGCACACCCGGTCGAGCACCTCGATCAGCTCCGGGCGCAGGCGGCGCTCGTCCGCCGGCACGGATCGCAGGAGACGGCGGACCGCCCGGCGGTCGCCGCACGCGTCGAGCAGGTCGTAGACGGCGGCATGGCGGCTGGGATCCCATGCCGGCGTGTCCTCTCCGGCCATCTCCCAGAGCAGCGCCCCGAGACGCTTGAGGGCAGGGAGGCGATCCACGCTCAGGAGATAGTCGCGCACCTCCGCGAACAGGTGGGCGACCTCGCCGAACGTCATCGCATGCCCGGGGTCGGCCAGCTCGCGCCGCAGGCGGCCGAGCAGCGCGAGGCAATCGGCCGGCAGCGCCGCTTCGCCCACCTCGTCGCGGAGCGCCTGGAGCCTTTCCGGCGCCACCTCGATCCACGTCGGGCCCTTCGGCGGCGGAAGCTCGGGCCGCGGAAGATCGACGTCGTCCGGGATCGTGACGCCGGGCGCGGCGGGTGCGTCCTCGGTCTCGGTCCCTTCCGGCACGATCCCTTCCACCGTCGCCACGTCGAGATGCTCGAATCGCGCCTTCCACAGCAGCGTGACCATGTCGTCTTCGCGCTGGTTGATGCCGGTGTAGCGGATCGAGAGGATCTCGAGCAGCCGCGTCAGCTCCTCCGCCTGGAAGCCCTTTCGGAGCGTGAGGGCGCGGACGCCATCGCGGTGGAGCCTGAAGGCCAGGCTGCGCTCGCGGTCGCGGTTCAGGTAGACGGGCTGGTCGTCCAGCTTCAGCTCGTAGGCGTGGACGGCCAGCACGAGCTGCCCCTCGCTCTGGAGCGTCGAGACGAGGCTTTCGAGCAGGCCGGTGAGGAAACGGTTGATCGCCTCGTTGCCGGCATCGTAGAGAAGGAAGGAGCGGGCGGTCGCCGCGAGGCGGGTCAGGAGAGCGGAGACGCGCTGGTAACGCGGGCCGAGCCCCTGCGGCTTCTGCTCACCGCCCTCGCCCGTCTCCGCTTCGGCCGCCGCCGGGAAGGGCGTCTTCGGCTCGCCGCTCCCGTCCACGCCCTCGCTCATCGCGCGCCTGTTGCCTCTGTCGGGCGAACTGTGGCTCGAGGCCGCGAGGATTCTACCAAAGCGCTGAACGGCTGGCAGGGAACTTGCTTCACGGGACTTAGACTCATTGGAGGAGGCGGCATGCACATCATCGGGCAGATCCTCTTCGGCCTCGTCGTGGGGATCCTCGCCAAGCTGCTGATGCCCGGCCGCGATCCGGGCGGTATCATCGTCACCGCGCTGATCGGCATGGCGGGCGCTCTCGTGGGGAGCTTCGTCGGGCGCGCGATCTGGGGACCCGCCTATACCGTCGGTTGGATAATGGCGATCCTCGGATCGATCGCGCTGCTCGCCCTGTATCGCGTCTTCGCGGGCCGGCCGGCCTCCTGAAGAGGGCGCGCCGGGTTATCCTCGGCGCGTGAGCGCCGAGCCTCGGCCGCCGCGTCTGGCCCTCACCACCGGCGACCCCGCGGGTATCGGGCCCGAGGTCGTCCTCAAGGCGCTCGCCTCGCCGGATCGTCCGCCGGCGCCGGTCATCGTCTACGGCCCGATGGCCATCCTGCTCGAACGCGCGGCGCGCCTCGGCCTGCGGCCTCCGCAGGACCTCGACGCGCGCCTCGTCGACGTCCCGCTCGACGGGCCGGTGGAGCTCGGCCGGACGTCGGCCGCCGCGGGCCGGGCCGCCGCGGGGGCGGTCCTGCGGGCGGTCGCCGACGCGCGCGAGGGACGCGTGCAGGCGCTCGTGACCGCGCCCTTGAACAAGGAGTCGCTCCACGCCGCCGGGCACCCGTGGCCCGGCCACACCGAGATGCTGGCCGAGGCCGCAGGTACGCCCGACGTCGCGATGATGTTCGTGGGCGGCGGGCTGCGGGTGGCGCTCGTCACGATCCATCGGCCGCTCCGGACGGTGCCCGACGCGGTCACTCCGGCCGAGATCCGCCGCGTGGCGCGGCTCGTCCACCGCGAGCTGCCACGCTTCGGCGTCACCGCCCCCCGCATCGCCCTCTGCGGCTTGAACCCCCACGCGGGCGAGCACGGCCTGCTCGGACGCGAGGAGGAGCAGGTGCTGATCCCCGCCGTCGAGGACCTGCGGCGCGAGGGCCTGGACGTCTCCGGTCCGTTGCCGGCGGACAGCCTCTTCGTGCGGGCGAAACGCGGCGAGTTCGACGCGGTCATGGCCTGCTATCACGATCAGGGGCTGATCCCGGTGAAGCTGGCCGCTTTCGGCCACGCCGTCAACGTCACCCTGGGCCTGCCGTTCGTCCGCACGTCCGTCGACCATGGCACCGGCTTCGACATCGTGGAAAAGGGCACCGCCGATGCCACGAGCATGGTCGAGGCGATGAAAGTAGCGGTGGAACTGTCGCGGAATCGCTTCTAGCGGCGGTCCTTGACGGCCTGGCGGGTTTCGCGCTCGATGTCCTTGCGGCGCAGGGCGTCGCGCTTGTCGTGCGCCTGCTTTCCGCGGGCGAGGCCGATCTCGATCTTGACGCGCCCCTTCTTGAAGTAGGCGCGCAGCGGCACGATCGTGAAGCCTTTCTCGGTCGCCCTCCCCCCGAGCTTCAGGATCTCGCGCTTGTGGAGGAGGAGCTTGCGGTCGCGCTCCTCGGCATGGTTCTGGATGTTCGCGTGGGAGTAGGGACCGATACGGCAGCCCACGAGGTACAGCTCGCCCCCGCGGAACTCCACGAAGGAATCGCGGAAGTTGAGCCCGCCTTCGCGGATCGACTTCACCTCCGAGCCCAGCAGGGCGACGCCCGCCTCCGCCCGCTCCAGCACGTGATAGTTGAAGAAGGCCTTGCGGTTCGTGGCGATGATCTTCTCGGCGGCCTCGGCCATTGGCCGATTCTAGCCGAGCAGGATCAAGCGAAATCCAGGACGGTCTTGATGTCCTCCGGCGCACGGACGAGGGCGCGCGCCGCCTCGGTGAACGGCAGCCGTCGGGTGATGAGTCGTCCCATCCACCCGGGCCGGCGCTCCTCCGCCACCACCAGGTCGTGGACGGCCGTTTCGAAGTGCCGCCGGCCGGCGTTGACGGTACCGAACACCAGGCGGTTGCCCAGCACCATCTGGCGGTTCCACGCGCCGAGATCGATCTCCCACTTGCGGCCGACCTCGGTCACGCTGGCGAGGACGCACACGCCGTTACGGCCGAGGAGGCTCATCGCCGGCGCGATGAGCGCGGCGGCTCCGGTCGCCTCCAGGACGATGTCGATCGCGCCGAGCCTTCGGGGAAGATCGACGATCGGCGTGCTCGTCGTGCTCGAATAGCGGATCCCCGCCTCCTGCAGCAGGGCGTCGCGGGCCGACCCCTCGGGCTCGCGCGAGACGACCGTGACCTCCAGCCCGCGGATGCGCATGGCGGCGGCGGCCAGGATCCCCACCGGCCCCGCGCCGAGCACCACGGCCTGCCGGGGCGCCCAGCTCGTCCGGCCCTGGATGCGGAACGTCTGCTCCAAGGTCTTCTGGGCGACCGTCATCGGCTCGACGAGCACGGCAACCGGCCGCAGGCCCGACGGCACGGGGACGACGTATCGGGGGTCCTCGACATACCGCTCGGACATGAAGCCATGAAGGGCCTGGATGCCGCGCTCACGGTAGTGCCCGGTGAGGCACATGTCGTTCTCACCGGATCGGCAGGGCAGGCAACGCTCCGGACATGGGCGCCGCACGGTGGAGACCACGAGATCACCCGCCGACAGCGCCGAGCCGGCGGGGGCCGATTCGACCACCCCGAGATTCTCGTGGCCGAGGACCAGGTAAGGACTGCCGGGGGGCGCCTCCCCGTAGAGGCCGCTCGTGATCTCGGCGTCGGTGCCGCAGAGGCCGCCCTGTAGCACCCTTACGACAACCTCACCGTCGGCGCTTTGCACATCCGGGATCTCGAGGACGCGAAGGCTGTCGCGCTGCCCCGGCGTCACCGTGACGGCTTGCATGCTATTGATCCAATCTCACTTACCGGACCGCATTCGGTCTGGCATATTAGTCTTCTGGCACGAAGGATGCTTACATATCAGGGGAGGGCGAAGGGGAGGCGTGTCGACACAACGGGCCCGGCACCATGGCGAAGAAGACCGCTGAAGTAAGCATCGAGCAGCTTCCGGGGGTGCTGGTGGACCAGGTCCCCTCGCGCTTCGCGGTATGGACGCGCGAAGAAGGTGGGGATTGGGCCCTCGTCCGCGAAGACTTCCGAACGGTGGAAGACCTGGGGCGCTTCATTCATGAGCTCCAGGTGCAGAACGAACACTCCGTCGTCATCCGAGAGCATGGGCACAAGGTCGGCATGAAGCCGCTCCTGGAGCTGCTCCAGGAGACCGGCGTCCTCCGGTGCGACTGCGACGTCGGTAAACTGCGCCACAAGTGAGGTCGCGCAGAGCGGAGCCCTTGGCTTAGACTCTGCGTTCCATGTCTTCCCGCAGCGGTGCCGCCACCGTCGCGGTGGCGGCGCTCCTCGCGGCCGCCCTGGCCACGGCGGTGAACCGGCTTGGACCCGCGGCGAGCGCGGACGTCGCCCGCGGCGGAGAGACCGCGTTCGCCGACGGCCTTCAACCGCGAGAGATGGTTCCCGGGCGCGGCCCCCAGCGCTGGACGACGCCGCAGGCCCGTTTCCTCTGGCGCGATCTCCCGGCCGGGCCGGCGGAACTGGACGTTCGCGTGCACGGCCAGCGTACGCCCGTGGTGATTGCGGTCGACGGCGTCGTGGTGGGAACCATCGATCCCGGCCGCACGGCTCTCGTGACGCCGCTGTCCCTGGCTCGGAGCGGGGATCACGTCGTGGAACTGCGCACGGAGGGCTTCGACGCGGCAGATGGCCGGCGGCTCGGCGCCCTGCTCGACTCGCTCACCGTGCGAGCGCGGCCATCGCCGCGTCCTTCGATCCGTCTCGCCCTGCTGTTCGCGATCCCGGCCGCGCTCGTCGCGGCGGCGGCGCTCCTGGCCGGGCTGTCGCCGGCGAGCGCCCTCGCCGCCGCGGTCGAAGCCGCCGTCGCCGAGGCGCTCTTGCTGTGGCCGCAAGGCCTGTTTCACGCTCCCTACCGCACCGGCCTGGCGGCCCTGCTCGGCGCGGGAGCGCTCGCCGGGCTGCTCTTCGCCCGGTGGCGCGAGCGGCGCGTGCCCGGGGCCGGACCGTGGGCCTTCGCCGCATTCCTCGCCGCGTTCCTGGTGCAGGTGCTCGCCGCGACCTCGCCGCTGATGGTGGTGAGCGACGAGGTGTTCCACGCCAACAACCTGGGCCGGGTGGCGAACGGGGAGTGGTTCCTGACGAGCATCACGCAGCACGCGCGGCCTTTTCGTTTTCCCTACGGCGTCTCCTTCTATGCGCTCCTCGTCCCCCTGCGGGGCCTGGGCGTGGACGCGGTCGCGCTCGTCCGAGGCGCGGCGGCCGTGTCGGGGCTGGCGGCGTCGCTCGGGCTCTTCGCGCTGCTCGCGCCGAGCGGTGCGGCCCGGGCCGGCCTGGCGGTGATCCTGCTGCAACTCATCCCGGGCGCCTTCGACCCGTACTCGTTCGGCAACCTCTCCAACGTGTTCGGCCAGGCGATGACCACGCTCTTCTTCTGCTGGTGGGCGGGCCGCGCGCCGGGTGGATGGCCGATGGGAGCGGCCCTGCTCGCCCTCGCCGGCCTGGGGCACTTCTCGAGCCTGGTGGTCGTGGCGGTGCTGCTGATTGCCCTGCTGACGGTCCGAGGCCGCGCCGGTCCCGGCCGGACGCGGGCCTACGCGGTCGGCGCCGGTCTCGCGGTGACGGCGCTCTACTACGCGCGGTTCGTCCCGCTCATGCTGGGCCAGCTCCCGAGGCTCCTCGAAGGCGGCGGGCAGGGGCGCGGCGCGTCGCGGGGCGCTCTCGATGCGCTCCGCCTGCAGCTGTGGGGAATCCTCACCCGGTGGGGTCTGCCGGCCCTGGCGTTGGCTGCGATCGGCCGACCCCGCCCGCGGGAGCCGGCGGAAGTGCTCGACCGCGACCTCGCGGCTTACTGGGCCGCCGGCGCGGTGCTCGTCCTGCCGGCCATCCTCACGCCCCTCGACGTTCGTTACCTGTACGCGCTCACGGTCCCGCTGGCCGCCGCGGGGGGGGCGGGCGTCGTCTGGCTGCGAGATCGGGGGCGCGCCGGCGCCCTGACGGCATGGCTGCTCCTCGCATGCCAGGCGGCCTGGGGCCTGCGGGGGCTGGTCGAAGCGATCGCCTTCCGCTATCGGCCATAGGCGCGAGCGGAGCGGGATCTGCTGCGCGTTAACATCAATTTGCGGTCCTTGCCCAGGTCTGACAACCCGGGCCGCGGACAGGTGCTACAGTCCACCGCATCCATGGCCGACGTGAAGAAACTCGTCTCCGCCCCCGACGAGCCCAAGGGGCGGCTCATCTCGATCTTCGTGGGGGCGGTCCTGCTGCCCTCCCTGGCCCTGTCCTACGTCGCCATGGACTTCGTCCACAAGCTGGCCAGCGCGCGCAAGGCGACCGAGATCAAGAACGCGACGGGGATCCTCTACTACATCGAGAAGGAGCTGGCCCAGACCGCCCAGAACAGGGCGCTCGAGGCGGCGCAGGCGCTCGACCCGGAGGTCCTCCTGGAAGGGCGGCCGGCGGTCATCGACGCCGCCCTGCGCAAGCGGGGGGTCGGGACGGGGGTGTTCGCCACGCTGCGCCTGGAGACTTCTTCGCCCCGCATGATCGTGCGCACGCTGCGCATGGGCAACCGGCGCGAGATCGAGGTCTCGCCGGAGGTGCTGGCCGCGATCGGCTCCTTTGCCGACGGAGCGGGGGAGGACTCCGTTCCCTGGCCGGCCCGCGAGGGACAGACCGGGGGAGTCCTCCGCTTCAAGTTCAACTGCGAGTATGCCCATCACCGGCTCATCCGCGACTACTTCGAGAACGAGTTCAAGCGCCAGAACCCCGATCAGGCCCTCGTGGTGCGCGTGAGCGAGCCCAGCGGCGAGGTCCTCTACGAGACGGCGCCCACGCGCTCCGACGTGAACTTCGAGGTGACGCGGGAGATGGACAGCGCCTCGTTCCGCGGCCTGAAGCTGGCCCTGCGCAAACGCGACCTCTCGATCGACCAGGAGGTCCGCCGCTGGCAGCACTGGACGTGGATCCTCATCGGCTTCATCGACATCATGCTCGGGGCCGGCCTCCTGCTCGTCTACAGCAACGTTCGGCGCGAGCTGCATCTCTCGCGGCTCAAGAGCGACTTCGTGGCCAACGTCAGCCACGAGCTGAAGACGCCCCTCGCCCTCATCCGCCTCTTCGCGGAGACGCTCGAGCTGGGACGGGTGCCGAGCGAGGACAAGGCGCGGCAGTACTACCGGGTCATCAACAAGGAGAGCCAGCGCCTCACGCAGCTCATCAACAACATCCTGGACTTCTCGCGCATCGAAGCGGGGCGCAAGGAGTACCGCTTCGCCCCCACCGACGTGGGACGGATCGTGAGCGAGGTGATCGAAGCCTATCGCTTCCAGATCGAGCAGCAGGGCTTCACGCTCGACGTCCACGTCGCGGACGACCTGCCCGAGGTGAGCGCGGACAAGGAGGCTCTCGCCCAGGCGCTGCTCAACCTCGTCAACAACGCGATCAAGTACAGCCGGGACGAGAAGTACCTCCGCCTCGACGTGCGCAGGGACGGCGAACGGGTCCTGCTCTCCGTCGTCGACCGGGGCATCGGCGTGGCCAAGGGCGAGCAGAAGAAGATCTTCGAGAAGTTCTACCGGGCGGAGAACAGCCTCGTCCACGAGACGAAGGGCAGCGGGCTCGGCCTCGCCCTCGTCCAGCACATCATGGAGGCGCACGGGGGCTCGGTCGAGGTCGAGAGCGCCCCGGGCAAGGGCAGCACGTTCACCCTCGTGCTGCCGATCAGAAAGCGAGGAGACACGGCATGAACCATCGAGGAAGCGCCGTTGATGCGCCCGCGGCGGGCTTCCTTTCCGCCGAGCGGGATTCACTCCCGCGAGACGGTATCTCGACGATGCGGCCCGCTGCGGGTGCACGCGCCCCGAAGGGGCGCCACATTAGTGTCCGGCGAGGACGGAGTTGACAAAGATATTGATCGTTGAAGACGAGCCGGATATGGTCCTCGGCTTGAAGGACAACTTCGAGTTCGAGGGCTACGAGGTGCTGACGGCCGCCGACGGCGCCACCGGCCTGGAGCGGGCCCGGAGCCAGAAGCCCGACCTCGTGGTCCTGGACATCATGCTGCCGAAGCTCTCGGGCCTCGAGGTCTGCAAGATGCTCCGGGGAGAAGGCTTCGACAAGCCGATCATCATGCTCACCGCGCGCGGGCAGGAGATCGACAAGGTGGTCGGCCTCGAGCTGGGGGCCGACGACTACGTGACCAAGCCCTTCTCCATCCGCGAGCTGCTCGCGCGGGTGAGGGCGATCCTGCGCCGGACCGACGGCACCAAGCGCAAGCTCTCGCGGTACAAGTTCTCCGATGTCGAGCTGGACTTCGAGACCTACCGGGCGAAGAAGAACGGCGAGCCCCTCGACATGTCCCCGCGTGAGTTCGAGCTGCTGAGGTACTTGATCGAGCGGAAGGGGGAGACCGTTTCCCGCGAGCGGCTCCTCGAAGACGTGTGGGGCTACGAGAGCTATCCCTCCACCCGCACGGTGGACACGCACATCGCGAAGCTGCGGGCCAAGATCGGCGACAGCGGATCGGAGCCGCGCTACATCCTGACCATCCACGGCGTGGGCTACAAGTTCGTGGACCCCGACAACCGGGGCGAGTAGGAGCTGGACATGGCCCAACCGCAGGCGGCCGTCGCGGCAAAACCACGACTCGTGCTCGTGGGCCCGCTGCGTGGCCTCCGCGCCGGGCGCGAGCTGCGGGCGAACCTGGACACGACCACGGCCACCCCGGAGGACGTGCTCCGGCTGCTGCCCACGTCGCCGCCCGACGCCCTCGTGCTCGACGCATCGGTGGAGTGGGCGCGGGTCGAGCCCGTCGTGCGGGTGCTGGGCGCCCTCGACGACGCGTCCCGGCCCGCGGTGGTGCTCTTCGCTCCCGAGGAGCGCCGTCCGCGCCCGGAGGCGGCGCTGCTCGAAGCCGCCGACGACGTTCTCTCGGCGGCGCCCGGTGACGAGGAGCTTCTCTCCCGGCTGCGGCGCGCCCTGCGCTTCCGGGACTGCGTCGAAGAGCTGTCCCGCAAGAACGCGGAGCTCGAGACGCTCTACCACCGGCTGGAGACGCTGGCCGGCCGCATGGCCGAGGAGCTTCGCCTGGCGAGCAACGTCCAGCGCAGCCTGCTCCCCGCCCCCGTGCAGCACGCCCGGCTCGAGCTGGCCCGGGAGTTCATCCCGTTCCGCGAGATCGGGGGCGACTACTACGACTTCCTGACTCTCGGGCCCCACCGGCTCGCTCTCGCCATCGGCGACGTCATGGGCAAGGGGGTGCCGGCGGCCCTGCTGTCGGCGAATCTCAAGGCATCGGTACGGGCCCAGCTCCAGAGCGGCGAGGTCTCGCCGGCCGACCTCGTCGCGCGGGTCAACCGGCTCTTCTGGGACCTGACGCCGAACGGCCTCTTCGCCAGCCTCTTCTTCGCGGTCTTCGACCTCGAGGCAGGGATTGTGGATTACGTCAACGCCGGGCACCACTATCCGTTCGTGGTGCGGGCCGACGACTCGGTGGAGGAGCTGCGGGAGGGCGGCACGCTGCTCGGCCTCGTGGAGGAATCCACGTACGCCTCGGGCAGGCTTGCCATCCGTGCCGAGGACATGCTCGTCTTCTACACCGACGGGGTGACCGACCGCGGGAGCCGCGAGGGGGAGATGTACGGATCCGAGCGGCTGAAGGGAGCCGCGGCGCGCAATCGCAAGGACCCCGCCCGCATCGCCCTCTACTCGATCCTGGGCGAGGTTCAGGGCTGGTCAGGGGGCCTGGCCGCCGAAGACGACGCCACCCTGGTCGTCGCGAAGGTGCGCTGACCCCTCCATCCTGTCTTAAGTCCTTCAGGACTTGCAACTTGGGGCGGGTCCTTGCTACATTGATCCGCTGACGGCCCCGCCTCCGGGCGCTCCGTCTAAAGGACATGGAATACGTCTGCAAGATCGGCATGCCTTCGGGAGAGGTGGTCGAGCGCACGTTCGTGGCCGCCGACGAGACCTCCCTGCGCGCCGACCTGGAGCAGAAGGGCTACTACCTCTTCTCCGTACGCCGGGGGCTCGTCCTCAAGGAGCTGGGCCTGGGCCGGCCCCGGGTCCCGACCGATCTCTTGCTCGTGTTCTGCCAGGAGCTGGCCGCCCTGCTCAAAGCGGGCCTGCCGCTCGTCCAGTCGCTGGACGTCATGCTGGAACGCCAGCGTCACCCCGTGTTCCGGCGGTCGCTCGAAGCGGTGCGCGACCGGGTGAAGTCGGGCACCGCTCTGTCGGAAGCCTTCCGTGCCGAGCGCGACCTCTATCCCGCCATGCTGCCGGCCAGCCTGGTGGCCGGCGAGCGCAGTGGCAACCTCGAGGGCGTTCTGAGGCGCCTGGCCCAGTATCTTCGACTGAACCTCTCCCTCAAGAAGAAGGCCATCTCCGCCTCCGTCTACCCGCTATTGCTCTTCGCGATGATGTTCATCCTGGTGTCGATCCTCGTCGTGATCGTCATCCCGAAGTTCCAGGACTTCTACAAGGACTTCAACGTCGAGCTGCCCCTCATCACCCGTCTCCTGATGGGCTTCTCCACGACCGTGGCTCACAACGCGTTGTGGATCTTGCTCCTCGTCGTGGGCCTCCTGGTGGCGGCCGCGTCCTGGCTGCGGCGGGAGGGCTCCGGCGTGATCCTCGATCGCTTCCTTTTTCGCGTGCCCTACCTGGGCTCGCTCATGCGGATGTACGCCACCAGCCAGCTCGCGCGGACGCTCTCCGCCCTGCTCTCCGGCGGGCTGCCGCTGCTGAACGCGATGGAGGTGGCGGCGGCCTCCGTGGGCAACCGGGCGATGGCGGCCGCGGTGGGCGCGGCCACGCCCCAGATCCGCGAGGGCCGCAGCCTGACGAGCGCGCTCGAGTCGACGCAGGTGCTCGACAACCTCGCCCTCGAGATGGTCAAGGTCGGCGAGCAGACGGGAGCGCTCGCCGACATGCTCAACGCGGTGGCCGACTTCTACGACGAGGAGATCGAGACGCGGATGGCCGCGGTGCTCGCGCTCATCGAGCCGATCATGCTCGTGTGCATGGCCGTGATCGTGGCGGGGATGCTCCTCGCCTTCTACCTGCCGCTCTTCGAGGCCATCTCGGCGATCCAACGGTGAGCACCCGGGAGACGACGGTCGAGCCGGCCGGGGAGGAGACGGCCGCCCGCGCGCTCGCCGCGCGCTACCGGCTGGAGTACGTCGACGTCGGCTCCTTCGCGCCCGATCCGGAGATCCTCAAGTCCGTCCCGGTCGAGCTGATGTTCCGCTACAACTTCCTGCCTTACCGGCGCGAGGGGGCGCGGCTCGTGCTCGTGATGGCCGATCCCACCGACATCCCGGTGGTCGACGAGCTGAGCCTGCTGCTGCAGACGCCCATCCAGCCGGCGGTGGGCACGCCGTCGGCGATCCAGGAGGCGCTCAAGCGCGGCCAGGGGACGGCCCGGGTGCTGGAGGAGGCGGGCGAGTCGTTCAAGATGCAGATCCTGCGGGGGGAAGAGAACGACGACGAGGTCCTGTCGATCGACAAGATCCAGGCCGACGCCTCGCCCCTCGTCCGGCTCGTCGATTCGGCCGTCTTCGACGCCCTGAACCGCCGCGCCTCCGACATCCACATCGAGACCCGGGACGCGGAGGTGGTGATCAAGTACCGCATCGACGGAGTGCTCCAGGCCGCCATGAAGCCCATCGCCAAGGAGCATCACTCCGCGATCATCAGCCGCATCAAGGTCATGTCCGAGCTGGACATCGCCGAGAAGCGCGTGCCCCAGGACGGCCGCTTCCGGGTCAAGATCGGAGGCCGCGCCATCGACTTCCGCGTTTCGATCATGCCCTCGGTGCACGGGGAGGACGCGGTCATCCGCATCCTCGACAAGGAGAGCCTGTCGAAGACCTTCACCTCGCTGCGGCTCGACGTCCTCGGCCACGACGACAAGGAGCTGGCCCGCTTCCGCCGCTTCATCCGCGAGCCCTACGGGATGGTGCTCGTCACGGGGCCCACCGGGAGCGGCAAGACGACGACCCTCTACGCGGCCCTCTCCGAGATCAAGTCCGAAGAGGACAAGATCATCACGATCGAGGACCCGGTCGAGTACCAGCTCAAGGGCATCACCCAGATCCCGGTCAACGAGAAGAAGGGCCTCACGTTCGCCCGTGGCCTGCGCTCGATCCTGCGCCACGACCCGGACAAGATCATGGTGGGCGAGATCCGGGACGCGGAGACGGCGGACATCGCCATCCAGTCCGCGCTCACCGGCCACCTCGTGTTCACCACCGTCCACGCCAACAACGTGATCGACGTGCTCGGGCGCTTCCTCAACATGAAGATCGAGCCCTACAACTTCGTCTCCGCCCTCAACTGCGTCCTCGCCCAGCGTCTCGTGCGCCGGATCTGCTCCCACTGCAAGCGCAGGGTGAAGGCCTCGTCGGAGCTGCTGGCGGAGTCGGGCCTCGACGCGGGCACGTACGGCGAGATGTGGTTCTACGAGGGGGCGGGCTGCCTGGAGTGCGGGGGCACCGGATACGTCGGCCGGACGGCGATCTGCGAGCTGCTCGACGTGTCCGACCACGTGCGGGAGCTGATCCTCGCGCGGAAGAGCAGCGCCGACATCAAGCGCGCCGCCCGCGACGAGGGCATGGTCTTCCTCCGCGAATCGGCGCTGACCAAGGCGCTCGCCGGACACACCACCCTCCACGAGATCAACAAGGTCACCTTCGTGGAGGTGACGTGAGCGCGTCGCCCACCGCCCCCCCCGCGGTTCCGAGCTCGTTCGCCCGGGTGGTCGGCGGCAGCGAGCGCTGGCTCCGCCGGCACCTGCTCGACCCCGACCACCCCCTGACGGCGGTCGAGGTCCGCTCGCGCTCGATCGGCGTCGTGCGGCTGGCGCGCGAGGGCCGCCGGCTGAGCCTGGCCGCCGCCGCCTCTCTCGACCTTCCCGAGGGTGCCGTGCGGCTGTCGATGACCCAGCCCAACGTCGAGGACGCGGGCGCGTTCCGCGACACGCTGCGAGCGGCGCTGGAGCGGGCGGGCGCGCTTCACGCCGGCCGGATCGCGTTGGTGCTCCCCGATCCGGTCGCTCGCCTGGCCCTCCTGCCGGGGTCGGAGGTGGCCGCCAAGCGTCGCAAGCAGAGCGAAGAGCTGATCCGCTTCCGCCTGCGCAAGGCGGTGCCGTTCGACGTCCGCGACGCGCAGCTCGCCTTCGCGGGCGGGGGATCCCGCGCCGCCGACTCGGTGCTGGTGGCGGCGGTCTACCGCCCGGTGCTGGAGGGCTACGAAGGGGCCTGCCGCGCCGTCGGCCTCCATCCGGGGGTCGTCGAGCTGTCCGGGCTGGCCCTGCTGAACGCCGCTTTCGGCTCACGGCCGCCGGCCGACCGCCTGCTCGTGAACTGGGACGAGGGCTACGTGACGCTGCTGCTCGCCCGCGGCGAGTGGCCCATCCTCGTGCGCACGCTCGTGGGCGAGGCCGCGGCCTCTCCGGACGAGGTCGCGCGGGAGGTCGGCAACACGCTGCTCTACTACCGCGAGCGGCTCGGGGGCACGGCCCTCGCCCAGGCCGTGGTGCGCTCGGCGCTGTTGCCGGCCGAGCAGGCGCTGAGCCTGCTCGAAGGACCGCTCGAGATGAAGCCGGAGATCCTCGAGCCGTGGCCGGCCGCGCACGCGGGAGACATGGGACGCGCGGGCCAGGCCCTGGCGGGGGCCGCCGCCTGCGTGGTGGGGAGCCGCCGGTGAGGCCGCTCAACCTGGCGAGCGAGCCGTTCCGCAACGAGCGCCTACCGGTGCTGGCCCTCGCCGTCGCCGCCCTCGCGGTGATGGTTCTCACCGTACAGCACGCGCTCATCCTCCGGGAGCTGCTCCCGGAGCGCACCTCCGGCGCGCGCCGGGAGGCGGCCGCGCTCGACGCCGAGTCGGCCCGCCTGAGGGCGGAGGCCCGCTCGCCGCGCTCGCCCCGGCCCGAGCCCGCGGGCCTGGCCGAGTGGAACCTCATCAAGGACCTGGTCGACCGCCGGGCGTTCTCGTGGACGCTGCTCTTCGCCCATCTGGAAGCGGTGCTTCCCGACGGGGTCCACCTGGTGTCGATCGCCCCCCGCGTTCGCAAGGGCGAGGTGCTCATCGACGTGACCGCGGTGGCCCGCGCGCCCGAAGACGCGCGCGAATTCGTGCGCCGGCTCGAAGGCCGGGAGGAGTTCGACGACGTCTATCTCAGGGAAGAGGGGGACCACGGCGAGGTGCGTTTCACGATGAAATACCGGCCGGCCCCTTCCGGGGCGTTGCCGGTGCCGGTCGCGGCGGCCCAGGCGGCCTCCACCGACGCGCCCTCCGCGGGTCAGGTGCTGCCGTGAGCCCGCGCGCGCGCCGGCGGGCGTGGATCGGCGTCGGGGCGCTGGCGACCCTCAACGCGCTGGTGTTCTTCGTCTACACGGTCCCCAAGCGCCTGGAGGAGCGTAGCCTGGCCGCCCGGGTGGCGTCCCTGCGGGCGGAGGTCGAGCGCGACCGGTCGACCGTGGCCCGTCTCCGCCGACGGACCGAGACGGTGCAGGCGAACGCGGCCGACACGACCCGGTTCTACCAGGGCCTCGGCTCCCGCAACGTGCTCCTGGCGGTGATCGAAGAGCTGCAACGGACGCCCCGCGAGCTCGGGCTGCGCGTGGGCCGCCGCTCGTACGAGCCCAACGCGGTCAAGGGGCTTCCTCTCACCCGCTACTCGATCACGATGCCCGTGACCGGCAACTACCGGCAGCTGACCGCCTTCCTCGAGCGCATGGAGCGGTCGTCCCATTTCATCACCGTGGACGAGGTGAACCTGAGGAAGCGGTCCGCAGGCGGGGAGGCCGACCTGGACGTGACGATGAGCGCCTACGTCCGCTCCGAGCTGGCGAGAGCCTCCGAATGAGGTCCCGGCGCGCGTCCTCCGGCTTCACGTACCTCGAGCTGGTGGCCACGGCGGCGATCCTCATGATCCTGGCCTCCGCCGTGTTGCCGATGGCCCGCGTCGTGCGCACGCGGCAGAAGGAGATCGAGCTGCGCCGCTCACTGCGCATCCTGCGCACCGCGATCGACGAGTACAAGAAGGCCGTCGACACCGGCAAGATCGGCGGGACCGACGTCAAGGTCGGCAGCGAGGGATACCCTCCGGAGCTGCCGACCCTGGTCAAGGGCGTGAGCCAGGTGGGCAAGATCGACGTGAAGCTGGAGTTCCTGCGTCGCATCCCGCAGGACCCGATGACGGGGACGACCGAATGGGGCCTGCGCTGCTACCAGGACGAGCCCGACAGCACGAGCTGGTGCGGCGAGAACGTGTGGGACGTCTATTCGAAGAGCACGTCCAAGGCGCTCGACGGCACCCGCTACAAGGAATGGTGAGCCCCGTGGCGCGAAGGGATGGCCCCCAAAACATGGTAAACATGGGCGTGCGGCACCCCGCGGGCTTCACCCTCCTCGAGATGATCGCGGTCGTCGCGATGATCGGCATCCTGGTCAGCATCGCTCTGCCCAACTACAAGACGGCCATCCTCCAATCACGCGAGGCGGTGCTGAAGGAGGACCTTTTCCGCTTCCGGGACGTGATCGACCAGTACTACGCCGACAAGGGCAAGTACCCCGCCTCGCTCGACGTCCTCGTCGAAGAGGGCTACCTGCGGAAGCTGCCCGCCGACCCCATGACCGGGGCGGCGGACTGGGAGGTCGTGCTCTCGGAGGCGGACCCCGACAACCCCTCCGAAACCCCCGGTGTCTACGACGTGAAGAGCGCCTCCACGGCCAACTCGCAGACGGGCACGCCGTACAACGAATGGTGACGCGGACGCAGCAGGGGGCGGCGGGGGCAGTGCTGGCCCTGGGGCTGGTCGCCGCCTTCTATTTCTGGGCGCGGAGCGGGACGCCGTCGACGGCGTCCGCCGACGGGGCGGCGCCACGCGGCCCGGCGGGACCGGTGGGCATGGAGTCCGAAGTCCCGCGGATCGACCTCGGCCGCCTCGACTCGCCCAAGGCGCGGTCGGGGGCCGGCCGCCGCGACCTGTTCGACTTCGGCGTGCTGCCCACGCCGCCGCCGACGCCCCGTCCCGCCATCGAGGCCACGCCGGTCGGTCCCCCTCTCCCTCCCCCCGTTCCCACTCCGACGCCGCTTCCGCCCTTGACCGTGCGCTACGTGGGAGCGATCGAGGACAAGCGCGGGCTGAAGGTCGCCGTGTTCCTCACCGACAAGGAAGAGGTCCTCACCGGCCAGGCCGGGCAGCTCGTCGGCAACCGTTTCCGCATCGTCCGCATCGGCCTGGAGTCCGTCGACATCCAGGAGGTGGGGTCGGAACAGACCCGCCGCATACCGCTGGGGGGAAGATGAGGCGACGGGCGATGGGACGCGGCGCGGCGGTGCTCCTCATCGTGGCCGGCCTGGCCTCGTCGGGCTGCGCCGCGAAGTGGGCCTACCGGCAGGGGCAGAGCGAGGCCAAGAAGGGCAACTGGGACCTCGCCGTCGCGCGGCTCACGAAGGCCCTCCAGAGGGACGCGCGCAACATCGGCTACAAGATCGCCCTCGAGAACGCCCGCATCCAGGCCAGCCGCTATCACCAGGACCAGGCGCGAAAGGCGCTGGCCGCGGACAACCTCGACAAGGCGGCCGAAGAGCTGAAGATCGCCTCGGACTACGATCCCAGCAACAAGGCGGCGGCCGACGAGCTCGCGGGCGTCAAGGACCGCCTCCTCAAGCGGGATGCGGAGAAGCGCCGGCTCTCGGACTTCGAATCGATGAGGGCGCGCGTGCAGGCCTCCCGGCCCGGCGTGCCCGTCCTGTCGCCGCGCAGCACCGCGCCGATCCGCCTGCATTTCCCCGACACCTCCCTCCAGAAGGTGCTGGAGACGCTCGGCAAGCTGGCCGGCGTGAACGTGCTGTTCGACTTCGACTACCGGGACAAGCGCGTGGACGTCGACCTGTCCGGCCTGAGCTTCCAGGAGGCCCTGGACCGCCTGACCTTCACCAACCGTCTCTTCTACAAGGTCCTCGACCAGAACACGATCATCATCGTGCCCGAGAGCCCCGCCAAGCGCCGCGTCTACGACGAGGTCCTGCTGCAGACGTTCTACCTGCAGAACGCGGAAGTGAAGGACGTGGAGACCGTCATCAAGCAGATGCTCGGGACGACGGCCAAGGTCGCATCCAACGCCACGCTCGGCTCTCTCACGATCATCGGCACGGTGGACCAGCTCGCGCTGGCCGAACGGGTCGTCGGCGCCAACGACAAGGCTCGCGGCGAGGTCATCGTCGACGTCGAGATCCTGGAGATCAACCGGAACAAGGCCAAGCAGTACGGTATCGAGCTGTCCAACTACACGGTGTCCGAGACCTTCGCGCCCTTCGCAGATCCGGTCGCGGGGTCGACAACCACCAACATCCGGGCGCACCTTCTGTCTTCCCTGAACCTGGCCGATTTCGTGGTGAACATCCCGTCGACCCTCCTTGCGCGCTTCTTCCAGAGCGACTCCAGCGTCCGCCTCCTCGCTGCTCCGCGCCTACGGGCCGCAGAAGGAAAGCCAACCAAGCTCAGCATCGGCACCGAGGTGCCGGTGCCGGTCACCACCTTCACGGCCACGCAGCCGGGCGTGACCACCTTCGCGCCGGCGACGTCGTTCAACTATCGCAATGTCGGCGTGAACCTGACGATCACTCCGCGCGTGAACGCCAGCGGCGAGATCGCCCTGGAGATGTCGGCCGAGTTCTCCCAGGTGGGGGACGAACGCAACGTGGGCACGGGCCAGAACCCCATCAACGTGCCCACATTCCTCAGCCGGAAGATCGAAGGAGTGCTGCGCGTGCGGGACGGCGAGACGAACCTGATCGGGGGCCTCGTCCAGTCCCGCGAAGCGGAGAGCTTCAAGGGGATTCTCGGCCTTCCCAGCATTCCGATCCTGAACCGGATCCTGCCCTCGACCAGCAAGTCGAAGGACGAAACCGAGATCCTCATCTCGCTCACGCCGCACCTCGTGCGCGCCCCGCGCCTCGTCGACGAGGACCTGGCCTCCCTCTACGTCGGCTCCGCGGAGCAGGTCCGCGTGCCGAGCGCGCGGCCTCCGCTGTTCGGGCTGCCGGAGGAGCCGCCGCTGGCGCCGGTCCCGATCCCGGGCCCCACGCCGACGCCGACTCCGTCTCCCTCGCCGGAGACGAACCCGACGACTCCGCCGGCGCGTCCGGTCCCGCCCGGCACCGTGATGGAGCCGTCGGGGGCGCCGTCGGTGCCCGCGGGGGAGCGGCGGGGGGTGACGGCGGCCGTCAGCCCGGCCGAGGCGAGCCTCCGGGTCGGCGAGACCGCCAACGTCTCGGTGGTGCTCCTGAACGTCCAGGACCTCGTCGGAATGGAGATGGTGCTCAGCTACGACCCCGCGCTGCTGGAGGCGGTCGACGTGGGCACGGGCCCGCTGCTGACGCTCGACGGGGCGGCCGTCGGGGTCGAGCGGAACATCGAGCCCGGCCGGGCACGGGCCAAGTTCGCCCGGGCCACCGGGACGTCGGGCTCGGGCATGGTCGCCACCGTCACGTTCCGTGCCCTGCGCCAGGGAGCGGGGGCGGTGACGGTGGACTCGCTGTCGATCGTCACCGTGACGGGAGCGCAGCAGCTCGGCGTCGCGACGCCGGTGCGCGTGGTGGTGTCGCCGTGAACCCTCATTCGACGGAAGGTGCGTCATGACGTTCAAGAAAGCGGCGCTGATCCTGCTGGCCCTCTCCCTGGGCGTGTGCAACCAGGCGATCATGGTCGCGCCCCCCGGCTCGACGTTCGCCGGCAGCAGCCTCATCGCAAACCCCGGGTTCATCGCCGCCCACGGCGACATCTCCGTGATTTCGGGCCTCCTCGTGAAGGCGACCGGGGACCCGGTCCCCGACGGCACCGTGGTGCAGTTCTTCACCAACCTGGGCAAGATCGACGAGCAGGGCAAGACGAACGACGGTGTCGTCCGCGTCAACCTGGTCTCCGACAGCCGTTCGGGCACGGCGACCGTCCAGGCGTTTTCAGGGGGCGGCGCGACGGTCAGCCCCAGTTTCCTGGACGGACCGGTCGTGGGCTTCTCCACGGGCTCGGTGACGGGGCCCTCGGATGCGACGGCGACGGAGGCCATGGCTTCGACGACCGTCATGATCGGCAGCGCACGGCCCGACCATGTGGTGTTGACTGCCAACCCGCCTCGCATAACGACGGGCACCAGCACCACCTTGCTCGCTCAGGTCTTCGATGAACACGGCAACCCGGTGGCCAACGTTCCGGTCATCTTCCAGATCACCTCGACCAGCCCGCAGGCGCGGCTGGACAGCGGGGGACAAGTCGTGTTCACCGACAACGACGGGCGGGCCACCGACATCCTGCGGACAAACTCCACCGTTGCGGGGAACATCACCGTGACGGCCACGGCGGCCAACGGAAAGGTGAGCCCCACGCTCACCGTCCCGGTCTTCATCAACCCGTGAGCCGAAAAGAGATCCGAACCTCGATCTGCTACAATTCGAGCGTGAAACATCCGGTCATTCTCGCGGCCGTCGGCCTGCTGGCGCTGCCGGCGGCGGCCTCCGCGGACATCGCCCTCCTCTCGACGGGGGCCACGATGAAGGTGACCGCGCAGCGCGTCGAGGGCGACACGGTGGTCCTGGTGCTCAAGGGCGGAGGCGAGGTCGGCGTGCCCGCCAGCATGCTCCGGGGCGTCGTGCCCGACGAGGTTCTCGAGGAGATCCGCCCCTCGGGCACGGGCGACGTCGAGCGGCTGGTGGCGGAGACGGCCCAGCGGCACGGCCTCGACCCGGCGCTCGTCATGGCCGTCGTCGGCGTGGAGTCCGGCTTCCAGCCCCAAGCGGTGTCTCGCAAAGGGGCGCAAGGGCTGATGCAGCTCATGCCGCGGACGGCCCGCGAGATGGGCGTCGCGGACCCCTTCGATCCCGCGGCCAACCTCGACGGCGGCTCGCGTTACCTCAGCTCCCTCGTCGAGCGCTACGAGGGCGACCTGACCAAGGCCCTGGCCGCCTACAACGCGGGCATCGGGGCCGTGGAGCGCCACGGCGGCCTGCCTCCCTACGCGGAGACGCGCAGGTACGTGCAGAAGGTCCTCGGGCGGTATCAAGGCGCAAAATGAGTCGTGGCGGGCCGGAGGGGGCCGGAGAGAGGGGTTTCTCCATCGTCCTCCTCCTCGGCTCCATCACGGTCATGCTCGTGCTCATGGGCGCGGCCGTGCCCACGTGGCGCTACATCATGAAGAACGACCGCGAGGAGGAGCTGTACTTCCGCGGGGACCAGATCGCGCGCGCGGTCGAGCGCTACCAGAAGAAAAACGGCAACGCGCTGCCCGTGTCCCTGGAGCTGCTGGTGAAGGGGCACTACCTCCGAAAGGTCTACAAGGACCCAGTGAGCAAGGACGGTAAGTGGCGCGTCATCCATCCCGGGGAGGCCATACTTCCCGGCCTCACGTCCGGCCTCACTCCCGGAGCCACTCCCGGCGCCAGCCCTCGCCCCGGCCCGACTCCCCAGCCCAGCGCCACGCCGCAGGCGAACCCTTCCGGGCTGCCGGGCTTCGGTCCCGGCGGAGGGGGCCCCGTCCTGGGCCCGATCCTCGGGGTCGCGAGCACCAGCACCGACAAGAGCCTGAGGCTCTTCAATGGCCGCTCGCGTTACGACCAGTGGCTCTTTCTCGCCGGCCAGCCTCGTCTGCTCGGCGGCGACCAGGGCCTGCGCATTCCACCGGGGGGGATCGGGCCGTCGCCGCCGATCCCGGGCGGGCTCGGCGCGACGCCGCTGCCCCGGCCCCAGTAGATCCGCTTCGCTGGCTGCCTTGCTTATTGAGGCGGCGGCGGGGGTTGGGGTGAAGGGGCCGGAGTCGGTATCGTGAGCGGGGCGATCGGTCCGAGGGGGAACGCCGGTATCGTCGGCATCCCTGGCATCGCTGGCATCGTCGTCGGCGGCCCTGGACGTCGTTCCCGGTCTTCGCCCCGTCCCGACCGCTGGTCTACGGACGGGTCCTCCGCGCGCTCCGACGGCGCCTCGTCGGCGTCCTCATCCGGCATCGGCGCCGGGACGTTGGCGAAGCCGGGCATACCGGGCAGACGCACCGGCGGGACCGAGGGCCGCGCCGGCGGGGAAGAAGGGGAAGAAGAGGAAGCGCCTCTCACCGCGCCCAGGACGAGCAGCGTGTCGACTTTCGCGCCCGTGGCATCGAGGCGCAGCGCGTAGCTGACGCCGAGACCTTCGAGGACGTTCGCCACCGCGTCCGCCACCGTCGCGTCCTCGACCTGCCGGCCCCGCACCAGCGCCCGGGGCGGCGGGCCGTCGTAGACCACCTTCATCCCCGTCTGGCGGGCCAGGCGGTCGAGCACCTCCGACAGCGGCGCCGACGTGATGCTCAGGCTCACGCGGCCGGCCTGGGTGGGGCGGACGTCGACCTCGCCGGCGAAGGCGGACACGGCGAGAAGCACGCCGCCGGCAGCCAGGTACCGCATGAAATGAGTCTACGACCGCCGCCGCGTCGCGTCCAGCGCGAATCTAGCGGCCGATCACCGAGGTGACGCCGGCCACGGCGGCGGAAGCGGCCACGGCGGCCGAGACGGCCGCGGGAGCAGGAGGCT
>Ga0207646_10001158_pt1 | contig 33510 bp, 38 predicted proteins | sample KBSK5502metaG_FD_184343 | JGI IMG/M metagenome (GOLD analysis project Ga0207646, IMG submission 184343) | Corn, switchgrass and miscanthus rhizosphere microbial communities from Kellogg Biological Station, Michigan, USA - KBS K5-50-2 metaG... | ecosystem: Host-associated > Plants > Roots >... | reverse complement strand
TTGGTGAGCTGCGCCCTCGTGGAGACCTGGCTGGGGAGGACGTCGCTACGGGCGGGGATGAGGAGGACGTCGTCGAACGTGAGACCCTCTTTGGTGAAGCGCTCCCCCACGCGGCTCACGTGGGACGCAGTGTACCGGGACGCTACCGCTGCTGTCGGGACTTCGCGAGACGCTCGCCGTACGCGGTGCCGCCCTGCGCCCAGAGGTTGAGCATCTCGATGCGTTGCTTCGTCCATTGACGAGCGCGCCACCAGAAGACGCCCGCCGCCGACAGTGCGACCAGGCAGGCACCAGGGAGCACGATCGGCTGCAGATCCATGAACAGGTCGAGGCGATGCGCGACGATCGCGAGCGCGATGAACACCAACAGCTCGATCTCGCCGAGCAGGATGAGGAAGATGAGCGCGAACGACGCCGCGCCGAAGCTGCGCTTCGTGCGGTGCGGGAAGGCGACGTCCAGGAGGTTGGTCATCGACGGCGGAGTCTAGAGCAGGGTCGCGCTGCGCTCGGGCCCGATGCCGACCATGCCGATAGGCGCGCCGACCGTCGCCTCGATGCGCGCGAGATACGCGCGCGCCGCGGTCGGGAGATGCGCGCGGTCAGCGACGCCGGTGAGCGGATCGCACCAGCCGGCGAGCTTCTCGTAGCGCGGCACCGCGCGCTCGAGGACCGCCGTCGGCGGCATGTCCGTGGTGAGCGCGCCGTCCAGCTCGTAGCCGACGCAGAACGGGATCTCGCGATATGCGCCGAGCACGTCGAGCTTCGTCACCGCGAGCTCGGTGAACGCGTTGAGGCGATGCGCATGCCGCGCCGCGACCGCGTCGAACCATCCGACGCGCCGCGGACGTCCGGTGGTCGCGCCGTATTCGTTTGCCCGTTCCCGAAGCGCGTCACCCTCGTCACCCGCCATCTCGGTCGGGAACGGACCCTCGCCGACCGCGGTCGAGTACGCCTTCACCACGCCGATGACTTTCGTGATGTACCGCGGCGGGATCCCGGCGCCGACCGATGCACCGCCCGCGAGCGGATTAGAGGAGGTCACGTAGGGATAGATGCCCCAGTCGAGATCGCGCATCGCGCCGAGCTGTCCTTCTAACAGGATGCGCGCGTCGTTCTGGAGCGCGCGCTCGACGAGCGGCAGCGTGTCGACGATCCGGTCGCCGAGCGTCGCCGCCGCCGCGAGCACCTCGTCCGCGACGATCCTGGCGTCAAGCGGCGCGTCGCCGTACCGCTCGAGCACCTTCTTCTGGCGCTCGAGCTCGTGCGCGACGCGCGCGCGAAAGCGACGCTCGTCGCGCACCTCGTAGACCTGGATCCCGTGACGCGACACCTTGTCGGCGTACGCCGGTCCGACGCCCTGACCAGTGGTGCCGAGCTTCTGCCGGCCGCGCTCGCGCTCGTCGAGACGGTCGATCGCGACGTGCCACGGCATCAGGAGATGCGCGCGGTCCGCGACGCGCAGGTTGCCGGTGCGGATGCCGCTGCGCTCGAGGTTCGCCAGCTCCTCGCAGAGCACCTGGAGATTCACGACCGTGCCCGGCCCAACGATGCAGAGCGCGTTCGGATTGAAGATGCCCGACGGCACGAGATGCAGCTTGAACGTGCCGTGCTGGTTGACGACGGTGTGACCGGCGTTGTTGCCGCCCTGGAAACGGATGACCACGTCCGCCTCCTGCGCCAGGAGGTCCGTGATCTTGCCCTTGCCCTCGTCGCCCCACTGGGCCCCGACGACGGCGGTCACTGGCACGTATTAAGACGATACGCGCGCCGCCGTCACTTCGTCTGGCTGAGGTAGACCGATCCGAGCTTCACGAGCTCGAGCAGCGTGCGCGAACGAAGCGGCTCCTGTCTCCACCACAGGAACGCGTTCCACTCAGGGTCATTCGCCGGGCGATTGCGGAAGACGAGGCCGCGCGGATCGAACGCGCGATGGAACTCGAATGCCGCACGACGCTGGTGGTACGGGCTCGTCACGAGGATCGCGGAGTGCAGCTTGCGTCCCGCCATGAGCTTCGCGACCTCGGCTGCGTTCTCTTCCGTCGTCGTTGATGCCCCCTCGACCAGCACCGCGCTCTCCGGCACGCCTTGGCGGAGCGCCTCACGACGCATGATCTCGGCGGAGCTCACCGATACCGGGTCGATCGCCGCGCCCGAGAACACGATGATCGGCGCCCAACCCGCCTTCCACAGCGAGATCGCGGTGTCGGTCCGTGCGCCGGTATCGCCGGAGATCGCGACGATCGCGTCGACCTTTTCGAGCGGATCTTCGACCGCGAGCCAGCTGCCGAGCAGAAGGAATGCGGTGAGGCCGGTGCCGACGCTCAGCAGGATGCCGACGAGCACCCCGGCCAGGAACCTACGCATGACCCGAGGCTATCGCGGTGGTGCGTTTCCGCGTCAGGCGGGTGGCGTGGTGGCCGGGGGCGGTGCGTTGCGATGTGCTTCGAAGCACTCCGAGCAGTACACGGGTCGGTCGGTACGTGGCTCGAACGGCACCTGCGCCGCCTTGCCGCAGTTGCTGCAGATGACGTCGTGCATGTTCGCGGCTCGCGCGGCGGCGCGCTCGGCTTTTGCCTTCTTCCGGCAGTCGGGGCAACGCTGCGGCTCGTGGAGCAGACCCTTCTGCTGGTAGAACTCCTGCTCGCCCGCCGTCCACACGAAGGCGTTGCCGCATTCGCGGCAGGAGAGCGATTTGTCGGCGAAGGCCATGGTCATCGCGTCGATTTCCGCGCGGAATCGTACCGCGACCGCGCAACAGCGAGGCCGGGCAACTCGCCCGGCCTCGCAAAGGATCGGCTACGACGATGGCTTCATCAGCCTGCCGGATAGAACCGGAGCTGCAGGAGTTGCGGCGGATCCGCTACTCCTGCACGCTCAGACGGAGCCCATCGAGGAGGGGCGTTCTCGGTCGCCAGAGGCCGTCAACGGCCGCCTTGGACGCGTCCACGCAAGAGCGCTGGACTTCGGCCGGCCGCTCAGGAGCCTTGGTGATGCCGGGCGACGGGCCGAGGATCTCGCTCATCGCGGCGATGAGGTCGTTCACGCTCGTCGCGACGCCCGTCCCGATGTTGTAGACGCCCTTCCATTTGGCACCGAGCGCGGCGCGGACCGCGTCGACGACATCGCCGACGTACAGGTAGTCCCGCTGCGCGGTGCCGTCACCGAACACGACCAACTTTTCGCCGCGACGCCAGCGGCCGAGGAAGATCGCGATCACACCGCCCTCGAGATCCTGCCGCTGACGCGGGCCGTAGACGTTCGCGAGCCGCAGCGTGATGTTCGCGACCTTCGCCGCGGCGACGATCCGCTCCGCCTCTGCCTTGAACTTCCCGTAATTGGATGCGGGCTCGGTCGGCACTGTTTCATCAGCGCAGGCTTTCGTTTCCCCGTAGATCGCGCCACCGGTCGAGATGTTCACGAACATCCGCGCCTGTGTGTCCTCTGCCAGGCGGACCACGTTGCGTGTGCCTTCGACGATCACGCGCCGATACAGGTCGGGCTTCTCCATCGATTCGACGACCTTGGTCTTCGATGCGCAGTGCACGATGGCGTCGAAGCTCTCACCACGCACCGCCTCCCGCAGCGCCTTCGCATCCGAGACGTCCGCGACGTGGAGCGCGATAGCAGGCGCCAGGTTGGCGCGGTCGCCGGTGGACATGTCGTCGACGACGACGACGTCATCGCCGCGCGCCCTCAGCGCGTCGACGATGGTGCTGCCGATGAAGCCGGCCCCGCCGGTGACAAGAACCCTCATGCGTCCCTTCTCTCGGCTGTCCACTTATCCACGTGGATAGGACTGGATAGGCCGTGGATATCCATTGACGCATCGGCCACGGTGTCCCCGGGAGCCAGATCGCGTCGCCAGAACGACTTTACGTTCGTCGCGCTCAGGCCGCTGTCGATGTTCTTCGCGAATCCCAACAAGGATCCGGGGTTTGATCAATGGTGAACATCTGTTCTATCATGGTGGGCTGCGATGACGCTGACCGCTAACGCCGACAGGCAGCTGCCGTACGACGAGGCGGCCGAGCAACACGTGCTCGGCAGTCTCTTGATCGACCGCGACGCCATCTTCAAGGTCGCCGACCTCCTCGGGAAGGACGACTTCTATCTGGCGCGGCACCAGCGCATCTACGGGACGGTGCAGTCGCTGCTCGAGCGCCGCGAGCGCATCGACCCGCTGACGGTGCAGATCGAGCTGGCGCGCCGCGAGGAGCTCGACCGCATCGGTGGCCCGGCGTACCTGCGCGAGCTCACCGAGCTCGTGGCGACGGCGGTCGAGATCGAACGCCACGCCCGCGTCGTGCGCGACCGCGCGATCCTGCGTCGCCTCCTCGGCGCAGCGACCGCGGTCGCGGCCGACGCCTACGGCGAACCGACCGATATCCCGCTCGCGCTCGATCGCGCCGAGCAGCGCATCTTCGCGCTACGCGATGAGTCCGCGAACGCGCAGCTCCGACACATCCAGGCCGCGCTGCAGGAGAACTTCGACCACCTGAGTCAGCGGATGGAGCGACCGTACGAGGTGAGCGGCATCCCGTCGGGCTTCCGCGAGATCGACTTCTACACCGAAGGCTTCTCCGCCGGCGACCTCGTCGTCATCGCGGCACGCCCCTCGGTCGGCAAGACCAGCCTCGGGCTCGCGATGGCCTTCAACATGGCCAAGCGCGGCCATCCCACGCTCGTGTTCTCGCTCGAGATGGACACCAAGCAGGTCGTGTCGCGCTTCCTCGCAATGAACAGCCGCACCGATCTGCTCGCGCTGCGTACCGGCAACGTGTTCGACACGGAGGCCGCGTCGTCGCTCGCGAACCTGCCGATCCTCATCGACGACACACCGGGCCTCTCCATCATGGAGCTGCGCACGAAGGCGCGGCGCGCGAGCACGCACGACCGTCTCGAGGTGATCCTCGTGGACTACATCCAGCTCATGCGCACCGGTGAGCACGAAGAGAATCGCGTGCAGGAGATCGCGACGATCACGAAGAATCTCAAGTCGCTGGCGCGCGAGCTCAACGTGGTGGTGATCGGTCTCTCGCAGCTTTCGCGTGCGGCCGGCGATTCAGGTCTGGAGCCGAAGCTCTCGACGCTCCGCGAGTGCGTCACCGGCGACACGCTGGTTTGTCTTGCCGACGGCCGCCGACTGCCGATCCGCGAACTCGTGGGCACGACGCCGGAGGTCTTGTCGGTCCGGGACGGACGGATCGTCACCGCGAAGAGCGATCTTGTTTGGTCCGTTGGGCGTCGACCCGTCTACCGAGTTCGCCTGGCGAGCGGTCGTCAGATCCGAGCGACCGCCGAACATCGTCTCTACGGCTTTAACGGCTGGAGGAAGGTCGGCGAGCTGCGCGAGGGCGATCGTCTGGCCATCGCCCGACGCCTACCGGAACCAACGGAAACGATCGAGTGGCCCGAACCGCGAGTTGCTCTGCTCGGACAACTCATCGGCGACGGCAGCTATCTCGTCCATCAACCGCTTCGGTACACGAGCGGTTCAGCCGAGAACCGTGATGTTGTCGCTCGTGCCGCCATCGGGGAGTTCAGCGCGATCGTGTATCCGCAGAAACCGGTCGGCAGCTGGCAGGAGCTCTTCATCGGCGGCAATGGAAACCGATGGCACCCGGCGGGTGTGAACGGCTGGCTACGCGGGCTCGGGATCTTCGGCCAACGCTCACACAAGAAGCGGTTGCCGCGCGAGGTCTTTCGGCTTCCGAATCGGCAACTCGCGATCTTGCTTCGGCACCTCTGGGCCACCGATGGGAGCATCAGCGTCTCGAAGCCCGACCGTCGCGGTGGTCACGGCGTCTATTACGCGACGAACAGCATCGGCCTTGCGTGCGACGTCGCCGCGCTGCTGCTCCGCTTCGGGATCGTCACGCGCACCTACGAGGTGAAAGAAGAAGGCTACCTTCCGGGCTATCAGGTCAACGTATCGGGGACGGACGCGCAGCAACGGTTCCTCGATCAGATCGGCGCTTTCGGCCCGCGAGTCGAGCCCGCAACCGAGCTTGCCGAGGCCATACTCGACATCGACCCCAACACGAACGTCGACACGATTCCACGCGAAGTCTTCACATCGGTGCGCGCGCGCATGCGCGAGAAGTCGATCACTCATCGCGCTATGGCCGCGATGCGAGGCACATCCTATGGCGGAAGCGCACATTTCAAATTCTCGCCGTCGCGGTCGCTGGTCATCGAATATGCAGCTTTGCTCGACGACGACGAGTTGTTCGCGCACGCGTCGAGCGACCTGTTCTGGGACAGCGTCGTCGAGGTGACACCTGACGGCGAGGAAGAGGTCTTCGATCTGACCGTACCGGGCCCAGCATCGTGGCTCGCTGACGGGATCGTTAGCCACAACAGCGGCAGCCTTGAGCAAGATTCAGACGTCGTGCTGATGCTCTGGCGCGATAAAGAGGACACCGCCGCGGGCGCGCCGAAGCTGATCCACGGCAGCATCGCGAAGAACCGCAACGGCCCCACCGGCATCTTCTCGCTGCTCTTCGCGAGCGAGCAGGCGAAGTTCTTCAGCAAAGCGTCCGACGATTCGATGCCGGTATGACCGTCGAGTACGACGTCCAGCGCGGCGCCCCGAAGCCGCCGCCGGAGAATCCCGAAGCCGAGGCGTCGCTGCTGGGCGCGGTCCTCATCGATCCCGCGGTCTATGAGGGCATCGTCCGCGGCCGCATCGCGCCGGCCTCGCTCTCGCGCGAGCAGCATCGCCTCATCCTCGGCGCGATCGAGCGTGTCGCCGACCGCGGTGAGGCGCTGGGCTTCCAGACCGTGCAGGCCGAGCTTGCCGCACGCAGCGAGCTCGATGAGGTCGGAGGCGCGCAGTTCCTCGTCGGCCTCATGCAGAACGTGCCCACCGTCGCGCACGCCGAGTCGTACGCGGGGATCGTCGAGCGCACCGCGTTGCTGCGGCGTCTCATCCAGGCCGCGAACGAGATCGCCCATCTCGCGCTGACACGCGAGGATGCCGAGAGCGCGGTCAGCGACGCGCAGGAGCTGCTCTTCGCGGTGAGCGAGTCGAGCCTGCATCGTGATGTCGTCCCGCTCGAGATCGCGCTTCGCCGCTTCGCCGACCAGATCACCGCGCGCGGTGACGACCAGCGGCAGGGCGTGCCGACCGGCTTCGAGCATCTCGACGCGAAGACCGGGGGATTCCAGCCGTCCGACCTCATCATCATCGGTGGGCGTCCGGGTCTCGGAAAGACGAGCCTCGCGCTGAACATCGTGTGGCATGCCGCGGTCGCGGCACACAAGACCTGCGCGGTCTTCTCGCTCGAGATGACGGAGCTCCAGGTGGTGCAGCGGCTGATCTCCATGACCGCGGAGATCGATGGCAACCGCATGCGCCGCGGTCGACTTTCGGAGAAAGAATTCGAGTCGATCAACTCCGCGTCGAACCAGCTGCAGCGCGCGCCGATCTTCATCGAGGAGTCCAGCCGTCTGACCGTGACCGACATCCTCGCGAAGTCCCGCCGCCTCCAAGCCGACCGCGGCCTCGACATGGTGATCGTCGATTACCTGCAGCTCATCGAGGGCGCGGGCGACGACGAGGGCCGGGTGCAAGAAGTCGCGGTCATCACGCGGGCGCTGAAGTCGATCGCGCGCGAGCTGGAAGTACCCCTCGTCGCGCTCTCGCAGCTGTCGCGTCAGATCGAGACACGCGGCACCGAGCCGATGCTTTCAGATTTGAGAGAAAGCGGTTCGATCGAAGCCGACGCCGATCTCGTCCTCTTCCTCTGGCAGAAGGACCGCAAGGACCGCGACGAAAGCGTGGTGCGCCTCAAGCTGGCGAAGCATCGCAACGGCCCGACCGGCGACTTCGACCTGCACTTCCAGTCCGAGCTGACGCGTTTCCGCGATTTGGGAGAGACTCGGGCGGACATCTGATGAAAGTCCTGTTCGTCGCCGGCTTCGGCCCGATCGTCCGCGACATGGACGCGTCGCTGGCCTTTTACCGCGACACGATCGGCATGCCGCTCGAGGAGAAGGGGGACGTTTCGACCGAGAAGGTCGACGGCGTCAAGCACTTCGGTCTCTGGCCGCTCGCCGAGGCGGCGGAGTCGTGTTTCGGTTCGCACGAGTGGCCCACGAACATGACCGCGCCGCAGGCGTGGATCGAGTTCGACGTCGACGATGTCGCCGCGGCTGCCGAAGAGCTCCGCGCGAAAGGCTACCGGCTGCTGGTCGCACCCAAGACCGAGCCGTGGGGACAGACCGTCGCGCGTCTTCTCAGTCCAGAGGGAGTCCTCGTCGGCGTGACCATCACACCGTGGATGCGCGAGCCGACCAAAGCGTCCGGCGGTTAGGCCAGACTAGGGCCTATGACGTCGGCCCAGGCCTTCGTCCTGCTCGGGGTGATGCTGCTCCTCGGGGCCGCGATCCTCTGGTGGACCGTCCTGCGTAAATGAAGCGCTAGCGCTCCGGTTCGATCGCGACCGTCACATTCGCGCGGACGTCGGTGAGCAGGCGGATCTCGACCGTGTGCACGCCGAGCGATTTCAGCGGCTCAGGCAGATGCACCTTCGTCTTGTCGACCTCCACCTTGTGCTCGCGCTGCAACGCGTCGGCAATGTCCTTATTCGTCACCGAGCCGAACGTCTTGCCCTGCTCTCCCGCTTTCAGGCGAAAGACGAGCGTCGTCTCGGAGAGGCGCTTCGCGAGCTCCTCCGCGTCGGCGTGCGCGCGGTCCGCTTTCGCGCGCTTGGCGTCGCGCGCACGCGCAAGCACCTTGAGCTCACCCGCCGTTGCCTCGATCGCCAGACCGCGCGGCAGGAGGAAGTTCTGGGCGTAGCCATCAGTGACGTCCTTGACGTCGCCGGGGCGGCCGAGTCCGGCCACCTCGCGCTTCAGGATGACGCGCATTAGCCCGCGCTAGTTGCTGGGCTGAGTGGTCTCCGCGAGCGAGCCGTCCTGCTCGCTCTTTCGGAGCTCCATCTCCCATGCGAGGACGGAGGCGGCAACGGCGACAATGCCCATGACCGTCAGCGCGCCGATGATCGCGAGCAGCGCCTCGATGACGTCGAATACACCGCCGCCCGAGTCCCGGTCGCTCATGAGTTATCTCCTCCACGGTCGCGTGACAAGATCCGGTCCAATGTAGCGCGAAGCTCGCTCGCTCGGCCGGAAAGCGCGCCCTGGGCGCGCTCGAGGTCATGCTTCAGCTCGTCGTCGTTCCGCGCGATGCGACTCATGTGCTCCTCGACGACCTCGGGCGGCGCGTTGCGGATGAAGAAGTCGAGCCCGAAGATCAGCACGCCGAGATCGTCGAGCTGGCCGATGACCGGGATGAAGTCCGGGATGATGTCAAACGGGAACACGATGTAGCCGGCGATCGCACCGAGGACCAGCTTCTGGCGGGTCGGTACGCGTGGATCGCGCGCAAGGGCCCACACCAGACGCGCGTAGGCGGGCATCTTGCGCATCATCGCCATCGCTTCTTGCGGGTCGCGGGGCGGACGGAATGCTTTAGCCACTGGTCACCTCTCCCTGCGGGAATCGTGCCCGCAGCGCGGCGACGGCCGCGGAAAGCGCCGCGTCACGCTCGGCCGTCCAGAACGTGACCAGATACCGGGCTTGGCCTCCTGAAACGCTTCGTAGCTCCACGCTCGGCGGAGGCTCCTTTGCGACCCCCGGCGCCTCCCGGAGCGTGGTGCGGACGTCGTCGGCGGCGATCGGCTTGCTCGCATCATCCACGACGAGCCAAAGGCTCGCGCGCCGGGTCGGAAACCGCGTGAGGTTCACGACGGAATTCGTCATGAACGTCCCGTTCGGGACGATCACCTGCTGCGCGTCGATCGTCCGGAGCAGCGTCGTCCGGAACGTGATCTCCTCGACGACCCCACTGTGGCTGTCGACCTCGATCGTGTCGCCGATGCGGAACGGCCGCTCCACCAGCACCCAGATGCCGGCGATGAAGTTCTTGAGGATGTCCTGCAGCGAGAGTCCGAGCACGATGCCGACGACGCTGAACGACCCGAGGATCCAGCCGAACGCGTCGCGCGCGTAGATCGCCACCACGATCAGCACGCCGATCGTGAGCATTGCGACTTGCACGAGGTTGCCGAGAAGGATCGTGACGTTCGCCTGGGCGCGGGCACGCGTGAGCGCCCGCATGGTGGTTCGCCGCACGACGCGCGCCAAAAGGATTGTCGCGATGACCACGAGGAACGCCCAGAACGTCCGGGTCGCGTATTCGATGACCACTGCTGGATCGATCGGCACCCGCCGAGAATACCGACGGCGTTCGCCTGCCCGGCAAGCAGGCTGGTTGGGATCTGCCGCGGCTGAGGCCGCGAGAGCTCAAGCGACCGCGGGCGCGTTCGAGACGCGGCAGGACCAGCGGAGGGCAGACGAACCATGCGGCTTGACAGGTGAACATCTGTTCGGTATGGTCCAAGCGTGACGAAACAGGACCAGCAGCGGGCGGAGCGCATCTTGGCCTTCATCCGGGAGCGCATCGCGGAACGGGGCTACCCGCCGACGGTGCGGGAGATCGCCGAGGCCGTCGGGCTCGCCTCGACGTCGGCGGTCCATCACCACCTCACCAAGCTGGAAAAGGAAGGGCGTCTCACCAAGGACGCCACGCGCTCGCGCGCTCTCTCCATCCCCGGCGCGTTCGGCGGTCGCGTCGTCTCGGCACCGATCATCGGGGAGATCGCCGCCGGTGAGCCGATCTACGCGCTCGAGGACAAGAGCGAGACGCTCTCGATCCCCGGTGAGCTCGCCGGCCGCGGTCGCGAGACCTTCGTTTTGCGCGTGCGCGGCAAATCGATGATCGACGACCACATCGACGACGGCGACTACGTCGTCGTGCAGCAGCAGAACACCGCCCGGGACGGCGACATCATCGTCGCGCTGCTCGAAGACAACCGCGCGACGCTGAAGCGCTTCTTCAAGGAGAAGGATCGCGTGCGACTGCAGCCCGCCAACGGCGCGATGCAGCCGATCTACACGCGCGACATCCAGATCCAAGGGAAGGTCATCGGGGTCATTCGCCGGCTGGCCTAACCTCTGGCGATGCCCGCAAAGCCCGATCTTCCCGTCCTCACGCTTCGCGAGTTGAACCGCGCGCTGCTCGCGCGCCAATTGCTGTTGAAGCGGACCAAGGTCGCCATCGTGAAAGCGATCGAGGAGCTCGCCTGCCTTCAAGCGCAGTGGGCACCTTCGCCGTACGTCGCGCTGTGGACACGTCTCGCCGGATTCGAGCGCGAGCAGCTCACGCGGCCAATTGACCGCGGCGAGATCGTGAAGACGACGATCATGCGCGCGACGCTGCATCTGGTATCCGCGCGCGAGTACCCCGCATACGACCGCGCCACGCTGGAGGGACGTTTCGGCGCGTGGCGACCGCCGGGTGCGCCAACTCTCGCGGAGCTCGAGAAGATCCACCGACGGGTCCTCAGGTTCGCGTCGACGGCGCCACGCTCACGCCAGGACATCGAGGAGTTCCTGGCCAAGGACGCACCAAAAGACGAGCGCATGCGGAGCTGGCTTCTCTTCGCCGCGATCACGTCCGCGAACGGACTCATCTGGGAGTCCGAAGGCGCGCATTTCGAGCACCGCAAGCTGGCGCGCTTCAAGGCGCCGCCGGCACGCCTCCAGCGCGCGGTCGACGACGACGCGGCGTACGACCTCGTGATCCGTCGTCACCTTGGGGCATTCGGTCCCGCGAGCGTTCAGGACATCAGCACCTGGGGCAAGATCAAGGTGCCGAACATCCGCGCCGCGCTCGCGCGGATCAAGGACATCCGTCGCTTTCGTGACGAGCGCGGACGCGAGCTCTTCGACCTCGCGAAGGCGCCCCGGCCGGCGGCCGACACGGTCGCGCCGGCGCGTTTCCTGGCGCGCTTCGACGCAGCGATCCTCGGCCACGACGCCGCCGAACGCACGCGGATCCTGCCGGCGGAATACAAGAAGCAGGTGATCTTCTCGGCCGAGGTCTGGATGACGTTCCTCGTCGACGGCTTCGTCGCGGGCCGCTGGAAGATCGCAGGCACGCCACGGCAGGCGGTGCTCGAGCTGCTTCCGTTCAAGCGACTCGCGAAGAGCGACAAGACGGCGCTCGTCGACGAAGGCGAGCGACTGGTCCGGTTCTATTACCCCGAGTCGAAGACGTACGGAGTGAGAGCGTGAGCCCACGCGCGGCCGTCGACGCGCCCGTCCTCACGCTGCGCGAGCTGAACCGCGCGACGCTCGCGCGCCAGATGCTGCTCGAGCGCGCGTCGCTGCCGGTCGTGACGGCGATCGAGCGCCTCGCAGCCTTGCAGGCGCAGTGGGCGCCGTCGCCGTATCTCGCGCTCTGGTCACGTCTGGAGAACTTCGAGCGCGAGAGCCTCTGGAGCGCGATCGAGAAGAAGCACACCGTCATTCGCGCGCGACTCATGCGCGGCACCCTGCACCTCGTGAGCGCGCGCGACTTCTACGCGTACGCGGTCGCGACGCAGGATCTGCAGCGCGGCGCGTGGAATCGACTGCAGGTCGGCCAGGGCGTCGATCCAAAGGCCGTCGCGAAACTCGCGGTCGCGTTCGCCCGAAAGCCGCGGTCGAAAGAGGATGTCGTCTCGCACCTCACCGAGCGCCTTGGCTCTTTTGGCGGTCCGTACAAGTGGCTCATCTGGCGGTTCGTGAGCGCGCACGCGGATCTCGTGTCCGCTCCGCCGGGCGGCCACTGGGCGCACGGGGGCACGAACGCGCCATATGTCGCGGCACGCCACTGGATCGGCAGCGGCTCCCGCCCGTCCGAAGCGGACGCGCTGCGCCTCCTTATCAATAGGTATCTCGCCGCGTTCGGCCCGGCGAGCCTCGCGGACATCGCGCAGTTCGCCGGTCAGGTTCCCGCCCGCATCCGACCTGTCCTCGAGGATCTCGCACCCTCACTGCGGCGATTCTCCGACGAGCAAGGTCACCCGCTGTTCGATCTCGCGCGCGCCCCGCGGCCCGCCGCGGAGGTGAAGGCGCCGGTCCGTTTCCTCCCTCGCTACGACGAGCTGCTCATCGGCTACGAGCATCGCGACCGGGTCATCGCGGCCAGGCATCGCGCGGCGGTGTACTCGAAGAACGCGATCATCGAAGCTGTGTTCCTCGTCGATGGCCTGGCCGCCGGCACCTGGTCGCTCGAGATGACCAAGGCCGATGCGGTCCTGCGGATCGCTCCCTTCGGCACGCTCGCTCGCAGCGATCGCACCGCGGCGCTCGCGGAGGCCGAGACGCTCGCGCGCTTCATGGCGCCGGAGGCCAAGACGCACGGAGCGCGCGTGGCATGAACGACCGGCGCGCGATCCTGCACGGCGATCTGGACGCGTTCTACGCGTCGGTCGAGCAGCGCGATCATCCCGAGTACCGCGGGAAGCCGGTGATCGTCGGCGGCGGGCCGAACGACCGCGGCGTCGTGGCCGCGGCCTCGTACGAGGCGCGCGCATTCGGCGTCCGGTCCGCGATGCCGCTCCAGACCGCGGGTCGGCTCTGTCCCGACGGCATCTTCGTTCCGGGCGACGGTCAGCGCTACGAGGAGGCGTCCGACGCGGTCATGGCGCTCTTCGCGGATCGGACCCCGCTGGTCGAACCGATCTCGCTCGACGAGGCGTTCCTCGACGTGACCGCGACCGAGCATCTCTTCGGCGGCGCGGAGGCCATCGCGCGGGACCTGAAACGCGACGTGCGCGAGAAGCTCGGTCTCGTGCTGTCGGTCGGGGTCGCAACGAACAAGCTGTGCGCCAAGATCGGCTCGGACCTGCGAAAGCCCGACGGGTTGGTCATCGTGCCCGCGGGCGGCGAACAGGCGTTCCTCGCGCCGCTCGAGCTCGGCCGGCTCTGGGGCGTCGGACCGAAAACGCGAGAGGTCCTCGAAGGCTGGGGCCTGCGAACGATCGGCGATCTCGCCGCGATGGACGTGAGCGTGCTCGAAGCGCGCCTCGGCGAGCATGGTCGCTCCATCTGGGAGCGCGCCCACGGCATCGACGAGGGCGAGGTCGTCGGCGACGGCAGGACGCCCAAGTCAGTGGGGCATTCGCACACGTTCGATCGCAACACGCTCGACGGCGCGACCATCGAGTCCATGCTCCTGGCGCTCTCGGAGGGCGTGGGTCGCAGGCTCCGCGGCCAAGAGCTTCGCGGTCGGACCATCACGCTGCACCTGCGCGTCGCGCCGTTCGAGACCCGCACGCGGCAGCGCACGCTGGCGGAGCCCACGGACGACGATCTCAAGATCTTCGGGACCGCGCGTCAACTGTTACGCGACGCGCTCGCGGAAGATCGCCGGAATGGTCGGACAAGTCCGGTGCGTCTGGTGGGGGTGACCGCGTCCGGCATCGAGATCGGACGGCAGATGGGACTCTTCGATCACGTGCGTACGACGCGGCTCAACGCAGCGCTCGATGCGGTGCGTGAAAAGTTCGGCGACACGGCGCTCGACCGCGCGAGCGCGCGTCTCCGCGAGCGGCGTCGTTTCTCGGATCGCAGGACGAAGAAAGCGACATGAATGTCGACAGCGTGTGGATAACGTGCTCCGGACCTGTGGATGAACCTGTGGACAAGAAGGTGGATGAAAACCCTTGTTGCTTCGTTAGAGGGTGCGGATGATGCGCCCTGTCGCATCTGGGGAGGGAATGAGTGCCAGAGGAGAGGATCGCCCAGGTGGCGATCGATTTCATCGCCTTCTGCTTCGAACGAAGGGGCGCCGAGTGGCCTGTCTTGTACGACGAGATGTGCTACGTCGCCGGCAAGCGGCTGTATCGGGGGCTTGGATACGACGAATTGAAGGAGGCGGGTCTCGACTTCACTCTCGCGGGGCTCGCAAGGACCAGCCGATTGACGAATGAAGTGACGAAGCGCCTGCGGCAGGGCGCCCTGGCGACGACCTAGCGACCGACATCGGCCACACCGGCAGAGGCGGCGAGTGAAAGGAAGCGCACTCGCCGCCTCTTTTTTCGTCTCTGTCAGAATGGTGAGGCGCGAGGGGAGCACAAAACGCTTTCGCAGCGCATGGTCCCGTGGTGCAGCGGCCTAGCATACGTCCCTGTCAAGGACGAGATCGCCGGTTCGAATCCGGTCGGGACCGCCAGACGGCACGGTATTCCTTCGGTGAGATGCCGATCCGCCGATGGAAGGCCGCTCGAACGGAGACCGGCGCGCCGAGTCCAGTCAGGCGGCCAATGTTCTCGACCGGCTCGGTCGTCGTCTCCAAGATTTCGCGCGCGCGATCGATGCGTGCGTCTGCGAGCCACGTCATCGGAGACACGCCCGTCTCCTCACGAAACCGGCGGCTCAACGTCCGTCGAGACACATGTGCCCGGGTCGCGAGCGTGCCGAGGTCGAGCGGACGCGCAAGGTTTTCGAGCATCCAGTCGCGAAGGGGGCCGAGTTGGTCGCCGCTCGCGTCTGGCATGAGCCGCTTCACGAACTGCGCTTGCCCTCCTTGACGCTGTGGCGGAGCCACGAGGCCGCGGGCTCGTGCGTTGGCAGCGGCGGAGCCGAAGTCGCGCCGGATGAGGTGGAGGGACAGGTCGATACCCGTGGTCACACCAGCGGACGTGAGGACGTCGCCGTCGTCGACGAAGAGGCGGTTGGGCAACACCTCGATCCTGGGGTAGCGGCGCTGCAGCTCAGCGGTCCAGCGCCAGTGGGTCGTGGCGGGGCGGCCGTCGAGCACACCAGCCGCGGCGAGCGCAAAAGCGGCGGTGCAGATCGATACCAGTCGGGCGCCCCGGGCGTGTGCCGCTCGTACCGCGTCGAGGACTCGCGTCGAGACGGCCGCGTCGACGTCTTCGTATCCCGGGATGATCAGCGTGTCCGCGCGCTTGAGTCCCTCGAGCCCAGCCGGCGTATTGACCGTCAACCCAGAACGAGGCAGCGACGCAGACCGACCTTCAGCGCATACGGTCAGGCGGTAGTGCGGGTCGCGCCCAAAGATCTCAGCCGCGATCCCGAGCTCCAATGGGATGACGCCCGGTAGCGCAAGCACGGCAACGCGGTGGGGCCCTTTGGACAGCATGGCCCGATCATAGCGGTAGACGGCTCTCGGGCCACTGTTTGCCGAACCGCGTCGTCCATACGCTCGAGCCACATGAAGGACATCCTCGTCCTCCCCACCGGTGCGCTCGCCGATGCGAGCCTCGCAGCCGCCAGCTCTTCGGTGAGCCGGCCGATCGTGGATCACAGCATCCGAAGCTTCCTCTTCGCCCGCCTGCTGGCCGAGCATGACGGCTGTCTGAATGACGCCGACTACGACGAGGAGCTGCTCTTCGCGGCCACCGTCATGCACGATCTTGGACTCGGTGAGCACGCGACAGGCGAGGCTCGCTTCGAGGTCGAGGGCGCCGATCTGGCTGCCGCCGTACTTCGGAGCCACGGCGTGGCCGAACGCGACGTCGACCGGGTCTGGGAGGCGATCGCCTTGCACGCGTCTCTCGGCATCGCGCACCGGCGCGGTCTGATCACATCCCTTACCCACAGGGGAGTCTTTATCGACGCAGGCCGGATCACTTATGGCGTCGCGGACCGACTGCGCCAGGAGGTACTGAACGCGTATCCGAGACCGGCCGGCGATCGGTCCATCGCGGACGCCATCGTCGCCCATGCGTCCCGTTCCGATGCGGCTGCGCCTCCCGGTTCGCTCGGGTTCGAACTCCTTCGTCAACACCGAGAAGCCGAGCACGCTCGAGTGCGGCGACAGCAATCGACTTGAAAGGGGACAACATCGTGGCCGACGAAACGGTTAAGCGCAATCTTCGAGGGATGGACGATCTCGACTTCGCGGGCTGGAACAAGGCTGACTGGGAGGGCGTCTTCACGCGACACCACACTGCGGACGTTCTCGTGGAGGTGCATGGGCAGGCTTCGACGCATGGCATTCGTGAACACATCGAGGCAATGAAGGCCTTCGTCGCGAGCACCGGCGGCGTGCCGATTCAGGTCAAGTCCCATCCGATCGGGTTCGGCTCCGGAGACTGGACGTGCGTGGTCGGCGAGCTCGCGAACGGTAATCGGATGGTGACGCTAGCGAAGTGGCGCGACGGCGCGATCGTCGAGGAGCACATCTGGCTATGACTCAGCCCAACCCGGGTCCTTCGCTCTCGTCACCTGGCACGGCGCCGTCGATCCACGTCCTCGCCGTGCTCACTTGGCTCGCGATCTTTCCCCTCGTTGCCATCGGCATCACGGCGATGGCCCCGTTCACCGTGGACTGGGACCCGCTGCTTCGCGTGTTCGTGCTAACGACCGTCGTGGTTCCGCTGTCCGTGTACTTGGTCGTGCCGTGGCTCGTGCGTATCTACGATCGATATCTGGGGCCTCGTCGATAGACTCAGCGAAGGTTTGCTGAGGAGCGGCCTAACGACCGCCAATGTCGAAGGCGACAGCGGCTACTAGTAGCGCACCCCTTTCAGTTCGATCCATCCTCCCTCGTGGGCTGGCGCAGGATCGTGGTGCGTGAAATGGATCAGCCCGCCTTGGTCGTTCCACACGTACTCGCCGTGGACCATCACGTCGTCACCCACAAGAACCGGTGCGCGCTGCCCGATGGTCACGTTGTTCTCAACGAGCACCGTCTGCGTCGAACCGGCGAGGCGAATGATGAAACGCTGATGAAGACCGGACGGCCCGCTCTCGTCCGCAAGAACGCGTGTCACCGCGCCTTCAGCCGTGACCTCGACCGTTGACCGCTTTTCGGCGTAGTCGCGCGCGACGGCCGCGTTGTCCGACGTCGCCGGCGCGCACGCCGAGCTGATGAGCAGGAGAAACACGATGCCGACGCGGCGCACTCCCTGACCGTAACGGAGGATGACGCCCTCTCTCCGAATGCCCTCGCCGCCTAACATCGATCCATGACCGGTCTCGAGGTCGCTCGGGGTTTCATCAACGCGGTGCGTGAGCGTGATGCGGATGCCGCGGCCGAGCTCTGTACCGAGGCGGTCGAGGTCCTTCTCCCGGGTGCGGAAGCGCCGCTCCGCGGCAAGGAAGGCGTCCGCCAGATGATCCGCATGGCTCCGCAGTTCCTCCAGAGCATGCGCGACGAGGAAGAGCGCGACGGCGAGGTGCGGATCACCACGCTGACCCGCGCCCCAGGCGTGTTCGCGAACTACACGACGTGGCTCTTCAAGATCGACGGCGGCAAGGTCGACCGTCTCTCCTTCGAGCTGCGCGGCGCGAACTGAGGGCTTGATCAGGCCGCGCGATCACTTTGGCGACTAACCAAGCGATCTCGCGGACCTAGAACGGCGTGGTGCTCACCAACGTGCTCTTCAGGCCGAGTGTCGTGCGCAGGAAGCGGTCGCCCTGCAGATCCACGGCGGCGTCTGTGCCCCGGACGCGCACCGAGATCGGCCGACCGCCAGGGCTCTCGTTGAACTCGATCGAGATGAAGCTGCCGATGTCGACGCCGTAGTCCTCGACGATCTGCTTGCGGATCTCGGCGCCGCTGAACCACTCGGACCAGAGGCCGTGCGGCATCCCGCCGCGCTTGTCGTACGCCGCGGTCTCGGCCGGGTCCTCGGTGACCTGCAGATACGGCCAGCCCTGCGCGCACTGCCAGGTGTCGCCGACCCGCTCCGCGTCGAGGACGCAGCCCACGTTCTCGCTGATGCCGCCGCTCGCCGAGGAATACAGCGCTCGGATCGGCTTCCCGTCGTAGGTGAGGATCATCGACGAGGTCGAGTCGACGGCGGCGGTCGTGCGCGGGCTCTCGAAGCCGTCTCCGCCGTAGCACTGGTCAGCCGTATCGTCGCGAACGTCCCAGGTGCGATCGCCCGCGGTCGACTGGCGCCACGCCGCGTACGTGCGCGCGGTGATGGCCTGCGCGCGCAGCGCCTCCATCTCCCACTGCGAAGGCATCTCACCCGGTAGCGCACCGCGCATGTAGTCGTCGGACGAGACGTAGTTCACGACACGCAGATTGCCTTCCTCGCGCAGACCGACCTGAAGGTTGCCACGGTAGCCGAGGGTCTTCTGGTCGATGTAGATCGGATCCCAGAACTGCTTCGGCATGAGCACGACCGTGTCGGCGCCGAAGAAGACGATCTGGTTGTTCGAGTCGTTGCGAACGGCGAGCGAGCCGCCATCGTTCCAGAACCGGAGCGGTTGATTCGGCAGCGTCTCGGTGTACACGACGCTCGGATCCGCGTTGTTCACGAGGCGCATACCGCCCGCCGATTGCATCCGCGCGACGTTCGTGATCGTGCGATGGATGCACGCGGTCGACGGCGCGGAGAGCAGCACGCGGAACGGCTGCGTGATCGGCTGGCTTGCGAGCCGCGCTCCGGGGAAGTATTTCGCGACGATCTGCTCGCCGGTGAGGCGCGGCCCGACCGCGCCCTCGGCCCAGCCCTGCGCGCCCCATTGCGAGAGGCCGATGCCATGGCCCCAGCCCTTGCCGTAGAAGGTCACGCCCTGCCAGACCGCGACGACCTCGCTCTTCGTCGGCACCGCATGACCTGAGAACCAGCCGATCCCGCCGTCCTGGACCATGTCCCACACGAGGATGTAGTCGCCGTCGTGATCGGGCGCGCGCACGTTGACGCTGAGCGTTGTCTCGTGCCCGGGCGCCAGGTCACGCGAAAGCGGCACGCGCGCGCCGTCCCACACGACCGCCTTGCCATTCCCGTCGAGCCAGTGGTAGCCGAGACGCACCGAAGCGTTCCCGGCCGCGGGCCAGCTCTGCAGTCCGGTGTTGGTGACGTTGACCTCGACCGGAACTTCGCCGCCGGGGATGATCGCCGCCGGCGCGGTGATCGTTCCGTAGCCGGCGTCGAGATCGGATGTGACGCGCAGCGGGAACGAGCCCGGCGCCGCGCCGCTCGCTGAGAACCAGCCGACACCTTCCCGCACGAGGTCGGGCTTCACGGTGTATGTGCCGGTGAGCGCCGGAGCAGCGACGGTCATCGAAATCACGTCGCCGCCGCCGGCCGGAAGATCATCGGGCAGGCGCGAGCGAAGTCCGTCCCAAGCGACGACGTGACCGGCCGCGTCGTACAGGTGGTACGACAGCGTCACGGCCTGCGCGCCCGCGGCGGACCAGTTCACGGTGTCGCGATTGCGCAGCGCGACCGGGATCGTGACGGTCTCACCGGGTCGCGCGGCCCCGCTCGGGTAGCCGATGTAAGTGACGGTCGAGCTCGTCTCGGTCGCCGCTGCGGCGCTATTCGCGCTCTGCGCCTCACCGCGCGCGATCGCGATGGCACGCTGCGCCGCCGCTTCCGTAGCGGCGCCGATGCGCGGGTCGCCGACCGTCGGAGCGCGGTCGAAGGGGACGACCGCCGCGACGACGAGCGCGGCGATGGCGATCCGGATGAGGAATGGTGAAGGGCTCCGCACTACAGTGCGGAACGCCGCGCCGCCGCGCGCATGACGGGCCACCCTTCTCTTCCCACCGCGACGAAGCCTGACTCGCTGAGCGGTTCAGGGCCAGCCTGACCTGTGCACGACCATCAGAAGCGGCGGCCGCATGGTCGAGATGCGAACAAGCGAGCTGCGCAGGCACGGAACATTGGTCCGCCGATCGCGCCGTGTGCGTTAAGCGGGCGAACCTCGGCGTCCTGCGCGGATCGTTCCATGAGTTTGATACGCCACCGCGACCGAACGACTCACTGGCTCAAGGCTTTCGGGCCACCCCGACCCATGCCGCGACCACGATCGCGGAAACGAGCGGGATCACGATCGCAAGGAAGACCGCGAACGCGTGGCGGAGTCCATCCGTGTATGGACCGCCCGCTGGCGTCTGAAGCATGTAACTCACCGCGAGCGAGATCACGACCGCGATCCAGATGATCGTGTTGCGGATGAGGTCGTCGATCTCTCCGTCTCGAACTCGTCGCACTGAGCGAGACTACGCTCGGTCGGCGTGACCTCGCTCCTAGACTTTCACAGATGAGAGCGAAGCTTGCCCTCGCGGTGCTGTCCGTCGTTCTCTGCGCTTGGATGCCCGCCGAACCACGCGCCACAGCGCAAGTTCCCGACGACCAAGCCGGCGCGTGGGAGCCGGGACTCAACTGCACCGGTCGCGTCGACATCCCGCTGATCCAGAACGCCATCGAGACGAAGTGGTCGCCGGATAACAAGACGCTCGCCATCACGGCAGGGCAACGCACTCCCTCGACCACGTCGCCGGTCGGCTGGAAAGAGGACGAGGTCATCTACACCGTCGACGTGCGCACCGGTTCGCTATCGCCCGTTGGGTTCGGCATCCGGCCAGAGTGGTCGGGCACGGGCGCGTATCTCTCGTACTGGCCGCGCGATGAGGACCTGCGCGTGCTGCGGAATGGAAAGGTCGAGGCCAAGCTGCTTATGTCGATCCCCGAGGTGCGCTGGGTCGGCGACAAGCTCCTCTATATCTACAAGCGGGACATCCGCGAGTGGTCGAAAGGCGAGACGCGCACCGTCGCGCGCTTCGACAAGGACTTCGAGCCCGCCTATCCGCTCGACGACGTGTATTGGAGCGCCGACGGCACGCGCTTCACGATGACGCGTTACTCCTACGACGGGACCACGCTCCACTACATCGGCAAGACCGCCACCGCGGAAGTCGACCTGCTCGACGCGCCTGGCGCGACGTACCTGGAGTGGTCGCCAAAGGGCAACACGCTCCTGGTGCGCTATCCCAACAAGCTCGAGCTCATCGGTCCCGATGGCGCCACGCAGAGCACGCCTCTCAGCCGCTTCAATGGAGCCATCGCGTCGTGGACAGCCGACGGCCGGTCACTTCTTGTCGGGCGGATCTCGTCGACGGTCCCGGCCGGCGACCGGTTCGAGAAATTCGCGGTGTGGGGCGGGGCGCAGGCCCAGCCCGTCGCGACACTGCCCAATCTCGTCGGCGCGCGCGTCTTCAGCCCAGACGGACGGTACTTCACCGGCCTCAGCCGCGAGCGGCTGGATACGACGCGTCTCGAGCTCTACCGCTGCGGCACCTGGTCGGACGATGAGTGGAATCTGCAGGGAGACCCTGAAGCTGCGGCGCGTCTCGGCCGCATCGAAGGCGACGAGCTGCGGTTCGTCCGCCCGGCCACGGGCGATGTCGCGCAGTTCCTGCAGTACTCGCACACCGGCATCGACATCGCGGCGCCCGTCGGATCGATCATCGTCGCCGCGGATGCTGGAACGGTCACGAAGGTCGGATGGCAAGGCGCCGGCGGCAACGGCGTGTGCCTGTCACACGGCGGCGGGCTCGAGACCTGTTACGTCCACACCTCGGCGATGCTCGTGAACGTCGGGCAACGCGTCGTGCGCGGCCAGCCGATCGCGCTCGTCGGCATGACGGGTGTGACGACCGGTCCACACGTCCACTGGGAAGGGAAGCTCTTCGGCCAGCTCATCAACCCGCTCGCGCGTTAACGCTGCGTGACGCCGTCGATCGTGACGGTGCCTTCGCCCAGCGTCACCTTTTGCACCGTCACGGTCGATGGCACGAGCTGGCCGATCGCGCCCTCCACCGCCGCGGCGCTCGAGGTGCGCACTGAGTCAGGCAGACCGAACCCGCCGAGCGTGACCGAGTCCACTCGCACCGCGACGCGCCCCGCGCTCGCGTAGGGCACCCCGATCATGACGAACTCGGTCGTGCCGAAGAACACGCGCGCGGACGCCGTCAGTCGAACATTCGTCGTCGTGGTGTGCACGACCGGATCTCGCACGGTCACGCCGCTGACGGTCTGCGGGAACGATGACGCGGCGGCCTTGGTGAGCTCGGCGTCGGTCACGGTGAGCGTGAACGTGGACGGCGGCGTCGGACTCGGCGACGGCGGCACCGATCGCGTCGGCGGCGCGCTGCTCGGAGAGGCGCTCGGACTCTGCGACGCGAAGACGACGCGGGACGGCGCGCAGTCGCGCACCAGCAGGATCACAACAATGACCACGACCGCGAGGAGCGCAAGGCGCGCGACCGATGCCACGCGCTAGGCGTCGCGGCGCAGGAGCCGCCCGAGCCAGAGCCAATAGATCGGACCGCCGATCGCTCCCGCGATGAGCGAAGAGAAAAAGACGACGCCGCCGTTCTCGGAGAGCCCCGCGACGAACCCCGCGAGGAGATCGGCCGCCGCGACGAAGCCCAGTGCCACGAGGACGCGCGGCGTCTTCGTACGCCACAGCAACAGGTTCGCGACGAGGAACCACAGGCCGGTCAGGCCGAACGACATGATGCCCAGCGGATTCGTCGGCGAGACCCCGGCGAGCGGCGGGTTCTGCCGCAGGTTCGCGACCTGGTACATCGCGGCGACCATCGTGCTCACGGACGCCGTGACGCCGACGAGCGTGGCGAAGAACGCCCACGCCTCGCCGACGGACCTCATGCGGTAATAGACGGCGACGATGGCGAAGAGCGCCCAGAACGCGGTGAGCGCATACAGGAACTGGAAGATCTGTAAGCCCACAGCGGAGTCGCCGGGCTGCACCAGAGCGGCGTAGGCGAGCACCGCGGCCCACGAGGTCAGTGCGAGCAGGATCGCCGCGAGGCCGCCGAAGCGGGCGAAGGAGCGGTCGTCCACGGGAGCACGATACGGTGCTCATACCATTCAGCGCCGTGAGCGATGTCGCGCTCTTACCGCTGCAGGCCGCCTCCGCGCTGATCCATTCCCGTCGAGCGTCCTCGGTCGATCTGGTGCGCGCGTGCCTCGACCGCATCGCGCGGTACGACCGCGAGCTCGGCGCGTTCATCACGCTCACCGCCGAGAGCGCGCTCGCCGACGCCAAGCGCGCCGACGCTGACCTCGCGAACGGCGTCGATCGTGGCCCGTTGCATGGCATCCCGGTCGCGCTGAAGGACCTCTACGACACCGCCGGAGTACGAACGACGGCTGGGTCGCGCATCTTCGCCGACCGCGTCCCGGAGCGGGACTGCGCTGTCGTCGAGAAGCTGTCGGCGGCCGGGGCGGTGTTCCTCGGCAAGCTCAACCTTCACGAATGGGCGCTGGGCGTGACGAATCAGAACCCGCACTTCGGCCCGGCGGCCAATCCCTGGGACACCACGCGTATCCCCGGCGGCTCGAGCGGCGGCAGCGCGATCGCCGTGGCGTCGGGCTTTTGCTACGCCTCTCCGGGAAGCGACACCGGTGGATCCATCCGCATCCCCGCGTCGCTCTGCGGCGTCGCGGGGCTCAAACCGACGTACGGCCGCGTGAGCCTGCGCGGCGTGATCCCGCTCGCGTGGACGCTCGACCACGCCGGACCGCTCGCGCGGACCGTCGGCGATCTCGCGCTCACGCTGAGCGCGATCGCCGGCTACGACCCGCTCGATCCGTCGTCGTCGGACACGCCGGCCGACGATTACGCCGGGGGCTTCGAGGACGGGGCGAAGGACGTGCGCGTCATCGTCCCGGCCAACCACTTCTTCGATGCGATCGACCCCGAGGTCGACGCCGCGGTCCGCGAAGCCGCGCGCGTGCTCACGTCCCTCGGCGCGTCGGTCACGGAGATGGCACTCCCGCGGGTGGATCTGATCGCGGCGCAGCGCGCCATCCTTCTCACCGACGCCGCGGCCTATCACCGCGAGCATCTGCGTGAGCGCGCCGCCGATATCGGGGCCGATGTGCTCACGCGCCTTCGCACCGGCCAGACCTTCACCGGGACCGATTACGCGCAGGCGCGCCGCGACCGCGCTGAGCTGCGACGCGAGTGGCTAGCGGTCCTGCGCGAGCGCGACCTCATCCTGTCTCCCACGACTCCGATCGCGGCTCCGCCACGCGACGGGCAAGACGCGGTCACAGCGGCGCAGCGTCTGACGGTGAATACGGCGCCGTTCAACCTCACCGGTCTTCCCGCGATCTCGATCCCGTGCGGCTTCACGCAAGCGGGCCTGCCGATCGGACTTCAGCTCGCCGCCGCACCGTGGCGCGAGCGGCTACTCCTGCGCGTCTCCCGAGCGTACGAGCACGCGACGCCCTGGCACGAGCGCCAGCCGCTGTCCTAACGAGATCACGGCGAGCAGCGCGACCGCGGTCTCGATCGGCTCGCCCGTATCGGTCGAGCCGAAGATCAGGAACACACCGAGCCCGACGAGCGCCGCGATGAGGAGCAGGCACCCGCAACCGGTCACGCCTGACCGAGCCTAGCATCGCTAACCTCTAGGACCGGGGAGGTGCGCCGATGACCCGCGACGAAGCCTGGGAGCTTCTCTGCGAGCACACCAAGGGCGACAGCCTGAGGAAGCACGGACTCGCGGTGGAAGCGGCGATGCGCCACTTCGCGCGCAAGCTCAACGAGAACGAAGAGATCTGGGCGGTCACGGGTCTGCTCCACGACTTCGATTACGAACGCGATCCAGACGGCCACCCGCAGCACGGCAAGCCGATACTCGAGCAGGCCGGTGTGCCGGGCACCATCGTCCATGCCATCCAGTCGCACGGCGATCACACCGGTATCCCGCGCGTGACGCCGATGGAGAAGACGCTCTATGCGGTAGACGAGCTCTGCGGGTTCGTGACCGCCGTCGCGCTCGTGCGGCCATCAAAAGCGGTGCGGGACGTCGATGCGTCCGCGGTCCGCAAGAAGATGAAGGACAAGGCCTTCGCACGAGCGGTGAGCCGCGAGATGATGCTGAAGGGCGCGGAGGACATGGCGATCCCGTTCGAGGAGCTCACGAGTGAGGTGATCGCGGCGCTCAGTGACGTCGCCGATCGGCTGGGTCTCGCCGGCACCGCGAGCTGATCGGTCCCGCGCCAGACGATCGCCGCCGCGGCCGCCCGCGTGGGAACCCCGAGGGTGCGGCAGGCACGACGGATGTGCGTGCTCACCGAATGCGGACTGATGCCTTCATGCCGCGCGATCTCCTTCGTGGTCAGTCCGCGCGCGACGAGCCAGAGGATCTCGACTTGCCGATCGGTCAGCGCGAAGCCGGCGCGCGAGCGGTCCAGCAGGACGCGACGCGACACCGACCAGCCCACGGCAGCGCCGAACACGAGCCACGCGGCTCCGCCTACACCCACGGAGGAATGAGCGGCCGCGACTTGCGCCGCGGCGCTAGGTCAGCTCGCGCGCTTTAGCGTGCGGCGCTCGTGCGCGCGGACGACCTCGTGCTCGAAGCGCTCGAGGAAGAGCTGTCCGCCGCAGCGCGGGCAGAGAGGCTGATCCGAGTCGTCCCAGACGGGGGCCTCGCGGCCACCGGTGGCGTACGCGGTCCGGAGCTGCTCGAGCGAGGGACGGCGGGCGCGGGTCGGCACCAGGACCTCCCCGAGTCCATGTCCGCAGAAATAGCAGTAAAGCTCGGCACGAACAGCCACCTGAACCTCCACCCAGAAAAACGGCGCCAAGGCGTTCTCTGTTCCATTACCCGGAAACAGCCGTTCTCGTTCCGTTAATCGGTACGCAGAACGGGCGCCGCTGGATGGCGCCGGCCCCCTGCCGGGGCCGCCGCCCGCCGGCCTAGGCCGACTCGATCTGGAGGGAGACCAGAGAGCCCGCGTCGGTCAGATAGGTGAGCTTGCGGATGACGCCGCGGGGAATGATGTGGAAGTCGTTGTGGCGGTAATCCTTGCCCTCGTTGGTGAGGTCGTAGTCGCCGACGATGACGACGTATTCAGTCGTGTCCTTCCAGAGCATCCCGCAGGTGAGCTTGCGCAGCCGATAGGGCTCGAAGTCATCGGGGATCGCGGTCCGCGAGTAGGCCGTGATGTCCTCCCACTCGACCGCGACCAGTGGTGTGTCCGAGCTGACCGTGCCGCCGTCCAACGCCTTCTCCCTCGCTCGTGTCCGGAGTCGTGCCGTCCGGATGTCGGTACACGAGCGCGAAATTTCGTCACGCTCGCGTACAGTTTCGGACGATACGATTTGCAACCGTCGTGTCAACGGTGTGAACCGTTCCGAGGTGGAGGCATTCATTTCAGGACGGACTCAGTTTGTGTCGATGCTTGCTAGCCCGCTTGGCGTCCGCGAGCGATCAACTCAGCGACCTTCTGTCCGCCCTTCTTACCGATCTCTTCGAAGTGCTCGTGTCCGTACTTCTCGGAGACCGTGTCGCCGCCGATCTTACCGATACGTCCGTAGAAGCGCGGACCGTAGAGCTCCTTGACCTTCTGGCCGCCTTGCTTTCCGATCTGCTCGTAGAAATCCGAGCCGTGGCGCGCTGCGGTCGTCCGGCCACCCTTCTTGCCGATCTGCTCGTAGAACTCGGGACCATGACGCTGTGCTGTGGTCGCTCCGCCTCGCCGGCCAGCCTCCGCGACGGTCATCGCGCCCTTGTTGCGCGTCATCCACGTGTCTCCCTTCGATCGCCTGACGGGGGCACCGTGTCTCCCCCGCTAAGTAGCGAGGCAGGCTGCAAGACGTATGCCACCGCTCGCCTGCTCGGACGATGAGCGGCCCATCAGGCGCACGCGACCCTGCAGGCAGGCCGGACGGCAAGCGGACGGTGGCTAACGAATCTGCATCACGACCGTGCAGAGGTCGGTGCAGTTGAGCTCCGCCTTCACACGGGGCGAGAGGTCGAACTCACGACCGGCGACGTAGGGCCCGCGGTCGACCACCGGCACGGTGACGCTGGTCGCGCCGTGCGTCAGCGTGACCATCGTCCCGCAGGGGAGGGACTTGTGCGCGACTCCCCAGGTCTCGGGCAGGAACTGGATCGGCAGACCGTTCGCCGCGAGCCACTGCCAGCACGGCAGTCGGTTCTCGTAGAACCCGGGCCCGTACCACGAGACCGTCACGACGCTGCCACTCGGGGCCGCGGGTACCGCGGTGATCTCGATCGGGACGGCAATGGTCGCCACCGTCGACGGCGAGTCCGACTGCGGGGTCGCCTCCGCGGTCGGCTGTACGTGACGAGACCGGGCGACCGGTTCTGGCAGACGCGGTAGGTCGAACGCGGCCGCAACCTGCAGCGTTGTCATCGCCGTCACACTGGCCGACGCGCTGGGACGCGCAACGACGTCGGATACGAGGATCGGGAGGACCATCGAGAGTCCGAACACCGCAACGCCCGCCCGCGCGATCACCGTCGCGCGCCGCGGCGAGAGAAGGCCGAGCAGAGCGCCGATCGCGCGGTAGAACCACTCGTCCCGTCCTGCAACTGGTCGCGGTCGCCGCCCCACTGGCCGCGCCGCTATGCACGACCGATTCCAGCCTGTGTCCCTGCTGTTGACATGTCGTTACCTCGCCGACATGTCGTGCGCGGCGAGCGCTCGCTTGCTTGGGATTCTTTCTCGCAGCACGCAGTGATTCAGGACGGTAATGCGATGACGACGAAGCGCGGGTCTCCCGGATTCGGACCGGTCGAGGTCTGGAGCGTGAGACGCGCGCCAGTCGTCGGCCCGGCCCACGAGACGTCGGTGGGGTCCACGCGCGGGTGTACTTCGCTGACGACGTAGTGAAGCTCACGCGCGTCGGGCGTGGTGATCACGACCTGATCGCCTTCGCGGGCATTCCAAAGTGCGAGGAACATCCCGGCGCGCGCGTGCGCGTAGAAGTAGGCGTTGCCGGAGTCTCCCGGTAGCGCACTGCCGGGCAGATGGAACGCGAAGTTCTCGGGCGTCTGCTGTCGAACGGCGTCGCGCTCGATGTCGCCCTCAGCGAGAGGCAGGTCGATGGCGAGTCGCGCGATCTTGACGCGATAACCCGGCGGGATCGCCGGCACCGGTGTCGCAGTGGGAGTGGAAGTACTGACGGTCGCGCTCGGCGCCGGTGATGCGGTCACCGCTGCGACCGCCGGCGGCAGGACGGCCGCGGGCGGCGCTGGCCGCGACCCCACGATGAGCACGAGGCCGAGGCAGAGCGCGAGGACACTCAACGCGGGCGTCCAACGATTCACGGGCATACTCCCGGGCACACGAGATGCCCGCCGAACACCTTACGTACCAGTCACGCCGCAAAAGGGCGAGCGAGGGACTTCGCGCTCGCGGCCTCGCCGCGCTGCTGCTCTCGCCCGGTTCGGATCTCGCGTACCTGGCAGGTTACCGCGTCTTCGCGAGCGAGCGCGTCACCTGTCTCGTCGTGAGCGCGGACGGCAACGCGACGCTCGTCGTACCGGAGCTCGAGTCGCCGCGCGCGACGGCCGCGGCACCCGATCTCGCGCAACGAACCTGGGGAGAGACCGAGGATCCGTACGCGCTCGTCGCGCAGCTCGTGACCGCGAAGGGCGACGTCGCCGTCGCGGATCAGATGTGGTCGCTGTTCGTCCTGCGCCTTCAGGCGGCGCTTCCGGGCCGCGGCTTCCAGCTCGCGTCGCTCATCACCCGCGAGCTGCGCATGCGCAAGGACGGGTACGAACGCGACGCGCTGCGCGCGGTGTCCGCTGCGGCGGATCGCGCCTACGCCCGCCTTCTCGAGCGCGAGTTCGCCGGTCGGACCGAGCGCGAGATCGGCGCCGAGCTCGCTGCGCTCCTCCGCGACGAGGGGCACGACGAGGTCGCCTTCACGATCGTCGCGTCGGGTCCGAACGGCGCGTCGCCACATCACGAGACCAGCCATCGCCGCGTCGCACCCGGCGATGCGATCGTGCTCGACTTCGGCGGAACACGGGAGTGGTACTGCTCCGACATCACGCGCACCGTCCACGTCGGCGCTGACGTGGACGTTGAGGTGCGTCGAGTGCACGACGTGGTGCGGCGATCGCAGGAAGCCGGATACTCGGCCGCGCGCGCAGGCGCGACCGCCGCATCCGTCGATGCCGCTTCGCGTCGCGTGATCGACGAGGCCGGTTACGGGGAGCGGTTCATCCACCGCACCGGACACGGCATCGGTCTCGACGGGCACGAGCATCCGTACCTCGTCCGCGGCAACGACGAGCCCCTCGAGCCGGGGATGGCGTTCTCGATCGAGCCCGGCATCTATATCCCGGGCCGGTTCGGCGTTCGCATCGAGGACATCGCGATCCTCGGCGACGACGGCCGCGCCGAGCCGCTGAACCGAGCGGATCACGCGCTCGCGATCGTCCGCTAACCCACTGCGTTTCTGGTTGGCCGTGGTCGCCGCGGCGGTCGCGGACCTCGCCGCGTTTCTCGCGGTGCCGAACTGGTTCGGCGTCGCGGCGATCGGCGCGATCGGCTATCTGCTGTTCTCGGCGTTCGGCGCCGGCTGGTTCGCGATGCGCCGCTCGGCGCTCGCGGGCTTCCTGTCGGTGATCGTCGGGGCGCTCATCTACGGCGCGTACTCGCTCTGGGGTCAGGGCGCTGGCCTCGGTGCGAGCGTTCTGGATCTGCTCGGGTGGGAGGCGCGCCTCCTCATCGAACTGTTTCCCTACGCGATCGGCGGCGCGTTCGCGGGCGCCGCCGGCGGCTGGCTGCGCGGCCGCGCTATGGCGCGGGTCTGATGCGGACGCGGCTCATCGCGGCGGTGACCGCGACGTCCGTCGGTCTCGCGTTCTGGTGGGGCCTGACCGAGCCGCTGCCGGTGCCGCCGGTCATCCTGCTCGGCGTGCCCGCGGCGATCCTCTTCTGCGCTGGACTCATCGCGGGCCGCCTTGGCGCGATCGCCTCACCGGTCGCGCTGCTGTTCTCGCTCTTCATCGGCAGCATCATCGCGACGCAGCTCCATCAGGCGTTCCGTCCGAATACTCCGCCGGTGACGTCCTTCGGCGATCTCTTGGTGCTCGGGCTGCCCGAACTCCTCATCCCGCTTGGCGCCGCGGTCGTCCTGGGCGGCGTGGGGGGTCTGTTGGGCGAGCGGCTTCTGCCGTCGTCACCGGGCGCGAGGATGTAGCGCGCGTCGTTACTGGCGGAGCAGCGGGTTCGCGGCCTGGAGCGCCCACTCGTATAAGGAGTTCGGCAACACGCCAAGCACGATTGTCGCGAGCGCCGAAAGGCCGAGCGCGGCCGAGAGCAGCCGCGTGCTCGCGACCATCGGCGCGCCGGTCTCCGGGTCGTACATGTACATGTGGACGACCACGCGCAGGTAGTAGAAGGCCGCGAGCACGGCGTTGAGCGCGATGAACACGGCGAGCCAGGCGTAGCCGGCGTCCAGCACGGGCTGGATCACGAGGAACTTCGCGACGAAGCCGACCGTCGGCGGGATGCCGGTGAGCGAGAAGAGAAAGATCGCGAAGGCGAAGGCGCCGAGGGGCTGCCGGCGCGCGAAGCCGTTGAGCTCTTCGAGCGTGGCGCCACGTGAGCCCTCGATGTCGAAGTACAGCAGGCACGCGAAGGCGCCGAGGTTCATGACGCCGTACGCGAACACGTAAAAGAGCACGGCCGCGGTCGCGGACGGGCCCGCCGCCGACGCCGCGACCGCGGCGAGGATGTAGCCGGTATGCGCGATGCTCGAGTACGCGAGCATCCGTTTCGTGTTCGTCTGCGCCAGCGCGACGATGTTCCCGCCGGTCATCGTCACCGCCGCGAGCACGGCGAACACCGTGCTCCAATCGACCTGCAATGGCGCGAGACCGCTCACCAGCACGCGCAGGATCGCGGCGAACGCGGCGGCCTTCGGGCCAACGGACATGAATGCCGTCGCGGGCGTCGGCGCGCCGTCGTACGCGTCGGGCGTCCACTGGTGGAACGGGACGACCGCGGCCTTGAATCCGAGACCGACCGTGACGAGGGCAAGGGCGACGATGGTGGGTCCGTTCGCGAGACCGATGCGCTGTAGCTCGGTCGCGACATCGATAAAGCGGGTCGAGCCGGTCACGCCGTAGAGCCACGCGAAGCCGTACACCAGCAGCGCCGAGCTGAACGCGCCGAGGAGGAAGTACTTCAGCGCGGCCTCGTTCGCGAAGCGGTCGCGGCGCTGCATCCCCGCAAGTACGTAGATCGGGATGGTCATGAGCTCGAGGCCGACGAAGAGCGTGATGAGATCGGTCGAGAGGGCGATCGTCATCGCGCCGACCGTGGAGAAACAGATCGTCGCGTAGTACTCGCCGGGTGGGATCCCGCGACGGTCGAGGTACGAGGGTGCGACGAGCGTCGCGAACACGGCGAGGACGATGAACACGGCGCGGAAGAACGTCGTGAAGGTGTCGATCTGCACGAAGCCACCGAAGTACTGGCCCGAGGGTGGAGCGAGTGGCCCGCCGACGAACGCGAGCGCGAGCCCGACGACCGTCAGCGCCGGAAGCAAGGGGCGCGACTGCCCGCGCGGGAGTAGCCCATCGGCGACGAGCACGACGCACGCCGTGATCGTGACGATCACCTCGGGCAGGACCGGAGTCAGCGTGTCGATGAACGCGCTCACTTGATAGCCACCTGGAAGCCCGGATCGGTCGCGAGCCGCAGGACCTGCTGGAGCGAGGGCTCGATGATCGCGATCGCCTGCTGCGGGAAGACGCCGAGCAGCACGGTGAGGACGAGCAGCGGCACGGCGCACGCGACCTCGATCGGCGACAGGTCGGGGAGCGCGCGATACGCATCACGCACCGGTCCGTACATCACGCGCTGGAACATCCACAGCAGGTACACGGCGGCGAGGATCACGCCGAGAGCCGCGAGGGGGCCCCAGAAGAGGCCGCCGAGCGGCACGCCGCTGAACTTGAAGGTCCCGAGCAGCACGAGGAACTCGCCGACGAAACCGTTGAGCCCCGGCAGGCCGAGTGACGCGAGCACGAAGATCCCGAAGAACGTCGTGTACAGCGGCCAGCGGTTGGCGAGTCCGCCGAGATCAGCGATGAGGCGGCGATGCGTGCGCTCGTACTGGATCCCGACGAAGAGGAAGAGCGCGCCCGTGACGAACCCGTGGTTCAGCATCTGCAGCACCGCGCCGACTCCGCCCTGCGAGTTCAGAACAAAGATGCCGAGCGTCACGAATCCCATGTGCGCGACCGACGAGTACGCGACGAGCTTCTTCAGATCCTTCTGCACCGTCGATACGGCGGCGCCGTAGAGGATCGCGATGACCGACAGCACGATGATCACCGGCAGCCACAGCTGCGTGCCCACGGGGAAGAGCGGCAGCGCGAAGCGCAGGAAACCGTAACCGCCCGCCTTCAGGAGGACGCCGGCAAGGATGATCGACCCCGCGGTCGGTGCCTCGACGTGAGCGTCGGGCAGCCAGGTGTGGAACGGGACCATCGGCAGCTTGATCGCGAACGCGAGCCCGAACGCGAGGAAGACCCAGAACTGGAAGTCAGGCGGGAAACGCCCGCGAGAAGCGAGCAGCTCCGGCAGCGAGAGCGTGCGCGACCCCTCGTCGCCCGACGCGAGCCAGACGGCGACGATGGCCACGAGCATGAGCAGCGAGCCCGCCAAGGTGAAGATGACGAACTTCAGCGTCGAGTAGATGCGTCGCGGGCCGCCCCAGATACCGATGATGAGATACATCGGAACGAGCATCAGCTCGAACATCACGTAGAAGAGGAAGAGGTCGAGCGAGACGAAGACGCCGACCATGCCGATCTCGAGCACCAGGAACGCCGCCATGAACGACGCGATCCGGTCCTTGATCGCGCCGCCCGACGAATACAGCACCGAGATGAAGGTGAGGAGCGTGGTCATCGGCACGAGCAGCACGGAGATCCCGTCGACGCCCACGAGGTAGCGAATGCCGAGGCTCGGGAGCCAGTCCGCCTGCTCGACGAGCTGGAAGCCGGCATCGCCCACACGGAACTGCGCCAGCATGACGAGCGAGAGAACGAGCTCGACGAACGTCGTTACGACGGCGACCTGC
>Ga0207646_10001157_pt1 | contig 33516 bp, 25 predicted proteins | sample KBSK5502metaG_FD_184343 | JGI IMG/M metagenome (GOLD analysis project Ga0207646, IMG submission 184343) | Corn, switchgrass and miscanthus rhizosphere microbial communities from Kellogg Biological Station, Michigan, USA - KBS K5-50-2 metaG... | ecosystem: Host-associated > Plants > Roots >... | reverse complement strand
TCCGTTCCGGAGGGCACGGTAAAATCAAGGATCAACCGCGGGCGTATTGAGCTCGCGCGCGTCCTGCAACAAATGGGGGTTCGCCCATCATGACTTGGACCTGCGAACAAACCGAGCTTCTTCTGACGGACTATCTCGACGGTCTGCTGCAGCCCGAGCAGCAGCACGCCTTCGACTTGCACGTCAACTCCTGCGAACGCTGCACGCCTTTGGTCTCGAGCGTCACGCACGCCATCGCCAGCCTTCGCGCGCTGCCCGAAGTCGAAACTCCGCCGCGCTTCGTTTACAACATTCTTGACGCAACACTGGGGCCGCGCGAAACCGTTACCGGATGGGCCGCGGTTCGTGCATGGGTCCGCGGACTCGCATCGCCGCGCTTTGCGTATGGCTCTGTTTCCGTGGCCGCAACTTTCCTGATGCTGGTTACTGCCTCCGGCTTTAACTGGAAAAAGCCAAGAGTCGCTGATCTTGCTCCTGCCAATATTTATCGCAATACCAATCGCCAGGCGCATCTCGCCTACGCTCGTGGGACCAAATACGTCAGCGATCTTCGCGTGGTTTACGAAATTCAGTCTCGCCTCCGCCAGGATAATGAGCTGCCTACGAACACTGAAGGCACGGCACCCGACTCTAACCGGCAAAAAGATCCCGGCCGCACCGACGGCACCACTCCCGCGACTCCGCGTCAGCAAAATCGGGCGAACGACATCAACTCGCACTTGCAAGTACTCGCAGCGGAACTCCCGACCCTCGACGGAAAGTTCTGTTTTGTCTTGCGCGGCGAGCTCGGCATGGTTCTTACCGAAGGGAGAACTCGATGAAGTGTGCTGTCCATACGGATGTGGACGCAACCGGGTACTGTCGTAATTGCGGAAAGCCGATGTGCTCCGTGTGCGCGCGGCCCGTCCGAGATGTTCTTTATTGTGAGGACTGCCTCGCCACGGTTATGGGACATCCCGCGCCTCCGCCCGTTGCGTCAGCTCCGGCGACCACGCCAGCACCTTACGTGCCTCCTCCCGCTGCTCCGTTGGCTGTCGCGCGCCCGGCGGGCAGCAGCAGTCCTGCCGTCGCCTTTATCCTCGGCTTTTTCCCCGGTCTCGGCGCTATCTACAACGGTCAGTACAACAAGGGCCTCATTCATATCGCAATTTTTGCTTCCATCATTGTCGCCCTGTCCACCGATCTCGGCGCCGGGCTCGAGCCAATGCTCGGCATTTTTCTTGCCGGCTTCATCTTCTACTGCGCGTTTGAGGCCATGCGCACCGCACAAGCCAGAAATCTCGGTGAAGTTCCGGCTGATCCGCTTGAGTCCTGGAGCAAGGACCGTCCCATCGGGCCGATCATCCTCATCGGTCTCGGCGCCTTGCTCCTGCTCAACAATTTTCACGTTCTGGACTTCATCCGTCTCGGGCAATTTTGGCCTTTGATTCTCATTGGAGCCGGTCTGTACATGTTCAGAAATAAAATAGCAGGACGGTCTTAAAAACTGTGAGGAACTTTCCACGATGAACGCTCAAGTCCGCTGCACTTGCAGCCGGTGCACCATCCGCGGTCTCATGGGCCCCGCGGTGATCACAACCCTCGGGATTCTTTTTCTATTGAATGAACTGCGTCACGGCTATTTTTCCTTCGGCCACACCTTCCCCGTTCTTCTTATTGTGATTGGCGCGATTCTTTTGGCCTCCGCTTTAGCGCCGATGGACGGTCACATTGGCGCACCCAGTGCACCCGTGCCGCCGGCGGCACCCACTCCACCATCGCCTCCGCCGAACTACTCCAATCCCTACTCTGGGCAAGGAAAATAACCTTCCATGACCAACGGATCTCCAGCCCGCCCACGGACCAGCGGTGTTTTCAGCGGCTTGCTCCTCATCGTTTTTGGCTTCCTGGTTCTGCTTCACAACTACGGCCACCTTCAACTCGGCGGACTGATCCGCCACTGGTGGCCGCTCATTTTTATTTTCTGGGGCGCCACAAAACTTTACGAACGCACTCTCGCTCAGCGCCAGGGCCGCACAGCTGGATGGATCACTCCCGGCGAAGTCTTCCTCGTCATCGGTCTTATGGTGGTTGTAGGTATTGTCGTTGCCGTACAGGAGTTCCCGCGACAGTTTCCTGGAATGGAAATCAATCTTGGCGAGCCCTACTCTTCTCCGGTGGACCTCGACCCTCAAACCATCGCTCCCAATTCGCACATCTCGATCCATGCCGGCCGTGGCACCATCACTGTCCGTTCCTCCGACGAACCAACCCTTCGTATCACCGGCCAAAAATCCATCCGCACCTTCAGCGAATCCGACGCCAACAAGCGCTCGTCATCCATCAACATCCAAACCGTGAAGAATGGCGATTCGTACGAAATTCATCCGACCGGCTTCGATCTCGGCGACTCCCGTATTTCAGTGGATATGGACGTGGTCGTCCCAAAAAAATCCGTCGTCACCGTGCGTAACGACCGTGGCGACATCACGGTTTCCGACATGGCCACCGACGTAACCGTCTCCACGCAAAATGGCGACATCGAAATCAACGACACGACAGGCAACATCGATGTCAGCATTCAAAAGGGCGATGTGAAAGTTACGGACACTAAGGGCGACGTCAAAGTTTCCGGCCACGGCGGCCAAGTCGAAGTCGTCAACGCCACTGGCAGCCTGACTGTCGATGGCGAATTCTACAGCTCCATTCGCGCCGACAAGATTGCCAAGGGGATTCGCTTCATCTCACAGCGTACGGATCTCACCCTCAGCCAGCTTGGCGGCCACTTTGAGAAGAGTTCCGGCAATTTGGAGATTGCCGACGCGTCCGGCAATCTCACCTCGCGCACAAAAAACGTTTCCATTTCGCTCGAAAACGTCACCGGAAAGGTTGTTCTGGATAACGCCAACGGCTCCGTCGAAATTCGTTATTCCGGTTCGCCCAAGGAAGACATCACCGTCAACAACGAGCGCGCCTCCATCTCACTCAGCATCCCGTCCTCGTCGAGCTTCGAAATTCAGGCCGACTGCCGCTCCTGCGACATCGATTCCGAATTCACCGGCGGCTCTCTCAATGCCACCCGCACTGACAAGGGCGATTCGCATCTCGAAGGCAAGTACGGCTCCGCGCGCGGTCCCAAAATCATCCTCAAATCCAGCTACGACTCCATCCAAATCCGCAAAACCACTTGATCCGGACGCACCGGTAACTGCTGCCCTAAAATCGCGAATGCTTTTCTTCATGTAGAGCCGGGCCGGCTTTTTAGCCAGGCACTTTTGTTTGCAGCGGCTGGCCTGAGGTTGTCTTCCTGGGTTGCCGTCATCGTGGCCGGCTGCTTTAGACGCTCCTGGGGTTAGGTGTCTTCCCTGTCGAACTATTCCACCAACTCCACTCTCACCGGAAATCCCTCCGGCGAATTCTCCACAAACTCTTCTCGATTCCGCCATTCCGCCAACGGCCGGACTTGTCTGCCATCCCATCCCGCCAGGCGAATCCTATTCTCGTCCGCAAGCTTCGTCAGCTCGCTCCGCACCGTCTTTTCCGGCACATTATAAAATGCTGAAATTCTTCTCACGTTGATAAACGCAGAGCGACTCGTCGCTCCCGCCAATCGAAGGATCTCCCGCCTCATCATTTCTGTGGAATTCATTTGCAAACCCTCTCAGGATTAAGCTCTGGGTGCTGGGAACCAAGTCGCCGGTATTTGGGGGGGATAAGACCAGCCGACGAACTATACTCCCATGCTCTCGGCCCGACAACTCCCACCCAAGGACAAAATGTCAGCTCGTGACCAGATAAGTGGAATACTCCTCGTCTGCGATGGAAGTGAAAGGCAGCAACTTCAGCGGCGCGCCCGACGTCGCAGCCCGCCAACTCCGCTCCCCTGCTTTCGTTGCCGATAATAATTGCTCGCGCGTTACCACCGGCCTTGCGTTTGTAATCGCAAACAGCACCAGCGGACCGCAAAGCAGCGCGACCGTATTGGCATGCCGCGCGTCGATCGCTTCGAGCCGCTTCGTCAACGGCAACTCCAATCCAAGATGATCGCCGGTTTTCCATTCGCGTCGAACAGCCTTAAAACTTCCCGGCTTGACGTCACTTTCGACGCGCTTTCCATTTACAGAAATCGCCGCACCCTCGGCCCATCCCGGTATCCGAAGATTCAGTGCAAAGTCCCTTGCACGAGAAGCAGTCACGTCAAACTCGACGTGGCTTTCGAAAGGATACGAAGTTCTTTGGCGCAGCGAAACGTGGGCGCCGTCCTGAATCCATCGCACCCTCGAGGGAATATAAAGATTCACATACACGCCCTGCGGCTCATGAAAATACGCATTAATCCGGTAATCCGCGGCCACCTGCGGTAATGTGCCCGAGCAGCAGGCCCACCGGCGATCCGAATACACCTTCCGTCCCTTGAAATGGTAATCGGAGTAATAAAACGTGCTGCCGTCTGCCTGCAGCGGCTTGGCCCCCAACACGGTGTTGTACATCACTCGTTCCATGCTGTCGCCATAGCGAGCGTCCCGTGTAACGCGCAGTAGGTAGCGCGTCAATTTGAAATGTGCGTAAGATCCGCACGGCGTTTCGAAACTACTATGACTGTTGGTAAGACTCTCGTAGACATCGTTACTGTCGGGCGCGCGCAAAACCTCGTCCGGCCCCCAACCGCCGGTAGCAAAACTTTGCGCCGTCAAGAAGTCAAACGCGTTCGTCGCGGCGTTCAAATGTTTCGTGCTTCCGATCGTCATGTATGCCTGCATGGCGGAACACAACGCATTCACATGACTGTACGCGTGCCTTCCCGCAAAATTGCTCCGCCCCTCGGCGAGCGGATTAAAATACTCGTCATCCAGGTATTGCGTTCCCAATGTTTTATAGCGTTTGCCCGCCCCGCGTTGGAACGCCAGAAACAAATTTTCTGAAATGGTGTACGACTCGTCCTGCGAGTACGATTCGTCTTTTCCCGGTCGCCAGTTGCGGCCGTGCTCGATCGCTTTCCCGGGCAAATGTGGAAGCGCGATATCGGTTGTGTGCTCCAGAATGCGGTAGGCATCCGGATCGCCGGCCAGGCGGTGCGAATCCATCAGCCCACAGACCAGCTTGTCGTAGCAGTACGCCGGGAAACGGTTGTTCTCGTAGAAATCTCCCGCAATCGTCTTGGCATACAACTGATTAAGCCGTAGCACCTTCTCGCGAACTTTTTCGTCTCGATGGATAGCGTACGCGCGCGCCAGTGCGGAAACCCATTGTCCGAAAGTGCACGCGGGCGCGAAGCCAGCCCCTCCTGGCGCGCTCCCGTCGAAATTCGGATCATAGAGATACCAGCCGCCCAACTCTTCGCCCGGAGCCGGCTGCCCACTCATCGCACGCAACGGCTTGAGCAAACTGTCATCGCTCAATCCCATCAAGACAGAAATATTTTTCTGCAGCTGTTCATCGTGCAAACCGCTGTCAAACGTTACGTCACTGTACTTGAATTCCTGCAAAAACGGGCGCTCGCCCGGCCCGTTGAACAGCGGCTTCCATAGTCGTGGCGCTGCGAATCCCACAGCGGCCAACGAGCTGGCAGCAAGAAAATTTCGTCGAGAAGTTTGCTTTTGGGTCATGGTAGATTTCCATTTGATCCGCGCGGCACAAACTGTCAGCACTATCAGAATATTGGAATCAGGGGCTTGAAACCAGCGCCCAGACGATAGCGCCATGCTGCTGGTTGGGCAACCGCCGCAGAAAAGCTGGTGGAGGTCGCGATCGCATTGTTGTCTTAAGAGCCCCCTCCCTTGCATCTATTTGTGCGCTATCGGACATACGTGCTATCGTCTCACCCGTTGGGCTCTCCTCTGGCCGTTCCCGGCACCGCGATTTTGCGATCCTTTACCCGCCTGTTGCGTGACAAAGCAGCACCTTGAACTGGAGAAAAAATCGATGCGGATTCTGCTCTATAACCCAGACAATGGGGTCACGCGCAACTTAATGCCGCATCTGTGGATGTTTCTCCTTCAGGCGCTTACTCCCCAAGGGCACGAAGTTCTCTTAATCGACGGCAATGCCCAGCCCCTGGATGAAGACGGCATCGCGCGATACGTACGCGAACAAAATATCGGCCTTGTCGGCATCGGCGCGATGACACGAATGATTGCGAAGGCCTATCGCATGGCCGATGCGATTCGCGCCGTGGGTGTGCCCGTTGTGATGGGTGGGCCTCACGTTACCGAAGAATTCGACGAAGCCCTTGGCCGCAACGGCGGACCGCGCCACGCCGACGCCGTCGCTCTCGGCGAAGCCGATGAAACTTGGCCAAAGATCGTCCGAGACGCCGCACGTGGCACGCTGAAAGAAACCTATGCGCCAGTCGATGATTTTGGCCAGGAGCGCAAACCCTCTCTGAAGGACTATCCTGCGATCCCGTGGGACAAAATAAATCTGGGTCAATTTAATCTCGTTCCCAAGATGGCCATGCGCACGCTTCAGCGCCTCGGCGACGGCTGGGGAACTTTCCGCATTATCCCGATGGAGTCTGGCCGTGGCTGCCCTTACGGTTGCGAGTTCTGCACGGTAACCGGCTTTTTCGGCGATTCCATCCGCTTCCGGACCAACGAAAGCGTGGTGAATGAATTACTTCTCCTGAAAGCCCGCGCCAAAAACGAACTCGGCCAGATTGCCTTTTTTTTCATCGACGATAATTTCGCGATTAACATCAAACGCACAAAGTCTCTGCTGCGCGACATCATCGCCGCCAATGCACAAGTCCACTGGGTCGCCCAAATCAGCGCCAATCTTTTGCGCGACGAAGAACTCGTCGAACTTATCGCCGCGTCTGGCGGAAAATGGGTCTTCATCGGCATGGAATCGATCGATCCCGCAAATCTTGCCGACGTCAACAAAGGCTTCAACAAGCCTGGTGAATACGCTGCCGTACTCGAGAGACTCGCGCAGCGCAACGTCTACGCAATCACTTCCTTTATTTTCGGCATGGACAATGACACTACCGGTGTCGCAGATCGCACGCTTCAGGAAATTCGCACCTGGCCCCCGGGCCTGCCGATTTTTGGATTGCTCACTCCTCTGCCCGCAACGCCTCTTTACAAACGACTCCAAGCCACTGGGCGGCTGACTCGCCCGAAGCACTGGCAAAAGTTCATTCCGTTTGAAATGGCTCACAATCCGCTGAAAATGACGATCGCCGAGGCCCACGCGGAAGTGAAAAGAGGCTGGGCTCTGTCCTACAGCCCGGAAGCACTGTCTCACGCAGTCGCGTCAATCAAGGACAAACCCCTCGGCTATCGGATAAACATTTTCATCGCTCGCATGTGTTTCCGCGGAATCTATTTCCCGCAGATGGGACCGCTCGCATGGCTGAAATTGATTTACCAGAATCGGCGCACCATTTTCGCTCTTCTCCGCGAAGGTTTCACCGCCTGGCGCGGCCACTCCGCACGAAGCGCTTCTGCCGGCGCTTGATTGCGGGCAGCCTTCACTGGCGTAGAATCGCCGTATCACCATGAACGCCAGTGCGACACATCTCACGGTCACGATGATTTGCGGCCTTTCCCTTATTTCGTGCACCGGTGCGGCGGCACAGCAGAATCAGGAAGCTCCAACCCCGGAAAGCGCTCCCAAAATTCAAGTTGCAGTGAATGCGGTACTCGTACCCGTGGTGGTCCGTGACTCGCAAGGCCGCGCCGTAGGCAACTTAACCAAAGAAGACTTCCAGGTTCTCGACAGGAAGAAGCCTCAAGTCATTTCCGGATTCGGCATTCAGAAGCGCGCTGCACTCGAAACGAATCCCGCCCCGACCGTTCCGATGACGACTGTCCCTCCCCCGGTCAGTCCCGCTGCCGCCGCCCCACCATCAGCGACACCCCCGCAACGTTTCATCGTGTTTCTGTTTGACGATTTACACCTCAGCGCAAGCGACCTGGTTCATGTCCAAAAAGTCGCCACCAAGATCGTCGCGGGCTCACTCGCCGATTCAGACATGGCTGCGGTCGTTTCTTTTTCCGGAACCTACAGCGCCATGACGCGCGACCGCGCCAAGCTGCAAGAAACGATCTCCAAGTTGAAAACGCAGGAGCTCTACCGTCACATCGCGCGCGAATGTCCGGACATCGATTACTACCAGGGAGATCTCATCGAAAATAAGCACAGCAATGCAGCCTACGAACAGGCCGTTCAAGAAGCGTTCACCTGCGAGCACACTGACCGGCGCAGCGTGGCCGAAGGCATGGCGCAAGCTGCCGCCAGGCGCGCTGTGGCGATTGGTGACCAGGATGTTCACGTAACGCTTGGCTTCGTCGCTGAAGTTGTTCGCAAGATGGAAGCACTAGAAGGTGAACGTACGCTGATTCTAATCTCTCCGGGATTCCTGACCGTCACGCCGGGGGCCTTGTCGGAGAAATCTCAAGTTCTGGACCTTGCCGCACGCTCGAAGGTGACCATTAGCGCTCTCGACGCGCGCGGGCTATACACCACAGAAATAGACGCCAGTGAGAACGGAGCACACACAATGCAGGCGTTGGTGACAGGGCATGAATCCGACTACCATCGCAACACCATGACCTTTGCCGAAAACGTGATGGCTGAACTCGCCGACGGTACCGGCGGCACTTACTTTCACAACAGCAATGACCTGCAAGGCGGCCTTCAAAAACTGACGGCCGCCCCAGAGTACGTCTACATTCTCGAACTGTCACTCGCTAACATCAAAATGGATGGCACCTATCATCCCTTGAACGTCAAAATAAATCGTAATGGCCTGAGCCTCCGGGCCCGCCGCGGCTACTTTGCCCCACAACCTCCCCGCAAAAAATAACGCTACAAGCATTTGGGGTCCTTGTTGAGCATACGTCCTCACGTGTAGACTCCGCATCATGTCAACTCAAAAGCTGCTGGCTGCGTTGATCGTGATCGTGGCGCTTCCTTCGGTGATTCACGGCAAAGATGACGCTCGCATCGTAAAAAAGGCCGTTGAGCGAAGCACCCTAAACCAACCCGGGACGAAGCCTTTTCACTTAAAGGCGCTGCTCGCTCCTGCACGAAATCCAGAGCAGAACGCGAACCTCAACGGCGAGATCGAAATCTGGTGGGCATCGCCCACGCAATTCAAACGCGAAGTCCGCTCATCCGAGTTTCATCAGATTTTGCTTGTCGACGGCGCCCATGAGTGGCAGGAAAACGAGGGCGACTATTTCCCCGAATGGCTCAGGGAGATAGCCGTCGCGTTGATAGAGCCAGTCCCAAATTTGGACGGAGTCCTGAAGCAGGCGGACACGGGCGAGCTGCGCCATGTAATGGGAGTGACGCACATCAGCTGGACAGCAGTGAGCACCGACGGAAATGTGCAAAAAAGGAATGGGCTGCGGAATAGACGTGCACGAGCAAACAGGGTTGCTGACATACGCTGGTTGCCTTGGATGGGGTGGAACGTTTCACGAAAACCAAACCTTTCACGGCCGCAAGGTCGCAAGAGCGGTAGGCGCTGGTTCGCCCGAAGTGACGGCTACGGTCGGTACATTGGAGGACTTGGGCAATGTGTCGCCCGGTTTCTTTCAGGCGGACGCAAGCGGCGGCGATTCTCATCCACGGCAAACGCTCGTTGTCGATGAGATGTCTCTGCGCAAGAATCTGGAGCCAATGTCGTCTCCGGCCTGGCCTCCCCTTCAAGACGGTCCCCTCGAGGGAGCAATCGCCACCAAGATCGTAGTCGATCGTTCCGGAAAGGTTCGCGATGTTGGATCCATTCTCTCCGATAATCCGGGCCTAAGTGAATTCACGTCCAAGTTGATTTGGGCAATGCATTTCAAACCGTTTTTACAAAACGACGAGGCGGTCCAGGTCGTCTCGCGAATCACCATGCCCTTCAAGACGGTTCGGCCAACCGGAACCGAATCCTTTGAAGGCGCCCACACTTATTTTGAAAGTGGTCGAACCGTTAGTTTCCCAGCCGCCAGACAGGGGCAGCCATATATGCTGCATGCCAACTTTCAGGCAAAGGTAAAGGCAGGGACGGTCGAAGAAGGAGAGTACGTGGACACGTGGCAAAGTGCCAGCGAATGGCGCAGAGAAGCGTCCATTGGCAAGAGCCGCTTCGTGCGCGCTCAACATGGAGAAAAACGCTATGAGTTGGCCGAAGGCCCTGACGTCTTCATACTCCGGCTGGTCTTCAGGTCAATTGAGCCGATTCCTGCGCTCGATACGTTCATCGAGTCCGACTGGCGTATCAAACGCGACACCGCGAACGGAATTAAAACCATGCGAGTTCTCGCTGGATACGAAACCGATGGTGTGCTTGATCCAGAACACGCTCGGACCTACTGGTTTGACGAAGCAGATAAACTTGTCAAGACGTACTTCATGGGCCTTGAGACTCGCCGCTCCCAATTCGAGGATTTTCGCGGCGTCCAAATCGCACGCCAAATCACAGTCTTGAACAAGGCCGCAGTCGCAATGTCGATCCGTGTCACTCAAATTTCACCGTCAGAATTGGTCCAGGCCAAAACCTTCGAGTTGCACGGTCATGAACACACTCGAGCCTTCACCGATGAAATTAGATAGCGGCTGAAGGATCCATACGCGCATTTCCAATCAGCCGGACACGTGTGCCTCTATGAAACCACGATGATCCTGCACCAACAGTGTTTCACTAACTGATGCTGAACCACTAATTTCTCGAACCGTGGCATATTCAATCTGGAGAGGGCTATGGATAACGACAAATGGACACCAGACGAAACGTCAAAAGACAAGTGGACGGCGGTAGACCGCTACTTTTCCGAACAGCTTTCTCTCTCCGATCCTGCCCTGGACGCGGCGCTCGCCGCGAATAAAGCTGCTGAGCTTCCCGCAATTGATGTCGCTCCCAATCAGGGCAAATTCTTGCAGTTGCTGGTGCTACTGGTAGGCGCGCGAAACATTCTGGAAATCGGCACGCTCGGCGGCTACAGTTCCATCTGGCTCGCTCGCGCCCTGCCCGCTGGTGGCCGGCTTATCACTCTCGAATTCAATCCCAAACATGCCGAAGTGGCGCGTGCCAACATCGCGCGTGCAGGTCTCGCAGGCATCGTCGACATTCGTGTCGGCGCGGCGCTCGATACGCTTCCAAAACTTCAAACCGAAATCACTGAGCCCTTCGACTTGATCTTCATCGACGCGGACAAGCCGAATAACGCCGAATACCTTCGTTGGGCGTTGAAGCTTTCTCGCCGCGGCACTCTCATCATTGTGGATAACGTCGTCCGCGACGGCGCGGTGATCGATGGGGCCAGCTCCAATCCAGACGTGCAGGGAGCACGTCTGCTCTTCGAACAACTCGCTGCCGAGCCCGGGCTCTCCGCCACCGCTCTCCAAACCGTCGGCATAAAGGGCCACGACGGCTTCGCCTTCGCACTCGTCACTGCCGGCTAAGCCAGCGAGGCTCGCTCTGGATCTAATCCGGGTACACCCCATTCACAGCTCATTGTTAGGCACATATTTCGGCCAGCAACCTAGAACCGTACGGCGCAACTCGCCTCTACCTCCTAAATCCTCTCCTTTCAAACTCTTCCGCGAAGAACGCCCACGACTCCTTCCTATGATGGTCTTTGCATTTTTTTCTCCCTTTGTTTTCAACCGCTTGCACACACAGACGGCCGGAGGAGGGGCAGTACACCGCACTTCTGGCGGCGACACGTCCAATGACCACAGAGGCACCCAATTCACATGACTTCGGACGCTTCGCAATCTCTTAGACTGTGGCTCTGTCGTGCCGCCTTCGCCCTGACTCTCCTATTTCCCTTATGCTTCAGAAGTCTTCAGGCGATTCCGCCGTCCGTGCTCCAACTGGCGCCGCGCCAACAACGCTTCCTGGACCACTTCGTTGCCGCAGCCGTCGAACGCACCCATCACACCGTGCGCTATGATCCCGCATACGTCCGCATCCCCTATCCGGGAGGAGATGTTCCTGCCTCCACCGGCGCCTGCACCGACGAAATCATCCGCGCCTACCGAGCGGTCGGCATCGACCTCCAGAAAGAAGTCCACGAGGACATGGCGAATCACCTCGCTGCGTATCCGCGGAGGTGGAGCCGTGCGTCCCACGCCGCGATCACAACAACCGACCCCAACATCGACCACCGCCGTGTGCCAAATCTCATGGTCTTTTTCAGCCGCCAAGGGCAGACACTTTCAGTCTCGGCGGACCCGCGGGATTATGGTCCGGGCGATCTTGTAACCTGGAATTTAGGCGGCGGCATCACACACATCGGAATTGTCGTGGACCAGAAATCGCCGCAGTCCGGCCGCTACCTCATCGTTCACAACATCGGCCAGGGCCCTCAGATGGAGGACGTTCTCTTCAACTGGAAAATCATCGGCCACTACCGCTACTTGGGAAGCATTCGATAGTAAGAACTCGCTTTAACTTTCTACAGAACAACTTGTGATCAGCACCAGCCATGCCGCTCGCTTAGCTCTTTCAAAAAACCACCACTGACTGGACTCGCGGCTCAACACTGTTACCGAATTCCTCTTCGTCTTTCGCTTTTGAATTTCTCCTCACGTGTCGGCAACACGAGCCAAGTCATCATAAAATGTCGGATAGGAAACGCCCGCGCACTCCGCATCGCGAATCGTTGTGGGGCCCTCTGCACCGAGCGCCGCCACCGCAAACGCCATCGCAATTCGGTGATCGCCATGCGGTTGTATTTCAGCGCCGTGTAATTTTCCCGCTGCGCGGCCTTCCACCTTCAACCCGTCGGGGCGCTCCTCGACTTTCGCGCCCATGCGCCGCAAATTCTCGGCAAGCGCGGCGATGCGGTCACTCTCTTTCACGCGGAGTTCCGCCGCATCGCGAATCTCAATTCCCTCGTCCGTGAATGGGCCAAGCGCCGCAAGCATCGGCAACTCGTCAATCACCAAAGGAATTTCCGCGCGTTCGATCACGCCGCCTTTCAAACGCGCGCCTTTCACAGCCAGGTCGCCGATGACTTCGCCTTGCGCGCTGCGCAGCGAAAGCATCTCGATCGTGGCGCCCATTCGCGCAAACACATCCAGGATCGCCGTGCGCGTGGGATTCAATCCCACTCCCTGAATGTGCAAACTCGCTTCAGGAAAAAGCGAAGCTGCCGCAATGAAAAAGACTGCGGACGACAAATCGCCGGGCACTTCGATTTTTCGTCCCGTCAATTTTATTTCGCCGTCGCCGCGAACCCGGGTTGTGAGTCCGTGCCGCTCGATCGGAACGCCGAATTCTTCAAGCGCCAGTTCCGTGTGATCGCGCGTGCGCGCCGGTTCGAGGACGCTGGTATCTCCCTCCGCGAACAATCCGGCAAGCAACACAGCGGACTTTACCTGCGCGCTGGCCATCGGCATTTCGTAGTGAATGCCGCGCAATTTTCCGCCATGGATTTCGAGCGGCGCAAAATTTTCATCGCGCGCCAGAATTTGCGCGCCCATTTCGCGCAGCGGAGTCAAAATGCGTTTCATCGGACGCTTGTTCAGCGAGCCGTCGCCGGCAATTTTCGTGGTGAAATTCTGTCCCGCAAGAATTCCAGACAGCAGCCGGATGGTAGTCCCGGAATTTCCAGCATCCAGCGCGCGACGGCTGCTTTCTAGTCCATGCAACCCATGGCCGGTCACGCGCACCAAACTCTTGTCGACTTTCACTTCCGCGCCTAGCGCTTTCATGCAGGCGAGCGTACTGTGACAGTCCACCGCGAGCGCAAAGTTGCTGAGTTCGCTGGTGCCTTCGGCGATTCCCGCGAGCATGGCGTAGCGATGCGAAATGGATTTGTCTCCGGGAGGCGCCACGCCGCCCGCAACTGCCTTTGCCGGACGAATTGTTTTTTTGCTCAAGGATGCTCGCTTGAAGATGTTCAGTCGTGTTTTCCAGAAAGCTTTTGTCTTCGTGCAAATTTTAGCACGCGCGCGCGTGAGTTTCCTTGCGGCAACTGTACCGCGGGACAGTTTAGAAAAATGCACTTCTTTACAAACGCGCTGAAATCGCAGCGTGCTCTTCTACGTATCATTGGATAGGTAGGAACGCTAAAAGAGCACCTTCAGCAAGAAGGCTAGAGGAGAAAGTTTTCATGTCCGCCCGTAGTTCCGCAATTCGAGTGTTCGTCCGCGCCGCTATGGTCGTGGGAGCAGTTTTTGCCGTGACGATCTTGCTTGCCGCAATGCCCGGCCACAATGCGCCAACGATCAAGACCATGAGTACGGCCAGGCAGCAAGGCTCGACGTCTCAAGAAACATCGCGAGATATGCCTGGCATGGACCGCGGCCAGATAAATACCGACGCGAGCGCCGAAAAAGGCAGTGAAAAAGCCGCAGTTGCCGACATGAACGACATGCATGGCGGCACCCACATGCACATGACGGAAATGCGGCAGCAGACACCCGAAGATGTGAAGCGGGCCAATCAGATTGTCGAACAACTTCGCTCCGGCATGGAAAAGTACAGTGACTATCACGTCGCGCTGAATGAGGGCTTTCGGATTTTCCTTCCTGATTTTCCGCAACCCGAGTATCACTTCACGAGTTTCAGGAATGGACTCTCCGCCGTCGGGCATTTCGATCCGACGCAGCCAACTTCGCTGCTCTATCGCAGGACCTCGGACGGCTACGAACTCGTTGGCGCCATGTACACGATGCCCAAGCGCGCCACGGAGGAACAACTGAACGAACGCGTGCCGCTGAGCGTAGCGATGTGGCACCTGCACACAAATCTTTGCATGCCGCCAAAGGACCGGGCGAAAACAGCCGACTGGACGAAGTTCGGACTGCAAGGTTCAATTTCCACGCAGGATGCCTGCGACGCAGCCGGCGGCAATTTTCATGCGTCCGTCTTTGGATGGATGGTTCACGTCTATCCTTACGAAGATTCGCTCGACAAAATCTTCGCCATGCACCACCACGACTGACCTAGGCGAGTTCTAGGACGTCTAGGGCAAACGGGCTAGTTTGAGGGTGCCCGGGGTTGGATTGCACCCCCGTACGCTGACGCGTATCATCGATTTTCATGTTTCCGGCCAACCGTTCGTCCCATTCTTTCGCTCGAATCCACCGAATCGCGCTGCTCGCAATGCTGCTGGGCACAGTTGGTTTGTTCGCAGTCCGCAGCGCTGCCGCGCAAGAGCAAGTTCCATCGACAGGTCAGACGATTTCAGTCGATCAGGTGCGGCCGGGCATGCAGGGGTATGCGTTCACGATTTTTGCGGGCGACCAGGTGGAGAAATTCGACCTGGAAGTGATCGGAGTGATGCCGAATTTTCTCGGGCCCAAACAATCCATCATTCTGGTGCAGTTGAAAGGGCCGAAAGTAGAGCACACCGGAGTGGTTGCGGGTATGAGCGGAAGCCCGGTGTACCTGGACGGAAAACTTGCGGGTGCGCTTTCGCTGAAGCTGGGAATTTTCACGAAAGAGCCGATTGCCGGGGTGACGCCGATTGCAGACGTCCTGGCGGGCGGCGGAATTGCTGGCCCAATTTCCGGCGGTTCAGGCGCCGGCAATGCGATGCAGGGGGCAGTCTCGAGTGAATTTGCGAGCCGAGCCGGCGTGCAAGGCGGCGCGGAACTACGTTCGATTGAAACCCCGCTGGTGTTTTCCGGATTTCAGCCTTCGGCGATCCAGAAATTTTCAAGTCAATTGGATGGATTTGGATTTGTCGCGGCGCAAGGAGGCACAACTCCCGCTCGGCCTGACGATGCAAAGCTTTCTCCTGGAGACATGGCGGGAATGGTGCTGGTGCAGGGCGACCTATCCATCAACTCCGCGTGCACGGTGACAGCAATCCAGGCGGACCGCGTGTTCTTGTGCGGGCATCCATTTCTGAATTTGGGCGAAGTGCAAATGCCAATGGCACGCAGCCGCGTGCTGACGACCCTTTCATCGGATATGGCGTCGACGAAAATCGTAAATGTGGGCGGGCCGATCGGAACAATCACCGGCGATCATTTGACGGCGGTGACCGGAAAGCTTGGCGTGGCACCGGCCATGATTCCGATGGAACTGACGACGAAGTCCGTTTTGGGAGAAAAAACGATTCATGCGCAGATTGTGAACCATCCGAAGCTGACGCCACTGCTTGTCGCGATGACTGCATTCAACGGAGTCACGCAGAACGTGGTGTACGGCGAAGGCACGACACTGAAACTGAATGCGGAGATCCGGCTGAAAGGTCATGCACCGGTAGAAATCGAAAATACTTTTGCTCCGGGAGATACGTTGAATCCGGACGGAATGCCCGTGGCGCTGAGCGTGATGAACGTATTCATGCGGCTTTTCAGCAACCAGTTTGAGCCCGTGCAAGTGGAAGACGTGTCAGTTCGAGTGGAGAGCGTGCCGGGCAGGCAATCGTATTCGATTGACAGCGCGTGGCTCGAAAAGGGTGAGGCAGCACCCGGAGAAACTTTACGGCTGCGCGTTTTGGTGCGTCCTTATCGCGGCGCGGCTCGCATTGAAGAGACGACGGTAAAAGTTCCGGACCAGGTGATGCGGGGAACAACGCTGCGCGTGATGGTGAGCGACGCAGACTGGATGAATCGCGCATCGCGGGGGTTTTCGGGCGGCGCAGGCCAAGGAAGTCCCGCGGGACTTGATCCGCTGATTGCACTGATCAATCGTGAGCGAAGAAATGACCGCGTTTACGTCGGTCTTTTTACACCGTCACCAACGATGTTGTGGGACGACAAGGAATTGCCAAATGTGCCGCTGTCGCAGATCAACGCGATTGACGGACGGCCCAATCCTGGAACGGTGCAGATTCTGCGTGAATCACTTGCGAGCGAGTCGTCGGTGCCAATGTCAGGACCGGTGAGCGGAATAGTTTCTTTGACTCTGCCGGTGCGATGAGTGAGAGAGGGATTCGAGTGAGCGGAAGAATAGCGAAGCAGGGAAAATTGGCGTTGATTGCGGTGTGCCTCTTCGCAACTTGCACGGGATTGGCGACTGCGGAACATACGCGGCGCTGGCGGCAATCCACGTATGACGAATTCCTGAAAGGCACAACGCGCGGAATTGCCGTGCGGAGTGACGGGCGGCTGGAACTTGCGCCAAAATTCACGCAACTCGCGGACGCGGATGCTTCCTACCTGTGGGCGCTGAAACTCGACTCCAGGGGCACACTGTATGCCTCGGGCGGATCGCCGGCAAAGGTGTTCAGGCTGGACGCAGGCGGAAAAGCCGCGACGGTCTTTGAGTCGAACGAACTTTCGGCGCAAGCCATTGCGTTCGATGCGAAGGGCACGCTGTATGTAGCGACATCGCCGGACGGAAAAGTCTACCGGGTGTCGGCATCCGGCGAGAAGAGCGTATTTTTCGACCCAAAAACAAAATACATCTGGGACATCGCGTTCGGGCCCGACGGCGTTCTGTATGTTGCGACAGGTGACAAGGGACAAATTTTCAGCGTGGCGCCAGACGGAAAGAGCGACGTTTTCTACGCGAGTGATGAGGCGCATATCCGGGTGCTGACTCTCGATGGAAGAGGAAGTCTGATCGTGGGCACAGAGCCGAGCGGGCGAGTGCTGCGGCTAACGAAAGCAAAAGGCACCGGAAGCGCGGAAGGATTTGTCTTGTATGAAACTCCGAAGCGCGAAGTTACGGCTTTGGCGGTTGCGCAGGACGGATCGATTTTCGCCGCAGCGATCGGCGAGCGCCAGCACAATGCCGCAGTGAGTCCCGGCGCTGCCCCGTCCGTAGCCACGACAACGATCACGGCGACTGGAAATGTGACGGTAGTGAGTCCGGCGCAAGGAACAGGACAGCCGCAGACGCCGTTTATTGCGTTCCCGCCGCTGATTTCGAGCGGGATTTACAAGATTGCGTCGGACGGTGCGCCGGAAGAGCTGTGGACCTCGCGCGATGATGTGGTCTATTCGCTTGGACTGGGAGGCGACGGAAGATTGCTGGCGGGACTTGGAAATTCGGGGGCGCTGCTGGCGATCGACGGCAGGGGAGTATTTGCACAACTGGCAAAGGCGGGCTCGGCACAAATTACGGGCATCGTCCGCAATGGTGCGGGCAGAATCTTTTTGTGCACCGCGAACCCCGGAAAGTTGATTGCGCTGGGGCCCGAGTACGAACCGGAAGGAACTTACGAATCGCGGTCGTTTGACACGCAGCTGTTTTCTCAATGGGGGCGCGTGGAATGGTGGAGTCCGCCGGCGGGGGCTGCGAAGAACGGCTCGAACAACAAGGAGCCAAGGCTGGAAATTTTTGTGCGCAGCGGGAATACAGAAGACCCAGGCAAGGAATGGTCAAAGTGGCATGGACCGTACTCGACGAGCGGTGCACAGATGGACGCGCCCGCCGCGCGTTTTGTGCAGTGGAAGGCAGTGATTCACGATGGGCGTCCGGGCGATGGCCTCGAGTGGGTGAGTTTGGCATACGAACCAAAAAATGTTGCGCCAGTGATTGATGGGATAGCCCTACAAGATCCTGGTGTGCGCGCTCAGGGTCAGCCAAATCTGGCGACGGGCGCCGCGCCAACAGCGGTGCTGAAATTTCCTCCGGCTCCGACGCCTGGCGGCGCCGGCGGAACAGTGATTGTCAGTCAAACGCAAAATCCTGCTGCAAAATTCGAGATGCCGCCCCAAGGAACTATCCAAAAGGGGTATCAATCGGTTGTGTGGACGGCGCACGACGACAATGAAGATGAGTTGAAATATGCCGTGTATTTTCGTGGCGAAGGCGAGAAGGAATGGAAGCTCCTGAAGGACAATCTCGAGCAGCGATTTTACTCATTTGACGCAACCACGCTGGCGGACGGAGCGTACTACTTGAAAATTGTGGCGAGCGACGCGGCTTCAAATCCGCCGGAGAAGGCGCTCAAAACGGAGCGAGAGAGTGAACGATTTGAAGTCGACAATACGCCGCCGGTGTTGGGAAAGATGGACGCTTCGGTTTCTGGCTCCAGGGCTGAGATCACCTTTGCGGCAACGGATAGCGGATCCAGTATCGAGCGGGCACAGTACAGCGTGGACGGCGGCGAATGGCTGATGATTGCGCCAAAAACAGGAATCAGCGACGGGAAGCAGCAGGCTTACCAGTTCGCGCTAAACGGATTAAAGCCCGGCGAACACACCATTGCGGCGCGAGTATTTGACCGGTTTGAAAATGTGGGTAGCGGAAAAGCGATTGTGAACATCAAGCCGTAGTCGGCGGGTTGGCTCAACGATCCGGCCGCGGCATGGAGACAAACGTTTCGATCTCGGCGCCGAAACCGATGCGACCGTCGCCGTAGGGTTCATGACGGACGTGAACAACGCGCGCACGGCAATGCGTTTCTTTGGGTTTGTCGCCAGTGATTTCAGAGGGCATGCGCAGCGTGGCTTCGATGGGCATGCCAATCTGCAGCGGCGCGGACGTTGCAAAATAGAATCCGCCTTGCGAAACGTTGAGCGCTTCCGTGAAATGTTCGCTTTTGTCAGCGGCAAGGCCCATGGCTTTGAAACGAATTGGCGTCCGCATAGGATAACGGGTTAGCTGGCGTCGTTCAGAGATGTCCATACAAAGCTCCTTCGCACAGGGAGGGAGATTGCTGCTCGCTATTCTTGCGGAAGGGTAAGCGAAGCTTAGCAGACAGGCCCCCACCGTCAAGACCAAATGCCGTAAAGCGATTGGAAACAAACGGTAATGGGAGGAGGATGTCCTTCGCCCGTTGTTCGCCAGCTAGTCAGCAACGACTAGACGTTCGTGACGCGTCGGGAAAGCTCGACGGCAGCAAAATCTTCCCCACAAAGTTATAGTGATTCAATCACGAGATTCGTATCATCTCGAGCATCCGGGATGAAATATAGAGAGCCGCGGAGCACCAGAAATGTCGAGCACAGCCAGCTCACAACCGCAAAAGCCGACGTGGGACGCCATTGAGGCGGCACACGCGCGAATTGCGCCGAGGATACACAGAACGCCGGTGCTGCGGTCGGCGACGCTCGATGCCATGTGCGGGGCGGAACTGTTTTTCAAATGCGAGAACCTGCAGAAGACCGGATCGTTCAAAATTCGCGGCGCGACCAACGCGATATTTTCGTTGAGTGGCGAGGAAGCTTCGCGCGGAATCGTGACACATTCGAGTGGGAATCACGCGGCCGCGGTTTCCTGTGCGGCGGCTTGGCGCGGAATTCCGGCGTGGATTGTGATGCCGAAGAATGCGCCCGCGGTGAAATGCAGGGCTGTAGAAGCGTATGGCGGGAAGATTACTTTCTGCGAACCGAAAGTGTCCGCGCGAAACGAGGCTGCAGCGCGCATACAAGCGGAAACCGGCGCGGTGATGATTCATCCCTATGACGACGACACAATCATTGCCGGGCAGGCGACGGCTGCGAAAGAGCTGTTGGAAGAGACGGGGGAGTTGGATGCGTTGCTTGCTCCCGTGAGCGGCGGCGGATTGTTAAGTGGCTCCGCGCTGAGCGCGAAACACCTACAGCCTGAAATTCACGTCTATGGCTGCGAACCGGCGAAAGCCGATGATGCCTACCGGTCGATCGAAACAGGTACGCTGCAATCGCTCGAATCGAGCGACACCATTGCGGACGGATTACGCGCTTCGCTGGCACCGCGAACGTTTGCGATTCTGCAGAAGCAGCTTGCTGGAATTTTTCTGGTCAGCGAAGAAGAGATCGTCTATGCCATGGCACTGATTTGGGAGCGGCTGAAAGTGGTTACCGAGCCGTCGTCGGCGATTGCACTTGCGCCGGTGCTGAAACCCGAGACGATTCAGTTGATTTCTCGAGATCGTTCACGTCCAGGAAAGCTGAAGATTGGGATCATCCTCTCCGGCGGCAATGTGGATCTGCGGTCTCTTCCCTTTCGGTAAGTACCTCGTTTTGCTCTTCATTTTGTGGTAGCCTCCACGCGTTTTAACAGCTTGCCGTCTCTTGGCATTGTGGCTGGCTATGCGGCGGTCTCCTCAAAATAATGAGGCGCAGCCGCGGTTTTTCAGGCGGCGAGAAGCGAAACCGCAGAGTCAGGACAATCAGGTAGCACAAATGAAACTTTCCCGGCGGCTGCTCCCTCTTGGGTGTGCATTGGCGATGGTGTGTTTGTTCGCGGTCAAGAGCGAGGCAGGTCAGAGTTCTGGCGTAGTTCAGAATCGAGTGACGCGCAAGCCGGATGAAAATGTGCGAGTGACCCTTGCAGGGAACGTGCATCCGCGTGCGCGCGCGGAATACAGCCGCGGGGCAGTTGCGGATTCACTGCGGATGGACCGCATTTTGCTGGTGCTGAAACGGAGCGAGGATCAGGAAACGGCGCTGCAGGCTTCGCTGGAGGCGCAACAAGACAAATCGTCTCCGAATTATCATGCATGGTTGACGCCGGATGGGTTCGGCAAACAATTTGGACCTTCTGACGCGGATCTTCAGGCGGTGACGGACTGGCTGAGTTCACAAGGATTCGAGAACTTGCGCGTGTCCGTAGGACGAACCGCAATTGAGTTCAGCGCGAGTGCGGGCCAGGTGCGGCGGGCGTTTGGCACACAGATTGAGAATTTTCAGGTGGATGGAGCCGTTTACGTCGCCAATGCGAACGATCCGCAAATTCCGGCGGCACTGGCGCCCGTGGTGGCTGGCGTCGTGTCGCTGCACAATTTCCCCAGAAAGTCTCATGCGCGGTACCGGGGCGATGTGCAAAGAGGCGCCGACGGCCACACGCTGCAGCCACTGTTTACGTTTCCGAATCCCTACTACAGCGGAAATTTCTATGGAGTGGGGCCGGGAGATTTCGCGACGATCTACAACACGAAGCCGCTTCTTGCGAGCGGAAATGACGGCACCGGGCAAACGATTGCGATCGTAGGCGAGACACAGATCAATCCCAAAGACGTCGCTGATTTTCGAACAATTTTCGGACTGCCCAATAATTTTTCGGCCGCGAACATTATCTTGAACGGAATGGACCCGGGAATTACATCGCCGGATGAGGAGTCGGAATCGGATCTGGACGTTCAATGGTCCGGCGCGGTGGCCCCGGGAGCGGCCGTACAGTTTGTGGTATCAGCGTCGACTCCAGCGTCGGCCGGAATTGATCTATCTGCGCTTTATATCATCGAGCACAACCTTGCGGACGTGATGAGCGTGAGCTATGGGGAGTGCGAAAAGAATTTGGGCACCGCGGGAAACGCATTCTACAACGGGTTATGGGAACAAGCCGCAGCGCAGGGCATCACCGTGGTGGTCTCCTCTGGTGATGGGGGATCAGCAGGCTGCGACGATTTCAACAACCAGGCGACCGCGACACACGGTCTGGCAGTGAGCGGGCTCGCGGGCACGCCATTCAATATTTCAGTAGGCGGGACGGACTTCAATCAATACAACCGGCAGACCACTTATTGGAACGCGACGAACGACTCGGTGACGGGCACTTCAGCGAAGGGATACATCCCAGAGTTTCCGTGGAATGAAAATTGTTCGCAGCTGGGGCTGACTGGATGCGGACCATCGGCGCCAGCCGGATCGGTGAACATCGTCGCAGGAAGCGGAGGCGCAAGCACTGTCTATGCGAAGCCAAAGTGGCAAATGGGCGTGACTGGCGTGCCGAACGATAACCATCGAGACCAGCCGGATATTTCTTTATTCGCGAGTCCTGGCTTTGAAGGAAGCGGGTATTTGTATTGCCAGGCGGATTTGACCGGAGTGCAGTCGTGCGACTTGAGCACTCCGGCCTACACGTTTCACATTATTGGGGGCACATCCGCGTCGGCGCCGGCGTTCGCGGGGATGATGGCTCTGGTGAACCAGTATGCTACGGCACACGGCGGAAGTTCGCGTCAGGGAAATGCAAATACTAGTTTGTACGCATTGGCAAAAAAATCCGGCGCGAGTTGCACGTCGAGTGTGACGGAGGCGGCGGGCTGCGTCTTTCATGACGTTTCGGCACCCAACGTTCATTATCCGACAGGAGTTGCGAGCAACAGCGTGGCGTGCAAAGGCGGAACGTTGAACTGCAGCATAGCAGTGGCAACGTCGACGGGAGTTTTGGTGGACCCGGCACACACCACGACAGAAGCGTGGACGGCGGGCACTGGTTACGATCTGGCGACAGGGCTTGGTTCGCTGAACGCAAATAATCTGGCGACGATGTGGGCGAGCGCATCGACAATCGGCACGACAACCACGTTATCAGTTTCACCGACGACGGGAATCACGCACGGACAGAATGAAAATGTCTCGGTGACAGTGAGTGTGAAGCCGAGCAGCGGGACAGGAGTTCCGTCGGGTGACGTGGCGCTTCTGGCGACGCTTGCGGACGGCTCGACGCTGGGTCTCGACCAATTCACGCTGGCCAATGGCGCGATCACTTCCGCAAAAACGCAGAATCTGCCGGGTGGAACGTATAAGATTTACGCACATTATACCGGCGACGGGACGAATGCGCCGAGTGATTCGAGTTCCGTACAAGTAACGGTAGGCAAAGAATCGAGCCGGACATTTATCGTGGTGCCTACCTTTGATTCTCAGGGCAAGCAGCTGAGTGGCAACGCGACCTCCATACCGTACGGCTCGAACTACACTATTCGAATGTATGTGACGAATGGCTCGGCGACGGCTAATGCAACGGGGCCGCCGGCACCCGCGTGCTATTCGGTAAACGAGATGACCTGCCCGACCGGCGGCGTAATGTTGAGCGCGAACGGCGCGGCGATCGATGGGGGCAGCTATACGCTGAACAATGCGGGATACACGAGGGATATTGCGCCGACGCTCACAGGGGGAACGTACCCGCTGGTTGCGATATATGCCGGCGACAATAGCTACGCGGCAAGCACGTCAGCGACCGACACGCTGACGATTACGCCTGCCGCAACACCACTGAACTTTTTTTCGGCCTCTAACCCGTTAGTAGGCCAGACCTTCTATGCGCAAGTTCAGGGTTCACCTAATGTCATCGGTGGCGCTGCGCCCACGGGCACAATTTCCATTTACGATGGAACATCGGTTGTCAGCGGACCAACAGCGGTGAACGGTTATGGCGGCGGAACAGTGGGTTCCCCTGGATTTTACATGCAGATGCCGATTACCCTCGCGAGCGGCGGCGACCACTCTTTGACTGCAAAGTACAGCGGAGATGCCAGTTACGCCGCGGCCACAAGCACGGCGCAAATCGTTCATCCATTGTATGCAACGACGTCGACAATGACCGTCAGCGCCACTGACATCAACTATTCACAAAGCATTACCATCAACGCCACCATAAGTACCGGTCAGAAAACTCCTGTCATTACGGGGCAGATTAACTTCTCGGCTTCAAACGTATCTGCTCCGATCACAGCAGGTCCGACCACACAAAGCACGGATGCGAGCGGAAATGTCATCCTGCACGCTACGGCAACGACTACGCCGCAGATGAGCGAATGGATTTATGCATTTTTCCCAGGAGACGCGAATTACGCGAATTCGTCTGCGAACGCTATCTATGTCAACGTGAATATCCCGGACTTTACGCTGGGACCGGCGGACGGGGTAAGTGTCGTGCCTGTCGCTGGGCAAGCGGGCTCCGCTCAAATCACAGTAACGCCTGCGAGCCAGACACCGAGCACAGTGGCGCTAGCAGAATGGAACGGGTACGGGCCGAACGTCATCTTCGGCTACACGCTTGCCGTCGCTCCGGCACAGGTCAGCTTAAATGGATCAGCAGCCACCGCCACGATCACTCTCACGCCAGCGGTGACGATTCCAGCGAACATCGTTCACAACCAGGCGCGTAAGGCTGCTTTGTTAGGATTCGGACGTGGTGATTGGTGGATGATGAGCAGTGCTCTAGCCCTAGGAGCCTTGTGGGCGTTGTTCTTACGAAGGGCGCGTGAACGTTTCCGATGGGCTTTTGGAGTAGGCGCAATGTGTTTGCTCTGCCTTGCCCTTGGTTGCGGCGGAGGCGCTGGAGGAGCGGGCGGCGGGGGTGGTGGCACAGTGACACCGCCTGGACCAACAACGATTACTCTTACCACGTCGAACGCCAAGGTCGCCCAAGGAACTCCGTTCGCTATTACCGCGACGATTACTGCGAGCAAGGCGTTGTCTGGAACCGTCACGTTCTACGATTTCGGAACTGCAGTCAGTGGCGGACCAGTCGTCAACGGTCAAGCGCAGATAGGCGCAGGGTACATCAACAACATTGGAATTCACCAAATCACGGCCACATACAGCGGCGACCCCAACAATCTAACATCGACGACCTCCGCAGCGCTGACGCAGGTGCTTACAGGAACGATCTCGTTTCCGATCCGAGGAAGCACAGGCGGAGACGTTCACTACATTCAAGCTACCGTGGGCGTGCAATAGCGCCGGCGATGAGCGCGACTTGCGAAGACAAGAAATCGTCACACCCAGTAAAAAGAGAGACAACCTAGAGACGTGCCCACCGAAGTTTGCCTTAGGCCGTATTACCATGATTGGATGATTCAGCACTTTTTGAGTGACAGAGCAACCTCTGGCGCGAAATTGTGCTCGAATGAAGGCAGCGGCTGATTCTGGCGAACGCCTGCGCAAAAGCTACAGATCCCAAGTCGGGTGGGTCTAACGATGAAAGTTTTCCAGCGTAAAGATTTGTATGCGGCGTGTGTGACTTTGTTAAGCGCGAGCTTGTATCTTGGTGGAATCGCCAGGGCACAGAATGCAGCCCCCCAGGCGCGAATTGTCGAGGCGGTTCAGAACGAGAAATTGGTGCCGCTGCGTGGCAACGTGCATCCGATGGCACGGCCCGCGAACGACCGAGGTTCGCTGCCCGACCAGCAACCAGTGACTAGAATGCACGTGTTGCTGCAGAGGAGCGCGGAGCAGGAAGCCGCGCTGCAGCAGCTGCTCGCCGATCAACAGGATCCCAATTCGTCGAAATTTCATGCCTGGCTGACACCGCAGGAATTTGGGCAACAGTTTGGTCCGGCCGAATCCGATTTGCAGGTGGTCAAGGATTGGCTGAATTCGCAAGGATTCACGGCGCTGAGAGTAAACAACGGAAGAACGTTGATCGAATTTAATGGCACCTCGTCGCAGATTCGGAATGCCTTCCACAGCGAAATGCATCGCCTGTCGGTAAACAACGAAGAGCATTTTGCGAATATGCAGGAGCCAAAAATCCCCGCGGCGTTGGCTCCGGTGGTTGGTGGGATTGCCGGGCTACATAATTTTCGGCCGAAACCGTTGCTTCACCGCCTGGGCAAATTCCGGCGCGACGCGTCGACAGGACAAATCACCCCTCTGTTTACATTTACTGATGTGAACGGAACTTTTTATGGAGTAGGCCCCGCGGATTTCGCCAAGATTTACAACGTCCCATCAACCTTCGACGGGACAGGTCAGAGCATTGCCATCGTGGGACAGTCCAACATCAATCTTCAGGATGTTCGCGATTTCCGCACTATTTTTGGACTACCCACGAATGATCCGCAAATCATCCTCAATGGCGCTGATCCCGGTTTAGTTTCAGGCGATGAAGGTGAGTCGGACTTGGACGTTGAATGGGCGGGTGCTATTGCGCCCAAAGCAAAAATTATTCTGGTCGCATCTCAATTTACCGAAACAGATGGCGGGGGTGGTGTAGACGCGTCTGCCGAATACATCGTCGACAACAACGTTGCGCCGGTGCTGAGCGAAAGCTATGGGTCGTGCGAATCCGCTCTCGGAACAGCAGCGAATGCATTTTACAATGCGCTTTGGCAGCAAGCGGCGGCGGAAGGCATCACGGTGGTGGTTTCCGCCGGTGACAATGGCCCGGCGGGCTGCGACGACGCTAATTCGCAGTCGTCGGCCACAAAAGGAATTGCCGTGAGCGGCATCGCGTCGACACCGTACAACGTAGCGATGGGCGGCACGGATTTCGATCAGGTCAATCTGCAAACGACATTCTGGAACCCTACAAACGGAAGCTCAACACAGGTATCCGCAAAAGGATACATCCCGGAGACAACGTGGAACGATTCGTGTGCGAATGCCGCCACCGCAGCAAACCTTACGGTATGCGCCAACGCCACCGCGACAAGCACAACCGCTCCGCTGAACATTATCGCCGGCAGCGGCGGACCGAGCAGTATTTACACGAAAACGCAGGCGCCGTGGCAAACAGGGTTCGGTGATACGACTGCCCGTGATTTACCGGACGTGTCGCTCTTTTCAAGTGACGGGCAGAACGGAAGTTTCTACATCGTGTGCGAATCGGATCAAGACATTACTGGGGATACTGGCTGCAATCTGACAACTTTCTCCACCGCTTCGCCGTTCCATGACTTCCAGGCGGTGGGTGGAACTTCGGCAGCCGCTCCCACCTTCGCGGGAATCATTGCTCTCGTCAATCAGAAGACCGGACAGCGGCAAGGAAACGCAAACATTACGCTGTACTCGATGGCAAAGAGCGAGACATTTTCAAATTGCAATTCGACTGGCGGGACGAGCGGCAGCTCGAGCAATACGACCTGCGTCTTTAATGACATCACAAAGGGCAATATTTCCGTTCCGTGTACGGGCGCCTCGACGAATTGCAGCAAAACATCGAGCGGTGGATTTGGAGTGCTCGTTTCTAGCGGGAAGCCAGCGTTCGCGGCAGGAACGGGTTATGACCTCGCGACGGGACTCGGTTCGGTCAACGTGGCAAACCTGATCAGCAAGTGGGCAACGCCTAGTCTGATCAGCACCAGCACGACGCTGAGCCCTTCGGCTATTTCTGGAACAGTGGGAACAGCGGTAACGCTGAGCGGAACAGTAACCAAGAGTTCCGGAAGCGCGACGCCGACGGGTGTCGTCGTTTTTGAAAATGCTGCTACTAATATCCCGGCGGGAAATGTTCCTGCGCTTAACATCTTGGCTGGCACCAATTCAGCTGATCCGGCTACGCTCAGTTCCAGCGCGACCTATAGCGTGAACACTGCGTTCCTGCCGGCAGGCACGTACTCGTTGAAGGCGCATTACGGCGGGGACTCTACATTTGCGGCGAGCGATTCGGCTCCTATTGCTGTCAATCTCAGCAAACAGGCGAGTATTGTGCTAGTGAGCTTTGTAACGTTTAGCGGAAACAATGCGGTGCTGAGCACGGGTGCGCAAAACGTCCAGTACGGATCATCTTACATCTTGCGCGTGGACGTGGAGAACGCGAGCGGAACACCGTGCCAGAACAGCAGTGGTGCGGTGGTCTTTATCTGCCCAACTGGATCAGTGAACCTGTTCGATGGCTCCAGCGTTTTGAACGATTTCCCGAACGCGCAGAATCCAAATGCCTCCAGCACGTCGCGGTTGAATGATCGGGGATTCACGGAAGATCAACCGATTCAATTGAACGTGGGATCGCACGCGATTAAGGCGACATACACGGCGGACGCGACGAGCAGTTACAACTCGCAGTCCAGCAGTAATTCATTGTCAGTGACCATCACGCAGGCGACTACAACAGCTACAGTGACGTCGAGCGCAAGCACCATTACATCGGGTGGGGGCGTGACGTTGACCGCCACAGTGAGTTCAAACAGCAACTCTGCGCAAGGGCCGACTGGTACGGTGCAGTTTTTGAACGGAAGCAGCAATCTTGGAGCGGCAGCAATGTGCACGCCGGCAGGTGCAACTACGAACAGTTCGGGAACGTTTGTGGGCGCTTCGTGCACGGCGACATTGACCACAACGCTTTCGTCCCTGCCGCCGGAATTCATTGACTATAGTCCGCGCGGCACGCCATTTGTTTTGCTGGCATGGCTGGCAGCGGTGCTTGCGATGTTCAGCTTCCTGATGGCTGTGAAGTTAGCCGCTCGGCGGAAACAATACGCATATGCCGGTCTGGCATTCTTCCTGATGGCGGCAGCGGCGTTGGCTGGTTGCAGTGGGGCCAGCTCAAGCTCCCGTGGCGGGGGATCAAGCCGCACCATTTCTGCAAAATACAGTGGCGACTCGAACTACGCAGGATCAACAGGCTCGACTACGATCACGGTCCGTTAGCCTGTCGCAGAACCTCGATCAATAAGCAAGAGGGGCACCGCAGTGTTGTGCCCTTAGGCGGGCGAGTAGAATCGAGCCAGGGCAATCAAGGGTTCAATTGATGACGGGCGGAAAGAAAACGTTCCAGAAGTTCGGAGCGGGCGCGGAAAATTCGATCGGCACTAATGAACCCTCTGAACTGTATTGCGGCGCACGAGGCACGTGGGCTTCGACTTTTTTCTGCGTGGTGATGTTTTCGATGGTGAGTTTGGTCCCCTGTGGAAGCGCTTCGGACAGCACGATGAGTCCGCCGGTGGCACTCACGGTGTGAGTGGCACCTTCGATAGCTTGTGTTTTACCGGCGAGCCTGATGCGAACGGACACGCGAAGCAAAACGCGCTGCGCGCGCCGGCGTTCTTCAGAAGTTAGCGGGCGCGTGAGTCCGGGCCTTGGCGAACTTGGCGCGTATTGTCTCGTAGTAATTGGCGGCTTCACAGTTCTAATCCCCAGAAATCCATATCTGGCGCGACGAGTTCAATTCCGTATTCCCAGCCCTCGGGACGAGGATTCCCTTTCCAAACGATTACCGAGGCATTGCTCGTACCCGTCGCCAGGTTGGTTAGCGACAGGCGCTGGTTAAGCTCAAGAGAATGCTTCAGTATCACCATGCAACCGTACGGATTCACCACACGGGTGAACGCTTCGGCGCTGGCGCTTTTGCCCTCTGCTTGCCACTCTGCGCGAACGCGGACGCGCGAATTCATGCGGTTACCGCGGCGCTTCTCGCTGTAACGGTTGCCAACGTCCTTCAGAAATGTACGCTTTTGCTCAGTCGTCTTAACCTGCATTCGTGTTCCTTCTCAGCTCAAGGTTTGCAAGCACAAACCTGAAACCTTGGTTCAGAGTTGTCAGTACAACTTTTTTCAGCGCAGGGTTTAGAAGTACAAGCCCTGAAACCCCGAGACCATTACACTGGCATGCTAGAGTTGAGCGGAAACGCGGTCAATGGTACGGAAGTAGAAGCGGCGGCAATCGGGTAGCTGTACGAAAGGTCAGGTCGGAAGCACACGGATGAAGAATTTGATCGTTAATGCAGATGATCTGGGTTGGACGCCGGGAGTGAACCGCGGAATTTCGGAAGCGCACCGGAACGGCATCGTAACCAGCACTTCCCTGCTGGCGAACGGATGCGCATTCGATGATGGTGTGCGACTATCGCGCGAATTACCGAGGCTCGGTGTGGGCGTGCACCTTAATTTGAGCGATGGAAAACCCGTCGCGCCCCCGGCAAAAGTAAAAACCCTGGTGAGCGAAGCCGGCGAATTTAGCGGCGGCCCGGAGACGCTGCTCTTTCGCCTGACGGCTAAAAGTCTCGATACCAAGGACGTGGAGATCGAATGGGGCGCGCAAATCGAAAAAGTTTGCGCTGCCGGCATCCGCCCGACGCATCTCGACGGCCACAAACACGTTCAGATGTTACCGGGCCTGTTTGGAATTGCGTTGCGCCTTGCGAGAAAGCATGGCATCGAAGCGGTACGAATTTCGCATGAAACGTCGAGCCTTCGAGCCGCGCTGACCGGCGGCAGTGAATCGAAGAGTGTGATGCTCAAGCAGGGTGTGCAGGCACGCGGATTGAAGCTGTTGGCCAGGGATGCGCGGGAAATGGCGGAGCGGTCTGGCATCGCGACGGCCGACTATTTTTGCGGGATCGCACAAACAGGAGTTCTTAGCAGGAAAGGCGTGCTGCAGCTGGTGGCGAGCCTGCCTGAGGGAACGACGGAACTGATGTGCCATCCCGGTTATTCCGATGCTGAATTGCAAAACACGGCAACGCGACTCCAGAAATCGCGACAAACCGAGCTGGAGATACTGACGGACAAAGAGATCCGAAAAAGTATCGCGGCGCTGGGGATTCGCCTGATAAACTATCAGGAGATTGGCGCATTAGGAACATGAGCAGCGAACCCGAAATCCGATATTCGATCGTAGTTCCGTTCTTCAACGAACAGGAGAATATTCCTCCTTTGTACATGAAGCTGACGGAAGTGATGGACTCGATTGGCGAGCCTTACGAACTGGTGTTCGTGGACGACGGCAGCCGGGACAATTCTTTTCGCGTCCTTTCGGAAATTTACGAGCACGACCGGCGTGTAAATCTAATTCGTTTGCGGCGGAATTTTGGGCAGACGCCGGCATTGAAAGCCGGATTCGACTTTGCGCGCGGCAACGTCATCATCTCAATGGATGGTGACCTGCAACACGACCCGGAAGAGATTCCGCGTTTCCTGGAAAAAATCGAAGAAGGCTACGACCTGGTGAGCGGCTGGCGATATGCGCGCAAGGATCACTGGCTGATGCGGCAGATTCCGAGCCGCACCGCGAACTGGATGATGGCCAAGTTGTCTGGCGTGGATTTGCACGATTTCGGAACAACGTTCAAGGCGTACCGGCGCGAAATCATTCAGGAAATTCAACTGTACGGCGAGTTACACCGGTTTATTCCAGCATTGGCAAGCACTACCGGCGCAAAGATTGTGGAAGTGCCGATTGAAAACCTGGAGCGAAAAAGCGGCAAGTCGAATTATGGCATCGGGCGGACGATTCGCGTATTCCTGGATTTGCTGATCGTCAAATTTCTTCTGGATTATTCAACGCGGCCTTTGCAATTTTTCGGATTGCTGGGGCTGTTCGGCGCGGGCTCTGGGACGCTTATTGGCGCGTACGTGGTGTTCAAGAAACTTTTCTATCATATTTCCGTGATGCAGGAACACGGACCGCTGATGCTGCTTTCCATCGCACTTCTAGTCAGCGGGATCCAATTTATTTCGATGGGACTGCTCGGCGAAATCATATCCCGCACGTATTACGAATCGCAGAACAAACCCATCTACACGCTTCGCGAAGTGAAAAGCCACCGTAAGGAAACGGGCGACTCGGCTGAACCGGCGCGACCATCGGGAAATTCCGAACGTTGAGGAGCTGCCACCGCAAACGGCGCCGCCTTTCATGCTTTTCGATCCACATTTGACCATGCCAAGTCTTGAGATTTGAGAGAGACTCCTCGCCTGCGCGGGGCTGGCATTCGCTTCGCGAATGAAAGAGAAATCGGCCCGCTCCGCCTGCCTGCGCAGGCAGAGCTCGGAATGACAGCTTTGGGCTGGGTTTAGGCCGGAGGACGACCGTGAACAGAGAGCAGTTTTACACCATCATGAACGGCGAAGGAACGCTGGACTATGAAGTTTACCTGCGGACGAAGGCGCTACTCAGCTGCCAGACGGATTACGCGGAACTCTGCAACAAGGATGAGCTGCAGTTCCAGCTGGTGCATCAAGTGGAAGAACTCTGGATGAAACTGATCGCGTACACGCTGCTGGATATTGACGAGTACTTGCAGCGGGAAAATACCAACCGTGTGTTGACGCTTTTCCGCAGAATTCACGCAATTCAGCAGCTGATGATTGAACAGATCGGCCTGCTCGAGACGATGTCGCCGAAAGAATACCAAGCGATTCGCCAACGTCTGGGAAATGGCAGCGGCCAGGAGTCACCGGGATTCCGGACGCTTTTAAAGATGTACCAGCCGATATGGAATTCGTTTGAAGAGAACTATTTGCATAAGCACGGACTGACCGTCGAGAAAATTTACAATTCGGAGTACGACCACGGCGACGCCTATGTGGTTGCCGAGGCACTGGCGGAATTCGACGAGCTGTTCCAGAAATTTCGATACGAGCACATGCAGCTGATTCATCGCACGATCGGATTTGGATCGAAGTCGCTAAAAGGGCGGCCCGTGGAAATTCTCGAGGACGGGATGCGCCACAAATTCTTTCCGCAGCTTTGGGAAATTCGCAACGAGATGACGGATCAGTGGGGCACGGAGTACGGAGTCAAAAGAGATCCGATCGGCGGGCATCACTAAAGAAGCCCCGCGACAGGAATCAGGGCGTGAGCCTTGTATATCTGCCGCGAAAGAAAAGTAGCGGCTGGCCCGAATGAAGCTGCGCGTATAGGACTTCACCGACGACAATCGTGTGATCGCCGGCGACGTGTGTGGCGTGCAGGCGGCAGGCCACCTGGCAGAGAACATTTTCCATCAGCGGGATATTTTCCCGCGTCCAGCGGAAGTGGACATTCAGACTCGCCTCTTCGCTCTCCGGCTGTTCGGCGTAAGAAAAAAATTCTGAAACTTTCTGCTGCTCCTCCTTCAAAACGTTAATGCCAAAGACGCGCTTCTCTTGGATCAAAGGGAGCAGGTGGGCGCGCTGGTCCACACAGACGGAAATGAGCGGCGGATCGAGTGAAACTGATGTGAAGGAGTTGGCGGTCATGCCGTGCACCCGCCCCGGTGCACTCTCAACGGTAACGACGGTCACTCCCGTGGCGAATTGGCCAAGGGCTCGGCGAAAATCAAGTGAAGTAAGCGGTACGGACGACATGGGATTTTCAGAAGATATCACAGGTGAGGAACAGACGGTGAAGCACGGTGCGAATGTGGACGGCCGCTGAAATCGGCATAGGGGAACGGTTGCCCGTCCTCCCTGCCACAGTCGCGGTAGGGACGAGAGTTAACCTCGCGCCCCCCGCACAGATCCGTACGGGCAGGATTGCTGCATACGGCTCTTACCTCAGATACCTGGCGTTGAAGCGCATGGCAGGGCGCGGGTGCAG
>Ga0207646_10001156_pt1 | contig 33522 bp, 38 predicted proteins | sample KBSK5502metaG_FD_184343 | JGI IMG/M metagenome (GOLD analysis project Ga0207646, IMG submission 184343) | Corn, switchgrass and miscanthus rhizosphere microbial communities from Kellogg Biological Station, Michigan, USA - KBS K5-50-2 metaG... | ecosystem: Host-associated > Plants > Roots >... | reverse complement strand
GTGAAGATCAAAGCGTTCCGCACGATGGAGTGCGTCATCGGCGGGTGGACGGCGGGACAGGGCGGTCGCACCAAGACGCTTGGTGCGCTCCTTCTCGGCGTGTACCGCGACGGCAAGCTGCAGCCGGTCGGGCACGTCGGGACCGGCTTCGACGAGCGAACGCTTCGCGACCTTCTGAAGATCCTGGAAGAGCACGAGTCGCCGACCTCGCCGTTCGCTACGGAGCCGCGTGTGAATCAGCCCGCGCGGTGGTGCCTTCCGGAGCTCGTGTGCGAAGTCGAGTACGTGGAGATCACCCGCGACGGCACCCTTCGGCATCCGACGTATCGCGGCCTCCGCCCCGATGTCAATCCGCGCGATGCCACCGGCGAGGAGCGCCGCGAGTCGGCGAAGAAGGCCCAGGAGGCCGCGAAGCGCGCAGCGGCGACGCCCGCCCCCTCGGAGAACGGCGAGCAGGCCGCGCGCGTCCCCTCTGTCCTCGAGGTCGAGGGCAGACGCATCAAGCTCACGAATCTCGAGAAGGTCCTCTTTCCCGAAGACGGCTACACGAAGGCAGACCTCATCCGCTATTACGCCGAGGTCTCGCCCTATCTCGTGCCGTGGCTTCGGGACCGCCCGCTCACGTTGAAGCCGTTCCCGGACGGTATCCACGGCACGCACTTCTACCAAAAGAACAAGCCGGGTTTCACGCCGGAGTGGATCAAGAGCTGGACCGATCCGCGCGAGCCCGAGAACGCCTATGTGCTCGCGAACGACATGGCCACGCTCGTGTGGATGGCGAACTACACCGCGATCGAGATCCATCCGCGGCTGGCACGCGCCGACGATCCGGAGAAGCCGGACAACGTCATGATCGACCTCGACCCCGCGGAAGGCGCGACGTGGGACGACGTGAAGGAGGTCGCGCACGCCGTCAAGGGAGTGCTCGACGATCTGGGCATCGTCGGCTTTCCGAAGACGACCGGGTCTCGCGGCATTCACGTGCTCGTCCCCATCGCGCGCCGGTACACGTTCGAGGAGAGTCGGGCGTTCGCGCTCCGCGTGGGCCAGCTCGCCCGGGAGCGGCTGCCGAAGCTCGTGACACTCGAGTTCAGCAAAGCGAAGCGGCGCGGGATCTACATCGATTACCTCCAGAACACGCGCGCTAAATCGACGGCCGGTCCGTACAGCGTTCGCCCGATTCGCCGCGCGCCCGTGTCCGCCCCGCTCCGTTGGGAGGAGATCGCATCGCTCGGACGGCCGGACGCGTTCACGATGATCAACATGTCCGCGCGCCTTGAGGCGGTCGGCGATCTTCTGGGCCCGTCGCTGGAGCTCGCGCAAAAACTGCCGAAGCCGCCGGCTTGAAACGCGCGGCCGTTCTGGCGCCTGGGTACGGCGGGACCGCGGACCAGCCGATCCTCCGAAAGCTCGGGGCAGCGCTCGACGGATTCGGCATCGCGTCGCAGGCGGTCACGTTCAGGACGCGCGGCACGCGACCGAGCAAGGACTACGCCTCGGAGATAGACGACCTTCGGGCCGCGCGCGACGCCCTCCGCGCCGCGGGGTTCGAACGCGTCGCTCTTGTCGGCCGCTCGTTCGGGGGCCGCATCTCCGCCTTCCTCGCCGAGCGCGAGCCGCCCGACGCCCTGGCGATCCTCGGCCACCCCATCGCGCCTCCAAAGCGCCCCCGTCCGCGCGACGAGGCCGCTCTCGCCGCGACGACGTGTCCGACGCTCATCGTCCAGGGTGAGAAGGACGAGCTTGGGCCTTTCGCCGTCCTCGAGCGCATCGCGGCGAACAATCCGCGCATCGACCTGGTCCGCATCGCCGGCGCGGGGCACGATTTCGGCGCGAACGAGCCCGAGGCAGTCGCCGCAGCGGCGCGCTGGCTGGATAGCGTCCTGCGCTGACGCGAAAGCCTCCGCTGGTCCTTCACACCCAGTTCATCACCTGCTGAGACGCTTCCTCGTGACGACATCGCAAAAGGAGATTCACATGCGAGGCTTCGGAATCATCGTGACGCTCGTGATCGCGGCGATCGTGGGCGTCGGCGCGTATCAGCTGGGGATCGCTCAGGGGCTTGCGAATACCGGGACCGCGGTCGCCCCTGCGGTCTACTACTACCACCCCTTCTTCTTTGGAGGGTTCGGGCTTCTCTTCCCGCTGCTCTTCATCTTCCTCATCTTCGCCCTGATCCGCGGGGCGTTCGGGGGATGGGGACGGCACCACGGCGGCGGCTGGGGCACCGGGTACTACCAGAGCCCCCGCGAGCGGCTCGAGGCGCTGCACAAGGAGCTGCACGGTGAGAAGCCGACTGACAGCGGCACCACATCGCCTCCGCCCAGCGGCCGATAGGCCGTCCAGACTCGACGAGACGCCGGGCGCAAGTCCGGCGTCTCTCACGTATCTAGGATTCGGCCGACGATGAGAAAGGTCATGGTCGTCGACGACGAGCCGAAGATCGTGCAGCTCGCGCGAGACTATCTCGAGCACGCGGGGTTCGCGGTGGTCGTGGCGCACGACGGGGAAGCCGCGCTCGCCACAGCGCGTGCGCAGAGGCCCGATCTGATCGTGCTCGATCTCGGCTTACCCGAGCTCGACGGCCTCGACGTCGCGCGCACGCTCCGCGGTGAGTCCAATGTGCCGATCGTGATGCTCACCGGTCGGAGCGAAGAGTCCGACAAGCTCGTGGGCCTCGAGCTAGGCGCGGACGATTATGTGACGAAGCCCTTCAGCCCAAAGGAGCTCGTGGCGCGCGTCCGCGCCGTGCTTCGGCGCACCGAACGTCCGCGAGCCGACGCCGAGATCGTTCGGGTTGGCGATCTTGTGCTCGACTTACCGCGGATGCGCGCGACGGTCGACGATCGCGCTGTCGAGCTGACGCCGACGGAGTTTCAGCTCGTGGCCACGATGGCACGCCAGCCCGGCCGGGTCTTCACGCGGGCGCAGCTCCTCGACGCCGTGCACGGCGTAGCGTTCGAGTCGTACGAGCGCGCGATCGACGCCCATGTGAAGAACATCCGGCACAAGCTCGAGCCGGATCCCGGTCGACCGCGCTTTGTGCTGACCGTATATGGGGTCGGCTACCGGTTCGCGGAGCCCGACGAATGAGGAGCGGACGGTGGGATCGCTCCCGGCGCCCACGCTGGTGGCCGGAAAACGAGCCGTTTCCGCCGCAACGGGGGTGGGCCGCTGGGCCGCCGGGGCAGTGGAGCGGCCGCTTCGTGCGGCGCATGGCGATGTTCTTCGTCGCGGCCGCGGTCTTCTCGGTCGTCGGCGCGACGGTCCTCTTCTGGACGCTCGCCACCGCGCTCGGAGCGCCCGATCTCGCCGGCAACGTCGCGCGCGGCGTGGCGCTGCTCGTGGTCCTGTACGGCATCGCTTTCACCGCGAGGTCGCTTCGTCGCCTCGCCGCTCCGGTAGGGGACGTGATCGAGGCGGTCGGCCGCGTCGCCGAGGGCGACCTCTCGACCCGAGTGCGTGTCCGAGGGTCGCGCGATGGTCGCGGGCTCGCGCGGGCGTTCAACGCGATGACGAGCCGGCTCGAGGCGGTGGAGGATCAGCGCCGGCGCCTGCTCGCGGACGTGAGCCACGAGCTCCGCACGCCCCTCTCCGTCGTTCAGGGAAATCTCGAGGCGCTCGTCGACGGCGTCCACCCCGCGGACGCGGCCCACCTGGAGGCGATCTTGGACGAGACGAAGATCCTCTCGCGGCTCGTCGAGGACCTGCGCACGCTTTCGCTGGCAGAGTCCGGCGCGCTCACGCTGCACCGCGAGGCGATCGACGTGGGCGCGTTGGTGCGTGAGATGGTCGACTCGTTCGCTTCGCAGGGGGAGCCGGCAGGCGTGGCGCTCGATGCGCAAGTTCAGAGCGGCTTGCCGCAGGTGGACGCCGACCCGGTGCGCGCGCGCGAGATCCTGGCGAACCTGATAGCGAACGCGATTCGCTACACGCCACGAGGCGGCCGCGTGAGCGTCGAAGCGCGCGCAGTGGAAGCCTCGGTCGCGATCGAGGTACGCGACACCGGCGCGGGGATCGCGCCGGACCACCTCGACCGGATCTTCGATCGGTTCTACAAGTCCGCAGAATCTCGCGGCGCCGGTCTCGGGCTCGCGATCGCGAAACAGCTCGTCGAGGCGCACGGCGGAGAGATCACCGCGAAGAGCGTTCTCGGGGAAGGTACCCAGATCCGCTTCACTCTTCCGGCCGAGCGGCCGTCCGCGGAGCGCGTCTAGGGCGCGATCTTCGTGCCCTCAGCGGTGTCGATCTGCGCGCGTTGGAGCTTGCCCGAGTAATCGACGTAGATCGACTTCCATTCGGAGTACACGTCGAGCGCGGCGCGGCCGGCTTCGCGGTGGCCGTTGCCTGTCGCCTTCATCCCGCCGAAGGGAAGCTGGATCTCGGCACCGATCGTCCCCGCGTTCACGTACACGATTCCGGTCTCGGCGTCGCGCATGAAGCGGAAGGCGTTGTTGACGTTCCGAGTGTAGATCGAGCTCGAGAGCCCGTACTTCGTCGAGTTCACCGCCTTGATCGCTTCCTCGACGCTCGAGACTTCGATGACGGCGGTCACCGGGCCGAAGATCTCCTCCTGGGCCACGCGCATATTCGGCTTCACGTCGACGAGCACCGTCGGCTCGTGGAAGAAACCCTTCCCGAGCACGCCCTCTGTCGACACATGCCCGCCCGCGGCGACGGTGGCCCCTTCCTTCTCGGCCACAGGGATGAACGAATGCACGCGCTCGAGCTGCGACGCGGAGACGACCGGCCCGACGTCGGTGGACGCGTCGAGCCCGTTCCCGAGGCGGAGCTTCTTGGCGCGGCCGACGAGCTTGTCGACGAGATCCTTCGCGACTGTCTTGTGAGCGATGACCCGCGACGCGGCCGTGCAGCGCTGTCCGGACGTGCCGAAGGCCGACCAGACGATCCCGTCGAGGGACAGGTCCACGTCCGCGTCGTCGAGCACGACGATCGCGTTCTTCCCCCCGAGCTCGCAGGACACGCGCTTCAAGAGCCGCCCGCCGATCTCGCTGATGTGCGAGCCCGTGTCGGACGAACCGGTGAACGAGATCAGGTCGACACCGGGATGCGAAACGAGGTGGTCGCCGAGGTCGCCTCCCGAGCCGAGCACGAGGTTGATTACGCCCTTGGGCAGCCCTGCTTCCTCGAGTATCTCGACCAGGCGCACCGCGAGAAGCGGGGTATACGACGCCGGCTTGAAGACGATGGTGTTGCCGAGGATCAGCGCCGGCATGATCTTCCACGTCGGGATCGCGAACGGGAAGTTCCACGGGGTGATCGCCGCGACCACGCCCACCGGGTGCCGCATGCTCATCGCCCATTTGTTTGGAAGCTCCGCGGGCACCACGTCGCCGAACTGTCGGCGCCCCTCGCCGGCGATGTAATAGGTCATGTCGATGCCCTCTTGGACGTCGCCGCGGGATTCGGCGAGCACTTTGCCCATCTCGCGCGTCATTTCGCGCGCGAGGTCGTCCTTGCGGGTGAGCATGATCTCGCCGGCCCGGTAGAGGATCTCGCCGCGCTTCGGGGCGGGGTAGAGACGCCAGCCATCGAGAGCGCGCCGAGCCGCATCCACGGCGCGGTCCACATCGGCGACCGTCGACTTCGCGACCTTCGCGATCAGCTCGCCGGTCGCGGGATTGGTGTTCTCGAACGTGCCGCCTTCGGACGCGTCGAGCCAGCGGCCGTCGATGTAGTTCTGGAGCGTGGGCGTCGCCATCCTTGACTCCCCCTTGTAGGGAGGATGTTAGGCGGCTACATGCCCTCCAGGCGTAGGAGCACCGCGAAGAGGTGGGCCATGCGCCGCGCGGCACGCTCCTCGAGGAGCGCGATATGCGCGGCCTGCGCCGCGGCTTCGGGATCGACGGTCTCTTCAGCAGCTGGTTCTGGCTGCGGTGCCGAACCCCGCGGAGCAACGGCTACGCGCGCGACCACGGGTTGGGGCTGCGGCGGCGCAGGTGCGATGACCCTCACGTTCCCGCCGGGGCCGCCAAAGTCAGCGGCCCAGTACCACTGGTAGGTGGAGTTCGCGTTGTACCCGAGACCGATGCCGACGGCGTTGTAGTTCGGACTCAAGAGGACGGCGTTGTGCGCGGCGCTCACTTGCCACCCGGCGAGCATCGCGCCCGCGCTCCCGAAGCCCGCCCCGAGGTCCTCACCCGTGTAGAGAGACGTGGCTGGATAGCCGAACGCGGACATCCGTTGAACCGGTGAGCGGCCGTCCGACGAGACGTGAGCGATGTAGTTCCTCGCCGCCATGTCGGCGGCCATCCACGCCGCAGCGTTCGTCAGCGCGCCATTCGCCGAGAGCGGACCAACGCCGTTGCTCGCGCGATAGGCGTTGATCAGAGCGACGAGATCGTTCTGAGCGCTCGCGGTCCGGGACGCAAGGTCGACCGTCGTGACCGCCGCGGCCGATGTTGAAGATCCGATGACGATGGCGGCGACGGCTAACCCGAGGATCAGCGCACGGCGAAGCATCGGCACCCCTTTCGTCGGGTAACGGTCGGGCAACGCGACCGTGACGAAACTGATAACGACGCCGGCGCCAGCTTTGTCAGCGCTACATGCGAAAACGTCCGCAAATAGTGCTGCAGGAGCGCTTTTCGGGCGTCGGCGGCTTCAGGAGTGGCTGGCCGGCGCGATTCCGAACGGATGCAGGCTTGCTTGCTTGGTAGCTAGAAGGAAGCCCCGTAGAAGAGCCAAATCGTGAGCGCGCCCACGGCGATGATGCCGAGGAAGATGAGAACGAACGCGATGTTCGCCTGACGTTCCGGATCGTTGTGGGTGAAACGGTCCATCTAGGCCTCACCGCGATTTGGCGAGATCACGTCAGAACACTAGCGAAAAGAGACAGAGGGATTCAGGAGAGCACCTGTGCCGGTCGATCAAGCACTGGCGCGCTCGAGGTCGGTGGAGCTGAGGGGATCGAACCCCGACCTCCTGAGTGCGATTCAGGACGGCTAGTGCTCGCGACTCCATGCGCAAGTCCTACGTTCTTAGGGGCACGATAGGTCGGGGGTCGGCCGTTGACACGCTCTAGGGCCCCGGGGTAGCACTGCGCTCGGGGAGAGCCGCTGCGCGACGCAGCGGTTCCGAGGAGGGGTTCGGTGAGAGGTCCGGGAGTGGCTGCGTTTCTTGTTGTGTTCGCTCTGGTCACCACGGCAAGTCCCGCCCTCGCCGTTACGCGGGATATCGAAACAGTCGGCCTTCCGTTCTTCGCATGTCGAGACGGGCAGCAGGACGTGGGAGTTCCGCCTGCGCCCGACTCGGGCGCAAACGATGGCGCCTTTCCTCACATCTGCTGGGTGAAGTTCTCGCAGCAAGGCCCGTGGCAGGCGTCGACCGGCGAATGGATTCTCTTCGACCAGCGCGTGCCGTTCTCAACGCAGGTCGAGTGCGCTGCGTTTGCCGCGACCGCCACCGCCACTTTCCAAGGCGAGACGGTCGCTCCCGACACGGTGCCCTGCCAGCAGCCGTTCCAGGCCGCTCCCTGGGTCGTGGCCTTCCACGTCCTGATCCATCCGCTAGCGCCGGGGACGTACAGCGCGACGCTGACCCTGACTCCCGCCGGTGGGTCGACGACGGCGTTCACGCAGAGCGTGACGGTCGTACCCCAGGGATAGCGCGCGCCGTCGAGGGCGTTGAGCCATTTGGTTGCCTCGCCGGACGGAACACTCGGCCGGGGACATTGGATAACAAGATTCGCATCGCCGCGTCTGATCGTGACTCCCAAGGTCGGCGTCCTCGACCTCGGCGACAGAATTTGCCGATATATATGGGGAGCGACGAAGGGGTCGGGACCGCCACCACGGCTCCGGGCACGCTCGCCTTCGATTCGCAGACCTGCGGGACTGCACGGCGTTCGTCGAGCGGCACGGCGACGCCGCGGCCGCCGAGCTGATTGACGATTACCGTCGCATCGTCCGCGGCGAGCTCGCGAAGACCGGAACGGGGTCTCATCAGGGCGGTCCTTGAAAGGCCCTCGGCAGAGGCGTAGGTTGCCGCCGGTCGTGACGCGTCGGAGGGGAGACGAAATGGAAACGCTCGGAGTCGCGGCTCCGATACTACCGGGGAAGTTGGGTCAGTGGCGGGAGATGGTCAACGAGTTGCGCCGCCGCTCGGACGAGCACGCGCGATCGATGAAGGCGAAGGGGCTCGCGCGAGAGGATTTGTGGCTACAGCAGACGCCCTTAGGGGACACCGTCATCCTGTACATGGAGGGGGAGGAGCTCGCCACCTACATGAAGAAGGTCTTTGAATCCGATGCGCCGTTCGATCGGTGGTTCGCGCAGCAGCTCCGCGACGTCCACGGGATCGATCCATCGCAGCCTCCGCCAAAGACTGAGCGAGTGAACCTCTTCTAGCGCGGTCCGACTCCGGACCACCCGATAGGCGGCATGTGTTCGGCGGTTGGCTTGTGCGCGCAACTGAGACGTTTGCGTCGCGTCAGGTCACCGGTGCGGGCCCAGTCGACGGTCTGTCACGATCGACTGCTTGCAGTGCGTTCGCGATGGACCAGCGTCGGCAGCGGCGCGTTGCCCTCTGATCGTGACCACGACGGCCCGCGGCGCCCGCGATGCTCGATAGGGCACCGGCCCGCCCGTTCGGCGCGGCATCAACGCGCCGATCCAAAGGTCAATGCAACAGAAACGGCGCGATGTAGAAATGCCTGCTCGATCCCGAGAATGTGAGCGTTACCCCCCGCATGGTCTAAGTTCTCGAGGCAATGGATCGACTTCTCGCCATCGCGTCACGAATCGGAGCTAACGCTCGCGATACGGACGAGCTACGCCTTCGCAAGACAATTCTGAGCGCGTTCGTCATCGCGTTCTGGCCGCTCCCGCTCGTCTGGAGCATCGTCTATCTCGGGTACGGCGAGGTCCCAGCCGCGGCTATCCCGTTCGCGTACGACGTCATCGCGCTCGCGAGCCTCGCCGTCTTCGCCGCGACACGCTCGTTCGCGTTGTTCCGCACGATCAACCTGTTGTCCTTCATTCTGCTTCCGCTGCTCTTGCAGATCGCTCTCGGCGGCTTCGCCGTTTCGAGCGCCGTGGTGATGTGGTCGGTCGTGGCGCCATTCGCAGCCCTCATCCTGTCCGGGGTCCGCTCTGCGGTGACCTGGCTGGCTCTCTTTGGAGCCGAGCTGATCATCGCGGCAGCACTCGATTCGGGGTTGTCGCATTCCAATGCCCTTCCCGCTCCGTTGGTAACCGCGTTCTTCGTTCTCAACATCGGGGCGCTCGCGTCCGTGGCCGTCGCGCTCATGGCGACGTTCGTGTCGCAAAAGGACCTTGCCACGCGTCTGTTGGGCCGCGAGCAGGAACGTTCCGAGAGCCTCCTCTTGAACATCCTTCCCCCCGAGATCGCGAGACGCCTGAAGGCTGGCGAGAGCCCGATCGCGGACTCGTACGACGAAGCGACGATCCTCTTCGCGGACATCGTCGGCTTCACGCCCCTCTCGCAGCAGCTCGAGCCCAAGGAGATGGTCGGTCTTCTTAACGAGATCTTCTCCGAGTTCGACCGCGCGGCCGAGCGGCACGGGGTCGAGAAGATCCGCACGATCGGCGACAACTGGATGGGTGTGGCGGGCGTTCCCAGCCCTCGCCCCGAGCACGCGGCGGCCGTGGCGCGGATGGCCCTGGACATGTGCGCGACACTCGACCGACTCCGCGCGCGCGGCGAACACCGCATCGACTTCCGGATTGGCATCGAATCCGGCCCATGCGTCGGTGGCGTCATTGGGCTCAGGAAGTTCGTGTTCGATATCTGGGGCGATCCGGTCAATACGGCGAGCCGTATGGAGTCGCACGGCGTCGCCGGGCGCGTTCATGTGGGCGAAGCCGCCTATGAGCTGCTCAAGGACGCTTTCGAGCTCGAGCCACGTGGCGTGATCGAGGTCAAGGGCAAAGGCGCGATGTGCACGTGGTTTCTCCTCCGCGAGCGCGCCGCGGGGAGTGCTGATTCCCGATCGGACGAAGGCGCCGGTCGGGCGGAGCAAGTCCGGCCGCCTGCCTGACACAACGGTGGCGATGAGACTGGCAACGGCGCGTTGCCCTCGGTTCGCTGACCTCGCCAGACGCGGAGGGAAGAGATGCTTCGACAGGACCCACCGCCCCGCCCGCTCCGTGGCGGCATCACGGTGGTCATGTGGTCAATACAACAGATGAGTGGCCAAGGAGCGGAGATTCATCGGAATCTCTGGTGAGGTGATCGAGGCTCTGATCCGATGAATCCAGGTCAAGCGGCCGGTGGCGCCACCGGAGCTCGCGATCGCCGACAATCGCGAGGAATCATGCGGGTTCGGTGGAGCTGAGGGGGATCGAACCCCTGACCTCATGAGTGCGATTCATGCGCTCTCCCAGCTGAGCTACAGCCCCGATGACCGCTGCGCCCCGCAACCGGCACGGGCCTCGTAGCGACTAAGGGTACTCGACGCGGAGCCGTCAGCGCGAGCCACCTACGCGATCCGCAGCACCACTGGCGCATCGCCCCAAAGGCGCTCGAGCCGATACAGCTGCCGCTCCTCCGGCACGAACGCGTGTACCACGACGTCGCCGAGATCGATCAGCACCCAACGACCGGCGTTGTAGCCCTCGACACCGACGGGTCGCCGGCCGGCCTCGATCGCCCTCTCGCGAACTGCATCCGCGATCGCCTGCACCTGCCGCTCGCCCCTACCGGTGCAGATGACGAACAGGTCCGCGATCGTCGTGAGCTCAGAGACATTCAGCACGAGGATGTCCTCGGCCTTCTTGTCGCCCGCGGCATCGACCACGACGTCGGCCATGGCTCTGGGCGAGAGGTCGGTCATCGGTACAGGCGGTGCTCCTCGATGTAGCGCAATGCTGCCTTGGGGACAAGGTAGCGCAGCGACCTGCCCCGCGCGGCCCTCGCGCGCAGCTCGCGCGAGCTGATGTCCATAAGGGGAGAGTCCAGCATTCGCACTCCGGCGGGTGCATTCGGTGCGCCAGGCCGCGCCGCCAGCACGATCGTCGCGAGATCGCGAATGCGCGCTGGCTCGCGCCAGCGGTCGAAATCGGCGTACGCGTCGCTTCCCAGGATCAGGAAGAGCTCACCTTCGCCGCGCAGAGACTCAAGCGTGTCGACCGTGAATGACGGTCCCTTGCGGTCGAGCTCGACGGTCGACACGCGGAAGCGAGGGTCGTCCTCCGTCGCCGCGGTCAACATGGCGAGCCGATCCTCGGCACTTGCGACGGGGCCGTCCTGTTTCAGCGGCGAGCGCTGCGCGGGGACGAAGTACACGCGGTCCAGTCCGAGCTCGTCGAGCGCCGCGTTCGCGATCGCGAGATGGCCGACGTGTACCGGATCGAACGTGCCACCGAAAACGCCGATCCCGTTCACTTGTCTCCCGCCCGTTCGCTCCACTCCATCTCGAGCGTGCCGATTCGGACGGTGTCGCCCTCCTTGGCGCCAAGTGCGCGCAGCTCGCGCTCGATCCCGGTGCGGATGAGCTGTCGCTGAAAGTAGGCAGCCGCGTCGGGTGACTCCCAGTCGATGCCCGAGGCGAGCCGCACCACGCGATCGCCTTCGATCCGGAATCCTTCGCCTTCGCGCTTCACCTGCCAATCGCGCCCTCCTCCCGCGAAGGCAATGCGCCGCTCGCGGGGCGCCGGCGCGCTCACGGCGTCACGTGCCGGGCACCGATCGAAGATCTGGCGAAGAAGGTCGTCAGTGCCCTCTCGGGCCGCGGCCGAAATCGCGACGCTCGGGATGCCGCGTTCGGCGAGCGCGCGCGCGATCTGTGGCGCGGCCTCCCGCGCGTCCGGAAGGTCGAGCTTGTTCAATGCCACGAGTTGCGGGCGTTCCCCGAGGCCGTGCCCGTAACTTTGGAGCTCGGTGTCGATCGTGGCGATGTCCTGAAGCGGATCCGGACGGGACGCATCGACGACGTGGACGAGGAGGCGCGTGCGCTCGACATGGCGAAGGAACTCTTCGCCGAGGCCGAGACCGCGGCTCGCGCCCTCGATGAGCCCGGGGATGTCGGCGACAACGAGCTCGCGATCGTCGAGGCGCGCGACACCCAGATTCGGAGTGAGCGTCGTGAACGGGTAGTCCGCGATCTTCGGGCGGGCGCTGGTGAGCACAGCGAGGAGGGTGGACTTGCCCGCGTTCGGGAGGCCCGCGAGGCCCACGTCGGCAAGGAGCTTGAGCTCGAGGTCGATCTCTCTGCGCTCGCCTTTGCCGCCGTCCTCGGCGATGCGGGGTGCGCGCCGCGTGCTCGTCGCGAAACGGGAGTTCCCTTTTCCGCCCGAGCCGCCGCGCGCCACGATCAGCTCCTCGCCGGGTGCCACGAGATCGGCCACCGTTTCGCCGGTCGCGCGATCGATCACCAGCGTTCCCGGCGGGACGTGCAGAACCCGATCCGCACCGGACCGACCGCTGCTGTTGCGTCCGCTCCCGGGCTTGCCGGGGTCGGCGTTGATCTCTTTGGTGAAGCGAAAGTCGGTGAGCGTCCCGAGCTGCGGATCCACTTTGAGGACGACGTCGCCGCCCGTGCCGCCGTCGCCGCCATCCGGACCCCCGCGGGGAACGTGCGCCTCCCGCCGAAAGGAAATGACGCCCCGCCCGCCGTCGCCTCCGCGGACCACCAGGCTCACGCGATCGAGGAACACCTTCTAAAGACGGACCAGCGGCCTTGGCGACGCAACGATCCGTAGATGTGCCGCGTCGGTGCGGAGACGGTCGAGCATCCGGCCCATCCCGATCGGAGCGTCCGCGGACGGCGCGATACGGAGAGCGCGCTGCGGGTCCGCGCAAAGATCGGACAGCACGATGGAGCCTCCGGCAGGCACATCTCCGGCGAGGCCGACGAGCGCGTCGAGCTCGCGCGCTCGATCGGTGAGACCCGGAAGAGCGAGCACGCGAAGCGCGACCGAGACACGCCCGGCGATCGCATGTGCGAGGGATGCCCGAACGTCCGCGAATCGGAAGCCGTCGGGCCGGTGGATGGCGTCGTAGGTCTCGGCTGCCGCGGACGCGATGCGTATCGCCACGGAGTCGAGGCCGGCGTCGCACAGCCTGCGGAGCGCGACGGGCGACGAGCCGTTCGTCTCGAGATGGATGGTTCCGGCTCGCGTCCGCTCACGGATCGCGATGATCGCTTGCTCGACCACGCGGACGGCCAGGAGCGGCTCGCCCTCACACGCCCGCCCGAACGCGACGACCGTGCCTCCGCCCTCGAGGTGCCGCGACGCAAGATCCGCGAGCTCTTCAGGACTCGGCTGGAAGGCGGCAGGTTCGCTCGGCGACGCGTCCGCGTCGTCATGAAGGACGAGCACCTCGAGCGGTCTTTCGTTTCGGGGTGCTGCGATGGGCAGAGCGCAGTCATGACGTCCGATGAACGCGTTCGCGGCGGCGCGGCACCGATAGTCCTTCGCGCAGCGCGCGAGCTGGCGCAGGACGCGGCTCGATGGATGAGCGCGCTGCGTTGCCGTGATGCGTGCCGCGAGGTCCGGGGCGGACCTGCCGTCGACCCTGCCCGCATCGGCGTCCAGTGCGACGGCTGAAACGACGAGCTGCCCGTTCGCGTCCGCGCCCACCGCGGCGTACGCGCGGGGACGCAGCGGCGGCGTGCCGAGGTCATCGACGTACGCGGGGAGGCTCATTCGGAAGTAGCCAGCTGGGAGGATCGCGGCGACCCCGAAACGTCCCTGGCCGAGCTCACGAGGGCGACCGGTGCGGTCGAGCCCGACCCCGATCCGGCCGGGAAGGTGGACGACGTCGGTTCGCGGCGGAAGCGGAAGCGCACCGAGCAGGGGGCCTACCTGCGAGCCATCAGACATGGCCGCCGCGTAATCGGCAGCCACAACGAGACGCCCCGAACGATCGCTGTGAACGGCGCTGAACATAGTCCGAGGATAGGTCGAGCGAGGAGCGTTCTATCGCGAGGTGCGCAAGCCGGTTAGAGGCTGAGGCAGCTCACGAACTGATTTCCGACCCTGCACTCCCAGTGGACGTGAGGGCCGGTGGTGACGCCGGTGAGTCCGATCGCGGCGATGATTTGACCGCGCGCGACCTGCTGGCCGACGCTGACGTAGACGGCGCTCGTGTGGTAGTAGCAGACCGTCAGGTCGCCGGCGTGCTGGACGCATACACGCAGACCGCCGACCGCGACCCAGCCCGTCGCCGTCACGACGCCGTCGTCGCTCGCGCCGAGTCCGGTGCCGTAGGGCGCCGCGATGTCGACGCCGGTGTGGCCCCACCAGAAGTACTGCGTGATAACGCCGGCGACAGGCCACGAGAGGCGACCGTTCCGTGGCTGCTGCGCGACCTGCGGGGCCGCCCCGAACACGTCGCGGGTCGGGCGATCCGGCTCAAGGAGCGCAGGCAGTTCGGCTCCGCGCACGAAGATCTTTTGACCGGGAGCGCACTGCTCGGGCTCGAACGTGCAGCGGTTATCGGTGCTGATCACCGAGGAGTCGACCTTGAATTGGCTCGCGATCGACTCGACGGTGTCGCCGTCTTTAACGGTGTAGAGCGCGCCCTCCGAAGGCGGGATCACGAGCTTCTGACCCATCTGCAGTGCGCGGGCATCCCTCATCCCGTTGGCAAACGCGATCGCTTCGACGGACACGTGGTAGTAGTTCGCCATCGTCGCGAGAGTGTCGCCCTCGTGGATCGTGAGCTCTTGCGCCGGTCGCAAGCCCTCAGCAGTGACGGTCTGCGGATTCCGGCCGGCGGCGATTGCGGCGCCGCGTGCCAGCGTCTGGGCGCGCGAAGCGTCGGCGGTCGCCGTCGTTGTGGCGCCGATCGCCGGGGGAGCGACCGTGCTCGCGCGCGAGGCGGCCGTCGCCGCGAACGGGAGCGACAGAACGAGTACCGCCACAGAGGTATTGAGGGCGAGTCGAAGCCCGCGAACGCCGACGAGGCCGGCGAGATAGCCGCTCGTTCCATCGAGAGCGACGAACGACGCGTGACGTGCGCGGGCGCCGAACGCGACGACTCCCCGAGAGAGAAGTCGGGCCTGACGTTGAAGGATCCGTTTCGGGTTAGGCGTGGCTTGTGAACGTCGGATCTGCTGTGCCAACCCCGGCGGTCCCTCCCTACTACTAAATGCGGCCACCCCTGGCCGGTGTGCGTCAGTTCCGTGCCCTCGCCCACTACATCGGTCTGTTCGACCGACCTCCCGAACCGCGTGCATGTACGAATTGCGTACTGAGCGGTGTTGGGAGGACAGCACCGTAACCCCGCCCCAACAGATGTGTCAACCGAGCAACGCAGTAGCACCAAGCTAGGCATTGGTGGAAATCCGGTGTCGGCACCGGTTTGCTCGCATGAGTACCCCTACGTAGGCTTCTTTCGGTGCCCGACTACAGCCTTTCGTACGTTTACGTCTTCGCGTTCTTCGTGGTCGGGGCGATCTTCGTAACGGCTCTCCTGACGCTCAGTCGGCTCGTCGCTCCACGCAAAGCCACGAAAGAAAAACTCCGCACGTACGAATCGGGAGAAGAGCCCATCGGCCAAGCGTGGGGGCGATACCCAACGCACTTCTATGTTTTCGCGCTGCTCTTCGTGGTGTTCGACGTCGAAGTGATCTTTCTCTTTCCGTGGGCCGTGCTTTTCAGATCGCTCGGTGTCAACGGTCTTATCGAAGTGATCGTCTTCATCGCGATCCTCGTCGTCGGCCTGTTCTACGCATGGAAGAAGGACGCTCTGAATTGGTACTGAGCGCGCCACGCTCCACGATCGATCTTGCCGGTCTTCGGTCGTACGTCGCGTCGCGTCTTGGGGACAAGGCCCGCGTGTCGACGTTGCACGACATGCTCGTGCTCGACGTCGACCGCGAGCGCCTGGTCGAGGTCGCGACGTTCGTTCGCGACGACGCGCGCACTCGTTGCGACCTCTACTCCGTCAACGCCGGCGTGGACACGGGCGCGGAGCTGCGCTCGGTGACGTTCGTTCGCGGCACAGGCACCAAGGTCACGGTCATGCTTCGCACCTTGTGCACCGAGCTCGACCCGCACGTCCCGACGCTCACACCGGTATGGGAGGGCGCGAACTGGTGCGAGCGCGAGACGTACGACATGTTCGGGATCGAGTTCGACGGGCATCCCGACCTGCGGCGCATCTTCCTCGAGGAGAGCTTTCCCGGGCATCCCCTTCGAAAGTCGTTCCTGCCGCCGCGCAGCGACGCGCGGGGTGGATGAAGGCATGACGGAAGAGCGGCTTCGCCGTGAGGACCGAACCCCACCAGCCGTGAGCGCGTCTCGGGCGAAGCCCGAGATTGAGCGGACAAAGGCATGACGGAAGAGCGGCTTCGCCGTGAGGACCGAACCCCACCAGCCGTGAGCGCGTCTCGGGCGAAGCCCGAGATTGAGCAAGGCTAGCCGGTGCCCGTCGGTCCCTTCGGCATCGATCCGGTCATTTGGGCGCCGCTTCGCCTCGTCATCGCCGTGGCGCTCGCTCTCTTCCTCGTTCTGAACGGCGCGCTCTTGCAGATCTATCTCGAGCGGAAGATCCAAGCGATCATTCAGGACCGCCTGGGCCCGTATCACGTCGGACCGTTCGGCCTGCTTCAGACGTTCGCGGACGCGCTCAAGCTGATCTCGAAAGAGGACGTCCGCGCGGCGGCGACAGACGGCTGGTTCTTCGTGGCGGCGCCCGCGCTCGTGTTTTGCCCGATGCTCGCATCATGGGCGGTGCTGCCGTTCGCGCGGGACATCGTCGGGACGAACCTCAATATCGGTCTGCTCTATCTGACGACCCTCGGGTCGATGACCGTGCTCGGCATCGTCATCGCGGGATGGGCATCGAATAACAAGTACGCCCTCGTCGGCGGTCTCCGCTCGGCCGGCCAGCTCATCTCCTACGAGATCCCTCAGATCCTGGCGCTCGTGTCTGTCGCGCTCGTCGTCGGGTCGCTCTCGATGATCGACATCACGCGCTCGCAAGCGGGCCCGATCGTCAACGTGCTGATCCTGCCGTTCTCGTTCCTCATTTACTTCATCGCGGCGCTCGCCGAGACGAACCGCACGCCGTTCGATCTCCCCGAGGCCGAGTCTGAGCTCGTCGCCGGCTGGCTCACCGAGTACTCGGGCATGCGCTGGGGCACGATGCTGGCGCTCTCCGAGTACGGCAACGTCACCGTCGTCTGCGCGATCGTCACGACGCTCTGGTTTGGCGGCTGGCAGGGGCCGGGCGTCGACGCGATCCCGCTCCTCGGCGTCCTGTGGTTCACGCTGAAGGTGTATGCGTTCATCGTGGTGATGATGTGGATCCGCGCCACGTTGCCGCGTCTACGGATCGACCAGCTCATGAGCTTCTGCTGGAAAGGCCTCATCCCGATGGCTCTCGTGAACATCGTCGCTGTGGCGATTCTCGCGCTCGCCTTCCCCAACACCCTGGTGCCGATCGCGATCGCAAACTGGGCGCTCGTCGTCGCGTTCATCGCCGGGATCCCGTTCATCCAGCGCCGGCGTCTTGCGAGCCTGCGCGCCCGAGCCCGCGCGTCGGCGGCGCCGGCGGTCCGCGCGGCCAGCTGACGACAAGGTGACGTTCGACTTCGTCGAGCCGGTCGTGTTCGCCCTTCTGTCGATCGGGGTGATCGCCGGTGGGGTCGCGGTCGTGATGCTCAACCGGATCACGGCGGCGGCGCTGCTCATGGCGTTCACGTTCCTCAACATGGCCGGGATGTTCGTGCTGCTGGGCGCCGAAACGATCGCCGCCTTCCAGGTGCTGATCTACGTCGGCGCGATCACGGTGCTGATCCTCTACGGAGTCATGTTCACCAAGTTCAGCGATAGTCCTCGCGCGCTCTTCTTCCAGAGGCAGACGCCCCTCGCGGCGCTATTCGTGGCGGCGGTCGCGGTGCCGATCGTGATCGTCGGAACGGTCTCGTTCACGAGCGCACCGCCCCGGCCCGGCGGCGGCGATCTGCCCGCGCTCGCCACGAGCGTGTTCACCGACTTTGCCTTCCCGTTCGAGATCGCGTCGGTGCTGCTGCTCGCGGCGATGGTCGGCGCGATCGCCCTGACGAGGCGCGACGATCCGCAAGAGGCCGCGATGCGGCGCCGTCGATGACCGTTCCTCTCGGCGCGTACATCGCGGTGTCAGCGGTTCTGTTCTTCACCGGGTGCGCGGGCGTGCTCGTCCGGCGCAACGCGGTGGTGATCCTCATGTGCGTCGAGCTCATGCTGAACGCGGCGAACCTGGCGCTGGTCGCTTTCTCGCGGAAATACGGCTCGATCGACGAGCGCGGGAGCGTCTTCGTCGTCTTTGTGTTCGTCATCGCCGCCGCCGAGGTCGCGGTCGGCCTCGGGATCATCCTCTCCGCCTATCGGAACCGGCCGGTGATCAACGTGGACGAGATCCACCAGATGAAGGGGTGAGCTAGGTGATCTCGCTCGTCTGGCTCATCCCGGCGTTCCCACTTGCCGCGTTCCTGATCAGCGGCCTCTTCGGCCGCCGGTGGCTGGGCCATCTCACCGGTCTGGTTGCCACGATCGCGGTCGGGCTGTCAGCGCTGCTCTCAATCGGGGTCTTCCTGGAGGTACTTGGCGGAAAGACGCAGACAGTCGTCCAGCTCTACCGCTGGATCGCGGTCGGCGACTTCTCTATCAACGTGTCGGCGCTCATCGACCCGCTGTCCTCGGTGATGCTCCTCGTGGTCACCGTCGTCTCGTTCCTGATCTTCGTCTACTCGAACGGCTACATGGAGCACGACGCCGGCTTCTACCGCTTCTTCGCATGGCTCTCGCTCTTCGTCTTCGCGATGTTGATCCTCGTGATGGCCGACAACTACCTACTCATGTTCGTGGGCTGGGAGGGGGTCGGCCTCTGCAGCTACCTTCTCATCGGCTACTGGTTCGAGCGTCCCGCGCCGTATTACGCGGCGAAGAAAGCCTTCGTAATGAACCGGATCGGCGACTGGGGCTACACGATCGGGATCATCACGATCTTCCTCGTGTTCGGCTCGATGAACTTCCTCGATGTCTTCAAGCGGCTCGAAGAGAGCGCCCCGGCACAGGCCACCCTCACGCTCATCTGTGTCGCGCTCTTCTTCGGCGCGACCGGCAAATCCGCGCAGCTCCCGCTCTACTCGTGGCTGCCCGACGCGATGGAAGGTCCGACGCCGGTCTCGGCCCTCATCCACGCGGCAACGATGGTCACCTCGGGCGTGTACCTCGTCGCGAGGTCGATGCCGCTCTTCGAGGTCGCGGGCCCTTCGCTCCAGGTCGTCGGCGTCGTGGGTGCGATCACCGCGATCTTCGCTGCGACCATCGCGCTCGTGCAGTTCGACATCAAGAGGGTGATGGCGTACTCGACAGTCAGCCAGCTCGGCTACATGTTCCTTGCACTCGGAGTGGGCGCTCCCGTCGCCGCCATGTTCCACCTGGCGACGCACGCCTTCTTCAAGGCGCTGCTCTTCCTGGGCTCGGGCTCGGTGATCCATGGTCTGGGAGGCGAGCAGGACATGCGCAAGATGGGTGGGCTCCGCCGCAAGATGCCGGTGACCTTCTGGACCATGCTCATCGCAGGCGGCGCGCTCGCCGCGCTACCGCCGCTCGCGGGGTTCTGGTCGAAGGACGAAATTCTCGGCGCCGCGTTCGTGAATGGTCACGTTGTCCTCTACGCGATCGGGATCATCACCGCGGTCCTGACCGCGTTCTATGTCACGCGCGCGCTCTGGATGACCTTCTACGGAGAGCCGCGCGATCACCACCTCTACGACCACGCGCACGAATCCCCGCGTGTGATGACGCTTCCGTTGATCGCGCTCGCCGCAGGCAGCGCCGTCCTGGGGATCGTCGTCGGATTCCCGCCCGAGCAGGGCTCTGTCCATAGCTTCCTCGCGCCGGTCGTCGAGGCCGCCGGGCTGGCCGAGCACATTCCCGAGCTCGCCACCATCGTGGCGTTGGCTCTGGTGTCCGTGGCAGCGGGCGTGATCGGGATAGCGTTTGGCGTCTCGATGTACGTGCGTCACCGCCCGGACTCCGCGGCCCTCACGCGCGCCGCCGGGCCCGTTTATCGGGTCCTCGTGAGCAAGTACTACATCGACGAGCTCTACGATCACCGCTTCGTCGAAGCGGCCCGCGCGTTCGCGGGCGCGTCGTGGGCCTTCGACATCCACATCATCGACGGCCTCGCGAACCGGCTGGGCTGGGTGCTCGCGATGGGCGGGCAGGGCCTCCGTCGCGTGCAGACCGGCATCGTCGGCAACTACGCGCTCACGATCGTCGCGGGACTGCTCCTGATGCTCGTCGCCTACGGCGGCTACGCGACCGGGATCCTCGGCCGATGACGAACGTGCTTTCGCTGCTCGTTGTCATTCCGCTCGCTGGACTCGTCCCGCTCTTCTTCTTCCGGCGCGACGAGCGGGCCGCGAAGCAAGTCGCGATCACGACCACGCTTGTGGAGCTCGCGGTCTCCCTCTGGATGCTGGCCCAGTTCGTCCCCGGAGAAGCCGGGTTCCAGCTCGTGGAGCGCGTCGATTGGCTTCCGAGCCTCGGCATCCGGTACCTCGTCGGCGTGGACGGCATCTCCGTCCTGCTGGTGCCGATGACGACCCTCTTGACGTTCATTTCCGTTCTGTATTCGAGCGGCGGCGCGATCAAGACCCGGATCGTCGAATACATGACCGCGTTTTTGCTCCTCGAGGTCGGCATGGTCGGGGTCTTCATCGCGCTTGACCTTTTCCTCTTCTACATCTTCTTCGAGCTGATGCTGGTGCCGATGTATCTGATCATCGGCATCTGGGGCGGACCGCGGCGGATCTACGCGACGCTCAAGTTCGTGATCTTCACGCTCGCTGGTTCGCTGCTCATGCTCGTGGGCATCGTCGCCGTGTACATCGCCTCGGCGGACGCATCGGGAACGCGGACGCTCTCGCTCCCAGAGCTCATCGAGCTGCGTGGCCGTTTTCCGGCGGACTTCCAGTTCTGGGTGTTCCTGGCATTCGCGCTCGCGTTCGCGATCAAGCTGCCGATGGTCCCGTTTCATACGTGGCTGCCCGACGCGCACGTCGAGGCGCCGACAGCGGGGTCGATCGTGCTTGCCGGCGTCCTCCTGAAGGCGGGCGGGTACGGCTTTCTGCGCTTCGCATTGCCGCTCTTCCCGCTCGGCGTCCAGGCGTGGCTGCCAGTCCTCATCGTTCTCTCGGTCATCGCGATCCTCTACGGCGCGACCGTCTCGGCGGTGCAGAAGGATCTCAAGAAGCTCGTGGCGTATTCGTCAGTCGCGCACATGGGGTTCGTCACGCTGGGGATCTTCGTCCTCAACCTTCAGGGCGGCGTCGGGGCGGTGCTGCAGATGCTCAACCACGGCTTCGTCACCGGCGCGCTCTTCCTGTTCGTCGGCATCCAATACGAGAAGACGCATCGGCGGATGATCGCCGACCTCGGCGGCCTCGCGAACATGTGGCCGCTGTTCACGGCCTTCTTCGGCGTATTCGTCCTGGCGTCGCTGGGCTTGCCCGGCCTCAACGGCTTCGTCGGCGAGTTCCTCGTCCTGGTTGGGACGTTCGCCTTCTCCGGTGCGCCACCGCTCGGCGGCCTCTTCTGGGGACCGCTCGCCGCGATCGGCGTGATCCTCGCCGCCGTCTATCTGCTCTGGATGTTCCAACGGGTGATGTACGGGCCGGTGCGCGAGGCGTACCGAGCGTTGCCCGATCTCTCACGCCTCGAGGTGGCGTGCGCGGTGCCGCTCCTTCTTCTCACCGTGCTCCTCGGGGTGTTTCCGCAGCCGTTCATCGCGTACATCGAGCCGTCCATGGACCGCGTCATCCGCCTCGCGACGGACCCGTCGTTCATGGTCGTGGCATTCAAGTGAGCGAGATCAGGTGACGGGCGCCGATCTCGCCGCCGTCTATCCCGAGATCATCGTGACTGCTGTCGCGATGATCGTGCTCGTCGCCGACGCCGTCCTCGACCGTCGTCGCGCGGCCTTCGCGCTGCCGGTCATCACGATCGCCGGGCTCATCGTGGCGCTCGCCGCCGTCTTCAACGTCGTCCCCGCGGCTCAGTACTTCCGCGGGTTCGTGACGATCGACGCGTTCACCTCGTTCTTCCGCGCGGTCTTCATCGTCCTCGCGATCTTCGCTGCCGCCGTATCGCCCGCCTACCTGGCACGTCGTCGCGTTCCCGCGGGCGAGTACTACGCGATCATCTGCTTCTCGACCGTCGGCGCGATGACCATCGCCCTTTCGTCGGACCTCATCACGCTCTTCATCGGCCTCGAGACGATGACCATCCCTATCTACGTGCTCGCCGGGATCCAGCGAACGGACCGGTTCGCGAACGAGGCCGCGATCAAATACTTCCTCCTCGGCGCGTTCAGCTCAGCGCTCCTTCTCTACGGATTCGTCTGGCTCTACGGCATCACGAAGGCGACCGACTTCGTCACGATCGCGAACATCCTCGCCGCACAGGGGATCGCGAACGGTCCCACCATCGTCGCGCTTGCCCTGATCACGGTCGGTCTCGGGTTCAAGGCTGCGATCGTGCCGTTCCACCAGTGGACGCCGGACGCATATGACGGCGCGGCCACCCCGGCGACCGCGTTCATGTCCGTGGGGCCGAAGGCCGCCGCCTTCGCGGCGATCCTCCGCGTCCTGGTGGGGGCGCTCGGTCCGCTCAGCGTGGACTGGAGCGCGGTCCTGGCAGTACTTGCGGCGCTAACGATGACCGGTGGGAACATCGTCGCCCTCGCCCAGACGAACACGAAGCGGATGCTGGCGTACTCGAGCATCGCGCACACCGGCTACATCCTCGCGGCGGTCGCCGCGGCGAAGGCAGGCCCGAGCGCCGGCGCGGCGGTGCTGTTTTATGTGTTCGCGTACGGGCTCATGAATCTCGGTGCCTTCGCGTGCCTCCTTTACCTCGACCTCGAGGGAACGCGCGGTGCGTCGCTCGACGAGCTGAATGGATTCGGACGAAGGCAGCCGCTCGGTGCGCTCGCATTCGCGATCTTCCTCATATCGCTCACCGGCATCCCGCCGACGATCGGCTTCGTCGCCAAATTCGTGGTGATCCAGCCCGTGCTCGACGCCGGGCTCGCCTGGCTCGCGGTCGTGATCGCGCTCAACGCCGTCCTCGCGGCCTTCTACTACCTGCGGGTCGTCGTCCGCATGTACATGTACGACGTCGAGGAGAAGCTCCCGCGCCTCGTGACCGGGCGGACGCTCTCGGTCAGCCTCGGCATCGCGTCATTCGCCGTCATCGCGCTCGGGATCCTTCCGAACTCGATCTATCAATGGGCGCTGGAGGCAGCGCAGCCGCTCGTGAAGTGACTCGCTAGCCGGGGCGCGCTTCTCGGCTCGGGAGGATGCGCTCCCCGACCAATCCCCCGACCGCACCGATCGCGACCGCGATCGCCAGCGGCGCCAGCACCTCGGGGAAGTGCAGGGAGATCAGTCCATTGAACTCGTCGACCGGAGCGGTCTGAGGGCGGAAGGCCTGATGAAGCTGGGTCGAGATGATGCTGCCGACGAACAGCGAAAAAAGGAACGCGACCGGTGCTGCGATCGCGCCGCCGTTCCCCGCGATCAGGCCAGCGCAAAAGAGGATCGCGCCCGCGACACCCAGGAGGATCACGGGCGGGACCGGAAGGGGCTCGGTCAAGGACCACCAGAACGCCAGCCCGATCGCACTCGCCACGATCGACGCGAAGAGGCGCGCCCAGCTCACGGTCTGCCGCGCACAGCGCGCACACGGAGCGCACCGCCAAGCCACCCTGCGAGGGCGCCGAGAAGGATGAACGGAAAGACCGCGATAGGAATGTTGAGAAAGAAGGACGCGAAGGCGCCAGGGTCGCCTCCTGGCTGGGTCAGTCCGGCCGCCACCACATAGAGGAACGCGCCGACGAGCACCGAAAGGGCACCCGCGAGCGCGGCACGACGTCCGGCGAAGAATCCCGCGCCGAAAGCGGCGAACTGTATGTAGAGAAGAGCGAGGATCGCGCCGGCGCCGATCCATTGATCGAGGCGCAGATACGGAAAGACTTGCACGATCCCGGCGCCGAGCACGGCGACGGCGAAACGCACCCTCAGGCCACGGTCGCGAAGGCGTGGTCGGCGCGGTTCAGCGGCTGGACCGAACCGTCGGCGTCGATCACGGCGATGTCCTCGATGCGAACGCCGAAGCGACCGGGCAGATAGACGCCCGGCTCGATGGAGAAAGCCATCCCAGGCTCAAGAGTCTCCTGATTTCCACGAACGAGATACGGATGCTCGTGGCCATCGAGGCCGATCCCGTGACCGGTTCGGTGGATGAAGAACTCGCCGTACCCGGCCTCATCGATCACGCGCCGAGCCGCGGCGTCGATGGACTCCGCGGATGCACCCCTTCGCGCCGCCGCGTACCCGGCCTCCTGTGCCCGTCGCACGACGTCGTGGACCTTTTGCTCCTCGCGGCCTGCGGTCCGTGAGACATGGACCGTGCGTGTGATGTCCGAGCGATAGCCGCGCATCGCCCCGCCAAAGTCGAGAACGACGGTGTCTCCCTCCGCGATCCGGCGGTCGCCGGTCTCGTGGTGCGGCGAGGCTCCGTTCGCGCCCGACGCGACGATGGTGAATCCGACCTCGTCGTGGCCCTCCGCGCGAAGGAGCTCTGCCAAGTCCGCACCGATCTCGCGCTCGGTCCGACCGGCGAAGGGGCGCTCGAGGATCCCGAGGTACGCGCGGTCGGCGGACTCGGATACCAGTCGAAGCGCTTCGACTTCCGCGGCGTCCTTTCGCATCCGCAGCTCGCGCGTCACCTCGGAGGCGACGGTGAAGCTGCGATCCGGCAACGCGGCTTGCAGCTTGAGAACGAACGCTGCCCACATCTGGTCGGCCACCGCGACCGAACCCGCCGCGCGAACGAGCGACGCGACGGCCGCGTATGGATCGTCGGTCTCTCCGCAGGTCCTGCGCTCGATATCCGGCGCTGCGACCGCGACGCGCGGCGACTCGAGCTCCGGGCAGACGATCGTGGCCTTCCCGTCAGGGTCGAGGACGAGACACGTCAGACGTTCGCTGGCGAACATTTGATACCCCGTGAGATAGAACAGGTCGGCACCGGGCGACACGAGAAGCGCGCCGAAACCCCGCTCGCGGAGCTTCGCGGCCGCCCGCGTTCGCCGAACAGTGATGCTCGCTCGTTCGCTCGGCATCCGTTCTGCATCCGAGAATAGACGCATGCCCCGTTCGTTCACCGTCCTCGCCGGCGTGCTACTGCTCGCCGTGGGGTTCGCTCTCGTGGCGGGTGGTGCCCTGCCCCGCGCCGGCTCCGTCGCTCCGATCGCTCTGCCGAGTGCGTCTGCAACCGCGTCGACCCCGTCAGCGACCACCTCGAATGATTCGACGACCCTCTCGCCGACGCCCGCGCCGACGATCGGGCCGATCCCGAACGGGTATCGCATCGCGATGCCGCGTCTTGGGATCGATTTGCCGATCGCGGAGGGCGATGTCCAACGCGATGTCGTCATCCAAAGGACGCCGGAGAACTTCGCCTTCCACTTTCCGGGGACCGCGATCCCGGGCACGTTGGGGAACAGCTACATCTACGCGCACGCCCGCCAGGGAATGTTCTTGTCGCTTTGGAACGCTCGCGTTGGCGACAACGTCTCGATCACGACGCCGGGCGGCGATGAGCTCAAGTTTCTAGTCACCGAGGTTCACCCCAGGGTTCAACCGGCCGACACGAGCTGGCTCCAACCGACCGGCGACGAGCGCCTGACCCTTCAAACTTCGACCGGTCCGAACCGGGACGACCCGCGCTTCGTGGTGGTTGCGGCTCCGCAATAGCGCGCTTCCTCTACGCAACGATCTCGTATCGCGAGAAAGCTGGAGCGGCCGGGCGACCGAACTCACGCACGAACTGTTTGTTGGCTCGCGACGTGTTCACGAAATCGACACATTGTGGAATCGGTCGTGCAAAGTGCCCGGCCGATGTTCCGGGGGGCAGTGGGGCGGGCGGGCGTCTTCGCATTTGTCCTCGCGTGTCTTGTTCCATTTCTCGGTCCGGTGCTTCCCCGCAAAGTGCATCCAATATCGGCAGCGCAATCATTTTCGGCCGCGCACGCCGACGGATCAGGGATGGTGCCCGAGCGTGTCCGCGACGTCGCGCGAGCCGAGACCGTGCTCGGCGTTCAGGCGACGCCGGTCGCGGCGGTGGAATCGGTCGCAACGCCGGAACCAACGCCACAATCCACGGCCCCGCCAGCTGTCGCGACGCTTGCGCCGCTGCCGGAGCCGCCGACGCGTGGGATCGTGATCGCGTCGTGGTACGGGCCCGGCTTCTACGGCAATCGCACCGCCTGCGGCGAGGTGTACACGCCGGAGATCATCGGGGTCGCTCACCGCACGCTGCGGTGCGGGACCATGCTGGTGCTCGAGTACCGCGGACGCACGATGACCGTTCCGGTGATCGATCGCGGTCCCTACATCGCGGGTCGCACCCTCGATCTGTCGAACGCGACCCGGCTCGCGCTGGGCTGTCCCGACCTCTGCACGCTTTCGATGCGGATCGCGCAGTGAGTGTCCTCCGACCGTCCGCCTAGCCGCCCGGGTACTCACCGGGCTGGCGAGCGCTGGCATATGACTTGCAGCGGCCCTTGCCATCTAGCCCGGGCAGCACACGGCCAACTACATGACCGAGAAAGGGTGACGGCATGACGAGGAACAAGGGAGCGATGACGGTCGCCGAAGCGGGGCGCCGCGGGGGAGCGACGACTGCGCAGCGGCATGGCCCAGAGTTCTACGAGCAGATCGGAAAGAAGGGTGGCAAGACCACCGCCCAGCGGCACGGCTCCGACTTCTACGAGCAGATCGGAAAACAGGGTGGCCAGAAGGTCAAGGAGCTCTACGGTCCACGCTTCTATGGACGCATTGGAAAGATCGGTGGCGACACCGTTTCCGAGAAGTACGGACACGAGCACTTCGAGGAGATCGGCAAGAAGGGCGGACAGAAAGTCGCGGAGCTCATCGCCAGAGGCAGGCAAGCGACATAACGACCTTCGTCGACGGCACGGTGAGCGAGCGAGGAACCGAGGTGCGGCCTACTCCGGGTGCGCATGATCCGATTCCGATCGCGATCCATCCCCGATTCCCATTGACACGAATGACGCGCTCTATATCGTCGCGGACTGTACGCGTAGGGCCCGTTCCGGAGCCTCTGTGTACCGAGAAGCGAACGACCAATAGGGTCGTAGAGGGAAGGGCAGTGGATCAGGTCGCGGCGCCGCTCGTGGCCGTCGAGTGGGAGGACATCACCGCCTACTCGCGGACCGCGCTCCCCGAGGATTTCGAACCGTACCGTCTGCACAAGCTCACGTGCGGTCTCTTGTGGAAAGAGACCCCCGAGTACGTCGTCATCGTTGGCGACTACGACATCACTAACGAGGGTCGGGACTACCGTCACAACGATTTCCACATCATTCCTCGAGGGGTCATCCGCCAGCTGACCTATCTGCGCGAGACCGCGAGCCCGCTCGTCGCCCTGCAGCAGGTCGAAGCCAGCTAAAGACCTTCTAAGAAAGCGTCGGAAACCAAACCCTTCCGACCGCCGGTGCGTATCTAGGGATACGGAAACCGAAAAGGCCGATCAACGGTATTGGAACAAAGGATCGGTCTTGACCGTTTTCACCGGTGGAGGTTTCGCACTACATGGCCCTACGAGCTGAGCTCTACTGCTATTTCTGCGGCCACGGACTCGGCGAGGTGCTCGTACCGACGAGCGCGCGCCGGCCGACGGTCGAGCAACTTCGCACCGCCTACGACAACGTTGGCGGCCGCGAGGCGCCGGTCTGGAACGACGGCGACCAGCCGCTTTGTCCGCGCTGCGGCGGGCAGCTTTTCCTCGAGCGTTTCGAGCACGAGGTGATCCGTACCAACGAGCGCCGCACGCTGAAGCGCGCGAGCTGATCTAATCCGCAAGCCGCGGTCGCTGCATCTTAAGTGCAGCGCGCGGCTTCCACTCTGGTCGGGATCCTCTTTGGGTTTGTCCTCGCCCGACGCGTCCTGGGACGACACGCCTCGTCCGTCGCTGCGTTGACCGATCGGCAGCGTGAAGTTCTGCGTGCCGTCGCGGGTGGGCTCTCGACGAAGGAGATCGCGAGTCTCTTGGGGATTACCGAAGCGAGTGTGAATACGCACATCCGCCGCGCGCGGACGATCCTCGGTGCGCCCACGCGAGCGGCCGCGGCCGCCCGCGTGACGGGTCATGTCGTCGTGGTGCCCTCCAGGCCGAGGCGGTCGCCCGCGTCGTCCATCGCGCGCACGACCTCGGTGATGAGGTCATCGAACGGCAGCCCCATGTCCTCGGCGCCCTTCAGCATCATGTCGCGGCTCACCGCACGCGCGAAGGGCCTTGTCCTTCATCTTCTTGCGGACGGACGTCGCATCCACGTCGCGCACCGCCTTCGACGGCTTGACGAGCGCGACCGCAGTCACGAACCCGCAGAGCTCGTCGACGGCGTAGAGCGTCTTCTCCATCGCGGTCACCCGCGGTACGCCGGTGTGATCGCCGTGGCTCTGGATCGCGTGCACGATGGCGCCGGGCACGCCCGCCTGCTCGAGGATCGGCTTCCCCTTCTGGGGGTGCCCCGCCGGATCGCGCTCGTAGTCGAAGTCGTGGAGGAGCCCGGTGATCGCCCAGGTCTCCTCATCCTCCCCGTTCGCGCGCGCGAACCGGCGCATCGCCGCCTCGACGGCGAGCCCATGCTTGCGAAGGCTCTCCGATTTGGTGTGCTCGCACAAGAGGGCCCAGGCCTCATCACGCGTCACCGGCTGCACCTCCCCGCGCGATCCTAGCGAACGCGTTACCGTCGGCCGGTGACCGGCTGTGGCTGCCTCGTACTCATCGCTGGCATCGTCGCGCTGCTCGCGATCTTCGTACGCGGCTCCTTCGACGCGGGCGAGCCGATCGACACGGCCATCGCGCTTCTTGCCTTGGCCGTTCTAGCCATCGAGCGGTGGACGCGGGAACGGTCCACGCACCAGCTCATACGCGCGCGCGGCGCGTAACGCAGCGGCTTCGTCCCACATCCGTGCCGCGAATTGCAAACCGATCGGGATCCCATCGGGGTCGAGCCCGCACGGAACGGAGATAGCGGGTTGGCCCGTCAGGTCGAAGATCCTCGTGATGCGCGTCCATTCGCTCGGCCGCGGGATCTCTTTCGCCTCTTCGATCGTCCACGCCCGTGAGGGCACCGTCGGCATCGCGAGGACGTCGACGCCGTCCAGGTCTCGATCGGCCGCTCCTCCGCGGGCCTCGAGGAGAAGCCTCATGGATCGCGCATACGTCTCCGCGTCCACGTCGCCCTGCGACGCGAGACGGGCGCGGATGAGCGGGCCGTAGTCCGCCGAGCGACCCGGGAACGCTCCCTCGTGATACGCGCGAGCCTCCACACCGAGCACCGCGCTCGATGCCTTCGCGTACTCCGCGGCCCTCGTCCAGCGGAACTCGTGAATTTCCGCGCCCGCGCCCGCGAGCGCTTCGATCGCGCCGCGCACCGCGGTCGCGATGGCGGGATCGCATTCGTCCCAGACGTGATCGGTCGGTAGGCCGACGCGCAGGTTGCGCGGGCCAGCGTCGATCCCCGCGAGGAAGTCCGGGACCGGCCGATCAGCGGAGATCGGATCGCGCGGGTCGTATCCCGCGATCGCCGCCGTCGCGACAGCGACATCACGCACGGTGCGCGCGAGCGGGCCCGGGTGATCGAGCGACCATGCGAGCGGGACGGCCCCGAAGAGACTCGCTCGCCCGAATGTCGGTTTGAGGCCGACACATCCACAAAGGGACGCCGGAATGCGGATGCTTCCTCCGGTGTCGCTTCCGAGCGCCGCGTATGCCTCGCCGGCGACGACGGCGACCGCAGATCCACCGGACGAGCCTCCTGGGATCTTCGTCGTATCCCACGGGTTGTGGACGTCGCCGAAATGCGGATTCACCGAGCTGACGCCGTAGGCGAACTCGTGCAGCCCGAGCTTTCCGAGGAGCACCGCGCCTGCCTCGCGAAGCCTGCGTACGACCGTCGCGTCCTCATCTGGAATCCAATCCGCGAGGATCCGCGAGCCCGCGGTCGTGCGGATCCCCCTCGTGGCGAAGAGGTCCTTCACCGCGACGGGTATGCCATGGAGCGGACCGCGGTAGCGGCCCGCCGCGATCTCGTCTCCCGCTTCGCGGGCCTGCCTGCGCGCGACGTCCGCGGTCACCGTGACGAACGCGTTGAGGCGCGGCTCGACCGCTTCGATCCGCGCGAGACAAGCCTCGGTCAGCTCCGCCGGCGTCACGCGCCGATCGCGTACGAGCGCGGCGGCATCCTCGAGGGTGAGATGGATCGTCTCGCTGATGGCGGGCACGGGCTGGCCGACGGTTAGCGGCGCTTCTCCGACACTCGAGCGCCGCGGGCTCGCACCGCGAAGATAACGCCGAGGATCACCGCGACGACGGCTCCGGCGATGAGAGCTTCGAGCGTTCCGGTGCCGGCGTCAGGAGAGATGCCGAAGAGCTCTTCGATCCAGTCCACGAGTTCGTTCCTCCCCAAGATGCGTACGTCGCATCATCGCATTTCGCGCTGGGCCGGCGCTCAGGTGGGGACGGCTTCGACGACGAGCGTGCCGGCGTTTACGGTCAGAGACGTCACGCGCACGCCGGACGGGATGTTGGCGGCGATGACATGCGCGAACGTGTCGGCGACGCTCTGCTTTGTCGAGTCGGGGAGGTTGAGGCCCGCGAAGGTCGCCGACTCGATCCTCGCTCCCGCGGTGCCGTTCGAGATGATGGGCGAGGCGACCACGACGATCGGTGCGCCGATGATGAACGCGCGACCGGTCGCGGTGAGCGTGAGCCTCCCCGGCTCGAGCTTGATGGAAGGATCGGTCACGGTGATCCCGCTCACCGTCATAGGCATGTAGCCCTGCGCGGCGTTGGTCAGCTCCTGCTCGGTGAGCGTCACGGTGATAATTCGCGGTTCGGTCGCGGTGGGAACCGCGCTGGCGGAGGTCGATGAGGGGCGCGCGGTAGCGCGGACGGAGGGCGTCGCGGAAGGGCCGAATTCACCGAGGGCGGCCATGCCGATGAGGATGGCCGCGAGGATCAGGACCATTGCCGCGAGGACGCGCACGGCTAGACGCTAATGCGCGAGGGGATCGACGATCCTTCCGTTCTCTTTGACTTCCCAGTGAACGTGGGGCCCGGTGGTTGCGCCGGTCATCCCGATGAGCGCGATCGGTTGGCCGCGCGCGACGTGCTCGCCGATGGACACGAGGGCGGCGGACGTGTGGTAGTAGCAGCTCTCGAATCCTTCGGCGTGCTGCACGCACACCCGGCGTCCCCCGACCTGGACCCAGCCCGCCGCGTCGACAATGCCGTCATCCGCGGCGACGATCATCGACCCATACGGCGCGGCGATGTCGACGCCGGTGTGGTTGCCCTGCAGGAACTGACTGACCGCGCCGGCGACCGGCCGGACGAAGCGGCGCGATGCACCAGCGATGCGGCCAAGGCGCGAACGCGCCGCGGGGTCGGCGCGTAGGTCGACGCCCTCGCCAGCCGCCACGCCGCACCGGTAGAGCTCGAGCGCTGTCTCGTAGAGACCGGTCCGGCTCACGCCCGTGAACCAGCGGCCGTCGGGGCTGAATGTTCGAGTGCCGAAGAGATTGGGAAGGGTCGCGATCGCCTTGTCCTGCTCGTCGGTCGGATCCCACACCGCGATGCGGTCGAACACGTTCCCGCCGGGCACTGTTGGGGACACGGCGCCCACGAGCAGACGTCCGTCGGCGGTCCACCCGTGCACCGTGCCGCCGAACGTGGATAGCGACGCCGATTCGGCCGCGCCGCTTGGGTCGATGAGCGCGAGCTTGGCGTTCGAGCGGACGAGCAGGGTCTCGCCTGTTGGCGCCCACTCGGTAAAGGTCGTGTCCTCGTCCTCGAGCTTGCGCATCTCGCCCGTCGCCGTCACACCGATGTAGCGTTCCGTCGTGCCATCGAGCGAGTAGTGCGCGACGGTGAACCGCTTCGCGTCGGCGCTGAAGTAGGAGTCGTCGCGGGGATAACGGGGGATGAGATCGGGCTCGACGTGCGCGATCGCCTCGGCAACTCCGTTGCGCCAGACGCGGATCTCGTCGGCGTACCAGTAGTAAAGGTCGTCGCCGTTCCAGCGCACGTCCGGGGACGAAGCCTCGATGGTCCCGGCGATCGTCCCCGCCAAGTTCACATAGAGGTAACCATCGTCACGCCAATACGAGAGGTACGCGCCCGATCCGGAAAACTGCGGCCGGCTGCCCTGCCCGAGCTCCTGCACCCGGCCGGTCTCGGGGTAGTAAACGGTGATGCGGAGCTGCTCTTCGTACCCGGTGATCGTGGTGCGCGACGGGATCACCGCGATGCGCGACATGGCCACGGCGCTCGAATCCGGCGACCAGACCGCGTTGGTGACGTTGTCGAGTGCCGGGATCGTCGCGCGGTCGGTGCATCGCAGCATGTCCACCGCGGCCGTCGCGCGGTGCGGGCGATCGTCAGGCAGGACGATTTTAGCGTCGCTATCGCTGGCTTGTGGAGCCTGTGCGCAGCCCGACAAAGCGACGGCGAGCATGAAGAGGCACGCGAGACCCTTCCCCCTGCTCACATGGCCGATTAAAGATGCGGATCGGCCAATGCGAAATGGTCACGAGGTATCGAACGAGTTTGTTACCCGAGCAAGCGACCGAGCGCTGCGCTACGCGCGCGACGAAGAGGAACGCATCGCGAGCACGAAGACCGCACCGAGGACAACGTGAATGAGGAGTCCTCCGCCAGCTTGAGTAGGCAGATCGCCGACCGCGATCTCGTAGGTGTTCACGACAAACTCGAGCGCTTGGACCACCACGTTGCCGACAAGGAGAGCGCGTAGTGCGTCGCCGGTGGCGTTGCGGGCCATCCAGTTGATGACCCCGAGCCCGATGAGGGTGGCGCCGACGTCACGCGACAGGACCTTGGCTTCGGTGGGAACCGCCAGGCCGAACCCCGCGAGCATCGAGGTGGGGAAGACAAGGAGCCCGAGGCCGAAGACGATGGCGGCGACGCCGCCGATCATGAGAGCGAGACGCGGACTCACGGCGCGGAGAGTACAAGAGCGGCAGCGGAAAATCGCGCGCTGCGACTGGCGGTCCCGACCGGGGCCGGGCCCTGAATATCGAACCCTCGGCGCGATCGTAGTAAGGGCATCGAAGACCTCGTTCGCCTGACGGGCACGGTGGCCTGAATCACGAGCAGCTGTGTGCCGACGCGCACCGCGACCGCGTCCTCTTAGACGACCCGCCTCGGCCCCAGCACCTCCCGCGTGGCAAACGAGTTCATGATCTTCGTAAAGGCGCGTTTGCGCGGGTTGGTCGAAGCAACGACCGATTCGCCGCGCCACAGGAGCCCGACTCTTATTGTCTGAGTTCGGCTCACTCGGGTCGAGGCTCGAGGCGTCCCTCGGCGGGTGGTTTCGGCACATGTCATGAGTTCGCGGTCCACGTGTCGCGGAGAGTTCGGATAGGCGACGCCGCCACGGCGATGAACGGCAGCACCGCGGCGCTGGCAGCGAAGAACATCG
>Ga0207646_10001153_pt1 | contig 33585 bp, 45 predicted proteins | sample KBSK5502metaG_FD_184343 | JGI IMG/M metagenome (GOLD analysis project Ga0207646, IMG submission 184343) | Corn, switchgrass and miscanthus rhizosphere microbial communities from Kellogg Biological Station, Michigan, USA - KBS K5-50-2 metaG... | ecosystem: Host-associated > Plants > Roots >... | reverse complement strand
CTGTCGGCGCCGGAGCCGCTGCCGAGGTCGACGACCGTCTCCCCGGCGGTGATCGCGGCGAGGTCGAAGTAGTAGCCGACCCCGGCGAAGGAGTCGATCGAGGGCGCCGGGATGGCGTCGAGCTGGTCGCTGGGGTAACCGAGCCGCTCGGCGAGCTGGCGGCCGGTCTCGAAGTGGAACTCGTTGAATGGCTCCTCGGCGACCTCGCGGTACATGTCCTTGACGCGCTGCTCGAGCTCCTGAGTGTTGAGCGCCCTCTGTGTTGTGCTCATATCGTCTCCTTCGCGAGTGGTCGAGCGCAGCCTAACGCTTGCTCCTCAAGTATTCAAGTGATAGTTTGAGGATGTGAGTGGGACTGCCAAGAGCGCCTTGTTCGATGCGTTCGCCTCGGTGGCGCAGGCGCTCGGTAGTGGCCGCCGCACCGAGATAGTGGACGTGCTCGCCCAGGGCGAGCGCTCGGTCGAGGAGATCGCGACCGAGATCGACCAGAGCCTCGCCAACACCTCCCACCACCTGCAGCTGCTCTTGCGCGCCGGCTTGGTGCGCTCCCGGCGGGAGGGGACGCGGATCTACTACCGGCTCGCGAGCGATCGCGTCGGTGACCTGTGGGCGGCGGTGCGCGAGGTGGCCGAGCGGCATGTCGCCGAGGTGCACGTCCTCGCCGACGAGTATTTAGGCGAGCGCGACGGCGTCGAGCAGCTCGCCGCGGACCAGCTTCAGGCACGGCTCGCCAAGGGGAGCGTGATCGTGCTCGACGTCCGTCCCGAGCCGGAGTACCGCGCCGGGCACATCCCGGGCGCGCTGTCGGCGCCGCTCGGCTCGCTCGACTCGGTGGCCGCGAAGCTGCCGAAGAGGCGCGAGATCGTCGCTTACTGCCGGGGCCCCTATTGCGTCTATGCCGACGACGCTGTCCGGCTGCTGCGGGAGCGCGGGCTAAAGGCGCGCCGGCTCGACGTGGGTGTGCCCGAGTGGCGACGCGCCGGTCGTCCCGTCGAGACGAGCTGAAAGGAGAGACCGATGTTGCTTCGCCCCTTCCTCCACGACAGGACCGCCTGTGCGAGCTACCTGTTCGGCTGCGGAACCCAGAGTAGGCTCGCGGTGGTCGACCCGCACTTCGACCTCGTCGAGGACTACATCGCTACGGCCGCCGCTTTAGGCGCGCCGATCGTTGCCGCGTTCGAGACGCATGTTCAGGCGGACCACGTCTCCGGATTGCCGGCGCTCGTAGAGCGCACCGGCGCGACCGCCTATCTGCCGGCCGGGGCCGGCGTCGAGTTCGAGCACGTCGCGCTCGCAGACGCAGAGACCGTTGCGCTCGGCAACACCCTCGTGACTGCGATCGCCACCCCCGGTCACGCGCCTGCCCACCACGCCTATACGGTCGCCGATCGTCGGCGCGGGACCGATGAGCCGTGGCTCGTCTTCAGCGGCGACTCGCTCATGATCGGAGACGTCGGACGGCCCGACCTGCACGTCGTCGGGGACGCGCGCGGCCAGGCACGGCTGCTGCACGCCAGCCTGCAACGACTGCTCGAGCTGCCCGACTACGTTGTTCTCTACCCGAGTCACTACGCCGGCTCGGTTTGCGGCCGCGGCCTTTCCGGCAACCCGGTCTCCTCAATCGGTTTCGAGCGTGCCAACAACCCGCTGCTCGCATTGGTCGATGCGGACGCCTTCGCGGATGCCTTGCTGGAGGAGATGCCGCCGGCTCCCGCGGAGCAAGAGCGGATCCTCGCTGCCAACCGCGCGGGGCGGGTGGGCGCCGCCGTATGACCAACCCTGTTGGGTTGGGGCTGCGCGTCAATGCGCGGCAGTTCGCGTTGCTCGTTGGTCTGAACGCGCTCGTCGGCAGCATGGTCGGGCTCGAGCGGAGCGTGCTGCCGCTGGTCGGCAAGCAGGACTTCGGCCTGCGCTCAACGTCCGCGATCCTTGCCTTCGTCGTCGCTTTCGGCGCTGCCAAGGCGGTCACCAATCTGGCCGCGGGCGGGCTGGCCGAGCGTGTCGGGCGCAAGCGGCTGCTCGTGATCGGCTGGTTGGTGGCTTTGCCCGTGCCGTTGCTGATCGGGCTCGCCCCCTCGTGGTGGTTCATCGTTGCCGCCAATCTGCTGCTCGGCGTGAGCCAGGGTTTCGCCTGGTCAATGACCGTGGTGATGAAGATCGATCTCGCTGGACCGCGCCGGCGCGGGCTAGCGCTCGGGCTGAACGAAGCCGCCGGCTACCTGGGCGTCGCCGCCACCGCCTTCCTGACCGGCGCGCTCGCCGCCAGCTACGCGCCGCTGACGGTCATCTGGGTCGGCGCCGCGCTGATCGCGCTGGCCGGATTGTCGATCAGCATCTTCGCGGTGCGCGATACGGGTGCGCAGGTCGCGCTCGAGCAGAAGGCGCGCGGCGCCGATCTGTCTGCGCACGCGACTCTCGGCGGCGCGTTCGCACAGGCGAGCCTGCGCGATCCGATCTTGCGCGCCTGCAGCCAGGCCGGGCTGGTCAACAACCTCAATGACGCGCTCGCCTGGGGGCTGGCGCCGCTCTACCTGGCAGTCCACGGCGCGAGTGTGCGGGAGATCGCCATCGTCGCTGCTGCCTACCCGGTCGTCTGGGGCGGCGGCCAACTTGCGACCGGCTGGCTCTCCGACCACACGGGCAGGAAGCCACTCATCACCGGGGGCATGATCGTCCAGGCGGGCGCGCTCGGCTTGCTTGTCGCCGGTAACGGCGCCTTCGCGCCTTCGCTCGCCGCGGCGCTGGCCCTCGGCGCCGGCACGGCGATGGTCTACCCGACGCTGATCGCCGCCGTCTCGGACGCGAGCCAGCCGCGTGACCGAGCGCGTGTCATCGGCGTCTACCGCTTCTGGCGCGACTTCGGCTTCGTGCTTGGCGCGCTGATCGCCGGTATCGGTGCAGATACGACCTCGCCGAAAACCGCGATCCTGATCGTCGCTGCGCTCACCGGCGCCAGCGGCCTGCTCGTTGCCGCAACCTCCTGGCAGCCGCGCACCGCGTTCCGGGCCGCCTCGGTCCCCTAAGAGGAGGTGCTCGACCTTTGAACTGGGGGCTGCGTGTGCGGCGTGACCTTCCCTCCGGAACCGTCACCTTTCTCTTCACCGACGTGGAGGGTTCGACAGGGCTGCTCCACGAGCTGGGTTCGGAGGACTACAGCGCGGCTTTGCTAGAGCATCGGCTCATCTTGCGCGAGTCCCTCGCCCGTCACGGCGGTGTGGAAGTGGACACGCAGGGTGACGCGTTCTTCGTCGCGTTTCCGACAGCGTCTGGGGCGGTAGACGCGGCTCGTGAGGCACAAGAGGCTCTGCGCTCCGGCCCGATCCACGTGCGCATGGGCATCCACACCGGAAGCCCTCATTTGTCGGAGGAGGGCTATGTCGGGCAGGACGTGCACAAGGGAGCACGGATCGCCGCGGTGGGTCACGGCGGCCAGGTGCTGCTCTCGAAGGAGACGCATGAACTGGTGGAAGTCGACGCGACTGACCTCGGCGAGCACCGCCTGAAGGACTTCGCCGAAGCGGTCTCGATCTTCCAGCTTGGCGCGAAGCACTTCCCGCCCCTCAAGTCGATTTCGAACACCAACCTGCCCCGGCCCGCGAGCTCATTCGTCGGTAGGGAGAGCGAGGTCGAGGAGGTCGTCTCGCTCCTCCAGAACGGCGCGCGTCTGCTCACGCTGACCGGACCCGGAGGCTCGGGCAAGACACGGCTTGCGATCGAAGCCGCGGTGACTCTCGTGCCGGAGTTCAAGGCGGGAGTGTTCTGGGTCGGCCTGTCGACGCTCCGAGACCCGGCTCTGGTTACCGACACCGTCGCGCAGACGCTCGGCGCAAAGGACGGCCTTGCCAATCACATCGGAGAGCGGGAGCTGCTGCTTCTCCTCGACAACCTCGAGCAGGTGGTCGAGTCAGCACCGGACCTGGCAACGCTCGTCGAAACGTGTCCCAATCTCAAGCTGCTCGTCACGAGCCGCGAGCTGCTTCGTGTCAAGGGCGAGGTCGAGTACCCGGTCTTACCGCTTGCCGAGCCGGAGGCGGTCGAGCTCTTCTGCGCCCGGGCACGAACAGCGCCGGACGACACCGTGCGTGAGCTCTGCGGTGCGCTCGACAATCTGCCGCTCGCCCTCGAGCTCGCCGCCGCCAGGGCGAGCGTGCTCTCGCCGAAGCAGATCCTCGAGCGGCTCTCGAAGCGCCTCGACCTGTTCAAGGGCGGCCGCGACGCCGATCCGCGCCAGCAGACACTCCGGGCGACGATCGCGTGGTCGCACGATTTGCTCTCCTACGAGGAGCAGCAGCTGTTCGCGCGGCTGGCCGTCTTCGCCGGCGGCTGCACCTTCGACGCTGCGGAGGAAGTCGTCGAGGCCCAACTCGACACGCTTCAGTCACTCGTCGACAAGAGCCTCGTCCGCCACACGGCAGAGCGCTTCTGGATGCTGGAGACGATTCGCGAGTACGCGGCCGAGCAGCTCGAAGACTCGGGTGAGGTCGACGAACGGCGGCGGCACGCCGAGTGGTTCCTGGCGCTCGCCGAAGACGCCTATCCGCATCTTCGCGGAAGCCCAACGGAATGGCTCAACCGACTGGAACGCGAACACGACAACCTCCGCGCGGCCCTCGATCGGCTGGAAGCCTCAGGCGAAACCCAGCTCGCACTGCAGCTGGCAGGGGCGCTCTACCGGTTCTGGTACCTCCGGGGCCACTTCGCGGAGGGCCGTCCTCGGCTGGAGCGCCTTCTCGACCTCGACGGGAATCGCACTGCGGCCCGCGCCAGGGCTTTGAACGGAGCGGGCGTGATGGCGGGCAGCACGGGAGATCCTGCGACGGACAAGCTGCGGAGCGAAGAGGCGCTCGCTCTGCATCGCGAGCTTGGTGATGCGTGGGGCATCGCCTACTCCGTCTTCTCGCTTGGGATGGCCGCAACGGAGGAGGCTGACTGGACAAGCGCCCGGCCCCATTTCGAGGAGAGCCTCGCACGCTTCAGCGAGCTCGGCGAGGAGCACTACGCGTTGGTCGCGGCCGACGGCATCGCTTGGACATCCCGCGAGCTCGGTGATCTCGAACGCAGCCGTGCCGGGCACGAGGATGTCCTGCGCCAGGCACGCGCGCAGCACGACTGGGCAATCGCCGCGTCCGAGCTCGACCAGCTGGCGCAATTCGCCCGCGACGAGGGCCGGATTGACGATGCCTTGTCGATGCTGGCTGAATCTCTTCACATCACGCGCGACCTCGAGATCCCCGGCCTGATCGTCGAGAATCTCTCCCGCCTCGCCGAAACGCTCGCGGTCGCCGGGCGAGCGGAGACCGCAGCACAGCTGCTCGGTGCCGCGGAGGCTTTCCGCGAGGAGATCGGCGGCAGCCATTCCTGGGTCATAGGCGTGAACGAGAAGACGCTGACGCAGCTGCGCACGCAGCTGGATGACGAAACTCTCGATGAAGCCCGCGAGCACGGCCGGAGGCTCACGGTCGACGAGGCCGTCGCCTTCGCTCTCGAGTCCTAGGAGGCTTTGGCGAAAAAACGCAAACGTCTGCGAGCGAAGCTCGACACGGCGTAGCCGGCACCTGCGATCCCGGCCAGAGCAACCCCGACGATGTTCGTCGTGACGCAGGTGCGGCAGGCGTTGCAGCAGACGGTGGCCATCGGGGCGCTCTCGCCATACTTCCCAGCAGCCTGAGCCACGCGTCCCGTCCAGATCGTCTTCATGGGCTCACTCTAGTCGTGTTCAGGTGGTGTCACCGTCGCTCCGCTGTGGCGTCCTAGGAATGGCCCGGGACGCTCAAGTGAAAGTTGCGGCTTTGGCGCGCTGCTCTATCGCAGCGTAGGAAGCGGGTCGACCGCAGCGCCGTCGACGCGGACCTCGAAATGCAGATGTGGTCCGGCTGCGTCACCTGTTGCGCCGACTCGCCCGACCTGAGCGCCGGTCGCCACCTGGTCGCCGACACGGACGTCGATTCGCGAGAGGTGGGCGTACATCGACGTGATGCCTTGTTGGTGGGCGACGATGACGAGCTTGCCCCACCCGCCGGCCATGACGCCGGCCCAGACGACCTGGCCGGGAGCGGCTGCCGTGACCGGCGTCCCCTGAGCCGAGCCGAGGTCGACACCGGTATGGAAACCGAAGCCTCGGGGCCCGAACGGTGAAGTCAAGGGAGCGCGCACCGGCCAGGCGAGTGATATCGGGCAGTGCGGCGGCTGTGTTGATTCCAGCGAGACGATCGTCCGGCGGCCCGCGATGCCGTCGGGGTCCAGGTGCGCCCAACGCTGGTACCGAACAAGGGCAGCGTGGACATGAGACTCGAAGTCACCGTCGAACAGCTTGGAAGGGAAGCCGTGCCAGGCGAGCAGGAACTGCAGCTCGGCTACGTCCCAGCCCGAGTAGCCGCGACGTAGCGTCCGGGTGCCGAGCTCGTGCTTTCCCCAGCGGCCGAGCGCGGCGCGAGATTTCCGGCCGGTCAGCGTGCGCGTCCGTAGTCCGGCCCGCTTTTCGAGGGCGGCGAGCGCCTGGCTCGTCGCCGGCCCTGCAAGCCCGTCGACCGGGCCTACGTACAAGCCCTGTTTGACCAAGCCGACCTGGAGGGCAGCCAGCGGAGCGCTGCCCATCGACTTTGCCTGGGCCGGCGCGACCAGTGCAATCACGATCAGCAGCAGCGCAGCTTGAAGAGCTCGTTGACCCATTTCGTCTGGCCTATCGACTACGGCAGCGTTGTTCTTGAGCGAAGTTCGCCGTTGACCGGCTGCTGAAACGGCGGCCTGGGCGCGGTCGCCGCTAGGCTTCGCCGACCTCGGACTGCGAGACGGCGTTGGCTCCGTCCGCTCGACACCTACTGGGCACGCCACCTCCCGAACACCTCCAAGCACGGCGCCGGCGAGGCGCGGAGCAGCGACAAAGGCGCCGCAGGACGCTTGGCACTGCCGGCGCGGGAGCTGCGGTTGCGGCCGGCGTTGCGGTGCTCCTCGTGGTGGTCGTTCTCCCCAAACAGGCCCCGGCGCCGCAGAAGCGTGTCAAGACCCCTACGAGGACGGTGACGCTCGCGCCGCCCGGCCCGATCCCCGGCTATCTGCTCATCGCTGACCGCGGGAACAACCGAATGCTGCTCGTCGACTCGAAGAAGCGCATCTTCTGGCGTTACCCCAAGCCCGGGGTCAGGCCGTCGATGCCGTTCCGCTTCGACGACGACACGTTCTTCGGGCCGCACGCCGACCGGATCATCTCCAACCAGGAAGATCAGCACACGATCCAGATCATCTCGTTCCCCGCCGGGCGCGTGCTCTGGCGCTACGGACGCGTCAACATTGCGAGCTCGCGGCGCGGTTACCTGAACACGCCGGACGACGCGTATCTCCTGCCAAACGGCATCGTGACCGTTGCGGACGCCTACAACTGCCGCGTGCTGTTCATCTCTCCGGCCCACCGGATCGTGCGCCAGTACGGAACGACCGGTGTGTGCCGTCACAACCCGCCGCGCCAGCTCGGCCCCATCAACGGGGCGACGCCTCTTCCTGACGGCGGCACGCTCGTCAGCGAGATCAAGGGCTCGTGGGTCGACGACATCGGCGCGAATGGCCGACTGCGCTGGGCCGTGCAGGCACCGGTGTCGTATCCGTCCGACCCGCAGCTGCTTGCACCGAATCGAATCCTCGTTGCCGACTACGCCCGGCCGGGGCACGCGTTGCTGATGACTCGAACGGGACGAGTGCTTTGGCGGTACGGGCCGGCATCCGGACCGGGGGCGCTCGATCATCCGTCACTCGCAACACGCATCGCGCCGGGGCTGATCGCCGTCAACGACGACTATCGGCATCGCGTCGTCCTGATCAGCATGCGGACGAGACGAATCGTTTGGCAATACGGCCACACGGACGTCGCCGGCCGCCGCCCCGGTTATCTCAACACGCCGGATGGGCTCGATCTGCTCCGCACGGCGGCCGCGCAGAGTCGAGCCACAACTCGCTCCTTGCTTTCGACCAAGCGCCCGTCTCAGCGCGTCGCGGTCGCAACGCCCGGGCAGTCGCCGGTCACGGTTCGCTCCTTGCCGTATCGCCTGCCGGGCCCCGTACAGCGGGAGGTCGCCGTCGCGGCAGGCGGTCGCGTTCTGATCGCAGGCGGGCTCAACCCGGCCGGTCGTTCGACGAGCGGCGTCTTTCGTCTCGACCCGTCTTCGGGCCGGCTCACCTCGCTCGGGTCGGTGCCGCAAGCCTTCCATGACGCGACGGGAGCACTGCTCGGTCGCCGCCTGTTCGTCTTCGGCGGCGGCGCGGGGCAGAGCAGTGCGAGCGTCCAGCAGTTCGACCTGCGCACAAGACGAGGAACGATCGTCTCGCATCTGCCTCACGCGTTGTCGGACGTGTCATCGGCGACGGTGGGGAACAGCGTGTACCTCGTCGGCGGCTATGACGGTCGGATTCCGCGGCGGGAGATCTACCGCACGACCGACGGCCGTCATTTCGTCCTGGCCGGACGGCTGCCGGTCGGTCTGCGCTACGCGGCCGTCGCGGCGGTCGGCGGGTCGTTGGTTATCGCGGGCGGCATCTCCTCGTCGGGCGCGACGAGATCGGTCTACTCGTTCGATCCAGCCGCTCGCCGGCCGCGGCTGCTCGGTCGCTTGCCTCGCGCGGTGGGACACGCAAGCGCGGTCACCCTCGGCGGTGTCGTCTACGTCATCGGCGGGGCAGACACGAATGGTCGGACGGCGGCCGCCGTGACAGCGATCGAGGTCGGCAAGCGGACGATCAGGCCTGCGGCGGGAATGGCACGCGTCTCCGACGCGGCGGCCGTCGTGCTCGGTGTGCGCGCGCTGATCATCGGTGGGGAAGCGAACGGCAGAGCGGTCGCGACCGTGCGTGAGTTGCGCTAAGGCCTTGCGCCGCGACGTGCGGGAACGTAGATGAACACCGCGCCGGCGGGTCTGATGTCCTGACCGACGTCGAAGACGAATGGGTCGAACACCCCGGTCCCCGGACTGTTGTACTCGCTGACGTCGATGCCGCCGTCGCGCTCGACTCCGGTCACGTAGGCGATATGCCCGAACGGCGGCGAGAGCTTCGGCCAGACCGCGACGGCCCGGGCGCGCGGTCGAGTGCCGACGGGCAGGTGAGCCAGCCGGGCCACGTGCGGCCAGTTCCAGGCGTCCATCGAACCGGGGATGAACCAGTCCGTACGCTGGCCGTTGGCGCGAAGCGCCCAGGTCACGTAGGAAGTGCAGTTGCACATGAACATCCCCCAGCGGTCGACCACGTCTTCGTAGCCTGCTGCCGGACAGCGCGATGCGTAGGGGTAGCCGTAGATGACCACCGAGCCGGCCGACGAGCCCGCAGGCGGAGCGCCTGCGGCCAGCGCCAGCAGCGCCAGGAGCAGCGGTCCAAGGGTTCTGGGCACGGCAGAAGTATCGCCGTCCGCTTGTTCGAGCGGTATCTGGGAATCCGCTCCGCACCCGAGGTCGGCAAGCCTCGGCTCGGTCCTGGAACCGCGGTACAGTCCGCGCGCAAATGCGCCTCGCCTTTCCGACGCTGATCGTGGCAGGGCTGCTGCTCGCGGGCTGCAGCTCGGGTGAGCCGTCCGCATTCAAGGCCGAATCGACTGCGAAGTGTCTCGGGGGAAAGGGTTACCGCGTCACCACCAACAACGCGCAGGTGGGAGTGGTTGCGGCCAATGCTCCCAATGGCGGCCTCCTGGCCAGGGAGCCCGGCAACGCCCTCACGATCGCCTTCGGTGCGAACTCCGACGACGGCATCAAGATCGCCGCCGCCTTCAAGCGGTTTGCCCCCAAGAAGCTCCGCCCTCACATCGGCGATGTCCTCCGGACCCAGAAGAACGCCGTCCTCCTCTGGACGGTCACGCCGCCCCAAGAGGAGATGAACAAAGTGTTTGCGTGCCTGAAGGGCTGATTCCTCGGGGTAGAATCGGGTGATGGTCGAGATCGGGACGATGCGCGTCAAGAGTGGCCTCGCCGAGATGCTCAAGGGCGGGGTGATCATGGACGTCACGGATGCCGACCAGGCCCGGATCGCCGAAGAGGCGGGCGCGGTCGCCGTGATGGCGCTCGAACGCGTCCCGGCGGACATTCGCGCCGAAGGCGGCGTCGCTCGGATGGCCGATCCCGACAAGATCGTCGAGATCCAGGAGGCCGTGACCATTCCCGTGATGGCCAAGGCGCGCATCGGCCATTTCGTCGAGGCGCAGATCCTGGAGGCGCTCGAGGTCGACTACATCGACGAGTCCGAGGTCCTCACGCCTGCCGACACCGCGCATCACATCGACAAGTGGAAGTTCACCGTCCCGTTCGTCTGCGGCTGCACCAACATCGGTGAAGCGCTGCGCCGGATCGCCGAAGGCGCGGCGATGATCCGGACGAAAGGCGAGGCGGGCACCGGCGACATCGTCAACGCCGTCACTCATATGCGCTCCGTGTTCGGCGCGATCAAGCGTCTCGGGGCGATGGATCCCGATGAGCTCTACAGCGAGGCGAAGAACCTCCAGGCTCCGGTCGAGCTCGTGCGCTGGGTCGCGGAGCACGGCCGTCTGCCGGTCGTGACGTTCACCGCCGGTGGGATCGCGACTCCCGCCGACGCTGCCCTCTGCATGCAGCTCGGTGCGGACGGCGTCTTCGTCGGCTCGGGAATCTTCAAGTCCGGGAACCCGAGCGAGCGCGCCAAGGCGATCGTCGAGGCGACGACGCACTACGGCGACGCCGAGATCCTCGCGCGCGTTTCGCGCGGTCTCGGGGATGCGATGAGCGGTTTGTCCGCGGCTGCTCTTGCTCCCGAAGAGCTGCTCGAGACCCGGGGCTGGTAATGCGCCCACGCGTCGGTGTTCTCGCCGTCCAGGGCAACTTTCGCGAACACCTGGCGATGCTGCGTCGCCTGGGGGTCGAGGCGATCGAGGTGCGGAAGCCGGAGCAGCTGCAGGCTCTCGACGGGCTCGTGGTTCCGGGCGGTGAGTCGACGACGTTCATGCGCTTGATGCGGCTCTATGGGCTCGACGAGGCGATCCGTGCGTTCGACCGGCCGATCCTGGGTACCTGTGCCGGCATGATCGTCCTCGACCGAGACCATCTCGGTCTCGTCGACGTCGAAGTCGACCGGAACGCATATGGCCGTCAGGTCGCGAGCTTCGAGGCCGATCTTTCGCTCGCAGGTGAAAGCTCTCCGCTGCGTGGCGTGTTCATCCGTGCGCCGCGCGTGCGCACGACGGGCGACGTGGAGGTTCTCGCCGAGCACGAGGGCCGGCCCGTGCTCGTTCGCGACGGGCGTGTCCTCGTGGCATCGTTCCACCCGGAGCTGACCGACGATACGCGCGTGCACCAGCTGTTCTTGAATGCCGTCCGGGAGGCGATGAGTGTCAGGGCATAGCAAGTGGTCGTCCATCAAGCACAAGAAGGGCGCCGCCGACGCCAAGCGCGGGAAGCTCTTCTCCAAGCTCTCGCGGGCGATCATCGTTGCGGCGAAAGAGGGCGGGCCCGATCCGGCCGGGAACCTCGCACTGCAGAACGCGATCGAGAAGGCGCGCTCGTATTCGATGCCGAAGGACAACATCGAGCGTGCGATCGCGCGCGGCTCGGGTGCCGACTCGGACGCGCAGGCTTTCGAGACGGTCGTCTACGAGGGTTATGGCCCGAGCGGCGTCGCCGTGATCGTCGAGGCGCTGACCGACAATCGCAATCGCACGGCGTCCGACGTCCGCCACGCGTTCGACAAGTTCGACGGCAACCTCGGCACTTCCGGCGCCGTCGCTTGGCTCTTCGAGCGCCGCGGGGTCGTCGTCGTTCCCGCGGACGGCGTGGACGAGGACGACTTGACGCTCGCGGCCGCGGATGGCGGAGCTGACGATGTCTCACTCGACGGCTCCACCTACGAGATCGTCTCGGCGCCCGAGGCGCTGGCCGCGGTGCGCGAGGCCCTCGAGGGCGCGGGCTTCAAGGTCGAAGCCGCCGAGCTGACGATGGTGCCGAAGACGACCGTCGAGGTCGCGGACGAGTCTGCTGCCAAGAAGATCCTGCGCCTGATCGACCAGCTCGAGGAGAGCGACGACATCCAGGACGTCTACGCGAACTTCGACATCCCCGAACAGGTCCTCGAGACGGTCGCCTAACCGTCCGGAGGCTGCAGGAGCAGGAGCCGTCCGGGTGGACGCCTAACCTCTTACCGTGAAGGTCATAGGCATCGATCCAGGGACGGCTTCTTGCGGGTTCGGCATCGTCCACGAAAGAGACGGGCGCCTCAGGGCCATCGACCACGGGTGGTGGAAAACGTCCGCGGGCGACCGCCCGGAGCTGCGTCTGAAGACGATCTTCGACGCCGTCGCCGAGCTCGTCGTGCTTCATCAGCCCGATGCCGTCGTGCTCGAGGAGTCGTTCGTCGGCGTCGACGCCCGCACCGCACTCTCCGTCGGGCAGGCGCGCGGGGCCGTCATGGTCGCGGCCGCTAACGCCGGCGTCGACTGCGCTGAATATTCGCCGGCCCGAGTGAAGCAGGTGGTCTGCGGGTACGGCCGCGCCGAGAAGCAACAGATCCAGAAGATGGTGAAGGTGATCCTCGGCCTCGAGGTCGAGCCCGCGACGTCGCATGCCGCCGACGCGCTTGCGGTCGCGATCTGTCATGCGCTCGCGCCGCCGCTGCTGAGGATCGCGGCCGGATGATCGCCCGGCTTCGCGGCCGCCCCGTGGCGAATACGCCCGAGGGGCTCGTTCTGGATGTCGGGGGCGTCGGCTATCTCGTAGCGGCGACACCGTCTGCGGTTCGAGCGGCGGACGGCGCGAACGAGGTGTCACTGCACACTCATCTTCACGTGCGCGAGGACGCGCTGCAGCTGTACGGATTCGCCGACGTGGCCGAGCGGGAGCTCTTCCTCCAGCTGCTCTCGGTCAACGGGATCGGCCCGAAGGTCGCCCTCGCGATCGTGTCCGGGTCGCCGGCTGCTGATCTGCGGCGGGCGATCGTCCTCGGAGACATCGCGCGCTTCCAGGCCATCCCCGGCATCGGCAAGAAGACCGCCGAACGGATCGTGCTCGAGCTGAAGGAGAAGCTGGGAGACGCCCCGGTGCCGATCTCGTCGGCGGGAGGGACGCAACCGCACCTGGTGGCGCGAGACGCTCTGGTCGAGCTCGGCTACTCCCTCGGCGAGGCCGAGCTGGCTCTGGCGAGAGTCGATCCGGAGCTGCCGCCAGAGGAACGCGTCCGCGAAGCGCTAAAGGCGGCCTAGACATGTCCACACAGTTCCTGGCTCCCGCCGTCATGCCCGAGGACGACGACCTCGAGCAGTCGCTCCGTCCAAGGCGCCTGACCGAGTTCGTCGGACAGGACCGGATCAAGGAGCAGCTCGCCATCTCGCTCGACGCTGCGAAGGGTCGAGACGAGGCGCTCGACCATGTCCTCCTCGTCGGTCCGCCCGGGCTCGGGAAGACGAGCCTCGCGTTCATCGTCCGCGAGGAGCTCGGGGTCGGCATTCGTTGCGTCGCCGGCCCGGCGCTCGAACGCAAGGGCGACATGGCGGCGATCCTGACCGGCCTCGAGCGCCACGACGTCCTCTTCGTGGACGAGATCCACCGTCTCAACCGCTCAATCGAGGAGATCCTCTATCCGGCGCTCGAGGACTTCCGGCTCGACATCATCGTCGGCCAGGGTGCCGCAGCCCGCACGCTCACGCTCGACCTCCCGCCCTTCACTCTCGTCGGGGCCACGACGAGAACAGGGCTCTTGACGACGCCGCTGCGCGACCGCTTCGGGATGACCTTCCGGCTCGAGTACTACGAGCCGAAGGAGCTCGGGACGATCGTTCGCCGGTCTGCACGCATCCTCGACGTCGAGATCGCCGAGGATGCGGCCGACGAGATCGCGCGCCGCTCACGCGGAACGCCGCGTATCGCGAACAGGATCCTCAGGCGCGTGCGCGACGTGGCGCAGGTGAAACACGACGGCGTGATCACGAACGAGGTCGCTCGCGAAGCCCTCGAGCTGCTCGAAGTGGACGGCGACGGGCTCGAGCGCATCGACCGTGAATTGATGCAGACAATCCTCGTCAAGTTCGGCGGCGGGCCTGTCGGACTGTCCACGCTCGCCGTCGCCCTCGGCGAAGAGCAGGACACGATCGAGGACGTGTACGAGCCGTATCTCCTCCAACTCGGGTTCCTGCAGCGCACGCCGCGTGGCCGCATCATCACGGAGCTCGGTCGCGAGCGATTCGGCGCCCGCGGAAACGACACGAAGCTCTTTTGAGCCCCGATTTCTGGGTCCCGGGGACAGCAGCGCCGTCCCTCGACGCCTTCGTCGACCGTGTCCACGGTCAGATCGAGCGCTACACCGCGACTCACGCCGCCGAGCGGACGCATGTGGAGGTGCAGCTCGCCGACGGAGAGCGCTTCACGCTCCAGGGTCTCTCCGGCGAGCCTGGCTACGGCTTCCTGACGCTGTCCGTGCGTGAGGCGGACGGTGACGCGCAGGAGCTCATCGTTCCGGTCGGCACGATCAGGCGGATCGCGCTCGGTCCAGCGGACGAATCCCGCCGCCCGGGATTCGTCCTTCCGAAAGGGAGAGGGCCGGAACCCGCCGCATAGGGCCCGGCCCTTTTGAATTTGTCCGCCCCGGCCGCAGTTTTCCGGGGCTAGGTTCTGCCGCAGAACAGAACCGGTGAGGACAGGTGGTACACGAGGAGCATGAATCACCCGTCCTGGTTGATTCCTCCCCCTTTGGTTGGTTCATTCAGATAGTTCACTTTCACCCTGCCGGGGGAGTGCAGAAAGGCCTTTTCGCCCCGATTCTGAGTCTCAGGAGGATCGTGAGGGGCCGCAGCTCACATCCTCCGACGGGCGGTCGCAGGTTCGCCCTGCGACCGCCGACTATCTAGGCCTGTCCAGTGCCAGGCACGGGCCGGCGCCGCAACGGCCACGTCCGGATCGCGGCGAGCAGGCGTGGGGCAAGGAGCAGCGCCATGACGTCGAACCAGACGTAGCCGGAGGCGACACCGCTCGGCGGGTTGCCGTCCGGAATCCCGAGGCCCGGGAGCTCTCCCGCCCAGCGCCAGGTGCCGATCGCCGTCCCGTACGACTCGAGCGCCGCAACGACGAGGAAGACGCCCGCGTAGACGGCGCGTGCCTGCGAGCGCCAGAGGAACGCGAGCAGCAAAGGAATGAAGAGCGCACCCGCGGCATCGAGGCGCGGCAGCACCGTCAACCCGAGCACGCCCCAAAGCGTGACGGCGACGGCCGCGAAGGCAACTAGCGCGCGAGTGTGGCGTCGGAGGGCTCCGTTCAACGACAGACCGGCCATGAACACGAGCCCGTGTGCCGGCGGGACGAACGTCGGCAGGTTGTGCAGCCGGTACGAATAGACGCCCCAGAGGATCGACCCCGTCACCTCTGCCACGGTTGCCGCGCAGATGACCACCGCCACTTGTGCGCGGCGCTCGGCCGACAGCGGTCGCGCGGCGACCACGAGAACCAGCCAGGTCAGAGCTCCCAGCACGAGCTGGCCGTGCAGCTCGACCTGCGTATCGACCGCCAGCAGTGCCGCGAGGTACGCGGCGATTGCTCCTGCCCGGATCAACGCCGGAATTGCAGCTCGTGCCAGGACGGAACGGGAGCGAGCTCCATCAGCGCGCGATCGCCGTTCGGGTCCCGGTACCCGAAGTCCGCGACGTCCTCGTCCCAGGCGACCTCGAGCAGTCCCTCCTTGACGCGATGGTCGAGCCAGGCGCCACGGAAGACGAGCTTCTTCAGCCAGTAGACGAGCGACTCGCCGCCGACGAGCGAAACCCGCTCCCAGTGACGGACGAGATACCTCCCGAGTCCGCTGCGAGGCTCGTCGATCCAGTCCCGTTCGACGAGCTCGACGAGATCGGCGGTCTCGTCGTCGTCGAGCTCGTTGTCTCCGACGAGGCCGAGCTTCACGGCCGCAGCCGTGACGCGCTGTTCGAAGTCGGAGGAGTTGAATCCGAAGCGATAGCCGAGGAACTCGACGACGTAGTCGTCCCCGGAGACGTAGTTCGCCTCTGTCACGAGCCGAGCATAGCGCCGCGCTAGGTTTGCCTTATGAGCGCTCGCCTCGTCGCCGCGTCCGCCTTCGTGACGGCACTCGTGGTGGTCACGGTCTGGCTCACCGACCTCTCTTTCGGCCGGGCAGCCCTGCTGGCGCCTGTGCTCGTGATCGGCCTCGCCGCGGTCGCCGGGCTCGTCGTTTTCTGGGGGAAGGTCGGGTGGGACTCGCTGCGCCGCGCTCGCCATCCCCGACTCCTGGTGGCGGCGGCGCTGGGTTTCGTGCTGCTGCTCGTCGCCCTGACGCTCCTCGGCGTCCAGCTCCCCCGCGAGTAGCGGGTAGGGATTAGCCCCCGGTTAGGACGGGGGTCGACCGTACCGAAAGACACCGGCTGGCCCGATGTCGGGAAATCCCTTCAACTGCGACGGTGAGGACATGACGGATACGACATTCACAGAGCTTCATCACCGCTCGGCTGACGGCATCGAGGTCTCGCTCCTGTGGAGCCGCGTGACGAACGCTTTGACGGTTGCGGTCGAGGACAGCCGCTCCGGTCTGAGCTTCGAGGTCCCGGCTCCGGCGGAGAAGGCCCTCGACGTCTTCGAGCACCCGTTCGCCTACGCCTAACGCATTCGAGTCCGGCGCCTACGGCGCCATGATGACTCGAATGCGAATGCGCTACGGCGGGCCGCAGCGGCCGCACCGAGCAAAGCTCGGAGCGGCGGCGAGATGTCCTCACCGACTAACCGATGAGTTCGCGTAGGGCGGTCTGGAGTCGGTCGAGATCCGCGTCGTCGTTATAGCCCTGGAACGAAACGCGGATGAACCTTTCGCTGCCACGTTCGGAGACCGGGATCTCGATCCGGTAGTCGTCGTAGAGACGCTCTTTCAGATCCTTCGGCGCATTCTTCGGGAGGCGCAACGTGACCATCTGCGCGAAGAACTCCCGCGAATCGGGCGAGGGCGGTTCGAGCCCGAGCTCGTTGCGGGCACGGCGCGCCAGCTCGTGACAGCGCTCGCGCACAGCGTCCCAGTCGTGCTCGCGCTGCCACGCGATCGCGGCCGGCACGGTCAGATAGGCGGACGAGTCGCGCGTTCCCTGTTTCTGGTGGCGTGACACGAAGGTCGGGTCGTCGCCCTCGTAGCCCCAGCTGATCAGCAGCGGATGTACGTCGCGCTGGAGCTCGCGGCGTACGTAGAGGAAGCCCGCTCCCTTCGGCGCGCACAACCACTTGTGACAGTTGCTTTTAAGCAAAACTTAGGTAGAGTCGTCTCGGCTGGGCGCATCGGCGCCCCAAGCCAACTGGAGGAAGTACATGGACGTGAAGCACCCTGAAATCGAAGTCACCCTCGTGGGTGAAGATGGAAACGCGTTCAACATCATGGGGCTCGTCTCTCGAGCCCTGCGTCGCGGTGGCGTACCAGCGGAGGAGGTCGAGCAGTACCAGGCGGAGTGCATGTCTGGCGACTACGACCACCTGCTTCAGACCACCATGCGCTGGGTGGACGTATCGTGAAGAGCAAGCCGCTCATCCCGTACGTCAGGCGCAGCCGCAAGGACGAGGAGGTCGTCTCGCTGGGTGACCAGCGCGAGGCGATCTCCGAGTGGGCCGAGCGCAACAACGTCGCGCTCACGGAACCGCTCGTGGAGAAGGAGTCGGGCAACAAGCCCTGGCGTGAACGTGAGATCGGCGAGGCGATCGCGCGGTGCGAGCGCGGGGAAGCGGCGGGCGTTGTCGTTGCCTACCGTTCCCGCCTCTCACGCGAGAAGCTGTCGGCCACCTACGAGGTCATCGAGGAGCTTCAGCCCTACCGGCTCGTCGTGGTCAAGAGCAACCGTGACCTCGCACCCGGCGTCGACAAGACCAAGGATCTCATCGACGTGATCGAGGGCTGGCAGGCGCGAGACGAGTGGCTCACGCTGAGCGGACACCTGTCGAGCGGAAAGCACCACACGTGGGAAAACGGCGCCGTCGTGGGCGACCGCGTGCCGGCCGGATACGAGATGCCGCTGGTGCCCGACAAGAGGGGCAACCTGCGGCCGCTCGGCCCGTTGCAGAAGACCGAGCATGCGGACGTGATCGGGCAGGCGCTTACAGCACGTGCGGGTGGCGCGTCGTGGTCGGAGGTCGCGCGCATCCTCACCGACGCGGGCGTACCCACCTCCAAGGGCGACACGCGCTGGAGTACGCAGGCGTGTCGCGCGCTCGCCCGCAACCCGATCTACAAGGGCGAGCACCGTTGCACCTGCGGTTGCGGTGAGGTTCGGATGAGACCGGAGCTGGCCGTCGTCACCCCGTCGGTCTGGACCAAGGCCCAGCCCGTCAAGGGCAACGGCAAGGGGCGCAAAGATCCGGGCAGGTTCCTGCTCTCGGGGCTGCTCTACTGCCGTGGATGCGGGCGCCGGATGACACGCAACTCGACAACCATCAACGGCAAGACGTACTCCACCTACCGTTGCTCGACGACCGGCGGACAGGAGTGCGCCGGGCGGGCAGCAGTAAGCGCCGACAAGATCGAGGCGCTCCTTATGGAGACTGCGGTCGAGGCTGCGCGTGGCGCCTTCATGGACCCGACCATCAGCATCGGTCATGACACCAACATCGAGGTGCTCGCCCAGCTTGAGCACGAACGCGACGAGGCTCAGGCACGACACGCGGCATTCATCGACGGTGCGGATCCCCTTGACCCCGGCTACAAGGAGCGGAACGTCGAGCTTCGGGAAGCCGTGCAAGCCGCCGAGGCCGCGCTCCTGGCCGAGAGCCAGGCGAGGTCCGTGAACCTCGACGCTGACCAGGTCAAGGCACTCCTTCGCGAGACGGCTACGGTTGACGAGAAGCGGCGGTTCCTGCGGCTCGTGATGCGCGGCGCGATAGTGACCGCCGCCCGTGACCGAAAGCAGCCCGTCGAGGATCGTGTCGAGATCGACTGGGTCACCTACACCGGGCAGCCCGCCGCGGCGTAACCCGCAACGTTCGCAAGGTAGAGAGGGCTCGCGGAGAGAGGAAAACCTTGTAGGTTCGCGGTCGCCATGCTCTACGCAGCGGCAAAGGCTGCCTCCGTCGGGACGTCAAATCTGACTATCGCACTGATTAGCGCGGGCGCGGCAATCCTCGGTGCAGTAGTGGGCGGCGCGTTGACGGCGTACGCCACCTACCGAATCGAGCAAAGTCGCCAGAAGCACGACTTCGATCTCGAAGAGAAACGGCAGACACACGTTAGGGAGCTAGAGGATAAGGGCGTTCAGCGCGCACTTGAGCAAGAGCATCGAGCACTTCTCGGTACGACCCGAATGTTGAGCGACTACCTCCTTAAGGCATCAGCAACCTTCGAGGCGTCGCTCAAAACCGAGATCTGGTGGCCGCGAATCGCGGGCATCGATCCGCCGCCACCTGACCGCGAGCGAGTGCTAAGTCTATTGACGGCCGAGGAATGGCTCACTCTGTCGCAAGCAGCGGTCGCGATCGAGCACCTGACGATAATTCGGGAAATCAACGTCGGGAGTGCGGAGCCTGAACCGCGCGTCGCGCTAGACGAAGGCGACAAAGAGGTCTTACGCAAGGGAAAGGAACGCGTCGACTTGGCGACAAAGGCTCTCGAGCGACTCGCGTCCGGCGTGCCGGCAGGTGTCGGTCGACTCGGCCGGGTCTAGGATCACGCCCGTGTCCCACCCCGGCCTCGATCGGGTTCGTCTCCGGCTCTCGAACTCGGTCGTCGTGTCGATCTCCTGGGAGGAATCCCAGGAGCTCAAGGCGCGCTGCGTCGCGGCGGGCGGTGACGCGCGCGGAATCGCGGAGCAGCTTGAGAACGTCGGCGTGTCGCGGCCTGCGGACGTGACGATCAAGGAGTACAAGCTTGCGCTGTTCGAGATCATCACCGGGTGGATCCGCGAGGCAGGCATCACGAACCTGCCGCCCGGGATCCGCGGGCTGTACGACGCGCTGATTCCCGAGCTAGCGAGCAGCTAGCCCGGCGTAAACCGCAACGTTCGCAAGGTCGAGGAGGCCCGGGAGACCGGGCCTCTCTTTTGCGTTAGCACCCTCCGGAGCACGGAGCTAGCACGCTACGCCGCTTCGAAGTAGCCGCACTTGCACTGCCAGATCGAGCATTGCTTTGGTCGCGCGGACTCGTGGAACCAGATCGAGTGCCCGCACCGGCACCGCGGATCGTTCTCGGTCGCGCGGTCGAAGATGCGCCGGATCTCGCGCTCGTAGAACAGCACCGGGTGCTCTTCGCCGTAGCCCATTGTGAGCAGCTCTTCGATCACCTCCGCAGGCTCGCCGGGCGCGTTCTTATGTGCCCACGCGATGAGCCCACGCTTGTATGCCTCCGTCATGGACATGTGGCGCGACTTTAGCGGGCTCGTCTAGCCCGGATTCTTAGCGCATGATGGATCAGGTGCGGGCTAGGGCGCCCGGCCCGTCTGGGCGCAGTCTGTGAGGCGGTGAGGGCTTGAAACCCTCGGCTTGAGGGTGACGTTGTAGTCGTCCCGCGCGACCTTGACGCCGGGCTCCAGTTCCACCTCGGCGATGAACCTCTCGATGAAGCGGTCTACCTTTGCCCGAGCGGCGCTATCGGTCTCGGCCTCAACCTTGAGCGCGAACGCGATTCCGCGCTTGTGTTCCATCGCGGAAAACGGTAATCGCGCCGAAACTACGCGGCTGGGCACCGGCGAAAGTCACCTTCGCAAATAGCGGGTTTTTGTTCCTCTAAGAATGACTCGATGAGCAGGGATTTTTGGTCCCCTTGCGTGAGCCCGCGAAGGTAGGCGGGATGCGGAAAGGAGGGACGATGGAAACACCAGCAACACCGGACCGGGTGGCCGACAACGTCTACGAGGTCGCCTGTGCGGATGAATCGCGGTGGCAACCCAGGATCAACTCGTGGGAGGTAGAGGAGATCGACGGCCGGGTCCTCATTTTGACCCGACAGAATGATCCGATCTTCATTCACGTGAAGATGCCGCTCGGGGAAACGAAGGAACTGCGCGACGCCTTGACGGCCGCGATCGAGGCGGCGGAGTCATGAAGCCGATTCACGTCAAGTCGGATCCGTACGAGGGTATGCCCGCACGGACGATCTTCAAGGTCGGCGCGCCAAAGGCGTACGTCGACGTCGAGTGGGCGCGTGTCTACGTCGCGCAGCCGGACACGGGCATCCGCCAAAGGGTCATGTCGTTGCCCGAGGCGCGTCGGCTTCGTGACGCGCTCGACGTTGCGATCGAGCACGCCGAGACGGATCCGGGCTTCTAGGTATCTGGCGGAACCGGCGTCTTAAAACGGCAACGGGCTCCCTCTGTGCGGGGGAGCCCGGAGCCTGAGACAGCGCGACCCGGCAAAGGAAAGCCGAAACGCCTTACACGGAGATCTTAACAGAGTTTGGTGTCTAGGCTGACAACACCAAAGAGGTCAATCACCTCTTTCAGATGATCACATTTAGATCCCAGTACGAGACATGCAGCTTTCACCCAGGGATAGCCGATGGACACCGCCGAGCGTGACCAGCTAGTCGTACCGACAGACTCCGGCTGGGCGCTCACGCATGCGGGGATGGCGCGTCACGGAGTGCACGCTCTCGACTTCTGCGCCGGGCTTGACGCGAGCGGGCAACTCGTCGTCTGCGCTCCGGGCGGCGACACCGGGACGTGCATCGCAGACGAGCCCGAGGACTGGACGGGCACGTGGCCCGAGTGGTGCCTCGCGTCGCTTGCAACGGACGGTTGGGATCTCGCCGACGCCGACACCGAGGTTCTGAACGAGCTACTGCTCGACCTTCAGCCGACGCACTCCGAGGCGGCGGGAAGCGTTCTTGAGGAGGCGTTTCCTGGACTCACGCCGGAGCTGCGCGCTCTGATGTACCAGCTCAGCGGATACCTGTATCTGACGGACATCGACCAGGTGCTCGCGACGCTCGCGGCCGGGGTAGCTCAGTCGGTGCCCGGCGACCCGCTCTGGCTGATGCTCGTTTCGGTGTCGTCCAGCGGCAAGGGCGAGAGCCTGCGTCTGCTCGATCACGTCGCCGAGGCGCGGCTCAAAGACATCACGCTGCCCGGACTGCTGTCGAGGTCACGCGGCAAAAACTCGCGCACGATCGGGTTGCTGACGAAGCTTCAGGACGCCGACGCGCTGCTCACGATCACGGACTTCTCAGCGCTGCTTGGCGACAACAAGCGCAGCGGTGATACGAAGGCCGACCTGTTCAACGCGCTCCGCGACATCTACGACGGCGAGTACTCGCGCACGATGGACGGCGGAACGGCGTACTGGTCGGGGCGCATCTCGTTTGTCGCCGCCTGCACGCCCGCGATCGACCGCTTCACGGCGCACGCCGACTCGCTCGGAACGCGGTGGCTCTACTACCGGCAGCCCCAGCAAGACGCCGAGGTGCGCCAGCGCAAGGCGGAGATGGCATTCCGGCGCGCGAACCTGGCCGACAAGCGGGCGCAGGCTGCATCACTGGCCGGAGAGATTGTCCAGCGCGCGCGCGCGAATGCGGCGAGCGTCTCGATGCCCTACGAATTCGAGCAGGTACTCACGAGCGCCGCAGTTCTCGTCGGCTACGGACGCGCAAGCGTGCCGCGAGACTGGCGGGGCCAGATTGAAGACGTCGTGCACTCGGAGGATCCGAGCCGGCTAGCCAGCCAGCTCAAGCTGCTCGCGACGGGGCTGCTCGCGCTCGGGGTAGCCGAGGAGGTCGCGCTGCGGGTTACGAGACACGCGGCCCTAAGCTCGATGCCGGTCGCGCGCGCCGAGGTACTGAAGACGATGGCGGCGAGCATCGACTCGACGATCAGCGCGTACCGAATCGCCAAGGAAACCGGCATGCACCCGAACACCGTCGCGAAGGCGCTCGAGGACTGGGAAACGATCGGCTTCGCCGAGAAGCTCAACGTCGAGGGTGGCACGGCATCCGGTGACTGGAAGCTCACTAACGAGCACCTGGAGACCGTGCGGAAGGTGCTCTCCTAGATGCCTTCACTAATACACACGAAGGATTCTAGTACCTATAGAAATAGAGAAAAGAAGGTTTATAGGGGTACATCCTGTCCAGCTCGTGTATTAGCCGTGACGGAGGACGGTGACGATGGCGCGCTGGTCTGAGAAGCGCCGACGAGAGCATCGAGCCGCGATGCACCGTCACTGGGACGCGGTACGAGCGGGCGAGATCACGCGCGGAAAGCCGGGCCGAAAGAAGGGCTGCGTCTTCAGCCGCGAGCACCGGGCAAGCCTGAGCAAGGCGCAAAAGGGACACACGGTGAGCAAGGCGACGCGGCGGTCGATCTCTGAGGGTATGCGCAGGTACCACGCCGAGCGCAGAGCGCGAGAAGCAGCCGCAGCGAAGGAAGGTACCGTTTCGGTGTCAGAGCAGAAAACGACGGAAGAGAAGGACGCGGTTTGAGTTTTCAGATCAAAGACGTAGCGGTGGAGTCTGCCGACGCCGCTGCTGTCACCGTCACGTTTCATACGAGCGATGGCCAGCTTCTGTGGCTGGACATTCCGCGGGGACTTCTACGCCGACTGTCGGCGGACGCCGCGCGCTGGGCTGAGCTTCCGGAGACGTGGAATCCCAGGGCCAGGGCGGTAGCGACGGTGCCGGTCCGGTCGCGGTCTCCTGCGACCTTGATCCCCGGTCTATGTTCACGCCCTCTCTTTCGGCCGGGGTGCTTTCTAAAACGGTCGCCTCTTATGTTGTGCCGGGGTCGTTCGGGGCAGGGCGGTTCTGAACGCGATTCACGCTGCGTTTGAATCCGCCCCACGTACATCTCAGGCCCGCCATGGTGCGCAGGGAGATCCTGCGACGCGGTGGGGTTTCCGTTCATGAAACAGCGGGCCGTCAACTGCGTATGCCGTGGGCGCGGTCTTATGTCTGCGGCAGCCCTGCGAGGCGGCAGGCCCTCGGATCGCATGTTGTTATCGGCGTCGTCTATGCCCGTGCATGTCACGGACGATGCTGACCCACTGCAAGCCCGGAGCCTCACCTGTTGGGCATCTACCGGACTGGCATGCCGCCGCTGGATAGATCAGGTGTGCCGCCCTTCTAACCGACTAGAAGCCCTCTCAGAGCAGGGCGGTCAAGGGTGGTCAGACCACGACTCAAACCTGCCCTCTACGACTGCGGCACAGGGCAGCGGATGACTGGCGTTTACTGCGGCGGCAACGGTCTCGCGTGCGGAAGAGTGCGCGTGAAGTATTTCGTTCGCGCGCGAGTCCTCCTCAAACCTGGTCACGATGGTGGTCAGGGTAAGGGGGGTGGTCCGTATGCCGCGCGGGATCGCAGGACAGCCCCAAGTTTCACTTCTTTTTACACGGGCAAAATCGCGAAACGCGTCGCGGCAAAATCTGTGCGGACAGAATCACCTTGCCAAAATGGCGATCGGCGCTTGATCCTGGGTTTACATCAACGCTGTGAGTGATGACGACGGCGAGCGAAATCAACTTGGGCGGTATCACGAGTACTCGGCCGCGGCACGCGGATTCATCCTTCCCACGCCGACGCAACAGTCTCTCAAGGAGGACTGGGAAATCGAGCTTGCTCGCCGGGAGCGTGTGGCTAGCTCGGAGCTAACGGTCCGCTGCGAGAGGTGCCCCTGGTCGCGCACTGGCAAAGCACGCGACGTGATCAAGTCGCAAAGAGACCATGTTCGCGTCATCCACTCCGTTGAAGCCGCTGTCGTCTCCGACCAGGATTTCCACACCACCAAGACGGCACGTCAACGCGCGGGTGTGAAATCCGCCTCTCGGCAGCGGCGTCTTCTGCGCGAGCAGCGGCGCTCACACCCCGACATGCGCTCAACGGCCAGTGAAAAGGTGCGCGACCTCTAGAAACACCGCCTCTCAGTCCCGCCCTTTACGTCCTCTTTGAGAACACCGGCAACGCCGGGCTGCTCAAGGGAAAAGAGATTCGCCGCACCACCGCACCACGTTCCTTGCAGCCCGAGCCTACGCCGGGCAAGCGAAAAAGGGACACAGTGTCAGAGAAGAGCAAGACCAAGCAGGAACCTGCCGAGCGGGATCTCAAGCACCTCGTTTCACGAGCGTACGACGACTCCCTAAGCCACGCCGAGCGAATGGATGCTTTCGAGGAGCTTCGCGCGAGGACCGGCTACGAGCCGGGTACCACCACAGGCAGCGCAGGTTCGGACGAAGTCCGGGAGCTTGTCAGCGAGCTTGCGAAAGACAGACTTAACGAGCCGGCCGCGGACGCCGAGTTCCAGCGATTCACGGAGCTTTATCGCAGGCTCAACGACCCGAGCGCAGTCTGATGTCGTCCGTTCTAAAGACGAAGCGCCAGGCCGTCGCCGACGCGAAGGTTGAGCTTGACAAGGCTGCTCGGGCGGTCTTGAACCTCACGGACTCGGCATCGCAGACCACGAAGACCGACGCGCGGGGCAAGCTCTCCGCAGCGGAGGCGCTACATCGCGCGGCTCGGAGTGACCTCGCTGACGCCGAGGCTGCGGCGAAGCGAATCAAGGTCATCCGCTACGAGCCCACTTACCGCCCGGGCGGACCGCACAGCTGGTTCAGGGACGTGCTGAACGTGCGGAAGTCCTTCGATCCCATCGCGCAGGAGCGGCTAGAGACAAATAACCGTGAGGTGACCGAGCTCAGCACCAAGAGAGACGCACGCGGAAACGTGCGCCTCGAGCGGACAGTTCTCGGGCAGGGCGCCTCGGGCGGAGGGTTCATGGTTCCGATCTTCATGCAGGAGGCGATGGCTGGCGTGTCGCGCGTCGACCGCGTCTTCACAAATGCCGTCGCGGAAGTCGCCAGCTACGACCTCCCGCCGACCGGCGTCAAGTTCCTCGTTCCGTCGCTCTCGACAGGTCTTTCCGACACCGTCCAGTCCGTTGAGGCAGCGGCGAACCCGAACGTTGACATCACCTCGACACAGATCTCGCTCGACCTCGTAACGATCACGGCGCAGCAAGATATCGCCCGACAAGCCATCGACCGCTCATCGGCGCTGGACGTGATCCTCGCGATGGACCTCCAGCTGGCCTACAACGAGCTGCTCGAACAGCAGGTGATCAACGGCGACGGCTCGACGAACCACCACAAGGGCGTGCTCAACGCAGTCTCAGGGCCGACGACGGTCACCTTCGCCTCAGGCGATGGCGGCAGCCTCCTCATCGCGATCGACAAGGCGATCTCGAAGTCGGCCACGGCAAGAGGCGTCATGCCGAACTGCATCCTCATGCACCCCCGCAGGCTCGCTTGGCTGCTCGCCCCGATCGCGGGTGGCGCGGAAACCGTGCCGAACATCAGCCAGCGGATCGTTCCGGATCCCAGCGGCGTGGAGGGCGTGTACGACTACGGCGTGTGCAAGCTGATCGCCTCCGACGGGATCCCGACCACGCTCGGTGTCGCGACGAACCAGGACGTCATCGCAGTTCTCCGACTTCGCGATATGGCGTTCGCTGAGGCTCCGCCGCGCATCTTCCGCTTCGAGGACGTGGGATCGAACGCACTTCTCGTGCGGCTCACGCTTGAGGCTCTCTCGGTGTTCACACCCGACCGGCGCACCGGGTCCTCGGTCTGCCTCGTCAGCGGGGCTGGGCTAGCAGCAGTCGCAGGTTTCTGAGCCAACATGAACCGCGAACTCGCGGACTTCGAGGCGAGGTACGGGAAGCTGGGTGGGCGAGAAGTTCGCACAGTTCCGGGCCGAGCATCGACACGTGCCGCTGGTACGGATACAGCGTACGAGCTGCAAGGACACGCGGCTGTCTTCAACAGCCCGTCAATCGAGCTGAGCTCTTGGGAAGGTTCGTTCGTTGAGTTCGTAGATCCGGGTGCGTTCCGCTCGGTGCTCAGCCGCAGCGATCTCGACACCACCCTCAACTGGTCACACGACGACCGTTGGCTGCTCGCCCGTACTGACAACGGAACTCTCCAGCTCAGTACGGACAGTGTTGGGCTTCACTACCGCGGGCAGGTCGCACCGACCAGTTACGCCGAGGATCTCAGGATCCTCGTAGATCGCGGCGACATCAGGGGTGCGAGCTTTTGCTTCCAAATTTCGCGCGATGAGTGGCGAATCACGCAGGACAAGGATGGAAACGAGATCGTCGAGCGCACGATTCTCGAAGTTGGAACCCTCTACGACGTTTGCGCGACGCCAAAGGGTGCGTACAAGGCCGCAACCACCAGCCTCGTTCGCGCGCATATTCGAGACTACGCGGCAAACCGCGTACGGTCACCGGGGCGTCGTCGTCAGCGAGGCGTCTCGGTGACTTCCCCTGCAATCGCAATCGCTAAGGCGCGCGCGAAGGCTATCCGCCACCGGGCGGAGCTGTGATCTTCCTCCTCACGCTGACGCAGCAGAAGACGGGCTTCCACATCACGGTCGAGGTCGATGAGTCCTATCTTGATATCGCGCACCTTGACAGACCCCCGCCGGGCTGGACATCCATGCTCCACTGCGCGGGTACGGACGGGCTCGAAACGCTGCACGAGCAAGTTGAACTCGCAGACGCGCTTTTGGCCAAGCTGGGTTCGCCGCTCGCATTCCAGATCGAGGTAGAGCGTGCCCTTGGCCGTGTCGAGCATGCAATTGAGAACGACAAGGTCGCTGAGCTGCCGAAGCGCGACCGCACACTATTGAGGATCTGATCTGAGCGTGAGCTTCCTAGCATCCGCTCTGAAGGGGGGAGCTCGTGTCTACGGGCCGCGGGCTCCCTCACATCTACCGGGAGAGGAATGTCCGGCAGCGTGTTTCGTAGGCGACAACCCAAGCGCCTCGTTCTCCTCCACCACCAGGTGATGGAGCAGTCGATCGAGGGGATCTGGCTCGGCATGGTCGGCAGCCACTACCACCTCACCGCCGCCAAGATCGTGAGCAAGAACGGCAAGAGCGCGCTCGAGGGTGACCTGCTCGTACCAGCATCAAAGGTCACGTTCCTCCAGATTCTGGCGCAGCCATAGACGGGAGACCCGCAGAGGTCGCTGAGCGTCTCTTGCGCCCGTCGCCAAAGGGGGGAGCCGTATCTATCAGCGGCTCCCTCCACCTTTCTTAGGTGAGCGTTCTCTCCACTGACCTCGCTGCCTACACCAGCGCGCTCGATCCGCTCTCTCAGGCGAAGGCGCTGACGCAGTTCCTGACGGACATTGTGGTGGCCCTCGACGCCGTTACGGCTCAGCAGGCTGCGACGACCACAGCCGACGCGACCGCCGCGGCTACCGCCGTCGCTGTCGCTCTCGCGGCGAAAGTCCTTGAGTACAAGCTCCTCGCCTCAGGGAGCATCTGGGACCCGGAGCGGATGACCGAGCTACAGGCGGAGGGCATCGACGCACAACCGGCGCCGATCGTGACCGGCCTGCCGCCGGATCCCGTGCCGGTGTCGCCGCCGCAGCTCTAGACCGTCGCGTTTGTTACTAATCCCGACGCGGGAGGCTTAGCAAACTGTCACTTCACCAAACATAGATACCTCTTTGCGAGGATTCCAAGATCCAGAGTGCCTTGCTTTCTTGGCAACGCAGGTATAAGATTGACACAAGTTAACAACCCCATCAAGGAGGAACATGGCGACCACCAAGACACCCACCCCCAGCCAGATCGCCAAGGCGCTGGTGAAGGGACTCGACGCGGTACATCGCCCCCGCACGGACAAGGTGCGCGAGTGCTACCACGTCCGAGCGAACGGGCGGAACTTCATCGAGGTTCTGTGCGCGACTGCGACACGCGTGAACGTGTGCTTCAAGCACGAGCCGCCGGCAGCCGCACGCAAGCTCCTCGAGGCCGGGACCGCTCAGACCACCGAGTCGGGTAAGCCCCTCGGCGGCAAGAGCTTCCCGGGCGGGATCCTCTACGTCGAGTCGCTTGACGCGGTAGCCAGCGCCCGCAAGGTGATCGACCTCGCAATCGCCGCGGCACCTGCCGCGACGGAGAAGACGCCACCGAAGCCGACGAAGGCGACCAAGAAGACCAAGTCCACGGCCCAGCGCAAGCGAGCCTCGCGGCCCAAGGCGAGTCCGGTGACCACAAGTCAAACCGAGCCGACACCGCCGCCGGTACGCGAGTCCGACGAACCGCTGAGCATCGACGAGGTAGCGCACAACGACGGCGTGCAGGTCGCAGCCGCGTAACCCGACTTCCACGTGACCAAACCAGTGAGAGGCCCCGGACAACGGGGGCTTCTCGCGTTGAGGAGGAGGAGGAGAACATAGATGACGGAAACTCTCGGCACGCGCATCCGCAGGTTGCGCGCTGAGCAAGGGTTATCTCAGCGGGATCTCGCGGGACCCAACCTCTCGTACGCCTACATCTCGCGTATTGAGGCGGGCGCGCGCGTGCCCTCAGAACGCGCTCTCCGGCGACTCGCCACAGGGCTTGGGGTAACCGCCCTCTACCTGGAGACAGGGCGGACCAACGCGCGCTGCAACCACTGCGGGCGATCGTCGTGAGCCAGCTCAAGGTGATCTCGAATCGGGACGGAACGCTGACGGTCCGTTGCGGTCGCGCAGTCGAGCACATCGGGACATCAGGGAAGACGAAGGGCGAGGTCTTCGACTGCGTTAAGTGGGCTGCGATCTCGAAGGGAGCGACCTTCTCGGACGCAGCCCTCATCGAGCTTCTTCAGCAAGCGGTGAAGCCGTGATCCCCGTTGCGCAGGGAGCGTCCATGTGCGGCGGACGCTTCCTGCGGAGCGGGAGGTCGCGGGTTTCGCTCTCTCCCCTCCCAGCGGCCTCCGCTCCATTCACCAACCCAACGAAAGGAAAACCTCATGGCCGCGATCGACAAGCTCGATGACAAGCAGAAGCCGCTGCTGGCTCCGCTGGATGCGCACAAGGAGTGGGCAGGATTGATGAACAAGGAGCTGGCCGCCCTGGTGCTGGACGGCAAGGCCGACGCGCGCGAGGCGGCTGACTTCATCCTCGCACGCTTCATCCGCAAGGCCGCGGCGTGATTCCGCTCGCGCACTACCTCCGGCAGGAGTACGGCATCGAACCCGGATCGCTGGCTTTCCAGAACGTGCGGGATGCGATCGCCGACGTTGAGCGGGGCGACCCTGACGCGCTCGTCCGCACGGACCCCATCGCCCTCTCAGCGGGAGACATCGTCACGGCGCTGCGCCTCGAGGACTACGTGAAGCCGCGCCAGCGGGTGACGCGATGACGCAGACGCTTCTAGCCCTCGTGGTCGTACCCGCGCTCGTGGCGTTCGGCGTCGCGGTAGCGCGTGTAGGAGTGCCCGCGTATCTCGCGCGCAGGCAGCGACGCAAAACCAAGCTGCAAATCGTCAAGGAAGGAGGAGAGAGAAATGACCTACGAAGATTTCCCGTTCGCTGAGATCGCGGCGAAGGGAAAGGATCTCGTTGACCGCGGCTGCGACGTGTTCTTCAAGTGGACGTGCGTGGGCTGCGGAGCGCGCCAGGTCTTCGACACACCGAACGTTCTCTACACCCAGGGGAAGTGCGAAGAGTGCGGGACGATCACCGACCTGCGCGAACACGGCGGCAACTACGCCCTCGCGATTCCGCTGCCGCTGTGAAACGCCTTGCAATCGCCGCTGCTCTCCTTGCTCTCGCTTTCGCGGGCTACGCCCTCGCGGGACTCGGGCATGGGGACGCGGCCGGAAGGTTTGCGAAAGGGGTGATGCCCACTACGACCCCGACAACCACGGGGAGCACGTAGTACGGCCTCGACGCGCACTGTGACCCGCGTGTCGAGGCTGGCTCAGTGAGAAACGGGGTCCACGATACGTAACAGGAGAAGAGGAATGAGATGCGCAAGCTACACAAGACACGGCTGGTCCTGTTTGGGACACGCCGTCGTAAGGCCGCCTCCGCCGTCTGTCTGCTGTTCCTGATTTCAGGATCAGCGTTCGCGGCGTGGGCAATCGTGTCGGGCGGCTCGGGTCCGGCGGCTGGCAAGTTCCAGACCGCCACGACCAGCAACGCCCTGGTGTTCGCGGCTACCCCGTCACTCGTGACGCAGCCGCTCGCACCGAGCGTAACGGGTGACCTCGGCGTGACCATCACCAACAACGCCACGGTCGCGGAGAGCATCTCCTCGATCACGGCGACGTTCACGTCGTCACCGACGGACTGTGCCTCGCACCTGACTTTCCTGCCGACGCCTTTCGTCGGCGTGTCAGTGGGTGCGGGCGCCAGCCTACCGCTCGACGCCCTCCAAACCGTCCATGCGGACGCGACGCTTCCCGTTGATTGCTCGGCGGGCAGCTTCACGGCAGCTCTGACGGCAGTCACCAACCCGTAATGGCTGGCCTGAGCTCAAACCTGTTCCGGCTCGCGCGTAGGGAGCGCGATGTTGAGGTACTCGCCTCGGGTGATCCCGCACGTGTGGGACGCCGGGCGCGAAACCTCGCCGTCGGCCGTGCCCTCGCTCGCGCCGGTTTCTGGCGCAGGCTCTGGCGGTCATAGCAGTAGCCCTCCGTCGTCGGGTTTAGTCGCGCTACCCAGGACGCTGGGACCTCGGCGACCCTCGGCGACGGAGGGCAACACCAACGGAAAGGGAGAACATGCAGACGGAGGTAAAGAAGGGCACCAAGCTCACCCTCACCGAGCCCGTCACAGGCTGGCTCACGGAGGTGCCAGGCGTAACGCTCGATCACAACGTCGAGTGCCTGATCGCGTCCGGGCGACATCTCGTGATCACGGACATTCAGTCCGGCGGGGAGGAGTACTGGATCGAGGACGAGGCGATGATGCAACCTCGCCCGGTCTTTCGGGTCAACGCAGCTGAGCTGGAGCAGGCGGAGTTCGCACCAGCGGGCAGCTAACCCGGCTCACTCAAAACGCACGGCGAGGGCGTCTTCGGGCGCCCTTGCCGCGTAATCCCCGCAGTTAGCGGGTTTCGCAAACGGAACTGTCACTTGTGGCAGTTGCCGGCGTAAAAGTCCACGTCGAGCTCACGGAGATCCAGCGGCAGGTGGCCCGGCACGTGTGCGCCGTCGACAATGCTTCGGATTCCTGCCTCGCAGGCGCGCCGGCACAACTCCGCTACCGGAAGCGTCAGCGCTGTGTTCGAGGTGTGATGACTGAGGAAGAGCGCGCGCGTGCGCGGAGTCACGCCGGCCCAAACCGCCTCGACGATCTCGTCGGCGCTCGTGACGGGGAGCCGAATCGGCGTGCGCACGTAGCGCGCGCCGAAGTCCCCGCAGACGTGCTCCCAGGCAAGGTCGAGCGCGCCGTACTCGAGATCGGTCGACAGCACCTCGTCGCCGGCCTGGAGCCCGAGCGGCCAGGCGGCGACGTTCACTCCGGCCGTGGCGTTCGGAACGAAGACGAGATCGTCCGGGTCCGCGCCCACGTAGGCTCCAAGTTCGGCCCGGGCCTCTGCCAGCAATCCATCCAGGCGGCGGGGCGAGAAACAGCACCGGCTGGCGCTCGAGCTCGAGCTGCCATTCCTGGTAGCGCTCGAACACCGCTCGCGGGGTCGCCCCGAACGAGCCGTGGTTCAGAAACGTCACGCTTGTATCGAGAAGAAACTCCTCCCGCAGGTGGGTGCCGTCCGACACCGTTCGTACGGTAGTCGTGCATGTCTGAGGGCATCTGGACGATCCGTCCGTGCCCGCACCGGCAGGCGAGCGGCCTCGCGAAGGAGCTCGGCCTCAGCGAGATCACGGCAAGCGTGCTCGTCCGGCGCGGCTACGGCGACCCCGAGGTGGCGCGGGCCTTCCTGGCCGGCGAGCAGCCCTTGCACGACCCCTTCCTGCTGGGTGACATGGCCGGCGCAGTGGAGCGGATCCGCGCGGCGATTGCAGCGGGTAGGCGGATCTGCGTCCACGGCGACTACGACGTGGACGGGATCTGCGCCACCGTGCTCGCCGTTCTCGTGCTGCGGGAGCTCGGCGCCGAGGTCGAATGGCACTTGCCGAGCCGCTTCGACGAGGGCTACGGCGTCAGCGGCCAGACGCTCGAGCGGCTCGCGGGGGAGGGCTGCGGGCTCGTCCTGACCGTCGACTGCGGGATCACCGCCGTCGAGGAGGTCCAGCGCGCACGTGAGCTCGGCCTCGAGGTGATCGTCACCGATCATCACCGCCCAGGCGACGAGCTGCCGGATTGTCCACTCGTGGCGACGCGCCCGTCCGACTATCCCTTCCAGGAGCTGTGCGGGACCGGCGTCGTGTACAAGCTCGGGCAGGCGCTGTTGGGTGCCGACTCCGACGTGTTGCGCCGGCATCTCGATCTCGTCGCGCTCGCGACGATCGCGGACGTTGTCCCGCTCGTGGGCGAGAACCGGTCGCTCGCCATAGCGGGGCTGCGCACGCTCGCACGAACGCAGAAGCTCGGTTTGCGTGCACTGATGAAGGTCGCGCACGTCGATCCAGCCGCTGTAGATGCAGGCAAGGTGGGTTTTCGGCTGGCACCGCGCATCAATGCAGCCGGCCGCCTCGGTGATCCGCGCGCGGCGCTCGAGCTGTTGCTGACGGAGGACGCGGAGGAGGCGCGGCGCCTCGCCGACCGGCTCGAGGAGTTGAACCGCGACCGGCAGGCGGTCGAGGACAAGATCCTGCGTGCAGCGATCGCACAAGTCGAGGAATGGCCGGAGGCAAAGAAGCGCCGGTCCGCCTACGTCGTCTGGGGCGAGGACTGGCACGAAGGGGTGATCGGGATCGTCGCGTCACGGCTCGTCGAGCGCTATCACCGGCCGGTGGTCCTCATCG
>Ga0207646_10001151_pt1 | contig 33744 bp, 27 predicted proteins | sample KBSK5502metaG_FD_184343 | JGI IMG/M metagenome (GOLD analysis project Ga0207646, IMG submission 184343) | Corn, switchgrass and miscanthus rhizosphere microbial communities from Kellogg Biological Station, Michigan, USA - KBS K5-50-2 metaG... | ecosystem: Host-associated > Plants > Roots >... | reverse complement strand
TCTGCTTGTTGACGTCGGTGATGATGCCGGACGGATCGGTGGTCATCAGCGCGTCGATGTTCGACTCGATGAGAGAGCGCGTGTAGAATTGCTGGTCGCGCAGGCGCTGATCGAGCTGCTTCTGGTCCGCTTCGACCTGCTTGCGCGCAGTATTATCGGTGCCGATCAACAGATAGCCGATGATGGCGTCCTGCGCGTCGCGCAGCGCCGTGACGGACACCACCGCCGGGAACCGGCTCCCATCCTTGCGGAAGTAGGTCAGCTCGTAGATGTCCTCGATCCCGCGCGAGGCCTTGAACACCAATGCCTCAAAGCCCGGGGTAATCGGGGTCCCGAGTTCGACGCTCAGCGCCTTGGCGCGCGCGATCACTTCTTGCGGATCGGAAATGTCCGCCGGCGTGATCTTGTTCATCACTTCGGCGGCCGTGTAGCCCAGCATGCGCTCGGCGCCGACATTGAAGATCTGAATGACGCCCTTCTCGTCGGTCGCAATACTCGAGAAGTTGGCGCTGTTGAAAATCGCGCTCTGCAGGGCCCCCGCCTGGAGCAGCGCCTCTTCCGCCTGCTGGCGCGCGGTGTTATCGGTGCCGATCAACAGATAGCCGATGATTGTTTCTTGAGCGTCGCGCAACGCCGTGACCGACACGACCGCCCCGAAACGGCTGCCGTCCTTGCGGATATACGTCAGCTCGTAGATGTCCTCGATTCCGCGTGCGGCCTTGAAGACCAGGGCCTCGAAGCCCGGGGTAATCGGGGTCCCGAGTTCGACACTCAGCGCCTTGGCCCGCGCGATCACTTCTTGCGGATCGGAAATGTCGGCCGGCGTGATTTTGTTCATCACTTCGGCGGCCGTGTAGCCCAGCATCCGCTCGGCGCCGACATTGAATAATTGAATGACGCCCTTCTCGTCGGTGGCGATGCTGGAGAAGTTCGCGCTGTTAAAAATCGCGTCTTGCAAGGCCCCCGTCTTGAGCAGGGCTGCTTCGCGCCGGACTTCGATGATGGCTTCTGCCTTGCCGGTGTCGCCGTCGAGAAAGGCGGAGCTGTGAATTTCCTCGGACATGGCTGCCTCCGTTCAGATCAGAGATAGGGAACTCAATCCCAGCGCAATTCCGGTTCGCCGGAGCCGACGCGGCCTCGGCGGCTCACCCCCAACCACGCGGCTCCCGGGTGGGAACAACCTACTGCTTGCTCACAGCTGGCGGACCTCGAGATGGAAACCAGACCCGAGGACGTGCTGGCGGAAATCGAGCGCCTTCAACAGCGTGCGCTCAGCTGGACAGAACCCGCATCATGAGCGAGGCAGCAGAGGAGCTCCGGCGTCTTCGCACGACCCCCTGGATCCCCGCCGTGATCAGGAGGCGATCCGTCGATGGGGCAGCTCAGACGACACCTCTCCAGCGGCAGCGTCAGCGAGGGAAAGGGCAAGGTTCGGACGTCTCGCTTCGAGCAACGTGCGACGTACGTCGATCCGATGTTGGCGCAGTGCACTGACGAGGATGGCTCCTGCGGCGATTAGGACCCCAGCGATGACGGGGAGGATGAGAAGAATGACGTACCGGCCCATGTCAACCTCCCTTGAGCCATCTTCCGGCGCCTCCAGCAGCTGTTCGGGCGTGTGGGCACGCCACCGCCCGGGGTGGCGTGCCTCCTCAATATGGTCCAGCGGATCGGGGTCGGCTATTGGACTTTGGCCTACCTCGGAGGGCGCGTCTCTACGATGGTGGGCACGCGTGGAGGAGCACCACGACACGGGCGTCAGACGGAGGACAGGCGATCATCGACGAGCTAACCGAGCGTAGAGGAGCGATCCGGGGAACACACCCAGGCGGCGGTCGGCGCTGGACCACGGTCCAATAGGCGGGCCGTACGACGTCGCGTAGAGTCAGACCAGCGAGAGGGCTGATGACTTTATGTCGCGTTACGTCGAGCCCGCATTCCCGAAACGAATCAGGAGCCACGCGTGGGTCCTGGGAGGGCTCATCCTGGCGTCGGGTGCATCCTTGGCGAGCGGGAGGTGTGTGCGAGCCTGGTGATAGTAGCCGAAGTAACCGGTCAGGATGCGGCGCAGGTGTCGCTTCCCGACCACGAGAACATGATTCAAGCACTCGCGTCGGATTGAGCCAATGAGGCGCTCCGCGAAGGGATTCTGCCATGGGCTGTGCGGTGCGATGACGACTTCCTCGATATTCATGCCCTTCACGCGGCGCCGAAAGTGCTCGCCGTAGATCTGGTCGCGGTCGCGAAGGAGATAGCACGGTGCGGAGTCGTCCGGGAACGCGTTGATGACCTGCTGAGCGGTCCAGTGGGCGGTGGGGTGCTCGGTCACGTTGAAGTGGATGATCCGTCGGCGACGGTGAGCGAGCACGACAAGCACGAAGAGCACGCGCAAGCCTGCGGTGGGGACGGTGAAGAAGTCGAGGGCGACGAGGTCTCGCCCATGGTTGTCAAGGAACGTCCGCCAGGTTTGGGACGGCCGCGGGCGCCGCTTCGGGATGAGCCGAGAGACAGTACGTTCGGCGACGTTGAGGCCGAGCTTCAGGAGTTCGCCATGGATTCGTGGGGCGCCCCAGAGTGGGTTGGCAGTGGCCATTCGGGTGATCAAGGCCCTAATCTCGGTATCGACGGTCGGGCACCTTCAGTGGGCCGAGCCGAGAGCTTGGTCCAGTACTCGCGGAAGCGACGTCGCTGCCACCGCAGGACCGTGTCGGGCGACACAATGATGAGAGCCTGCCTCCAGCCGGCCCACACCCGCGACAGGGCGACCCAGAAGAGTCGGTCGCTCCTGCGCACCTTTGGCCGGGTCACCGTCTTCTTGTAGACGGCGAGCTGGTGGCGCAAGGCCAGGTTCTCGAGGGCCACATGGCGATGAGCGCCGCAGAGGACGGGAAGCGGTCGAAGCAGGCGGAGCAGGAGGGTGACCATCGAGCCCAAGAATCCACGGCGAGCTGCTGAAGCTGGGCGTAACGGTCTCGCAGGCGACCGTCTCGAAGTACATGATCCGACCTCGGCGGCCGCCGTCGCAGGCGTGGCGCACGTTTTTGAACAATCACGCCAAGGATTTAGTCGCGTTGGACTTCTTCACGGTGCCCACGGCGACCTTTCGAGTCCTCTTCGTGCTCGTAATGCTGACCCACAGCCGGCGGCGGCTGGTGCACTTCAATGTGACGCAGCATCCGACCGCAGAATGGACAGCGCGGCGACTGCTCGAAGCGTGCGGGCTGGAGGCGGCGCCGAGGTATCTGATTTCGGGATCGAGATCGTGTCTATGGAGAGCGATTTTCGCACCAGGCGAAGACGTTGGACATCCGGGAAGCGGTCATTGCGCCTCGCTCACCGTGGCAAAACGCGTATGCCGAGCGGGTGATTGGTTCGATTCGACGGGAATGCCTTGACCACGTAGTCGTGATCGGCGAACGGCATCTTCGAGAAGTCCTGTCGAAGTACATCGACTACTAGAATGGAACGCGAACACATTTATCCCTGACGAAAGACACACCCGAGCATCGGAGCGCGCAGCGGCCGAGCGAGGGCAGGGTGGTAGAGGTTCCGCGCGTCGGTGGGCTCCATCACGAATACCGGCGGCGCGCGGCATGATGATCGCCCGACGAATTACTGGAAGGGACAGGTGAATACGAGCGAAACCCAATCGGCTGAAACGGCTGCTTCGACGTTATTTCGCAGAGTGAGCGCGGGCCGCGCACCACGATACAAGTTCTCGCTGCTCGGGAGTTACTGCCAGAGAACCGGCCATTGACACAGCTTGCTGCGCTTCGGCCGGCCCGTCGCCGAGAGCGAGGAGGACACATATTGCGAGCGTTCCGGTCCGGCCGATGCCTGCTCCGCAATGGATCAGAACTCGCCCGCCTGACCTCACTTGCGTCGCGAGTTTCGAAGCGAGAGACCAGAACGCTTCGCGATTGTTTGGGACGCCGAAGTCGGGGATTGGGAAACGCTCCACCAAGCACGGAATTGTCTTAGCGTCGAAGGCCGCGGCATATGAGGGAGACCCGGCACGCACCTCGTCGGGCTCGCTTAGGCACACGATCAGCTGGACGCCGTGGACTCGAATCTGCTCCCAGGTCTGCTCCAAAAGCTCACGCCGCCCGGGCATACTGTGAAGCCAAAGACTGCCGGCGACGTCCCTGGGTAGTTGGACAGGGCGAAACATCCTTACGCCTATTGTTGTACACGGAACGGCCCTCTAAAACACACGCGCCTGGATGAGGTGCCCCGCCGTTCGTTGCCGCTTGCTTTTGAGAATGATCCCCGTGTCCTCCTGCGTCCTTTCACCTCCACGTGCGTTCCGACCTCAACTCTTCTGCAATGCGCACTTGCACGCAAGGGCTTTTCGGCCGCGCACTTAACGAAGGCGTTCTGCAGGTTCGTAATCAGTAGGTCGCGGGTTCGACTCCCGCCCCGGTTCCAGAGTCGTTTCGCTCAGCGCGCGCCGAAGGCGCGCGGACCCGAGACGCGCTGGACCGGACACGCCGCAAAGCGCGCGGCCGTGCGAGAACACGGGGTTCGAATCACCGTTGCGGGAATCGAAGTGTTGAAGAATAGAGATCGCTTTAACGATTCTAGCGCTCCGAGGAAGAGAGATGTGAATGGCACGCGTACGCCATAACGTTCTGGACGCAGTAAACCGGACCGAAGCGGCTATGAAGCTTCTATGAAGTAAACCGACCGAAACTAACCAACTCGGGACGACCTCTTCGGCTCCTAAATCTCCATCGCTGTTGGTTCCTGATGGTTCTTTTGATGACGTGTGTAGAGCGAAATTCCCCTCATAACCCAAAGGTCGCTGGTTCAAATCCAGCCCCCGCAACCATTGACGACGAGGGGTTAGCGGACGCAACAGCCGCTAACCCCTTTCGTTTACCCAGACTTCACCCAGGAATCCACGATCTCATTCACGCGAGAAGACAACACTCGCGCCAGGCGTGCTCAATACAAGCCGGCGAGATAGTGACCGAGGTCATCGATGTCCTCTTCGGAGAGCGTCTTCGAGACGCTCGCCATGTTCCCGGCATCGTTTGTACGCTTTCCCGCTCTGAAGTCCCGCATCTGCTTGACGATGTACTCGTAGTGCTGACCCGCCACGCGCGGGATCTCGTTCTGCCCTATGAACGCCTTGAGGTGGCACATGGTGCACAACGTCTCCGCGGCCTTCTTCTCGCCGCGTGCGGCTTTCTCCCGATCGGGCTTGAACGCGGTCGGCTGTGGCCTCTGAGCGGCGAAAAACACGGCCAGATCGAACATATCTTGCCGCGACAGGTTCGCCGCGAACGGGTCCATCTGCGGATCGTGGCGGCGCCCCTCCTGGAAATCCCGGAGCTGGAGATAGACGTAGCGCGCGGTCTGACCCGCGAGGATCGGAAAGAGTGGGACCGTGGAGTTGCCGCTCGGGCCGTGGCACGCCACGCACGGCGCCGCCTTCTCGCGGCCCGCCTCCACGTCCTGACCCCACGCCGCCTGAGCCGCGACAGTCACGAGCGCAGCCAGTACAAACGGCGCGGCCGCGCGCCCTCTCAACCGGAGGGCCGCCGCCCGGCGGCCCTCCGGGAACGTCGGAGACCCGGCCTAGTCAACCGTGAACACGAACACGCTGTTGCCACGCTTGTAGTCGATCTGGGTGTTCCCGCCGCATCCCATCGCGATGTGCTGCTTTCCTCCAACCATGTAGGAGACCGGCATCGCGTTGGCGCCGGCACCGCAGTTGAAGCTCCACAGCTTCTTGCCGGTCTTCGCGTCGAGCGCGTTGAAGTTCCCGTTCCCCTCCCCGAAGAAATACAACCCGCCGGCCGTGGCCAACCCGCCACCGATCAGCGGCTGCTCGGTGTCATACTTCCAGACGACCTTGCCGCTGTCGATGTCCACCGCCGCTACTCGCCCCCACTGCTTCTCGGCGGGGATCACCTTGAACGCGCCACCGAGCCAGAGCTTCGAGCCGCCCGGATATTTCACCGCCTCGACATGGTAGGTCATCGGCTGGTGCAGATTGAGCGCGATGGATAGCCGCGTGGTGGGGTCGAACGACATCGGGGACCACTCCACACCGCCGTTGGCGCCGGGCAGCATGCGCGCGCCCGTGGCGGTGGGAAGGACCCACATGTTCTCCTGCGGAATCATCGCCTCGGAGAAGCGGATGAGGTTGCAGTTCGAGCGGTCGTGGACATAGACGTGGCCGGTCTTCCCGCCGTGGATCACGCCGGGGATCGTCTTGCCTGTCTGATCCTTCACGTCGACGAGGATGGGCGGGCTCGCGGCGTCCAGATCCCACACGTCGTGAGCGATGTACTGGAAGTGGCATTTGTAGGCGCCCGTGTCGAGGTTGACCGCCACGATGGAGTCCGTATAGAGGTTGTCGCCGGGCCGCTCGGCGCCATAGAGATCGGGTGAGGGGTTGCCGGCGACGAACCAGATGGTGCGGGCGGCAAGGTCGACCGCCGGGTTCATCCACACGCCGCCGCCGAGCGTCTGCCAGAACGAGCTGTCCTTCGCGAGCTGCGCTTTCTCGGCGGCGATGTCGCGCTTCATGTTCCGACCGGTCGCATCGTTCACGGCCCAGACGCCTTCGTGGCCCTTCTCCGGGATCGTATAGAAGGTCCACAGCAGCTTGCCGTCGGCGGCGGAAAACGCTTTCACGAAGCCGCGGATGCCGTACTCGCCGCCGTTCGTGCCGATCAGCACCTTGTCTTCGACGACGGTCGGCGCCATCGTCTCGCTGTAGCCCTTCTCGGGATCGGCGATTTGCGTCTCCCACAGGCGGTCGCCGCTCTTCGCATCGAGCGCGACGAGCTTGGAATCGAGTGTGCCCATGAAGAGCCGCCCCCCGGAGATGGCCACGCCGCGGTTGTTCGGCCCGCAGCAGAAGGTGGTCACCGGTCCCATCTTGTGCTTGTAGTGCCAGCGCTCCTTCCCGGTCGCGGCGTCGACCGCGTAGACGTGGTTGTACGCCGTCGTGAGGTACATCATGCCGTTGACGACAATCGGCGCAGTCTCCATCGACTCGACGACTTCGGTCTGCACCACGAACTTGACCCGCAGCTTGTCGACGTTCCCCGTGTTGATCTGGCTGCCCGGGTAATAGCGGAGCTGCGAGTAGTCACCGTTCGTATGGAGCCAGTTCTCCGCTTGGCTCCCGGCCGCGTTGAGCATCGCCTGGGTGACGTTAACTTCTGCCGGCATCGCGACGGCGGCGGTGCCCTTCTGGTCCTTCATCTCCATCATGGCGCAGCCGCCGACAAGCAGGATCAACGTAGCGGCGGCGAGCAGGAACTGGACGGAGTGGCCGGATATCCTTGTCTTCATGCGTGCCCCCCTTGGTGGACCGCCTTCTGAGACCGCGTGGGCAAGCTTGCCAGGTACCCGTCGCCCTCGACCGGACGGCGAATCGTCTCAGTGGCGCGGTATCATAAGCGGCGCAACCGCGCGCGGCAACCGGGGATGAGAACCTTTCGCCTTGGCCTGATCGTCATGGCCCTTGTCGTGGTGCCGCCGGGCGCCGCCGGGCAGCACCGCAACATCAACTTCGACTTACTCGTGGCGGCCCGCGCCGGGAAGGAGACCGACGTACGGGCGCTCCTCGATCAGGGTGCGAGTCCCAACTCGCGCGATCGTGTCGGCGACACGCCTCTCAATATCGCCGCCCGGACCGGCCACTCCGCCATGGCAAAGCTCCTCGTCGAGCGCGGAGCGAACGTGAATCTTGTCAACCTCGCCCGGGTGACGCCGCTGATGAGCGCGGCGTTCGGCGGCCACGTCGAGATCGTGAAGATCTTGCTCGCGCGCAAGGCAGACGTCACACGAGTCGACCGCGTACAGAAGACGGCGATGATCTACGCCGCCGGCGGCGGTAACGCAGCGTGCGTGGACCTACTGCTCGACGCCGGGATCGACGTCAACGCTCGCGATGCGAACAACGGCACGGCGCTGATGTGGGCGGCCGCCTACGGCAAGGTAGAGAGCGTGAAGCGCCTGCTCGCGCGCGGCGCGGACGTTACCGTCCGAGATGATCGCGGCAAGACGGCGCTCGCGATCGCGATCGAGCAGGGCCACGCGGAGGTGGCCAACGTCCTGCGCGCCGCGGGCGTCCACGAGTAAGCCATCACCCGCCCTCAACGAGGCGCTCGCTCGGGCCGGCCGCTGATCCGCGTCCCATCCAGAGGGCAGCCGCGGCCGCGACCACGTAGGCAACGGCACCGCTCCAGAACGCGGTCGAGATCCCCGCCGAGATCGAGACCAGCACCGCCGCCAGCGATCCCAAAACTGACGTGACTCCGTTGACCGCCCACAGCCACGGCGTCGCCGCCGGCGCCCGTGATCTCACCATCTCGAGGCCGCGTGGGAAGACCATGCCCATCGAGAATCCGATCGGCACCAGCATGGCCACCGCAATCGCGATGCGCCACACGGTTGCGAGAGGCCAGAGCGAAGGGATCACTTTCGGCGTGAGCACGCCGAAGGCGAGAAGCACCAGCGGGGTGAGCATAATCGGGGCCGCACGCCAAACGCCCGAGCCGCCCATAGGCCAGCGGCCGACCGCGAAGCTTCCGATGCCGCTCGAGAGGAGCAGGGCGAACAGGACGACGACGAGCGCGAGCGTGGGATGACCGAGGACGACGGTGAGCCGTTCGAGCTGGGAGACCTCGACGAGGATGTAGCCGAGCCCGATGGCGGCAAAGAAGATCGTATCCGCGGCGGTGATGGCTCCCTGCTTGGGATTGCGGCGGCGGACGGCGATCACGCCGGCGACGCACGCGATCGTGAAGCCTGCCGTGACAGTCAATCCGCCTACGAGCACGAGGACGGCGGCCGTGTTGAACGACACGTTGCCCTGATCCATGGCCGCAAAGCGGAGCGCGCGCCGGAGTGGGACCGTGTGAAAGAAGAATGGCCGGTCGTCCGTCGGTGGCGAGATATCGAGCGGCGAGCTGGCCACCGCGGCGGCGAGGGTATCGGGGGACGCGAGCGCCGCGAGGGCGGGATCGGCGCTCGTCCGCGGGTCGAGAAGGACGTCGAATCCCAACCGTGTGACGACATCGCGCGCGATCGCGAGGTCGCGGTCAGACAGCGGATTGCGCGCCACGAGGAGCGTGCCGACACCGATGGTCGTCGGATATCTCGGGTCGGCACCGCGCTGGGCGACGACGAGCAGCATGTGATCGCGGGGCCGCGAGGCTCCCGAGGCGAGCAGCGCTGCCGTGCCGAGCGCGACCAATCGGCGGACCTCGGCGGGGAATCGATGGAAATGCCAGCGCGAGAACGTCAGGATGCCGTCCGGGGAGAGGCGATCGAGAAATGTCCGCCATGCCTCCACGGTGTAGAGCGAATGCTCGGTGAGCACGTACGCGCCGGCCGCGCTCGCCGCAAACGTATCGATGAACGAGACCTGGATGATGTCGAAGCGCCGGTCCAGCCGCGCGACGTAGCTGCGGGCCTCGTCGTTGACGAACTGCACCGACGGTCGGCGATCCAGGTGGCCGGTGTAGGCGCCGAACGTGTGGTTGAGTGCCTCGAGGATCGCTTCGTTCACTTCGACGGCAACTACCTGGCGTTGGCCGAAGGCCAAAGCCGAGAGCACATCCCGTCCGCCGCCGGCGCCCACGACCAGCACGCGGGCGTCGCCGCGCAGGTAGTGGGCGAGGTTCGTGACGTCGTAACGGAGGTAGTCCAGTGCGGTCGGTGAGCCTTCCAGGCGCGTGAGCACGGTGTCGGCGATGGCATCGATGGAGAGGAGCAGTTGGCCGACGTGCCGCGTCGGCCGATAGGTCGAGCTGAGCCCCCATCCGAACGGGGGCGAGCTGGCCTTCAGATCTCCCGAAACGCGGACGCGCGAGTAGCTGTTCCAGCGCTCGTAAAGAGTTGGACCGCGCTCGTACCCGCCTTTCACCCACGTCACGCGGAGCCAGGACGCCGCGGTACTCCCGAGCGCGAGGGTGATCCCGACGAGCACGAGCGCGGCGACGAGGGACCGCCACGCACCGACGGCGAGGGCAAACGCGCCGGCGCCGACAGCGGCAACAGTCGCCACCAGGAACACGCCAGCCGGTGCGTCGGCGATCTTCAGCGCTGCGACCGTTGCGAGACAGCCGCAAGCGGCCCCGGCCAGATCTGCGGCATAGATACTACCCACAGGGCCGGGCAGCCGCGTGAGGGCCATGCAGATGCAGACTCCGCTCGCCACGAACGGCAGCGCAATGAGGGCATAGGTGATCAGGACGGACAACAGGCCAGTCGTCGTCAGCGTCGGCTCGACGGGAATAGCCAGATGCAAGAGGAATGTGATCGGCACTCCGACGGCGAACAACAGCGCGGATGTGACGAGGTGTCTGGGGGCGCACGTTGCGCTGAACGTCACCGGCCGCACCTGCACGAGCACGGCGCCGAGTGTCATGCCGAGCAGGGACGCCGCGACGGCGAGGAAGGCGAAGTGATACCACATCGTGACGCTGAAGATTCGCGTCAGCAGGACCTCGTACATGAGTGTTGCTGCCGCGACGGCGAAGACGCCCGTCAGGGTGGCGGCGCGCGGGCGGGCGCGCTCCCTCACGCTCATGAGCGTGGGGAACGCACGAAGTGATATCCCGCATACTCCACCGGTCGCTCGTCGAGATCGAGCACGTAGAGCCAGCGCCCGTACGCCAGCGGCAGCTCGCGAAGGCCCGGCGGCCGCGGCATGCGCGGATTCCAGAAGTCGACGAGCCACACCAGGTGTCGCACGCCCGGCGCGAGGAGGATCCGATCATCTGGTCGGGCGGCCATCGAGCTGAGTTGCGCGGAGTCCAGATAGCCCGGTGTCCAGGGCGGGAGTCGCAAGTGACAGGTTCGGAATTGTCTCAAGTAGTACGTAGCGTGACGGAACCACGGATAGGAGCGCGAGTTCCCGAGCTCTGCCACGATGACGGTATCCGCGGGGTCGAAGCGGCGGCGAACTGCGTCGGTGTAGGCGGCAATCACCGCTTCTGCTTCTCGCAGCCCGCGTACCGTGTGGCTCCACAGCCGATAGCGATACCTCGCCTTGAGATCAGCGAGCTGCCGCTGCATCCATGGCGCGCTGGGGGCGACCTGAGGAACGCGCGCGGGCCCCGCACCGATCACGAAGCCGACGTGCGCGAGCGCGATAACGGCGAGCGTCACCCCCATGACGACGCGGACGGCATGGCCCATTCGCGGCGCGGCGAGGACGCCGGCGAGCACTGGCGCGATCAAGATGTAGAGAGCGGGCAGAATCGCGAGGAGATAGCCGTACTGGCCGAAGTGAAACCATAAATACACGACCAGTGGGGGCAGCAACCACGCGAGGAGGAAGCGTTCGCGTGGTCCGAATCCCGAACGCACCGTGCGAGCGGCTCCCCAGAAGAGCAGCGGCAGGAGCAGACCGAGGCCGAGAACGCTCGCTTCAGCGAGCGCTCGCGCGTTGCCGAGCCACGCCCCGGCCGGAGCCATCACGGTTGTCGCGCGCACAGTGGAATCGAAGAGCTCCGCGGATGCGGTGAAGTACGCGCCCGCCCCACCGGCGAGATGCAGCATCGGGATGAGCCACAGGATCGTCGTCAGGGTCATGAGCGCGATCCCGGCGGCGAGCGAGTGGAGCCGCCTCGTCCCCGCCCACGCCGCCGTGGCCCAGAGGGGAAAGAACAGCGGGAGGAGGGACTGGCGCACGCCGCCGGCGAGGCCCAGGCCGACCGCGGACGCCATCGCCGCCGGCACACGTCCACAACGAGCGGGCCACGTCAGCATCGCCACCATCGACGCAAGCGCGGCCTCTACCGCGTAGGGGAGACCCACCTCACCGTAGAACCAGAACAGCGGGCTCGTCGCGAGGCCGATCGCGGCCACCGTGGCGGCGAGGCGTCCGTACAGCATCCACGCGAGCCGGTACACGAAGAAGACCGCGGCTCCGCTCGCCGCGATGGAGAGCCACACCAGACTCGCCGTGGCATCCCCGATGAAGCCGTCGACGATTCGCGCGGCGGCGACGTAGAGGATGTAGCCGGGAGGATGCGGCTGATGGGCGACGATGTTGTAGCGCTCGAGCGCGAGGGCGAACTGCACCGCGTCCCACGCCGGCAGGACGTGTGCGCGGAAGGGAATGCGGCTGAGCACGGTGGCGAGGGCCAGGCCGAGCCCGAGGAGAAGATCGCAACGTGGCATTGCGAAGTGGACGGCGTCCCGCAATTCGGTCTCGCTGGGCATTCCCCGAGTCTCGGAACCGGCGGATCTGGGTCAGGTTCCGTTGCGTGAAGGACAGCGATCCGCCAGACCTCGCCCGCCTTCTGGCGCCTCGACAGAGCGCGGCGCGGCGACACGTGCTGCCACGCCAGTCACGAACGCGTGACGGTTCATAACTGACGCGATGCTAGCGCCTGGTGACGCGAGGAGCAACGTTGGCAAACGTAAAGTCACCGTATCGCGTATCACGTTGTAAAACCCCCATCCCTGCGGAAACCCCACCCGTGGTACCTCTCGGCCCTTGACATTGCTGATCGCCACGATCTATACATGGCCCGCTTGGTTCCCGATAGAGTCGGTATTGGTCCGGCCTGAAGGAGGATTTCGTTGCTTCAGGCGCAAGAACTCCTCGCAGATACACGACGCCCCCGAAAGACCGCACGTGGTCAGCGGGGGCGTTGGTATCAGAGGCGAAGACAGATTAGTCGCCGAGTAACGGCTCCGCCTGTGCGACAAGGAGGATAACGATGAGCGTGCTACCAGAAGTTCTGAAGGCAAACGCGGGCTACGCGGCGACGTTTGGCGCGAAGAGCAAGCTGACCATACCACCGGCGCGTCACTTTACGATTCTCACGTGCATGGACGCCCGACTGGATCCTGCCAAGTACGCCGGACTCGCGGAGGGCGATGCCCACGTGATTCGCAATGCCGGAGGACGCGCCAGCGACGACGCGCTGCGCTCCCTAGTCATCTCGTACAAGCTGCTCGGTACGAATCAGTTCTTCGTCATTCACCACACTGACTGCGGCATGCTGTTCTTCACAGACGAGGTGATGCGGAATCTCCTTGCCAACAGCCTTGAGACTGCGGAGCTCACGCCAACGGGCTTTCGCGATGTCGGGAAAGGCCCCGGATCGACCGAGGGTGAGTTCATTGATTGGCTCACAATGAAGGATAACGCAGCCGCGGTCGTTGCCGACGTGAGGCGCATCCGGAACCATCCGTTGATTCCGAGGTCCATTCCGATCTGCGGATACATTTACGACGTAAAGACCGGTAAATTGGAGGAAGTCGCCGGCGCCACGGATGCGGGCAAAGCCGTGCGGTAAAGACTGTCCCTTCTAAAAAGTCGTCTGGCGCGATTAATTTGCATTCAGCGGACTGATCCGCTATCTCGGCGGTCATGGTCCGATGGCTCGGAATCCTTTTCGGGACAGTAAGAAGCTGTCTTCGCACGCACCGGGAGTTGGCGCTGGAGAACCTTGCGCTTCGGCAGCAACTCGCCGTGTGGAAGGCGCGCGAGCCGCGGCCGCGGCTGACGGAGATGGACCGGATTTTCTGGGTTCTGCTGTCGCGGCTGTGGAAGAGCTGGCGGCATTCGGTCCATATAGTGCGGCCCGAGACCGTGGTGCGGTGGCACCGCCGGGGCTTCAGGCTCTACTGGGCCTGGAAGAGTCGATGCCGAAGGGGTCGGCCGATGATCAGGAGAGCTGCGAGACCTCATTGCGCGGATGAGCCGCGCGAATCCGCTCTGGGGTGCGCCCAGGATCCACGGTGAGCTGCTGAAGCTGGGCCTGACGGTCTCGCAGGCGACGGTTTCGAAGTATATGTGCCGGTCTCGGCGGCCGCCGTCGCAGGCGTGGCGAACGTTTTTAAAGAATCACGCCCCGGATGTGATCGCAATGGATTTCTTCACGGTGCCCACAGCGACCTTTCGAGTCCTGTTCGTGCTCGTGGTGCTGAGCCACGCCCGCCGGCGACTGGTGCATTTCAACGTCACCGAACATCCGACGGCAGAATGGACGGCGAGGCAACTGCTCGAAGCGTGCGCGCTGGAGGAGGCACCGCGGTATCTGATTTTCGGGACCGAGACCGGGTATGGCGAACGATTTTCGCGCCAGGCCAAGACGTTGGACATTCGGGAAGCGGTGATTGCGCCGCGCTCGCCATGGCAAAACGAGTATGCCGAGCGGGTGATTGGCTCGATTCGACGAGAATGCCTTGACCACGTCGTGGTGATCACCGAACGGCATCTGCTGGGGATTCTGTCGAAGTATGTCGACTACTACAACGAGACCAGGACACACCTATCCCTCGCTAAGGACGCGCCGAGATCCCGAAGTGTGCAGCTACCGAGCCAGGGCAGGGTGGTGAAGGTGCCGCGCGTCGGTGGGCTGCATCACGAATACATGCGGCGGGCGGCGTGAGCCGATCAGACGAATAAGTGGAAGGCACAAGGCGATCTTGCGACGCGCCTCACACCAGTGAGCATGCGAACGTGCGCGCGCGCGGCCGAAGCTGCTCACCATTCCGCACTTCTCGCCTGAGCCGCGCCGCGTCTCCCGCGCGCGCTTGACACCGGGTCGCGGCCTAATGTATTGAGTCCGATACAAATGGGAACGCGGGCCGGAATTGCGTACCACCCGTCGGTCCCCCGCCACCTCCAGATCCAACGCGTGCTCCGCGCGCGGATCGAGTCGGGAGAGTGGGAGGCTGACCGCCCGATCCCGACCGAGATGGAGCTGCTCGCCGAGTTCGGAGTGAGCCGAACCACGATCCGGGAGGCGCTTGGCGTCCTCGCGCGCGAGGGGCTCATCGTCCGCCACCGCGGTCGGGGTAGCTTTGTGCGGTCCCGGCCGGGGGTCGATCGCCCGCAGGCCGTCACGAACCTCATCCTCGGCTACCAAGCGGAGATCAAGGTCATTACGGTCGAGACGATCCCGGCGCCGGCGCACATCGTGGCGCCGCTCGGAATCCATCGCGGTACGCCGGTCACGCGCCTCGTGCGGCTCGAGATGATCGACGCGGCCCCGCTCGCGGTCGTCGTGAACTACATGCTGCCGAGCCTCGGGAACCGCATCCGTCCTCGTGATCTCACCCGCATCTCGCTGCTCGAGTTCCTTCGTGATCGCCTGGGGATGCGCCTGGGCACGATCCACCAGTCGCTCGAGGCGCGCCTCCCCGACATCGAGACGGCCGGGCTCCTGGAGACCGATCTGACTCAACCGGTGCTCGCCCTGCGTCTGGTCGTCACCGATGTTGCTGGAACTCCCGTCGAGGTGTCCGACGCGTTCTATCGCGCCGACCGCTACCGTTACGAGGTCAAAACGCAGCTGCCGCCAGCACGGGCAACCGACCGTCCGAGAGACCCGTTCGCGTCGTAGCGCCCGGACCGTCCTACAGCCGTAGCCCGAGCTTGAAGGGGCTGCGCGAGAGGAGCACACATGGCCAAAGATATGGATCGCTTCGGAAACAAGTTCGCCCCGAACCTCTCCTATGCGCGCGGCAAGATCCTTGCCGCCACCTCGGATGACTTCACGAAGCTGCAGCGCGCATGGGGCATCATCCGCGAGCGCGGTCCGGAGGCGATCTACATATTCACTGGTCTCGACCACTCGTTGCCGATGGAGCCTGAGGACCTTCGCTGGGCCGACGACGAGATCGCGCCTGCGCTGCACTGGGACCGGCTGAAGGCGTTGACGCTCGAACATCTCGGCGGCACGGCGCCGCAGCACGACATCGCCGTGTTCAACCGGCTCACCGGCGCCACGCTCGCCACGCACCTGACCCTCGTGAAGCCGGGCGACGTGGTCATCGGTGTCTCGGTCAGCCACAGCCATCCCTCGGTGCTCCGTGCGGCCGCGCACGTCGGTGCGCGCTTCACCGACACGGCCGGCGTGGAGGATTTCAAGCGCGCCATTGATCGCGAGCCCAAGGTCGCGCTCGTGGACCTCACGCGGCTGGCGGTCACCTACGAACTGCTTCCCGTGGAAGCCATCCGCACGATCGTGCGCCTCGCCCATGACAAGGGCGCGCTCGTCTACGTCGACGACGCGGGCGGTGCCCGCGTCGGTCCGGCCAGTTTCGATCAGCCGAAGACCCTCGAGCTCGGCGTCGATGTCGGCGCGACTGGCCTCGACAAGTACGGCACGCTGGGGCCGCGGTTCGGCCTTCTGGGTGGCCGCGCGGACCTCGTCGCCAGCATCCGCGCCAGGGCCTTCGAGTGCGGCCTGGAGACGCGGCCGATGCTGTACCAATCCGTCGTGCGGACGCTCGAGAAATACAGCCCAAAGCGCGTGCAGGAGCTGATCGACACGACCAAGGCCGTGGCGGCCGCGCTGCGGCCGATCTTCGGCGACCGGCTGCGAGAGACACCGACCACGGCGCAGTTGCTCGCCGATGACGTGCTCGCCATCGCGATGGAGCGGGGCGGCGTGAAGCAGGCGCCGATTGTGCCGTTCGAAGCTTCGGCAGCGTTTTGCATGCTGCTGCTGCAGGACTACAACATGCTCACGGTGCACTTCGTGGGCATGCCGCCCGGTGGTGCCGACATCCTTTTCAAATTCATCCCGCCCGAGACACTGGCGCGGTTCGGCGGACCGGGGAAGTTCGCGAGCGCGGTCGATGGGGCGCTCACTACGCTGGGCTCGATGCTGAAGGACCCGGCGTCGATCCGCGCACTGCTGCTTGGAGACAAGTAACGTGGAGGGCCTGACGGTCCGTGTCGATCTCGCGGCGCTCCGGGGCAATCTCGCGGTGGTCCGGGCGCTAGCGGGCGATCGGATCGTCATGGCCTGCATCAAGGGCAATGCCTACGGCCACGGGCTCGTGCCCGTGGCGCGCTGCCTCGAAGCCGCCGGCGTCCCGTGGCTTACGCTCGGCAGCCCGGGCGAAGCGCTGGCGCTGCGTGAGGCTGGGGTCACAACGCCGATCCTCTTGTTCCCGACCATCGCTGGGCTCGATCTAAAGCGCCACGTCGGTGCCGGGATCACGATCGGCGTCCAGTCGGCGGCGGAAGCGGCGGCGCTCATGCGGCAGGCGGCAGCACCCGTATCGGTGTTTCTGAAGATCGACGCTGGCTTCGGCCGGGTAGGGGCGCCGCTCGCTGTCGCGGCCAGTGAAGCCCATGAAATCGCGCGGCTGCCGTCGGTCGCGCTCGCGGGTCTTTTCACGCATCTGCCGTTCTCCAGCGAGGACAGTGTTGCGTGGGTCCAGGAGCGGCTCAAGGCCTTCGGCGAGGTCGCCGGCACGATTCAGGGCGATGCCGGCCGCCGCCTGGTCGTCCAGGCGCTCGCGAGCACCGGCCTGGCGTCTGGGCTCGACGCTCCGTTGACGAACGCGGTGTGCCCCGGGTCTCTGCTGTACGGTGTTCAGCCGACGTGGACGTCGGCCTCCGGCCAACGCATCGACGTCGCGGGCTTGCGCCCAGCGCTCGCCGAGGTCACCAGCGTCGTCGGCTCGCTGCGTACGATCGCCGCGGGGAGCCGCTTCGGGCCCGGTGGTGCGCGGTCGGCGGCGCGCGCCACGAGCATCGGCGTCATGCCCGTCGGGTTTTCGAACTCGATCCTGGTACGCAAGCCCGGTCAGCGCGTCGGCATCGCGGGCCGCTCGGCGCCCGTGCTTTCGGTCTCCCTGGAGCACACGGTGGTTGACGTCACGGACGCGGCCCCTATCGCCGAGGGCGCCACGGTGCACCTGCTGTCCCGGGACGGCGCCGTCGGCCCCACGTTGGAGGACATTGCGCGCGCGCAGGACCGCGTCACAGTCGAGATCCTCGTGGCGTTGACCGGCAAGGCCGCCTACGCGTACGTTTCCTGATCTCACAGCCAAGGAGGACCGCATGAAGGTGTCGCGCGTTTACAATGTCCTCGCTGCGGGCGTCGTCGCGCTACTGCTCGCCGCAAGCGTACCGGTCGGCGCGGAAGAAAAATCGCGGATGGACGTCGTCCTTGAACGGGGCAAGCTGATCGTTGTCACACTCACGACCGTGCCGCCGTTCGCCTTCAACGACGACAAGGGCCAACTCGTCGGTTTCGACATCGACATCGCCCGGCTGGTGGCGACGGCGCTCTTCAAGGACCCGAACAAGGTCGAGTTCGTCAGCGTCAGCGCGGAGGGGCGCTGGCCGGCCATCGAGAGCGGACGGGCGGACATGGGCGTGGGCGGCACGACGACGTATCCTGACCGCGCGATCCGCGTGGCGTTCACGCGGCCATTCGTGGACTCCGGGATCTCCGTGCTCGTCAGCAAGAAGAGCGGGATCAAGTCGCTGAAGGACCTTGATCAGGAGAAGTTCACGATCGCCAACCTCAACAATCCGCAGATGGCCGACCGCGCGAAGCGCTTCTTCCCCCGGACGAAAGTGCTGACGTTCGACACACCGTCGGCGCAGTTTCTGGCCGTGAAGAGCGGGCGAGCGAACGCCCTGCAGATCGACACGCCGGCGGCGGAATACTGGGCCGCCCAGAACAAAGACGAGATGGACGTGCTGCCCGGGCTACTGGGTGCGTCGCAGAACAACGGCATCTTTTTGAGAACCGGGGACTTCAAGTGGTGGCTGTGGCTCGACACCGCGGTGGCCGAGATGCGGACAGGCTCGTGGTATCCGCAGTACTCGGAGATCTATCACAAGTGGTTCGGCAAGAACCCGCCGCCCCAGAAGTTCTACAACCCGCAGTGAGGTGGTGAGGCGGCGGTGGGCTTCGCGAGGTGGGCAGCGATCTACGGGCCGACGTATGCGACCGGCTTGGCGTGGACCGCTGCCACCGCGCTGGCGGCCGCCGGAGGGGCCATCGTGTGGGGCTGCGTGCTGCTGCTGATCCGCCTGTCCGCGGGGCGGTGGGGCGCGCTGGGCGTCGACGGCTACGTGCAGCTTTTCCGTAACACGCCGGTCCTTCTGCCGATCTACCTCATCTACTTCGCGTTCCCAATGATCGGACTGCCGTGGCCCGCAGTCGTCTGCGGCGCTCTCGCCCTCGTCCTCCAGAACGGCGCCTACGTCTCGGAAATCCTGCGCGGCAGCATGAACGCCATCGACCGGGTGCAGTTCGACGCAGCGCGAAGCCTGGGCCTGGCGCCCTGGAACACGTTCCGCAAGATCGTGCTGCCGCAGGTCCTCGTCTACTCCATTCCAGCGCTCGGCAACCAGACCGTGCTGCTGCTGAAGGACACGTCGCTCCTGTCGGCGATCAGCATCACGGAGCTTACGATGCAGGCCAAGCTCCTCACCGAGCAGACGGGCGCGGCCTACGAGGCGTTTATCGTGGTCGCGTTGCTCTACCTGCTGCTCGTTTCGGGTACGGAGGTCGTGTTTCGGGCTTCACACCGCGCCGTGCGGTGGCGGTAGAGGGACCACCGTGCCGCCCGGTACCCTTCAGCTCCTCGCCCAGGGCGCGATTGTCTCGCTGCTGCTCGCGGCGAGCGCCATCGTCGGCGGCACGCTTCTCGCCATCGTTCTCGCCGTCATGGCCTTCTCGCGGCTCGCGGCGGTGCGCGCTGCCTATCGCGTCTACGTCTATGTCGTGCGTGGCACGCCGCTGCTCGTGCTGGCGCTGCTACTCTTCTACGCGCTGCCGGCGCTCGACCTGCGCACCGGACCCTACATCGCGGGCACGCTCGTGCTCATCATTTATACCGCCGCGCTGTTCGCCGAGGTCTTCCGAGGCGGCGTGCTGGCGATCCCGCGGCCGCAGTGGGAGTCGGCGCGCAGCCTCGGGCTGCCGCCGCTGGCCATGTTCCGTAAGATCGTCGCTCCGCTGGTCACGCGCTATACGTTACCGCCGTACGTGAACGTCTGCGTCATGACCGTGAAGGCCTCATCAGTGCTCTCGATCATCAGCGTGTGGGAGCTGACACTCGCCGCGCGCGAGATCATCGAGCGCACGTTCGCCGTCTTCACGGTCCTTGGCCTGGCGGCGGCGTTCTACTTCGTGATGTGCTTCGGCATCGATCGTCTCGGGCGCCGCCTGGAGCGTCATCTCGCCCTTCGCGGCTTCGCCGGAGAGCGCGCATGATCGAGATTCGCGGCCTCCGGAAGGCGTTCGGCGCCGTCGGAGTGCTGCACGGGATCGATCTCGACATTGCCGACGGCGAGGTGGTGGCGCTCATCGGCCGCAGCGGCTGCGGCAAGACCACGCTCCTGCGCTGCATCAACTTCCTCGAGACGTATGAGGCGGGCGAGATTCGGCTCGACGGCGAGCCGCTCTGGTATCGCACGGGCGCCGACGGCGTCCGCCGGCGCGTGGGAGACGCCGAGGCTCGGCGTATGCGCCAGCAAATGGGGATCGTGTTCCAGCAGTACAACCTGTTCCCCCACATGACCGTGCTCGACAACGTCGTGCTCGGGCCCCGGTTCTCGCAGGGTGTGTCGGCGCTCGAGGCGGAAGCGCTGGGCCGCCGGCTGCTCGCGCGCGTGGGGCTTGAAGCCAAGATGTCCGCCTATCCGGCTCAGCTCTCGGGTGGTCAGCAGCAGCGCGTGGCGATCGCGCGGGCGCTCGCCATGCGCCCGAAGGTTTTGCTGCTCGACGAGATCACCTCTGCGCTCGACCCCGAGCTGGTCGGCGAGGTGGAGGACGTCATCCGCTCGCTGCTGTCCGATCGCATCATGCTGGTTCTGGTGACGCACGCCGTTGGCTTCGCCCGCGAGATCGCGCACCGGATCGCGTACATCGCAGACGGTGCGATCGCCGAGCTCGGCAAACCGGCCGAAGTCCTGGATCGGCCCAAGGATCCCGGCCTGAAGGAGTTCCTGCGCCGGGTGCGTTCGTAACTCGAAGGGAGTCGCGTCATGGCAGAGCGCGTGGTCTACCTCAACGGCGAGTACCTGGCCGAGAAGGACGCGAAGGTCTCGGTGCTCGACCGCGGGTTCCGGTGGGGCGACGCGGTGTACGACGCCACGCGCACGTTCGAGGGGCGGCTCTTCAAGCTGCAAGAGCACGTCGAGCGCTTCTTCCGCTCGCTCCGCTACGCGCGCATCGACCCGTGCCTCGACAAGGCCGCCGTCACGGCGATCTGCGAGGAAGTGGTGCGGCGGAATGAGCCCGCGCGGAAGGCGGGCGACGGCGACTACCTCCTCACGATGCAGGCGAGCCGCGGTCTGGTGGGTGGCATCTACGCGCCTACCGATGCCGTGCCAACCGTCACCGCGTACTGCCTACCGCTCGCCTTCGCAACCCACGCGCGCTTCTACCGTCACGGCGCATCGGTCATCGTTACCGCCACGCGACGGACGCCACCCGAGTCGGTGTCGCCGCGAGCAAAGGTTTCGAACAAGATGAACCACTTCCAAGCCGAGTTTGAAGCGAAGGCTGCGGATCCCGACGCCTTCGCGCTCATGCTGGACACCGATGGCAACATCGCCGAGAGCAGCGGCTCCGATTTCCTGTTCATATCCAACGGAGTGCTACGGATCCCGCAGCGACGGACGCACCTCACGGGCGTGAGCTTGCTGACTGCGGTCGAGCTCGCAGAGAAACTCGGCGTGGAAACCGACGAGGGCGCGTTCACACAGTTCGACCTCTACCAGGCCGAGGAGGCGATGCTGACGGCGAGCACGTACTGCCTGCTGCCGGTGGTCAAGGTCAACGGGCTTCCCCTCGGTAACGGCACGCCGGGACCGATCGTCGGCAAGCTGCTGCAGGCATGGAGCGAGCTGGTTGGCGTGGCCATCGTCGAGCAGGCCGCGCAGCACGCGCGGTGAAGGGGACCGCCATGAATACTGCGAAGGTCAAGCAAATCGTAGACAAGTGGGTGATCCCAACGCCGGGCGGGGCCTACATGGCAGGCTTGGAGAATCGCCCGGTGCTCGCCTCCGCGAGTGGCAGCACGGTGGTCGACACGACCGGACGCGAGTACCTCGATTTCCAGTCGGGACAAATGGGCGCCGCACTCGGTCACCGGCATCCGCGCGTGATGGAGGCGATCGAGCACGCGACGCGCACCATCGTCCACGCCTCGAACACGATGCTGAACCTGCCGCGGCTGCAGCTGCACGAGCGGCTCGGACGCCTGCTCACGCCGCCGTTGCAGAAGTCACTCTTTCTCGTCAGTGGCAGCGACTCGATCGAGGCCTCGGTCGACCTCGCGCGCAACGCCACCGGCGGCTACGACGTGCTCGGACTGCACGAAGGACTCCACGGATCCACGTCGCTCGTCGCACGCTCGCTGTCCTTCGGCTGGAACCGCAACAAGCACGCCGCGCTCGCGCCGGGGACGGCGGCGATTCTTGCCCCTGACTGCTATCGCTGTCCCGTCTCCAGCACGTTCCCGGCCTGCGACTTCCTGTGCCTGAAGACGAGCCTCACGCTCGCCGATGCCAACTTCACGGCGAAGCCGGCCGCCGTGATCGTTGAGCCGGTACTGAGCGCGGGGGGCGTTATTGTGCCACCGCCGGGCTACTTCGCGGCGCTCCGGCAGGCCTGCGACGCGCGCGGCATGCTGCTCATCTTCGACGAGGCGCAGACCGGGCTCGGCAAAACAGGCAAAATGTTCTGCTACGAGCACGAGGGCGTGGTGCCCGACATCCTGGCGGTCTCGAAGCACTTCGGCGGTGGGCTGCCGATCAGCGCGGTGTGCACGTCGGCGGCAATTGCCGACCGCGCCGTGCAGCGCGGCTACTTCGCCACTCGCTCGCACGCCACCGACCCAATCCTGTGTTCGGCCGGCCTCGCCAGCCTCGACGTGGTGATCGAGGAGGACATGGCAGGGCGAGCGGCAAGGATCGAGCAGCGAATGAAGGCGGCGTTCCACGAAATGGCGCACAAGTTCGAGATCATCGGAGACGTGCGCGGCCGTGGCGTGCTCCTGGGCGTCGAACTGGTGACCGACCGCGCGCGCAAGACTCCAGCCAACAGGGAAGCCGACGCGATCGCGCGCCACTGCCTTGACAACGGCCTCATCCTCCAGGTGCGCGGCAGCCACGGCCGCATGAATGTGCTTCGCTTCGTGCCGCCTATGGTGACAACCGACGCCGAGGTCGAGCGGGCCCTCTCGATCGTTCATGATGCTTTCGCGGCAGTGTGTGAACCTTGACCGTGGCGCTTCGCCCACAGATCATTTCGCTGCCTTTGATCTCGTAGCGCGAGGAACCCGGGAGATAACCGCCACCGAAATTCCAAACGCGCGTGGAACCTTCTCCTTCACCGTAACCCTGGAGTCGGTGAACTCGCTGTGTATATCCCCGCAGTGCTCAATCACAGCGGCCTCGAACGCTACCTCACTGGCGGAAACTGCTGCGGGCGTGGAGCGAGCTGGTGGGGATGGATATCGCCGGCCAGGCGATGCGCCGCGCGCACTGAGTCACGGGTGCACGCTGTGATCGCTGCGCGGTCGGCGCGATCGAAACGCCCGGTCCTCTATGCGAGCGACGGGCGCCGGTGGTGCCATTCCGTTACGGCCTCGTAGGCGGCGCCGATGCGGAGCACGTCAGCCTCGGCATAGTACCGGCCGACGATCTGCAGCCCGACCGGGAGCTGCTCGCCGGTGAAGCCGCAGGGGACCGACAGCGCGGGATGGCCAGTGACGTTGAACGGATTGGTGAACACGCTGCGCCCCGCGACCGCCGCCATCCAGGCCTCATCCCTGCTGCGCAGGCGTGCGGAGGCAGGGATGGGCGGAGCGCCGCTGAGCGTCGTGGGGCCGACGAGGACGTCCACGTCGCGCAGCGCCTCGTCTACCTGCGCGCGCATCCGCTCGCCAAGACCGCGGGCGTGGGCGATCACCGAGGCGGGGACCAGGCTCGCGGCGAGTAGGCGACGGCGCGGGAGGACATCGATCTCGGCAGCGCGGGTCGTCAGGTACGGACGGAAGAGGGCCGCCGCCTGCGGCTCGGCGACGCCGAGATATATGGCCGAGGCGTGAGGGATCAGCGGGAGTGAGACTTCGGACACGCGCGCGCCGATCTTGTCGAGCGCGGCCACAGCGTCCATCACGAGACGGCGCACCTCGTCCTTCAGGAGCGCGCTCTCCATGAACTCCTTCACCACGCCGACGCGCGCGCCCTCGACGCCCCGGGCGGTGACGGCGACGTAGTCGCCGACGGCGGCGCGGCTCGTGCCCGGGTCCCGGCGATCGTGACCGGCGATCACCTGGAGCACACGGGCGGCGTCGGCGACGCTCGCGGCGAGCGGCCCGGCGCAGTCGAACGCCGGACAGATCCGCATCAAGCCGTGGCGGCTCACGCGTCCGCGCGTGGGTTTCAGACCGACGACGCCACAGAGGGCGGCGGGCAGGCGAATCGATCCGCCGGTGTCGCCGCCGAGCGTGACGGGGACGAGCCGCGCGGCGACTGCGGACGCCGAGCCGCTGCTCGAGCCGCCGGTGGTGCGCTCGAGGTTCCAGGGGTTGCGCGGCGTCCCAAACGGCGGGTGGAGCGTAGGGCCGAACCCGAGCTCCATCATGTTGAGCTTGCCGAGCAGGATAGCGCCCGCGGCGCGCAGACGCGCGATCACCGTCGCATCCTCGGCCGGCATGAAGTCGGCGAACAGGCGAGAGCCGTTAGTCGCGGGCAGGCCCTTCGCCCACAGAGCATCCTTCGCCGCGAATGGGACGCCGTGAAATGGCCCGTGCTCGCGCGCGCGGGAGCGATCGGCGCGGCGCGCGGCGCGCAGGGCGCCGTCCGCGTCGACGGTGATGAAGGCCGCGAGCGTGGGGTTGAGTCGGTGGATGCGCTCCAGACACGCGGTGACGATCTCTTCCGAAGACGTCTGGCGGCGGCGCAAGAGTTCCGCGAGGGCCTCGATGCCAAGGCTCGGAAGGTCTTTCGTGTCCACGTCAGCCGGCGTCGGGGAGAGGCGTCGGGCCTGACGGCGGCTCGAGCGCGTCGAGCCGGGCCAGATGTTCGAGGCTTGCGTTGAGCCGAAACGTGACGTCTTCTAGGTCGTCGTCGGTGATGGCAAGCCCGATGGCGGCCGCGAGCGAGCGCACCTGCTCCGGCGTCAGGTCGGCCATCGTCCCGAGGCCCCCGCGTCGAGCGCCCGGAGGAACCGACCCCCGCCGCGCTCGGCGACCAACGTCCCATCGCGCAGCAGCACGCGGCCCCGGCTCACCACGTGGGTCGGCCATCCGCCGAGCGTCTGGCCCTCGTAGATCGAGAAGTCCGAGCGCGAGTGCAGCACGCGCGCGTCGACGACCCGCTCGCTCTCCGGGTCGACGACGATGAGATCCGCGTCGGCGCCGATCGCGAGGGTGCCCTTACGCGGATAGAGGCCGAAGATCCGCGCGACGTTGGTGGAGAACACGCGGACGACATCGGCCACGGAAATCCTCCCGGCGCGTACCCCGCGCGTCATGAGCGCGGGCAGGATCGTCGCCATCCCCGGGAATCCTGACCGACCGCTCCACGCGTCGCGCTTATCCTCTCTCATGAAGGCGCCATGGTCAGACGCGATCGTCTGGATCTCGCCGGCGGCGATGCCTTGCCACAGGCGGTCGCAGTCGGCCTGCGTCCTGAACGGCGGGCTCATCTTGCCGAGGGTGCCGATGGTCGACTCGCGCGTGTGCGTGAGAAACTGCGGACACGTCTCGACGTAGAGGGGGCCGCGCGGGCAGCGCCGTCGCTCCTCTAGCACGGTTTCGAGGGCGACGGCACTCGAGAGATGGACGATGTAGAGCGGCGCGCCCGTGAGCCGCTGCCACCAGATCCCGTCGCGGACGCTGTGCGCCTCCCCGTGATCCGGCCGGCTGTCGCACCACGCGCGCAAGTCGGCGCGGCCTTCTGCCTTCACCCGCTCGGCGGCCGCGTGGTTCAGCTCGGGATTCTCCGCGTGGTAGAGCGTCAGCGCGCCGGGAATCGCCGCCACGCCATGCATGCCGTCGAGCACGAACGGATCGTCGATGCCGAGCATCGGGCCGGTGTGCGGCAGCGCGGTCATCACCGCAGCGTCGGCACCCTTGATGCCCGGAAAGAACTTAAAGCCGATCGTGCCGAACCGCCGGCGGTACTCCGGCATCTCGGCCAGGTTCTGGCGGGTGAACATCGGCAGGTGGATCGCGAAGTCGATCGGCGCATTGGCCTCGCCCGCGTCGATCACCTCGGGCACGAGGTCGAGATAGTTGAACGGATGACGGCGGTAGTACGTGAGCATTGTGGTGACGCCGCCGACGATGGCCGAGCAGCCTTCCGTCCAGAATTCGCTCGCGTGGGGCGCGCCGTGCCCGATGTGGATGTGGGGATCGATCATCCCGGGCATGACGAGCCGGCCGCCGGCGTCGATGACCTCGCGCGCCCTGAGCCCGTCGGCACGCTCGGCGGCGACGGCGATGCGTCCCTCGCGAATGCCGATCACCCCGGGCGTCGGCGCCGTGCTCTCCGAGCAGAGGCGGCCGTTCAGGATGAGGAGGTCGAGGTCCATCGCCTCACGGGCGAATGTCGTAGTCCCGAGCGGCCGCCTCGCCCGTCACGTAGCCGTTCTTCAGATCACGCTCGATGAGCCTTCGATCGCGCTTCTTCGGGTCGCCGTAACCACCGCCGCCGGGGAGCAGCAAGCGCACAACGTCGTTCGGACCGAAGACGATTTCCGGCGAGCTCGACGACGGCGTCGCGCGACCGTTCACCTCGATCCGGCCAAGCGCGCCGGATCGTCCGCCGAGGGCCCCCGCCGGCGGAAACTGCATGCGACCGGCGGAGCCGGATAGCACGATCGGCGCGCGCGGATCGACGCGATCGGGCATCGCGCGAATGACCATCTCTTCGGCAAGCCCGCCGCGCCATTGCCCGGCGCCGCCCGAGTCGGCGATCAACTCGCGCTTCTCGAACATGAGCGGCGTTTCCATCTCCGACCACTCGACGGACACGTCGCGCACGTTGTACGGGAAGCTCACCGACGCGAGGCCGTCCAGGCCGGGACGTCCGCCCATGCCCCCGAACGCGTGCTGGTGCAGCGCGAACGGCTCGCCGTTCGTCCGCGTGCCGTTCACGTAGAACTGCCAGGTGGGCATCGATCCCGAGTCGGCCGGGACGCGATCGGGCGCGATGTCCGCGAGAATCCGGAACATGAGCTCCGACACAAGCATGCCCGCGGCGAGGCGCCAGAAGCACGCGGCGGGGTAGCTCGGATTCACGAGACAGCCCTCGGGTGCGACGACGCTCAACGGCACGTACGTGCCCTCGTTGTTCGGCAGTTCGGGATCGCACACTATCTTCATGGGTACCGCGACGTACGCGCGCGTGTAGTTGATCGGCGAGTTGACGGGCCGTCGCACCTGGGGCGACGTGCCCGCGAAATCCGCCGTGAGTGAATCGCCGCGAATTGTGAGCGTGAGGGCGATCGTCTGGGGCTCGTCGACGCCCTGGATCTCCATCTCGAGCTGCTTCCGGTATTGTCCGTTCGGCAGCTTCGCAATACCGGCGCGCATGCCCGCTTCGGTGCGGCGGATGATCTCATCGGCGACGGGGCGCAGTGACGCGAGGTCGAATTCGCGCGCCAGCTTCTCCATCGCGCGCGTCCCAATCCATCCCGCGGCCACCTGCGCACGCACATCGCCGATCATCTTTTCGCTGAAGCGCACGTTGCGGCGCAGGACCGAGAAGAAGTCCTCGTTCGGCTGCCCCTCCCGATAGAGACGCAGCAACGGGATGATCAAGCCCTCCTCGTACACCTCTTCGCTCAGTCCTGATCCCTTCCGTCCGCCGATGTCGACGTGGTGCACGCTGTTGATCGAAAAGCCGATGAGCCGATCACCGAGAAACGCAGGCGTCGTGATGAAGACGTCCGCCGTCTGGCCGTTGCAGAGCCACGGATCGTTGCAGATGAAGACATCGCCGGGACGAACCACGTCGGGGGGGAAGGCGCGGATCAGGTTCTTGCCGAAGACCGGCATGACGCCGGTGTGGCCGGTCGCGCCGAGCCATGTCTGCGCGATCAGGTTGCCGCGCTCGTCGTAGAGGCCGGTGGACATGTCGTGCACTTCGACCACGTCGTGCGAGAACGCTGTGCGAAACAGCGTGGTTGCCATCTCGTCAGCGATGGCGATCAGGCGCGGCCAGATGATGTCGAGGGGGAAGTCGAGCGCGCGCGGCGTCATGACGTCCTCCATCCTAAGCGACGCTCACGAGGACGACGAGCGAGCCCCAGTCGTCGACCGCGACGGAGCCGCCGTCGTCGACGATCGTCGTCGCGGACGTTTCCTCGATTATCGCCGGTCCTGCGATCGACGTGGCGGGGCCGAGCTCCGATCGATCGTAAACGGCGAAAGGAATCATTCGCCCACGACGTCGCGAATACGCCCGACGCTCGTCCTTCGGCGCCGCCGCCGACGGCCGCGCCGCGTCGAGCCGCGGTAGCGTGATGTCCATGCCGGTGAGCCGTCCCGACACGCGCAGATTTACGAGCTCCGCCGGCACGTCGTCGTAGAAGTAGCCGTACTTGTCGCGGTAGACCGCGGCGAAGCGGCGCCAGAGCTCGGCGGCATCGGGCACGGTGGACTCGTCGATCGGCACCGTCACTTGGTAGCCCTGGCCGATGTATCCAACGTCGAGGGCGCGGGTGAAGGTTGGGGGCGCGCCGGGTTGCGCGGTGTCGAGCGTCTGCCGTACTTCCTCGCTCATGTCGCGGAAGATCGCGTCGATGGCGGTGGGCTCGAGCCGGCCGAGCGGCAGCTTGTGCGTGCGCGCGAGATCGAAGGACACGGGCGCAATGACGAGTCCGAGCGCGGACAGCACCCCCGCCCGGAGCGGGACGATGATGCGCGGGATGCCCAGCGTCGCGGCCATGTGGTACGCGTGCACGGGTCCGGCGCCGCCGAACGCGAACAGCGTCGCGCGCTCGGGATTGCCGCCACGCTCGGTCACATGCATGCGGACGGCGGCCGCCATCGTTTCCTTGACCACGTCGTGGACCGTCCACGCCGCCGCCACGAGATCGCGGCCGAGGGGCCGGGCGAGATCGCGCTCGATGCCGCGCGCCGCACCCTCGGCGTCGAGCCGAATCGTGCCACCCGCGAAGTATTCCGGATTGAGATAGCCGAGGACGAGATCGGCGTCGGTGACGGTGGGTCGCATTCCACCGCGTCCGTAGCAGATCGGGCCAGGGTCCGCACCCGCACTCTCCGGGCCGACCTGCACGAGCCCGAGCGCGTTCACGGACGCGATGCTGCCGCCACCGGCGCCGATTTCCATCAGATCGACAGCGGGAACGGGAACCGGGTAGCCGCTCGACTTCGTGAACCGACGCGAGCGCGCGACTTCGAGTTCGTCTGTGATCGGCAGCGCCTGCTCGCGCACGAGACAGGCCTTGGCCGTCGTCCCGCCCATGTCGAACGACAGCACGTCGGAGGCGCGGGCGCTGTCGATGCCTCCGAGCGATGCGTAGTGGCGCGCGACAATGGCGCCCGCGACCGGTCCGGATTCAATCAAGCGCACCGGGAATTCACCGGCGGTGTCGACCGAGGCGACGCCGCCTGTGGACAGCATGATCCGGAGCGGCGCGCTGAAGCCGAGCGCGCGAATCCCGCCGTCGAGCCTGCGCAGATAGTGGCGCGCGAGCGGCTTTACGTACGCGTTCACGACTGCCGCGCTCGTCCGCTCGAACTCCTTGATCTGGGGCAGCACCGACGACGACGTCGTCACGGCAATCTCCGGCACGAGCTCGGCGAGCAGCCGAGCAGCCTCGAGCTCATTGGTCGCGTTCGCGTACGCGTGGAGGAAGGCGATCGCGACTGATTCCACGCCCTCGCTCCGAAGCCGCTGCGCGACCGCTTCGATTTCCGCCCGATCCACCGGCGTGATGACGCGGCCGTCGCCGCCCGTCCGCTCGCCGACGGGAATGCGGAGGAAGCGCGGCACGAGGGGCTCCGGCGGGTCCGCCCAGAGCTCGTACGTCGTCACGCGCACGTGACGGCGGAGCTCTAGCACGTCGCGAAACCCGCGGGTCGTCAAGAGCGCCGTGCGGGCGCCTTTCCGCTCGATGACGGCGTTCGCGATGAGCGTCGTGGCGTGCGCCACGAACCGCGCCTCGGCCGCGTAGCCGGGAGCGATCCGATCGAGCGCGGCGAGCCCGGCCATGATCTCGATGGAGGGATCCGCCGGGGTCGTCAGTCCCTTCTCGACGAAGATCTCGCCGGTCGATTCGTCGAGGAGCACGAAGTCCGTGAACGTGCCGCCGATGTCGCAGCCTACGCGAACCATGAAGCCTCCCTATCGCGACGTACCGCGCGGCCCCTGAAGGACCTCCGGCGGTGTCTTCCGGTTGCCGATCAACCGGCCGTCGGACGGCGTGCCGAGCAGCTTTCCGTTCTCGTAGACGATCTTGCCTCGGAGGATCGTCGTCACCGGCCAGCCGCGAATCGGCCACCCGGCCCAGACACTATGATCCGCAGCGTGGAGGTCCTCGAGCCGCAGCGGCCGATTGATCGTCGGATCGATGAGCGCGAGGTCGGCGTCGCTGCCCGGCGCGATTGCCCCCTTCCTCGGATACATGCCGCAGATCTTTGCCGCGTTCGCCGACGTCACGTCGACGAAACGCTCGAGCGTCATGCCCCGCTTCACGACCCCTTCGGTGTAGGTGATGCCGACGCGCTCCTCGGTCGCCGCATTGCCGCCGACCGTGTCCTCGATCGTGTGCCCGGCCAGTTTGATCTCCTGAGGACAGAACAGCACATCGGTCGCGATTGTGGCGAGGTCGCCGCTCAACAGCCCACGCCAGAGCGCCTCGCCATCGTCGGAGCCTTTGAGCGACGGATACGTGTGGTAGAGCGGCCCCTCCGGCGTCTTGTACACGTCGCTCGTGAACGTGGCGTAGTGGTGAAGTGTCTCGCCGTAGACGGCGAAGCCCTTGCGCCGCGCCTCGGCGATGGCATTCACGCCGTCCTTCGCGCTGACATGCATCAGATAGATCGCGCAGCCCGTCCGCTCGGCGAGCCGGATGACGCGGCGGAATGACAGGTCCTCGGAAAGGGTGTTGTGCGCCTCATGCAGGAACTCGGTCCCGATCCGGCCTTCGGCATGGAGCCGCCGGTACATGAACATGACGATGTCCTCGTCTTCCGCGTGCACGGCCAGGACGCCGCCGGCGGCGGCGACCTTCTCCATCACCGCCCACACGTGCCCGAAGTCCATCATCTGTCGCGGGCGCTTTGTGGTCGCGTTCGTCGTCCACACCTTCACGGTGTTGAACCCGCTCTTCACGAGGTCCGTCACCTGATCGATCAGCGACAGCGGAACCTCGACGCCGCGTTCCGGCGTCGAGCCGACGGTGCCCATGCCGACGAGCACGCCGTGAAACGTGTAGTCGGCGTAACTGTGGTTCTTGTAGACGGCGTTCTTCTCGGTGATGACCTGCGGCAGCTCGATGCCCGGACGCCAGTTCGCGAAGTCGACGATCGTCGTCGTGCCGCCGCACACCGCGGCTTTCGAGATCACGTCCGACGGCGCGGCGTGGACCTTGCGCTCGCGGGCGCCGGGGTACGGGAGCGGGAGCCCGGCGTGCGCATGTGGCTCGATGCCGCCGGGAACCACGATCTTCCCGACCGCGTCGAGCACGCGCCCGACGTCGCGACCGAGGGTGCCGGGCTCGGCCACGGCCACGATCGTTTCACCTTGCACGGCGACGTCCCACGCGCCCACGCCCCACGGCGTCACGACGCGCCCACCACGAACGACGAGATCGAGCACGATCCTTGCTCCTTGGTGATCGACGAATGCCGCGCCCGGTCGAACGCCGCCGAGCGTAGCCGATCTCTGGCGCGCCGCCAAGCGCGCCACCAGCGCTGCTCGTTGACACCAGGTGGAGCCGCATGGTACGCAGGGCCACCTTTTCGGGGGTTGGGGATGCTCGGCGTCCCGCATGTCACGCAAGGAGGACGTCCATGCCGTCGAAGGTTCCACGCCGGTCGATCTGGTGCTCAACGCTCGTGGTGGCCGTCATGGTCGCCGCCGCGGTCGTCGTGCCGGACGCGGGACGCGCGGCCGATCGCGACGTGAGCTTCGTGCTCGATTTCATCCCCGGCGGCTTTCATGCGCCGTGGTACGTCGCGGCGGACAAGGGCTTCTTCAAGGAGGAAGGGCTCAACGTCAAGATCTCACGCGGCTACGGTTCCGGGGATACCGTGATGAAGCTCGCTACCGGACAGTACGACGTCGGCTTGGCCTCGATCGGCGCGCTAATCGCGGCGCGTGCGAACGAGAATGTTCCCGTCAAAGCCACCTTCCTCTACCTGACGCGCGACATGTTGACGATGTGGGTACGCGACGAGGGCGTCATCAAGACGCCGAAGGATCTCGAGGGCAAGCTGATCGCGACCACCGCCGGCAACGCGCACTATGTGCTCTTTCCGCTGTTCGCCAAGGCGGCGGGCTTCGACGCGAGCACGGTGCGCTGGGTCACCGTCGACGGCGCGGTCATGGCGGCCATGCTCATCAACAAGCAGATCGACGCCGCGCCGTACTTCTGGTACCACGGCGCGCGGATCCGGCCGCAGGCGGCCGAGCGTGGGATCACGCTGAAGCCGTTTCCGTACGCCGACTACGGCCTGAAGCTCTACTCGACGTCGCTGATCGCGCGCGACGCGACGGTTGAGAAGGATCCGGAGATGCTGCGGAAGTTCAACCGGGCGACGCTCAGGGGCATGCGGTGGGCGGCGGAGAAGCCCGCCGAGGCCGCGCGCATCGTGATGAAGACGAACGCGGAGGCGACGTTCGAAGCGACGAAGGGCGAGTGGGAGCTGTCCAAGCAGTTCATCTGGGTCGAGGAGTCGCAGAGGGACGGGCAGGGCGTCTTCGAGATCGGCAAGCTCAAATCAACCATCGACCAGATCGCCGGCGCCACCAGTCCGAAGCGCGTGCCGACGCCAGACGAGATCGCGACGAGCGCCCTCGTCCCGAAGTAAGTGATCACGGTTCGAGAGGTTTCGAAGAGCTACGTGACGCGCACGCGCGAGGTCGTGCGCGCGCTCGATCCGATCACCCTTGACGTCGCGGAAAACGAATTCCTGGTGCTGGTCGGTCCGAGCGGGTGCGGCAAGTCCACCCTGCTGAAGATGGTGGCGGGGCTCGTCCCGGCCACGACGGGGACGATCCACATCCGCGAGACGCTCGTGAGCGGCCCACGCGAAGACGTCGGCATCGCGTTCCAGGCTCCCGTGCTGCTGCACTGGCGCAACATCCTCGACAACGTGCTGTTTCCGATCGAGGTGCTGCGGCGCGACGTCGAGCGGCATCGCCCGATCGCGCTCGACCTCATCCGGCTGGTTGGGCTCGCCGGGTTCGAGACGAAGCATCCGCGCGAGCTCTCGGGCGGGATGCAGCAGCGGGTGGCGATCTGCCGCGCCCTGATCCACGATCCCGCGCTCTTGCTGATGGATGAGCCGTTCGGCGCCCTCGACGCGCTCACGCGCGAGGAGATGGGTTTCGAGCTGCTGCGCATCTGGGAGGAGCGACGCAAGACGATCGTGTTCGTCACCCACAGCATCGCGGAGGCGGTCTCGCTCGGCGATCGCGTGGTCGTGATGTCGTCGCGTCCCGGCCATATCGAGCGCGTCATCACCGTGAAGCTCCCGCGTCCGCGCACGATGGCGATGGAATCCACGCCCGAGTTCCGTGACCACGCCGACGAAATTCGAGGACTGATCTTTGGCGGCCGCCGCGGCACCGTCGCCGCCCACTGATCGCCGTACGCTGACGGAGTACGTTTTGCCGGCGGCGGCGCTGGTCGCGCTCGTCGTGCTCTGGGAGCTCGGCGTGCACCTCTTCAAGATCGCGAAATTCGTCCTGCCGCCGCCATCGTTGATCGCGAGCGAGGCCTGGGCCCAGCGCGCGCAGCTGCCGGGGCACACGTGGTCGACGCTGTGGGAGAC
>Ga0207646_10001149_pt1 | contig 33749 bp, 16 predicted proteins | sample KBSK5502metaG_FD_184343 | JGI IMG/M metagenome (GOLD analysis project Ga0207646, IMG submission 184343) | Corn, switchgrass and miscanthus rhizosphere microbial communities from Kellogg Biological Station, Michigan, USA - KBS K5-50-2 metaG... | ecosystem: Host-associated > Plants > Roots >... | reverse complement strand
AGTCTGGACCCCATCTCGAACCGTCTCTACACCAGCGCGCCCGGCTCACTCTCGTCGGACACGAGTTGGGTCTGGCATTCCCTCGACGGCGGAAAGACCTTCAAATGGGTCGTCGGCGCCACGGCTCTTGAAGGGAAGTACACTACCTGCGCCGGCGGCGGTGACTCGGAGACGGGCGTGGACTCGGCGGGGCATCTCTATTTTGCCGACCTGACCCTGGCAAACTTTAGCACCTCGCGCTCGGATGACCAGGGCGCGACGGTCACTTGCAGCAACACCGGCGTGCCGGATACAGTGGTGGATCGGCAGTGGTACACCTTTGACGGCGATCCGACTAACGGTGGCAGCATCTACCTGGCGAATGATGAGGTCGCGCAATCGCCCTCCGACTGCGGCGGCCCGGTCACGAACTTCGGCCAAAACATTCTGGTGATGTATCGCTCGCCGGTGACAGGTAATGCGGCAACAACGGCAGGAATTGAATTCGGTGCCGCCAACAAGATCAGCAATCCGATGGGTTGCGACGAAGGAATCATGGGCAACGACGAAGTGAGCCCGGTCGCGACCACCTTAGGTCAACCCAACGGGATGGGCGGCTTCACCACATTGCTAACGGCGGTGAAGCACATCTACGTCGCCCACGATAATGCGGCGCTGAACAAGATTTTGATCGGCCGCTGCTTCCCGGTCGCGTTCGGTCTGCCGGTGCCGAACGTGAGTGATCCGAGCGGCTTGAATTGCGTTGATCTGCCGGTGGCGGATCTCGGCCGGTTCGTCAAGACCGGCGCGAATTTTCCGACCACGGCGGTTGACAACGCAGGCAACATCTATGTGGTGTGGGAGCAAGCACCCATCAACGGAGACGGTAAGGTCGTCGGCGACACCGTTCTCAAGTACTCGTTTTCGACCGATCAAGGCAACACCTGGGCAGCGCCAATTGCCATCCCGCTCAACGCACCCGTCGGCACGCTTCACAACAATGTGTTTGCGTGGGCCGCGGCTGGAGACGATGGGCGTGTTGACATCGTCTGGTACGGCACGCCCGGCGTCGCTCCGAAGCCTTCGAACGGCCCTGACTCCTGCACCAACTGCGACTGGAGCCTGTGGATGACGCAGACACTGAACGGGCATGCGGCCACTCCAACCTTTACCGCGCCAATCTTAGCCAGCGAGCACTTTATCCATCGCGGCAGCATGTTCACCCTCATTGGCGGTCAAAACGGCGACCGCACTCTCGGCGATTTTCTGCAACTGCGGATGGGTCCAAACGGTGAGGCGGAGGTCGGTTACGCCGACTCGAATAATATGGACGAAATCTTTGCCCCGCACGGCATGTTCGTCCGGCAGAACGGCGGCACCGGGTTATTGGCTGCGAGCTCGCCCGTGAACATTCCGGGACTGACGCCCTTTAACGGCGTGTCCGACCCGACCGGCGACGGCAAGTATGAAGTAAACGGTCTTAGCAACGCGAACATGCCCCAGCTCGACATCACCTGCTCTAGCGTCACCAAGATCACGACCGCGCCATGCAGTGTAGGGGACCCCTGTTATCAAGTGGTGATGCAGCTGAACAACTTGAGTCTCGCGCCGACCCTCACCCAGGATCCGGATCCCGACTTGGTCTGGTTAACCCAGTGGCTCGTTCCATCCACGACCGATCCGAATGGTGGAAAGAATTTCTTTGTTTACGCGGAATCGACGAGCGGCGGCGCTCTCCAGTGCTTTGTTGGCGAAAACGCTGCGCAGGCAGTTGGCGGCGGGGTGACTTTGACATACCCCGGCGCCACCCAACTGTCTGCCGCGAACTGCTTATCCACTCTCGGCGCGAATGGCACCATTACGATTGACGTCCCACTTTCCATGGTGAACGAGCCGGGTGCGATTGACAACCGCTTGCACGAAGTTACTGCCAGCACGATGACGCTTCAGCAGCCTGCCAACACCGTCCCGGTTGTCATTGGCATTGGCGGCTCGCTGTTCAACCTGATTGACGTGGCGCAGGGATACACCTTCGATCCAAGCGTTGCAACACCGACGTGCGCTGCAACGCCTACTCCTACGCCGACCGCTACTCCAACGGCTACACCCACTGCTACACCGACCGCGACACCTACACCTGGGCCGTTCTTACCGGACCTGATCGTGTCGATGATCACGGCCGACCAGCAACATGGCCAAACGATTCGCTTAGTTGCAACGATTAAGAACCAAGGCCAGGCCAACGCCGGCCCGTCTAAGACTGGGTTCTACCTCGACACTATCAGTCCTACCACCCTGCTCGCTGATATTGACACTCCTCCGGTCAGCAATGGCTTCTCCGTCACCGCCACCTTTGATTGGAACACAACTGGTGTGTCCAAAGGCACCCACAACATCATCGTCAAGGCCGACGACACAAACCAAGTCGCGGAAAGCAACGAAACCAACAACACGAACATCAAGCAGGTTACAGTAAAGTAGGACGCGCTCAACGAGCGTAATCGGGGATCTAACCATGCCGCGCCAAACGCGCGGCATGTTTTGTGTACGGAAGATCGATCCGCCAAAGGTCCGCCACAGGACGGATTCGTCCGAACGGCGAAAAAGGTGGATCGCGACCTCCGGGCGCGATGGTAAAAACAAGTGCGGCTCCGCCGCACAGAAGATATTTAAATCGCCAGAGTAGTTGTTCCTTTTATGGAAATTTGAAAATCGAGCGCGAAGAGCCGCGGATTTTTTAATGAAAATAAAAATGGACACAGCCGCCGATGGCGCTATTCCGAATCTTCTATAAACAACCATCCCCACTCGTTCTCATCCCACTCTCTCATGAAAAAAAATCGTGCTTCCGAATCCGGCCTCCTCACCTGGCGTATCTTCATCGCGCTCACGCTCTGCTCAGCTGGCGCGTGGCTGGCGATGATTAGCTTCGCTGCAACGCCCAGGACCGCAACCTACGTCAGTGGCGGCTTTACCTTCGGCGCGCCCGTGGAATTGGACAACAAATCGATTAGTCCAATCTTCTTCCAGGAAGACGGCGAGCCTGAGATCAAGGTGGATAACTACGGCGATATCTACGTTACCGCCATCAATGGCGTACCGGGTGGCACTGATCTTTGGAAATCGACGGACAAGGGAGCAACGTTCGTTTACCTAGGCCAGCCAGATGGCGCGCAGGATCATTGCACGAGCAGCATCCCGCAGTGCGCCGGCCTAGGCGGCGGTGACGATTCAACTGATGTTTCGCCAGGTGGTTACTTGTATGTCTCGAGTCTATGGATCGGTAATGTCACCGTCTCCACGTCGATGGACGGCGGAACTGGCGGGACCGAACCCGGCCAGGCGTGGCAGGTCAATCCAGCGGCGGCCAGTGTAATTGTCGATGACAGGCAGTGGATCGCTGCCTACGGCCCGGAGACGTTAAACATGACCTATCGGCAAGCGCCGGGGACCGGCGATCTTTTCTTTAACAAGTCCACTGACGCAGGCAAGACCTTCGGCACGCCCGTGCTAGTGCGCACCGGAAATAGCACGGAAGGTAACCTGGTCGTCGATCCTTATAACGGCAATCTTTATACGACTACGATTCCGAGCAATGCCAAGAACCAAATCCATTTGTTAAAGTCGATGAATGGTGGCGCGAGTTGGACGGAAACGACCGCTTACAGCGCGCCGGCCAGTTCGAACCCGGGTCATAAGTTCACCATCCTCGCGGTGGACCGCGGAGGTAATCTCCATCTCGTTTTTAGCCAAAGCGATGCGAACGGCAGCTTCCACGTTTTCCTGATGAGCTCGACGGATCAGGGAGCGACCTGGCTCCCCGCCGTGCAGGTGGATAGTGGAACTGGTGACACGACTTTTGCGGTAATGCCCTGGGTCACCGCAGGTAGCCCGGGCGTAGTGGACATCACCTGGCTGGGCTCGCCGAATTCGCCGAACGCAGTTCCCACTGTCACGCCTCCTTTCACGCCGGCCTGGTTTGTTTACTTTGCCCAAACGCGTAACGCGCTCTCGACTACTAGTGTCACCTTTAATGAGCAAAAGGTGTTGTCAAAGAGCATACACGATCAGGACATCTGCTTTAATGGCAGCGGTTGCGCCGATAATCCACGCCAAAGCCCGGGCAACCGAGACCTGCTCGAGTATTACACAATTACAACTGATCCCGAGGGGAACGCCAACATCGCTTTCCCCGACAGCCTGACGCCAGATTGCGACCCGAGCGTCTGCATAACCAACACCTGGTTCACAAAGCAAAGCAGTGGCGCGAGCGCTTTTGCTCCACCTACTCCGCCGGCTGCGGCCAGCTTTGGAACCAATGTTAACGTGGCGGAGAACGGTGGCGGCGGTGCCGAACCAAACTCAAAAGCCGACAGCCACAACTGCCTATTCTCTGCTGCACCCGGTGACCCTGACTTCTGGAAATCGATCAATCTCGGCGCGAGCTGGCTAGCTCCAGTAATTCCGGGGGGCACTGGACTCACCGGCGGTGATGAAGACGTTCTTCCCATCCCGCAACTTTCCGGCGCGCGGCCTGATATTCTCTATTTCGCTGATCTTGGCATCAGCACGGTGCACATTAGAAAATCAATCGATGGCGGCTCGACGTGGTTTGCGCCGGGCACAGCTGGAGTAGCAGGTGAGGTGTCGGTTTCTTCCGACCGCCAGTGGCTGGCCTTTGATCACGTTCCGGCCGCGACCGACACGACCTTGTACGAAATGGACCATGAGCTTGTCAGCGAAGTGATCCGTTTCTCTTCATCGACGAACGATGGACCATGGTCAACTACGACGGGTATCCCCCCTACTTCAGAGGTGCTTCTGCCCGATACCACGGTCCCTAATACCAATCCCGGACCCGCCTTTACGTTTGTCGATCCGACGGTCACGGTCGGTCCTACGGACAACGGCCACAGGATTGGGGGCGTATTTTGCGGTTCCACTGTTCGCACCAACCGGGCCCAGCCGCCCTTCGGCAAACTGCCGAATGTGTGGGACGCAATCGGCAACGCGCCACTCACCGCCAACACAGCGCCCGGCCCGTTCACTAACTTCCCGGTGTTCAAAGGCGTGCAGGATTCACCAACGACTGCCCCAACGCCGCCGCCTGGAACTACTACTTTTGGCAACAACACCGCCAACGATTTCCCGGCCGCAGCGGTGGATAAGGCAGGCAATATCTACGTGGCCTGGGCAATGAATGATGCGCGCATCAATCACTTCAACATCTGGTTCGCGGTTTCTCACGACCAGGGCAAAAACTTCTACGGCCCATTCCAAGTCAGCTCCGGCCTCGGTCATGCCGTGATGCCATGGATCGCAGCTGGCGACGCCGGCCGCCTGGACATTGTCTTTTACCAGACGAGTGGCACACAGGATCCAAATACGAGCACGACTGATCAGTGGACGGTCAAGTTTGCGCAGTCACTCAACGCAGCTGCCCGCGAGCCAGTCTTTACTACAGTTCAAGCCAGCGATCATGTGAACCATGTCGGGCCGATCTGTAACCTAGGCATCCTGTGTGGCGGCGGCACGCGCGATCTGCTCGACTTCTTCCAGGTCGCGATCGGACCGGACGGCCTGGCGAACATCGTTTATGCCGATGATTTTTTGGTGTCCGTGCATCCGGAGTTCGCGCGCCAGGCAAGCGGGCCGCTCGCCCTCACTAATCCAATTGCGGTGACCTGTTTGGGAACTGGGCCAACTCCAACTCCGACGGCAACTCCAACTGCAACGCCCACGGCGACTCCGACTGCAACACCAACGGCGACGCCAACAGCCACACCAACAGCTACGCCCACCGCGACGCCGACAGCTACACCGACGCCGACACCGGGGCCGTTCTTACCGGATCTGATCGTGTCGAATATCACGGCCGGCAAGCAACAAGGCCAAACGATTCGCCTAGTTGCAACGATTAAGAATCAAGGTCAGGCCAACGCCGGAGCGTCTAAGACTGGGTTCTACCTCGACGGTAACACTACCCTGCTCGCTGAGATTGACACTCCTCCAGTCAGCAATGGCTTCTCCGTCACAGCCACCTTTGATTGGAACACCGGAAGTGTGAAAGGCACCCACACCATTATCGTCAAGGCCGACGACACTCACGTCGTCACCGAAAGCGACGAAAACAACAACACGAACAGCATCCAGGTTACAGTAAAGTAGGACGCGCTCAACGAGCGTAATCGGGGATCTAACCATGCCGCGCCAAAAGCGCGGCATGTTTTTTAGCCGAAGCTAGAGCGCAAGGTGGATCGCGACCTCCGGGCGCGATGGTAAATATAATGCGCCTGCCGGCGCCTAAATAAGATCGCCTGCGGAGCGGCCGATCCACCTTGCCGCGCGTGATTGGGTCACTAATTGGTGGAATCGGGAACTCGAGGCTGATCCGGAATAGCCGAGCGAGCACGAAGGTGTGCGCTCCGCCCGTGTTTTCGCAAAAAAAGCAGGCCTGGCACACGTCCGCCCGCGCGTCTGCTCCGAATTCTTATGTGAAGACGAGAACCAATCGGGCCGACCGTTTGGCCTAAAATAAATACATATTACCATGAAAAAGAACCCCGCCTCGCAATCCGGTCTCATCACTCTCCGAATCTTCGCCGCCCTCGCCCTCTGTTCGGTCGCGGCTCTGCTCGGCACCCTCAGCTTTGCCACCGTTAACACCACGGCCCCGCCGGGCACGCCGCGGTTCTTTAACTACCAATCGCCCAAAGGCGTAGCCGATAGTGTCGGCGAGCCTTCAATTGGCAGTAACTGGACTAAAGAAACCGTTTCCCACAACACGAACGTCGATGGGACGACGAACAACATCCCAAATGGCGGCACGTCGCTTTTCTTCGGCGGCTTTTCGCCCGCGATGGCGAAGGTAACATGGAACGACTGCTCCTCACCGTCCGACCCACTCTGGGAAAACAAGCCGCTCCTCAGCGCGAACACACCACGCGCATTCGGCGATCCCATTCTCTTTACGTTACACGACACAGGGCGCACGTTCGTCGCCCAGCTCGAGGGCTTAACTCCAGCCGGTTCTACGATCGACATTACAGATGACGATGGAGACCACTTCACGCCGAGTGATGGCGTGATTCCGTCCGACATCGACCATGAGACTATCGGCGGCGGCCCATATCACTCGCCGCTGCCTAATCCCGGGCCGCTTTATCCGGACGCAGTCTATTACGCTTCGCAAAGCGTCACAGACGCGCGTGCTTTCCGGAGCGACAACGGTGGACTTGTCTTCAGCCAGGCGGCTGCCCCGATGTTTACCATCGCGACCTGTTCGGGATTGCATGGCCACGTCAAAGTCTCTCCCGCAGACGGGACGGTGTATGTGCCGGACAAAGGCTGCGGCGGGACACTGCCATTCCACGAAGCAAGCAAGCAGGCCGTGGTGGTTTCCGAAGACAATGGCATAACCTGGAATGTCCGAATCATCCCTAGTTCGACGAGCAATGGCGAGGAAGACAATCCTGCCGACGGCAGCCATCAAACCAAGAGCGACCCATCGGTTGGTGTTGCCACAGATGGGACGTTGTATTTCGGCTATCAAGCCAATGATGGCCACCCGCACATCGCCGTATCCCACGATAAAGGACTTAGCTGGGTTAATGACACCGACGTCGGTGCGGCGGTGGTTAATGGCGGACCTGTTCTTAACACGGCTTTTCCAGCCGTAGTAGCTGGCGATCCGAATCGCGCAGCGTTTGCCTTCTTTGGCAGCGAAACCGGGGGAACCAACTTTCACTGCGGTAACGGCGAACCTTGCGGCAACCCTCCTAATCCCTTTAACGGCGTGTGGTACCTCTATGTAGCTACCACATTTGACGGTGGTCAGACGTGGACGACCCAAAACATCACTCCCGGCGATCCGATCCAGCGCGGCGGAATTTGCAACGGAAGCACCTGCCGTAACCTACTCGACTTCTTCGATGCCACCATCGACAAGGAAGGTCGCGTCGTTATCGGCTACGACGATGGTTGCATCAGCGCAGCCTGCATCAGGGGTGATCCAACACAGGTGGGCGGTGGGCAAAACGATTACACAGCCAAAGGCACCATCGCGCGCCAAAGCGGCGGGATGCGAATGTTCGCTGCGTTTGATCCGGCCGAGCCTACCAAGCCAGGTGCGCCAAAGGCAACTGGATCGGTCAATACTGACGGCACGGCGACATTGAGTTGGCCTGCACCAGACAACGCTGGCGCTGTCATCACCGGTTACAACATCTACCGCAGTGTAAACAATGGCCCCTTTACGCTGATCGCTACTGTTCCAGTAACCAACTACACGGATAGCAGCTTTGCCGCTGGCGACACCTATCACGTCACCGCCGTCAATTCCCAAGGTGAAGGCCCGTATTGTCCTACTATTACACCGACAGTCGTCAAGCCGCCAAACCCATGTGTGTTACCTGGAGTTCTGGCAGTAACTGATCTAAACCCCAACGGGACCGACAATGATGGTGCCGCAACGGTGGATCCACGCGTGAACATCCGTCAGCTATACGTAGCAGAGCCAGACTTCGGCAAGGACAACAGCGGGAACACGATCGAGAAGCTGGTGTTCACAATGCAGCTAGCTCCATCATCCGATACTTCGGTGCCACCCGACAGTCAGTGGTATATTGTCTGGAACCGGCAGGGTACCGACCCGTCAGATCCAAATGACAGCCATTTCGATCGCTTGTGGGTCGCAATGAAGAGCGACAGTACTGGTGCAGTTTCCTTCCAGTACGGAAAGTTCGGCGTGCCGCTGAACGCGCTTAATCCGGACCCATTTGCAAATACACCGGTAAGCTTCGGTAGCGCCGATAGTGGTACTTTCGACTTTGGCTCTGGTGTGATCACGATCACCATCTCGAACTCGAGGCTCCGCGCGATCGATGGTGGGGCAACCAAGTACGTGGCCAACACATCGCTCGGCGGCATTAATGTTCGGACGTTCCTCGCCCGGCCTGACGGCGGACCGCGGTCGCAGAACATCGCGAATGACATTACCGGCAACGGTGCTTACACCCTGTTTGGCAATGCCTTTTGTCATGTCAATCGGCCGCCGGTGGCCAGCTTGTCTGCCACACCCACCCAAGGGCTAGCCCCGCTTACCGTCTCCTTCGACGGCTCGGGTTCCTATGATCCCGATGGTTCGGTGACCTTTTACACGTTTACTTTCGGGGACGGCACGAACCCAGTTACGCAACCGACACCTAAAATCCAGCATACCTACCAGAATCCTGGCGGCTACTTCGCCACGTTGACCGTAAAGGATAACGAGGGAGCGACGAGCTCGAATGTTGCCTCGGTTGAAATCGAAGTGGGTGGACCGGACTTAACCGTCCCGAATCTGACGGCCACTAGCAATCAGGCGAGACAAGGCCAAAAGATTCCGATTACCGCGACTATTAAAAACCAGGGTCAGGGGAACGCCGGTGCGTCTAAGACTGGGTTTGTGATGGACGGCAACACGACAATCGGCCTCGTCGACACTCTTCCGGTTAGCCCCGGCTTCTCGGTGACGGCAACGTTGAATTGGGACACGTCCAAGGTGCCAAAAGGTAGCCACAGCATACAAGCCATTGCCGACTTCACTCAGGTAATCGCTGAAACCAACGAAACCAATAACAAGAGCACTCCGATCACGATCTTTATTCAGGGCAACCGAACAAAGTAGCACGGGCCCCGAAAGCGCAGCCACTTGCCGGAAGTAGCTGCGCAGAGAATTACACGGCCGCTTCTTAAGTGAAGCGGCCGTTTCTTTGGACAACACCCAACCGGCAAGGGCTTAGGAAGTTGATCGCCTTCGATCGCGGCGGCTTGCCGCACCACCGAGACGCTTGGCGGCCCGACAAGCGCCACGGATGTCTTCCGATGAGATTTACCGCCCGCGGGTGGTCTGGGCCCAACCAGCCAGGCTGACATCACCGCGATCTCGTTTTCCGCCGATACCCCGGCGACAACAATTACCACCAAGATGACGCTGGCGAATCTGACCAGCATACCGTCGCCTGGCACAACGTTTACGACCTACTTCGTGGTTTGGACATCCAGTAACGGTAAGACCTACGCGACAGAGACTGACGTCGGTTTCGGGCTCGTCGCATTTAACTGGGGAGAATTCGATACGAGCAGAAACCAGCTCTCGACGTTCAACAGCACGACAGGCACCTTTAATCAGGGAGTGAACGGCACTATCACTGTGAATGTGCCTGTGAGTGGAGTCGGCAATCCGACCATCCCGATTACAGATGTCAATGGCACCCCTGCAGTGAGCAATCCTTACGGTCTGACAATCGCGGGCGAAGGATTAGACGGCTTTGGACTAGTATTCACCCAACCGATGGATCGCGCTCCTGACAGCGGCTTTGGTCAGCGATGGGCAGTTTGTCCACCGCCAAACGCGGCACCTACCGCAGTGTTAACGGCAACGCCGACTTCGGGCACCGCTCCGTTGACGGTCAACTTCAATGGCTCTGGCTCATTTGACTCGGACGGCGATACCATCGCTTCCTACACATTTGATTTCGGCGATGGCCCGGCCCCGGTGACGCAATCCACGCCGACCATTTCACACACCTACCAATTTGCGGGCAACTATGCAGCGACACTCACCGTCACTGATTCGCGCGGCCTGGCGAGCACAAACACGGCAGTGGTAACCATCATGGTTTCTCCCGCGGGGGTGAGTGAGATCACCGACACGACGGCGACTTGCAGCACGTTCAGTTCCGGTACTGCCCCAAGCCTCAGCACCGTGCAGTACAGCGTCAGTAACGGAAAGATCAAGCAGACCAACCCGGGTGGGTTCTTCTACTGGGTGAAGGTGCCGGCGCAAAAAGGCAGCAACACGTTCGTGATCAACCAGTCGATCACGACCGGTAACTTCAACACCTTTTTCAGCATTGCCTCCGGCAGCATCACCTTCAACTCTACTTGCACCAATGTGAAAGGGACCTTCACCCAGAGCTCAACCACCAACGCGACTAGGAACACGGTGACGGCGACCTTTACTGCGCCGAGCGCGGGCAATTACGTGATCTCGGTTAAGTTCAACGCGCAGAGTGTGGACGGCAAGACAGTTCCCAACCCGTCCACCGTTGGCTACAGCTTCTCGATACCTGGGGTAGGCGGGTCAACGCAGGTGCTCAATCTCGTTAAGAAGTAAGCAGCTCATAAAACGGTAATGCACGCGCGCGTGCTGAAGCTTAAAAAAAGTTGCAGCACGCGCGTTTCTTTTTTCCTGGCTGAGCGCCCCCGGTATCGTGCTTCTTCTTGTCGATCTTCCAACCGAAAGTAGCCAAGAGAACAAAGTTTGTTTCCGACGTAGCCGCCTCTTGCTTTCCTAGTTTCCTTCTGTTCTTTGTCCTATGTTGAGCGTTGGGCGTTGAACGTAGTCCACCAAAAAGGCAAACAACTCCTACTCCTACTCCAAAGCCGCACGGCAAGCCGACGCCGACTCCCACAGTAAGTCCAACTCCAACGCCGACGCCAAAGCCGCGTGGCAAAAAATGATTACTGCAACGCTGAGACCTACTCCAAAGCCCAAGCCAACCCGCCCGCCGCACGGTTAGTAGTTCCGGGCGTGGCAATTTCATTCGGCGTTCAACGGCAAACGTTGGGCGCCGAGTTATTTTAGGGCCGGTCGAACTATCTAAGGCTTCTTCCGATACAACTCTCAGACTCTCACTTACCGGAACGCCCGACAAAACGTCTTCCGGCATGCGGCCATTTTTTGTCGAGGCACGATTCTTGAATAACTATGAGAACGAATCCCCGTTGTGAGGTCGGTGCCTTCAATCCGCGAGCCTTTGCAGCTTTTTTGCTTTGTTCAGCCGGCGCCATGCTGGCTATGCTCAGCTTCGCCTCAACGCCCTCCAGCGGAACGCTCACTGATACGTCCGGCCCAGTCAGCTACAGCGCCGGCCCGTTCTTTGTCTCAAATCCAACTCCGATCATCGAACTCGACAGTGGACCAGAATGCGGCGGCTCATCACAACCGTGTGATGATTTCGCGCTCACGGTGAATTTGCCAACCGGTTACACCACCAATTTTCCGAACGCGTCAATCAAGGTCACGCTCAGCTGGACGGACACCGGCAGCGGCTCGTCGGATTACGATCTCTATATCTACAAAACCCCACGCGCGGATTGCAGTCCGACCGATTGCACCCAGACCAATGGTCGCCAGGCGGCTGACTACCAGTCGGCCACCAGCAATAATCCCGAGATAGCTACCATTAGCCCACTTCATGATGGGACGCAGACATACACAATCGTCGTGGTCCCGTTCACTGCCACTGGCGAGACGGTGCATGTGACTGCCGAACTGGTGCCCGGCTCCGGGAGCGCTGGCGGCGTCCCAGGATTCGGCGGGCCCGATCCGACGGCGCCAGGTGCACCGCGTTACCAGAATTTCTTCGCGCCTGATGGCACCTCTGCCCAGAGCAGCCAGGGCGAGTTCAACATCGGCTACAACCCAAAGACCGGCCGGATCATGAACATGAATACCGGACCGGTCTGGCGCATCACTCCGCCGGAACTCCTCACACCCGCCAAGCCGGAGTGCTGCGAAGGCCTGTGGGAGGACAAGGACAATCCCAGTACCAACACAGGGCTTGACCCGATTCTTTGGACCGACCAGAAGACTGGGCGCACTCTTGTTTCTAATTCTACCGCCGGCGCTAACGCGGCTTACGGCTTTAGCGATAACGACGGCGACACGTGGGTGCCACTGGCTGCTTCGCCTCCGAACGGCGGCACCGACCACGAAACCATCGGCTCGGGTCCGTATCCGGCGTCCTTAAGCACGCTGTCAACCCCGGTAAACCAGGGCGAAGCTGTTTACTATTGCTCCCAGAGCTTTCCACTGGGACCGGCGGCGTGTCAGCGCAGCGATACTCTCGGCGCAAGCTACGGCCCGGGTACGTTCGCTTACCTAGGCAATGGCATTACTAAATGTGAGGGCCTGCACGGTCACGTCCGTGTCGCACCCGATGGGACAGTTTGGTTACCGGTGAACCAATGTGCTGGCCAGCAGGGCGGCGCGTTCAGCACCGATGGTGGTGTCACTTGGCATGAGTTTATCGTGCCCAATGTTATTTCGCAGGCCGAAGGCGCTGATCCTTCCATCGCCATCGATGCCAACAGCAGGATCTACTACTCTTACGTCAATAACCAGCCAGTGCCGACGGGCCAGCCGCTGGAAGGACATGCCCGCGTCGCAGTTGGCACTCTGAACAAGTCCACGAACACGATCACCTGGAGCAGTGACGTCGATATCGGCGCTTCCCATGGCATCAAGAACGCAGCCGAAATTGAAGCTGTGGGCGGTAACGCTGGCCGCGCCGCAGTTGGTTTCCTCGGCACAGACATCGCCGGTGACTACCAGGCAATCAGCTTCCCGGGGAATTGGTACGCATTCATCGCCACGACTTATGATAACGGCCAAACCTGGGTGACAGTTAACGCGACACCCAATGATCCCGTTCAGCACGCCACCGGTATCTGGCAGCAGGGCGGCAGCCATCAGGACCGCAACCTTCTCGACTTCAACGAAATCACCGTGGACAAGTTTGGACGCGTTCTCTACGGCTACAGTGATGGCTGTGTGACAGAGGGCTGCATCGCCGGCACGGCGCCGAATGATTTCACCGCCTTCATGCGCGTCGCCCACCAGTCCGGTGGAAAGAGCCTGTTCGCGAGTTTCGACGCGAGTACGGATACGACGACTGCGACGCTGCCTAAGGCACCATGCCTCTCAGGCGAGCGCGATTCCACCGCCTCGTTCCTGAGCTGGAAAGCCCCGGATAATGGCGGCGCTGGTATCACCGGCTATCAAATCTTGCGTGGCACAAGCTCAGGCGGTGAAACAGTGCTCGTCAGTAACACTGGTGATACGAAGACAACCTACCTCGACACCACAGCCGACCCAACGGTGGCCGACTACTTCTACAAGGTTAAAGCAATCAACAGTGTAGGAGTAGGCAACGCGAGTAACGAGATTGACCTGAAGGTTGGTCCATCCCTACAACCGCCTCTGCCCTATTCCTGCAGCGGCAATGATGTAGTCACCGACGCGGCGGGCGACGCCATCGACCCGGCGACCGGCAGTTCGAGTTCCACCGATCAAGCCGACATTACTGGGATCTCATTCGCCAAGTCGGGTAGCAATCTCATCGTGACAATGACGGTGAAGAACCTTTCCAATGTACCGTCGCCGGGCACGACCTTTACCGCCTACCACGTAGCATGGACCTCAAGCGATGGCATAGCCTATGCCACTGAGCTTGATGCGCCGGATCCGGCCGGTCTCACGTTTTTCTGGGGCAAGTGGGATCCAAGCAATAATCAACTGACCACGTTCAACTCGACAACCGGCACATTCAATCAGGGGCTAAATGGCACTGTTACCTGGGTTGTGCCAATAAGCGGAGTAGGAAACCCGACCATTCCCATCACCGACGTGAACGGCACACCGGCGGTCACCAACCCGTACGGTGTAAACATCGCAGGCGAGGGCGCGCTGGGTACCGGCTTGGTGTTCATCCAGCCCATGGATCGGGCACCGAACACAGGCTTCGGCCAGAAGTGGGCAATCTGTCCGCCGCCAAACAACCCGCCGACGGCAGTGTTAACGGCGAATCCAACTTCCGGTCCGCCGTCGTTGACGGTTAACTTCGATGGCTCGGGCTCAACGGATCCCGATGCCGGAGACAGCATCGCTTCCTATACCTTCACATTCGGAGACGGTTCGGCGGCAACCTGCCCGGGCAACGCTGCCTGCACCGGGACTGGAAAGGTTAGTCACACCTACACCAAAGCTGGAACCTATGCAGCGACTCTTACCGTGACGGACACGCACGGCGCGAAAAGCGTGAACGGGGCGGAGGTAACCATCACCGTTACTGCGCCCGACCTAGTCGTTTCTACCCTCAAGGCTGCTAACAATCAGGCGCCACAAGGTGCGAAGATCCCAATAACGGCAACTATTACCAACCAGGGGCAGGTGGGTGCTGGCGCGTCTAACACTGGATTTCTGCTCGACGGCAAAACGAACATCGGGAAGGTAGCCACACCCGCGATCCCGGCTCAGTCAACCGTGTCGGTAACATTGAATTGGAATACAGCCGGTGTGAAAAAAGGCAATCACACCATCCAAGCGATCGCCGATGTTGATAACCAAGTCACTGAAAGCGACGAAACCAATAACACCAGCGCGCCGGTCACCATCTTCATTCAGGGCAACCAGACGAAATAACACTACGACACCAAAGCCGCATCATTTGGACTGTGAAACATGCCGCGCCAACGCGCGGCATGTTTTTTGTACCCGAAGAGTCGGAGTGCCGAAGGTGTTTTGTCGACGAAAATCACGCTACCGCACGCGTCCGGCCGTGACGCTGACCGGAATCTTATCTAAACACGCACAATTTTTTGCTTGAACATTTATTCGGCTCTCACATAAATACGAATCCACATGAAAAAGAACCCCGCTTAAGCTTTTTGGCCTGGCGAGTATTCGCGCTTTACCCAATCGAGGGCTTCTTCCCGATCTTTCAACGCGCCTTCAAGTTGTAGCGTTTCGACCGCTTCAAGGATCTCGCCGAACTTTGGACCGGGCTTCATTCCGAGTGCGATCAAATCGTCGCCGCGAACGAGTGGGGGCGGGATGATTGGTTCGTTTGCAAACTCCTCGCGTTTGCGCAAGAGGAACTCGTAATTGTCCATCATCTGATGGCTGCTTGCACAGTCGACGCGATGCAGTTCGAGCTCCTCTTCAAAGGTCGGCCGCGCCATGAATCGCTTCAGTTTTGCCACCCGCATCTTCGGCACGTCTTTGAAGACCATGTGTTGCCGCACCATCTCGACCGCCGCGTCGATCTCCGCGCGCGAAAAGCGTAACCGTTCCATGATCGACTCGGTCATTGCTGCGCCAATGCGGTCGTGGTCGTTGAAACGGATTCGGCCCGTTTCGTCGACAGTCGCCGTGACCGGTTTCGCCACATCGTGAAGTAAAACGGCGAACACGAGAGGCGCCGGAACTTCTTCCGGCAACAATTCCAGCATCAGTCGCGTGTGCTGAAACACATCGCCCTCGGGATGAAATTGCTCCGGCTGCAAACAACCTTTCATCGCATCGAGCTCGGGTAGAATCGTGCGCAATAATCCACTTTGGTCGAGCAAGTCCCAGCCGCGGACTCGATTCGACGAAAGAAAAATCTTTACCAGCTCTTCGCGAATTCGCTCGGCGCTGATCTCATTGATCGATGCCGCGTTCGCAACAAGCGCGTCCCATGTTCGATTTTCGATCTTGTAATCGAGCATAGTCGCAAAACGGACCGCCCGTAACATGCGCAGCCGATCTTCGGCAAAACGCTCGGCGGGATCGCCGATTGCCCGAACAAGTTTTGCTTCCAAGTCAGCGCGGCCACCGACGAAATCGATCACTTCGTTCTTCTCCGGATCGAAGAACATCCCGTTGATGGTAAAATCGCGCCGCTTCGCATCTTCTTCCGGCGACGAAAAGCGAACATCGACGGGATGACGGTGGTCCAGATACGCGCCGTCCGATCGAAATGTCGCAACTTCAAAATTGAATCCATTCTCGACGACAACGACGACGCCGAAGTGCGCACCGACAGCGTAGGTGTGCGAAAAAATCTTCTGCACAATGTCAGGCGTCGCATCCGTCGCGACGTCGAAATCCTTTGCCGCCAAGCCGCGGACCATGTCGCGCACGCATCCGCCCGCGAAATAGGCGATGTGGCCGGCCGCGCGCAACCGCTGCGCGATCTCACGCGCAGTTTTCTCCATTGGCGTCATAACTTTTTTACTGTAGCGGCGGTCTGTGACCGTCGCACTTCGTTTAGATATTGTAGGGCAACCGCACCGGTTGCCGACCGCAAAGATGGCAGGCGAAGCGCCTGCCCTACAATTTCTCGGGCCCTACCACCGGGTCCGTTTGTCGAAAAGAATGAATGATGAAGAAAACGACGGCGATGCAGATAGAAGAATCGGCCACGTTGAACGCCGGCCACGGATGGGCGAACGGCACATGCAGATCAAAGAGCAAGAAATCGATCACGTGACCGTAAAGCAAGCGGTCAGTCAGATTTCCGAGCACGCCGGCAAGTAACAGCGCCAGCGACAGATCGCGCCAGAAATTCCGTGTCCACCAAAGCGACTTTGGACGGTCCGATGCTCCATGCCCGTGTCGCCCCAGGAGAAGTATCAGCGCGAACAATAAGGCCAGGCATGAAATCGCGATGAAAAAGGCGTTGTTGTTCTTGAATGAACCGAACGCCGCACCGGTGTTGGTAATGTTGACCAAATGAAAGAAACCCGGCACCACGGCCACTGGCTGGTCCGGATCGATCGAGTGCAAGACCCAATATTTTGTGATCCGGTCCAGCAAATAGAGCGGCAACGAAATGAAGAAAATGTACTTCATGCCGATCTTGCCGCTGTGCCAGTGAGGACTTTCTCGCATCTATCGCACAAATCGGGATGCGATTTGCTTTTGCCAACGTACTCGCGATGCCGCCAGCAACGCGCGCATTTCTGATAAGGCGTTTTCGCCACGGTTGCGCTCGCCTCTTTCGTCTGCTCGATAGTCAGATCACTCAAGATGAAAAACTCTTCCAGCTCCGCTTTGCGGAGTTCGCTTGTGACATTCGAGTCCGAACGCAGAACAACCGCCACCTCGAGCGCATTGCCAATCAGCTTTTCCTGCCGCGCTTTTTCGATCGATTGACCGATCACCCCGCGTAATCTCAGAAGATCCGCCACCTGCGCGCTTGCTTTATCGCCGCGGTTCTGAGTTTTCGGAAATTCCTCCAAGTGAACAGACGTCTCAGCGCCCGAATGGCGCCACGCTTCTTCGGCCGTAAATGCGGTCACCGGGGCAAGCAACTGGCAAAGCGCGCTGAAAATTTCATGCATCGCCGATTGAGTAGCGCGGCGGCGTCCCGAGTCCGCGGGATCGCAATACATCCGGTCCTTGGTGATGTCGATGTAAAGACTGCTCAGATCGACCGCGCAATATTGATTTAACAAGTGATAGACCTTGTGAAACTCGAATGCTTCATATGCGGCGCGGCAATCAGCAATCACCTGATCGAGCCGTTCGAGAATCCACCGATCGATTAACGTCGCGCCCAACGACCCCTCACCCTGCCCTCTCCCCTTCGAGGGGAGAGGATGAAGATGAGGGGTGAAGTCGTATAGGTTGCCTAACAAAATCCGAAGCGTGTTGCGAATGCGCCGATAGGTGTCGCCGAGACGAGTGAACATTTCTTCCGAGAACGGAACGTCATCGGTGTAATCGATGCTGCACGCCCACAATCGAACCAGGTCCGCGCCGTGACGCCCGACGAAGTGACCGGCGTCCATCGGTTTGTCGTAGGTGCCGGACTTGGAAATTTTCTTTCCATCAAGATCGACAACGAACCCGTGAGTGACACACGTTTTGTAAGGCGCGCGATCGTTCAGCGCGATGCTGGTCATGAGCGACGATTGAAACCAGCCGCGATGTTGATCCGTCGCTTCCAAATACATATCGGCCGGGTCGCGCAACTCCGGATGCAGCGCGCAGACAGCACGGTGCGAAACGCCGCTGTCGATCCAAACGTCGATCGTGTCGTTGCGATGACTGGTGCCCTTCGGCAAACCGAGCTCTTTCGCAAGATCGATATCGTTCAATTCGAACCAGATGTTCGAGCCGCGTTCCGCCACGAGATCGGCGAGCTTGCGAATGATCTTCGCGTCGAGAATTGGTTTGCCCTCGGCCGAGTAAAAGACCGGTAGCGGCACGCCCCAGCTGCGCTGACGCGAGATCACCCAATCGGGACGCGATTCTACCGTACCGGCAATCCGGTTCTCACCCCACGCTGGAATCCATTTCACTTCGTTATGAATTGCTTTAAGGGCTTTACCCCGCAGGTCGTCGATCCGAATGAAAAATTGTTCGACGTTGCGGAAAATTATCGGTGTTTTCGAGCGCCAGCAATACGGATATGAGTGATGAAAATTTTGCGCGCCTAACAAATTGCCGTGCTCGCGCAGCAAGTTCACCACGTCAGCATTCGCATCGAAGACGTATTTCCCGGTGAGCTTTGGCAAGCTCGCTTCGTCAGTGAAGCGGCCGTGATCATCGACCGGCGACAAAATTGGCAAATCGTTTTGTTTGCCTAACCAATAATCGTCTTCTCCGTGACCGGGCGCGATGTGAACTGCGCCGGTGCCGGTATCCATCGTCACGAAATCCGCCGTCAGAACGATCGCTTCCCGATCCAGAAACGGATGGCGGGCTTTGATTTTGTCGATCTTGGCGCCGGGAAATGATTCGAGCGGTTCGCCGGTCGGTTCGAATTTCGTGTTCGCGCAAAATTGCGGGACCAGTTTATCGGCCAGCAACAACGTCTCGGAAGTGCCGTCGCGCGAAAATTCCTGGACGACGTATAATTCTTTCGGGTCAACCGCGATCGCGAGGTTGGCCGGTAAAGTCCACGGTGTGGTCGTCCAAATCGCCATGCTGGCTTTGTCTTTCCAAACGCCGCTCACGATTGGAAATTTCACGTAGACAGCGGTGTCATCGCGCTCCCGATATTCCACTTCGGCTTCGGCGAGTGCGGTCTGCGCGCCGGTGCTCCAGAAAACCGGCTTCTTCGATTGGTAAACCAATCCTTTTTCGACGAAGACCGCGAACGCGCGCAAGATTTCCGCTTCGTATTTTGGGTCGAGCGTCAGGTAGGGGTGCTCCCAATCGCCGAGCACGCCGAGACGTTTAAATTGCTCGCGCTGAAGATCGACATACTTGCGCGCGAACGCGTCACAGCGTTTGCGCACCTCCAGCGGCGACAAATCGCGCGATTCCTTAACCACTTTGTATTCGATCGGTAGCCCATGACAGTCCCAGCCCGGAACATAAGGCGCGCGTTTGCCGAGCATCGTTTGCGATTTCACCACGAAATCTTTCAGGATTTTGTTGAGGGCGGTGCCCATGTGGACGTCGCCGTTGGCAAACGGTGGTCCATCGTGCAGCACGAACAGCTCCCGGTCTTTGCGCGATCGCTGGATTTGCTGATAGAGCCGTGTTTCATCCCACATCTTGAGCAGCTCAGGCTCGCGCGACGCCAGATTCGCCTTCATCGGAAAATCCGTGCGCGGCAGATTGAGTGTTTCCTTGTAATTCTGGCTCATCGCGGCGCGCGGACGCTAACATTCACGGCAAAGCAAATCAACGCGACCCGCCCCGCGGGGTCGTACTATATATAGAGGGAATACAGCTGCCTAAGTTCCACTTGCCATCGCGTTGTCAGATGTTATTTCGCAAAATGCAACGCACCGAATGTTTCTCAGACTCGTGGGTTGCCTTCATCGCATTCCCGCGCTCAGCCATTCATCCTCATCAACGGCAAAAAGTCTGTTTCCGGACCTCACGTCTGGTCGTTCCGCTGCTCGCTTCGGCTTACCTTGCTTTCCTGGCCGTTAATCATTCGACCCACGCCCAAACTGCCGCTTCCGAACATATTGTCGTCGCCGCCGAGCCGTTGCCCAGTGCCTATGGAGCACCGACCAGTTTTTCCCAATCGCGCTTCTCGCCGTTGACGAATGCTTACGTCCTCCCGCCGGGCGCAGTTTACGCCAGCCTGATCTACGAAGACGACGTCGTGCACTTTCGAAATCCGGATCATCACTGGACCGAAGAAGTTGAAATCGGTTTGCCTTATCGCTTCAACGTCGCGATCGAAAACAATATTCAGCGATACGATGGCGATCTTCAGGATGCCAGCCTGAGTCTCGAGGCACGATACGCATTCGCCGACTGGGACAAAATTCCGCTGAATCCGACAATTTTTGCCGAATACAAATTCGGGACTGGCAACATTTTGCATGATGAAGGCGCGCCGACTCCCGCGCACAAGTTTGGTCCGGGCGGGTTCGACAAGGGCGAGGAGATTCCTGACGCTTATGAATTCCGCCTGCTTCTGTCCGAAGATTTTTTTGATCGGATCGAATGGTCGTTAAATACTTTCTTCGAACAGGAAACGGCCGAAGACCGCGGGCGCGAATGGGGCATCGCCCAAAGTTTGGTCACGCCGATTCACCTTTTTCACGAGGTGCCGTCAGAAACAGATGCCAAAGATGTTGAAGCGCGCGGTGAGCTTTTTGAAGAATTCAAAGCGGGAATCGAACTTCAGTTCCGCAGCTTTAGCGACAAAGGAAGTCGCGGCACGCCTTACAACAGCTTTATCATCGGACCGACTGTGGCCTGGAGAATGCCCCATAACGCATGGCTCGACATCTCGCCGTTGTTCGGCGTGAATCATAAATCGCCGGTGATGGAATTGTTTATTGTCTTTTCTTACTACTTTGGCGGTGGTGGACCAGGCACCGAAGCAGGCGGCGAAGCGCCGGCTTCAACCCGCAACCGTTAACGAGCGATTTTGTTAAATGCCAGTGCGGCTCGCACCTTGACCGGCTCTCTCGACTTCCGTACCATTTTCATCGGAAAGGAGCTCACCGGGTGAAGACCGAAGTCTCGATCGAATATTGCGTCGTTTGAAACTACACGCCTAAGGCCGTCAGTTTGGCGACCAAAATTCTTGAACTCGGCGAACGCATCAAATCGCTCACGCTCATTCCTTCGGGTGGCGGCGCTTTTGAAATCCGCGCCAATGGCAAATTGCTCCATTCCAAACTCGACTCCGGCGACTGGCCGGACTTCGACGCCGTCGTCAGCGCGATCAAAAAAGCAAAATAACTTTTCGTATCCGCACCGCGTGCGCATTGTCGATGTTTCGCAATCGGCAATCGGCAATCTGAAATCTGAAATTCATTGGAGAGTGAAGGGTGCCTGGTGGTCCTCGCGGTCTTCAAAACCGTCGGCGGTTCGCAAGAGCCGGGGCAGGTTCGATTCCTGTCCTCTCCGCAACACTCTTCCTCTTCCTCTCACTCTTAATTTTTATGAAAGGAGGTGAGCATTCGTGTCGCGCGAACAGATCCGTAAACTGACGTCGTTGTCGTCCTGCGCCGGTTGAGCAGCCAAGTTGAGCCAACAGGCCCTGACGCAAGTTTTGCGGCAGCTACCAACTTATCGCAACGCGAACGTTCTCGTTAATTCGAGCACGTTCGACGACGCCGGCGTTTACCGTTTGGACCTGTCGCGCCGTAGCGACGCAAAGGCGGGTCGACATCGCCTGCGCGCCGGAGGCTCGGCGAAGGTGCGTGCCCTCGTGCAGACCGTGGACTTTTTTACACCGATCGTGGACGACCCGTTCGCCTATGGACAAATCGCCGCCGCCAACGCGCTCTCGGATGTTTTTGCGATGGGCGGCCGGCCGATAACCGCGCTGAATCTCATGGGTTTCCCAATGAATCTCGTTTCGTCAAAAACAATTGCCACCATTCTACGAGGTGGACTGGAAAAGGCCGCCGAAGTCGGTTGCGCCATCATCGGCGGACATTCGATCCGAAATCCGGAGCCAATCTACGGCCTCGCCGTCACTGGAGTTGTCGATCTTCGAAATATTCTCGCAAACGAGAATGCGCGGCCGGGCGATTTGCTCGTGCTCACAAAACCTCTCGGCACTGGCATCGCCACCACGGCAATCAAACGCGGCCTCGCGTCGCGTGCGCTCGAGAAAAAAGTGATCGCGCTCATGTCGCAAACGAACTCAGTCGGCGCGGACCTCGCCGAAAAATGTCTCGTTCGTGCCGCAACCGACGTTACCGGTTTCGGACTGCTCGGCCATCTCGCCAATATGTGTCGCGCGAGCAAAGTCAGCGCCGAAATTCTTGCGGACCGCGCGCCGGCAATCAGCGACGAGATCTTCGAATTGATCAAGCACGACTGCATTCCCGGCGGGACTCGCGACAACATGAAGGCCGCGAGAGAAACCGCCGATTTGAAATCAACATCGTCAGTTCAACGCGTTTTTCTGGCGGATGCGCAGACGAGCGGAGGTTTGCTGCTTTGCGTCCCTGAATCGCGGCTATCTAAAGTTCTGCGCGTTCTCAAGAAAGCTCGCACGCCTTGCGCCGCCGTCATCGGCCGCATCACTCGCCGGAGAAAACATTTGATATGCGCGACAAAATGAAATCGCGATCGCGTCGCGCGATTCCGGCGGTGAGCAAGGTTCTCGATTCGTTATGCGAAGAGGCCAGTCCAGCTCGGACCGACCTGCCACGGCCGCTGATTGTCGATGTTGTCCGACAGGAACTGGCGCAGATTCGTCGGCGACGCGAGGTCCCGGAATTCGCCGCAGTTGTCGATCTTGTCCGCGCCTCGCTTGAGAAACTTCGCGCGAGCCGGATTCAACCGTTGATCAACGGGACCGGCATCGTGATTCATACCAACCTCGGCCGCTCACCCCTTCCGCCAGGAGCAGGCGAAGTGCTTCGAAATGCTGCTTCCTCGTATAATAATCTGGAGCTCGATCTGGCGACCGGCGATCGCGGTGATCGCGCCGGCTACCTCGAGCGCGCTCTCGCCGTGCTCTGCCAGGCGGAAGCGGCCGCAATAGTGAACAATTGCGCAGCAGCGCTGGTTTTGATTGTTCGCCATTTTATTTCACCAACTGGAGGTCGCCGCGCCGTCGGCGCCCAAAAACCAGACACGAGTCGCCGCGGCGACCGTGTCCCTCCAAAAGAAATCATTATTTCGCGCGGCGAACTGGTCCAAATCGGGGGAGGCTTTCGCATCGGCGAGATCTTGGAAGCGAGCGGCGCGAAACTTCGCGAAGTCGGCGCCACCAACAAAACGACCCTGTCCGATTACGCGCGCGCCATTGGCAAACAGACCAGACTTATTTTGAAAGTGCATCGCAGTAACTTCTTCATGAGTGGTTTCGTTGAATCGCCTTCAACCGCAGAACTTGCCGCGCTCGCACGGAAAAAAAGTGTTCCATTCGTGGAAGATTTGGGAAGCGGCGCAATGCTGGCGACCGAGCAGATCGGCTTACATCACCACGAACCAACTCCGGCTGAAACTTTGAGGGATGGTGCCGGTCTTGTTTGCTTCAGCGGCGATAAATTGTTCGGTGGCCCGCAAGCCGGAATCATCGTCGGGAAAAAACGATTGATCGCAGCGCTTAAAGCTGAGCCGCTCTTTCGCGCGTTGCGTTGCGACAAATTAGTTTTCGCTGCGCTGCAAACGACTGTCGATCTTCACCTCAACCAGGTGACCAGCGAAATCCCCGCGCTCGCACTCTTACAAATTCCAAAAGACGAATTGCGCGCCCGTGCTGCGGCGATCGTAACTCGTCTTCAAGGATTACCAGTGAAGATCACGATTGGAACCGGCACGGCAAAAGTGGGTGGCGGCACTTTGCCCAAATCCATTGTGCCCTCAATCACGATTGACTTTCTGCCCGAAGACTTGTCGCTCCAGGATTTTGCGCGCGCTCTTCGCCGTTCTGCTCCGCCCGTCATTGGTTACATCGGCGACGGTCGTTTCAAACTCGATTTGCGCACGATCTTTTCCCATCAGGACGATCTCGTCATCGACGCCATTCGCACCGCCTGCACGGAGCGCCACCACGAAGATCACAAAGAACACGAAGATGGAATTTGATGAGTTGTCGCGACGCGTGATTGGCTGCGCTATTGAGGTTCATCGCGAGGTGGGACCAGGTTTACTCGAATCCACATATCACCAGTGCCTCGCGTTCGAGCTGTCGCATGCCGACATTCCATTTCAAATGGAGGTGCCGCTGCCCGTTCGCTATAAAGACGTATTACTCGACTGTGGGAATCGGATCGATCTCCTGGTAAATGGCGATCTTATCGTTGAGATCAAAAGTGTAGAAACGCTTCTTCCGATTCATCAGGCGCAAATTCTTACATACGTGCGCTTGGCCCAAGTTCCGATCGGCCTGCTAGTTAATTTTAACGTCACGAAACTGCAGAACGGCATCAAACGTTTTGTCCTCTAATCCCTTCGTGCTCTTCGTGCGCTTCGTGGTTATCAAATGATGGAAAAACATTTCATTCTCGCCACCGCAGGTCATGTCGATCATGGCAAGAGTGCACTCGTCAAGGCCCTGACTGGAACGGATCCCGATCGTTTGCCGGAAGAAAAAGCTCGCGGCATCACGATCGATTTAGGATTTGCCGAACTAAACCTCACTGGACCTGACGGCGAAACATTTCAGGTCGGCATTGTCGATGTTCCAGGTCATGAAGATTTCGTTCGCAACATGATCGCCGGGATCGGCTCGATCGATCTCGCGCTTCTGACCGTGGCGGCGGATGACGGTTGGATGCCGCAAACCGAAGAGCACTTGCAGATTCTGCTTTATCTCGGCGTAAAGCGAATCGCCGTCGCGCTCACCAAAAGCGATCTCGGCAAGATCGACAGCGTCGCCAGCCAAATTCGCGTGAAACTCCGCGAAACCGCATTCGCGAACGCACAGATCGTTCCCACTTCTGTGCGCGGCGACCAAGGAATTGAAAATTTGAAATCCGCGCTCGCCGCGGAATTCGCAGCGTTGTCACCGCCGCGAGACATCGGAAAACCGAGACTCTTTGTCGATCGCGCATTCACACTCCGTGGGATTGGAACCGTTGTTACTGGCACGCTGGCCGGCGGTCGAATTCAGCGCGACCACAACGTCGTTATCCAACCGCAAAATCTTTCCGCTCGCGTTCGATCGATTCAAAGTCACGGTCGCGACTTGGAAATGGCGCGACCCGGAACGCGCACGGCGATCAATCTACCGGATGTTGCAGTCGGGGCCGACGGAATTAAACGAGGCGATATCATCACGATTGTCGATCTTGGCGAGGCGACCGACAGCATCGCCGTGCTTCTGGAAAAGTCGTCGCGACTGAATCGAAATTCTCCGGCCGCGCGCCCGTTTAAAAGCGGAAGCTCTGTTTACATTCATTTTGGTACGACGCGGACGGCTGCGAGAATTGCGCTCTTGCACCAGGATGTAATCGAGCCGGGCCAGAGCGCGATCGCGCAATTGCGCCTCGATTCACCTATCTTCGCTTTTGTCGGAGACCGCTTTGTCATTCGAGATTCTTCCGAACAAAACACAATTGCCGGAGGCGTAGCTTTGGATGTCGATGTTGATCGCGAGAACTTCCGGAGCACTGGGCAAACTGAACTTCTACGAACGCGTGCTGCCGCGCCGAATGATGTTGATGTTTGCATTCGGTCACAGCTTGCGCGCGACAGCTTTGCTGAGACCGGTAGCCTGTTAATCAAATCAAACTTCAGCGCGGATCAGATTGTTGACGCATTGACCCGATTGGAGCGCGACGGCCAAATCGTTTTACGCGGCGAAATCGCTGCAAACGCGGCGCATTGGCGCAATTTGGTCGCGCGGGCGACCGCATTGATCAATCGCCAGCACGAAAAACATCCGGAAAAACGTGGCCTCGATCTGACAAAGTTACGCGCCGAATTAAATATTGGATCGGACGAATTATTTGCCGCGGTTGTCGGCGAACTGCTTCAAAACGGCTTCCGCCGGTCGGAAAATCTCATCGCCCGCGACTCGCATCGCCCGTCGTTGCCGGCGGAAATCTTGCCGGCGGCGGAAGAAATCCGAGCCGCCCTTGCCGAGAAGCTATTCGATCCTCCGAGTCGCAAAGATTTCTCCAAAGATCGACATCTTCACCAGGCGCTCCGATTTTTGATCGAGCAAGGCGAGATCATCGAACTCAACGACGAAGTTGTTTTGCTCCGCGAAGCAGCCGAGCAAATGCGAACCGTAGTTTCTCAATTCATTTCCCTGCACGGACCCGCGACTGCCAGCCAATTGCGCCAGAAGATCGGCACCTCGCGCCGCGTCATCATTCCGTTTCTGGAATATCTGGATCGCGTTGGCGTGACTCAACGCACTGGTGATTTGCGGCAACTGCGCGAAACGAAATCAGCAGCCGTCGCGCGACAATAAAATCTGCTACCGTTAGCAGATGCCCCGCAGAAAGCCTGAAGAACCAAGACGATCCGTCTCGTTACACATCGGCTCTTCGTTCGCCAGCGCCTGGGAAAGCGTTCTCTTGCCCTGGTTCAAGGATGTTGGGGTGGCATCGCTGGAAAGTAACGGGACCGTTGCGGTCGTCACACCATTTCCAAGCGGCGCTGCATTTCTGCGTTCGAAATTGCTGGAACATGAAATCCCACTCCTCGGCGTAAAATTTATCACCCCAGCGCACCTTCGTGAGCTTCTCCTCGCTGAAAACGCTTCATCGCTGCCGTTGCGCGAGCATCTGCGCTTGCTTCTGGCCTCCGCCGCTGAATCGGTCGCAAAAAACCCCTCGAAAGATAGCGATCTTGCCGCGATTGCGAAATCGATCTCGCGTTCACCGGACAATCTGTTGCGAGTGTTCGATCAAGTCAGTGCTGCAGGCTGGAATTTTGAAAACATCGGCGCGCCTGCCGTGCGCGAGATCATGCAAGAATTTCAAGGCCTGGTTCGGCAATGCGAGTTCAAGCTCGTTCATGAGGCTGATCGGGACGCCTTGTCCAGGGCCAAATCTGCGCCACCGCGATTCAGCCATCTTCTTTTGATCGGATTTACGGCGAAGCACTGGCCACTCTGGCCGTTGCTGCAAGCGGCGGTTTCTTTCGCAAGGCGCGCAACCGTGGTTCTCGAATATCCACGCGAGCAAACTCGCGCGGCCGACGAATCCTGGATCGGCACATGGGAAGAACATTTCGATTCGGCGGCGCCGATCGCGGACCGAACCGAACGGAACCACCCATTCGTCCACCTCAATCAGTCGGCGAATGCCGGGACCGATTCTGCCAGCCGCGAGGAACCGCAATTTCTGGTCGGCCTCAACGCCACCGAACAAGCGCAGGCGGTCTGTGCCATCGCCCTAAAGTTTCTGGCGGAAAAATCGTGCACACGCCTCGGCATTCTTTTCCCGCGCGCCGGCGCGCTGCCACGCCTTGTCTCGGAATTTCTGACTCGGTCAGGAATTCCACATCACGACGCCATCGGGCATCTGACACCGGGCGAATTCGAGGAGCCGGCGTGGAATACGTGGCTCCATTTACAAGAGAACCATCAACTCGAACCGGTCCTTCGATTCCTGGAAGCGAATCCCGATTCCATGGACGGGTTATCGATGCAGGAGGTTCGGGAAAATCTGCGCTGGGTTTATCGCCAGATTCTGATCGATGACATCAATTTGTTGCGCGAGTACTGCGCCCGGCAGACGGAAAACGAGAAACTCGTTCGGATCGCGAAGCTGCTGCGCTCAATCGCGTTTCTCCCGTCCAAGGCGACGCTGGCGCAGTTTCTCACCGAAACGAAGACGATCTTTTCCAAGTTGAAATGGGACAATCGCTGGGCCGAGATCGAACGGTTCTCCCAGCGATGGAGCACCACCAGCTCGGTGGAATTTTCGCGCGCAATTTGTCTGCGCTGGCTTAAGGAGATTCTTGATTCGTTTACGATCGCTCGCGCGGCACAGGCCGATCACGTTTACAGCCGGGTCCACTTGCTTTCATATGGCGAGGCAGACGGACACGAGTGGTCGCATCTGGTTTTGGCCGGTCTCAATCAGGGCGAATGGCCGCAGAGTCAGCGCGAATCGGGGTTTTTGTCGGATGAGGAAATTGTCGATTTAAACACGCGCGCGACTCGTCGTGGGAAACAAGGCGAAGGCCATTCGATTCTCGAAAAAGACAAAACATTTCTTCTTAGCGCGCAAGACGAGCGGCAGATCGCTCTGCGGCAATTCAGTGCAGCTCTCGAATCAGCCGAGCACGGCCTCGCGATTACCGCCAGTTTGCTCCAGGAATCGTCGCCAGAACGGATTTGGAATCCGAGCGAGCTTTTCAGTCAGGCGTATTTCGTCGCGCGCGATGCACCGCTTTCGCAGGAAACCATGTCGATCTTGCGCGAGAAAACGTCCGCCTGGCTGAAGGACCAGGAACTTTTCGAACTTGCGACAGCGACAAACGTTGAAATCCATCAAACACGCATTGCCTACGAAGCCCGCCGAACCGAGGGCGTGTTCGGCGAATACGAATTCGCGTTGCGCGAGCCAATCGAGCGCGAGATCACGTTGCGCGCGACGGAGTGGGACACGGTTGTCAAAACTCCCGCGCTCATCTGGTTGAAAAAATATCTTGGTATCGAAAACCAGGAGCCCGATCTGAATCAATGGAATGCCGCCACTGGAACGTGGGTGCACGATTGGCTCGCCAAGATTGCCGCCACCGAAGAAAAAAACGCCTTCGTCGATTTCCCAACGGGCGACGAGATGTGCGAACGAATTGAGGGCGCTGCGCAGAAATTCCGAAAAGTGATTGTCGATCTTTGTGCCGTCTCCGGCCGAAGCGTGCCCGACTGGTGGAGCTCTGGCTGGAGCAACGCCCTTGCGCTGGCCGATTTTCTCGCGAGCAAGCTGGCCGAAGTGGAAGGCTGGCCGCGGATGGCGGCAGAGTGGAGACTGGAATCGCCTCAGCTCCTTTCATCGAATGGCGGAAACAAACTTCGAGTCCGCGGCCGGATCGATCTCATCCTTGCCCAAGCTCAACCGAACGATTCGCAGCTCACCGGCTCCGATGTTTGGATCGTCGATTACAAAACCGGAAATGTGAAACCGCTGACGCCTCCCGGAAAAACACCGGACGCGCGCGCCGCCAACTTGCGAAAGAAACTCGTGCGCGGCGACGCCATTCAGCTCGGCCTTTACGGATTGGCCGCGCGCGAGCTCGGCGCTGCCGAAATTCATTTGAGCATTCTTTCATTGCGCACCGAGCTGGACCGGCCGCAGCTGGAGATGACCGCTCTCGCCGCGGATTCCGATTTTTGGACTGAGCTTTATCGAATGCAGGAAACCGGAATCTTCGGACTACGCGGTCTGATTCGAAACGAGTTTGGTTTTAACCCGGATTACCCGCTCGCGACCCTGCCGATCGATAAAGAGTTTTTGGATGAGAAATGGGTGCTGACCCATCCGGCGTTTGCCGACGACGAGGACGACCGATCATGAACGAACCGATCGACCAGCCGAATCGCGAACGTTTCGTTTCCGAGCTCGACCGGAATTTCTCGGTCGTGGCCGCAGCCGGCTCGGGAAAAACGCGCGCCATCACCGATCGCATCGTCCAGATCGCAAAAAGCGAACGGGCGCGCGATTGGCTGCCACAACTCGTGGTCGTGGCGTTCACCAATCGCGCCGCGGATGAGATGCAACAGCGCGCTCGCGCCGAAGTCCTGCAAGCCGGCGTTTCGGTGGAAGTGCTGGCCGGGTTCAACCGCGCGTTTTTCGGCACCATTCACGCCTTCTGCGTCCGGTTGCTCGAGAGCTACGGCCATTATCTCGGATTGCCGCCGACGGTCGATGTGATCACCGATGATGACGAGGTTTGGAACGAGTTTGTGCAGCAACAAACGACGATCGGCCGCTCGCTTTCGGATGAGAATCGACGCGAACTGCTTCGTCACGTGCAAGCGCGTGCCTTGATGGAGCTCGGTCGCCGCGCTGATTTGCAACGGGGTGATCCGCCCACGGGTAAATGTCCGGACACCGACTTCAGTGCAATTCACCGCTATCCCGCCAAGGGACCAACACTGCAAACCGTGCCGCCGTATCAAAAAGAACTGAAACGCGCCGAACAGCGGTGGCGCAACAGTGAAGATTTTGTCCGGTGGCCGATTTGTTTTTCGAAAGCGAAGGATTTCGTTCGAATCAAACGCGAAGCATTCGCGCCGATGCGTCGATGGATGGATCAGGCGGCGCTCTGTGTGGCGGCGGAAGTACAGCGCGATTATCGCGAGTTTAGAATTGAGCGCGGCCTCTTAACCTACGACGACCAAATCGCGCTTGCGCTCGAATTAACCGAACATCCCAACATCGCTCGCGAAATTCGGGAAAAATCTTTTCGTGTTATCCTCGACGAAGCGCAGGACACCGATCCGCGGCAGTTTTCGCTTCTGCTTGAACTAACCCGCTCGCCCGCCGCGATGGGCGATTGGCTCGAGACCAAAACCGAACCTCCGCCTTCGTCCGGCTACGGCGCGACAGGTCCCCGGCCGGGGCACTTCTGCATGGTCGGCGATTTTCAACAGTCGATTTATCGGGACCGCGCCGATCTTTCGAAGTATCGCCGGATCCACGAAACCCTGGTTGAAACGGGCGCGGCCGAGGCGCTCCAATTTTCGGTCACGTTCCGGCTCGATACCGCCCAGCTCGATTTCGTGAACGAAACGTTCCGGGAAATCCTCAACGACCGGGATCAGCAGGTCGCATTCGTCGAGCTGAATCCACGGCCGCAAGTTTTGCCCGGACAAGTGCTGCGTCTCAACTTGCAGCCCGCGAATTTGCGGCCCGACCCGAGGGGCAAAGTATCTGACGCGCGCAAAGCTGCCGAAGAAGCCTGCCAGCTTGGGAAATGGCTGCAAGAAACCGGCCTGGCCAAACTCCGGGCCGAGACCTGGCGCGATGTTGCCGTTCTCTGTCCTCGCAAAGAATGGCTTCAGACCTTGCGCCGCGGCCTGCGGGCAGCCGGGCTCAATGTCCAAATCCAATCAGAAAAGGAGCTGAAAGGCGACAGCCCGGCCTACGCCTGGTTGACCGCCCTCTTAATAGTACTGTCGCAGCCCCGGTGCAGTTATGAGATGGCCGGTCTCCTTCGCGAGCTCTTCGGAATCTCCGATCACGATCTGGCCGTTTTTTCGCAAGGCTACGGCGATCGGTTCCAAATCGAGACCCTAACGACCGGCAACGATATCGTTTCCAAAAAACTGAGCCTGCTCGCGCAGATCCGGTTGTCGATCCTGCCTTTGCCATTGTTCGACGCTGTCAACGCAATCGTGAACCGGACCCAATTGCGCGAGCGTCTCGACGCGTTGCCCCGCGCGGACTTTGAAAATCTGGATGGCGAACTGGACGCGCTCCTTGCCCTGGCCAGTTCGTCCGAAGCCGAGCACATGACCCTGATCGAATTTGCCGAACACTTGCGAACACATTTCGCCGATGCCCGCGAAATCCGCCCCTCGCGTCCGGATGCGATTCAATTGATCACGTCGCAAAAAGCAAAAGGCTCGGAGTGGCAAGCGGTGATCGTTCCATTTCTGACCCGCGACGTTCGCTCGGCCTCACCTCGTTATCCGCGTCTGCTCAAAATCCGCGAGACTGGCGAAACGATTGTGCTTCTCGATTTGTCTGACGCAACCGACGAAATCCAGGAGTTGCTCGAGCGCGAAAATCGCCAGGAAATGGAGCGCTTGCTCTACGTGGCGTTGACTCGCGCGCAACACACACTCGTGCTCGCCTTCGACAACGAGTTGTTTGCCAAGGCGAGCGGCGAAATTCACAGCCATTCGCAATCGAACTGGCTCAAAGCCGACAAGAACGATGTGAACGAAGCGGAGTTTGCCCGCATCGGCGGCGATCCAGTGTCGTGCGACAACACCACCGAACATTTCAGAGTAAGAGCAGGAGCAAGAGTTCATAAGATCGACATCCAACTCCCGGGCGCGAAGATCGACAAGGCGTTCGCAATCAAAAACGCGAGCGTGTTCGCCCGCAAACTGAACCCAAGCGGTCTGCCGTCAGAAGAGTCTGCCGCGCTCGAGGAAATTAGATATGCGCCGTCGCCATCGCCGCGCCCGACCAGTCCGGCGTTACGGTACGGACTCTGGTGGCACGATTTCATCCAAAAGATTCCATGGAGTTGTAGTCACGGCGCTCTGTCGCCGTGCGCCCCGACAGAGCGGGGCGGCTACAGCGAGCGAGAACTCGCTTCGTGGGAAGAAATTTTTGAGGTCAGAAAACTTATTTCGCCTGATCCGGCGCGTTCGCTCCGCGAATGGAAGCTTCTCCTCGCTCATCTATCCGAGCCCGACAATTTTCGGCGCCAGTTTGACGGTGACAAATCGATTGTCCATGCCGAGATGCCGTTCTTTTGGAATCTGAGCCGGACGGGCAGTAATCCGAGCCGGACTGGCGGCAAATGCCTCGAAGGCGTGATCGACCTCGCCTTCTTTCAACCAAGTAACGCCAGTGCGGCTCGCACCGGCAAATGCCTGATCCTGGATTGGAAAACCGATCGCGTTCCGCCCGACAACACCGAGACCTTGCAGGCGCGGTATCGTCCGCAACTGGCCGCTTACTGGAAAGCCGTCAGCGAGATTGCAAAGCTGGAGGTCGAAGCTGCGATTTATTCGACTGCCGCCGGCGCGCTTATCCGTTACAAAACTGCCGAGCTTGAGCAAGAGTGGTCGCGATTAGAAAAACTTCCGCTCGATCAATTCGATGTAGAGGTTACAAAAGAGCTCGCGCTCACTGCCGTGTCGCCAGCGCCTACAAAACTCGAGCAGCTAGAATTCGCGAAACTCTGATCGCAGCACGCGGGTTTCTACTTGGTAATTTCTACTTGCTACTTGTTTTCGCGACTGCAGTGCTTGATTAGGTCTTGGTTTCATCCGTCGCTTGATCTGTTCAAGCGCGCCAGCTGGTAACGCATCATACAATGAACCGACACGACTAGGTAATGAAACCATGTACTCTACAATGACATTGAGAAGTGAAAAGAGCGCCCCGACGACCTTCTCGTCGTCGGTTTCGATTTGTCCAGGGTGCACGGCATGATTTCCTGTCACGCGAACGACATCGAGAGATTGTTGCACTGTAGCCGGAAGTCCTTTCTTCACGAGCGAGCCCATGTCGCAGTTTATGTTTTCCCCCGGCTCCCCGAGCTCTTTACAGAGCATCTGAACGGCAAGCCGAAGCAGGCCCGCAGCGGCGCCATCTGGTACGAGAGGCCTAACGAGAATTAGACGAAGATTTTCGTCTGT
>Ga0207646_10001148_pt1 | contig 33753 bp, 41 predicted proteins | sample KBSK5502metaG_FD_184343 | JGI IMG/M metagenome (GOLD analysis project Ga0207646, IMG submission 184343) | Corn, switchgrass and miscanthus rhizosphere microbial communities from Kellogg Biological Station, Michigan, USA - KBS K5-50-2 metaG... | ecosystem: Host-associated > Plants > Roots >... | reverse complement strand
AGGTCGGCGTTGCTCCGCGGGATCCCCGGATGCTCGCCCGTGGCGAGGTCGGGGATTGCTTGCGGCAGGGTGTCGCCGAAGTCGGGGTTCAGCGAGTCGCTGCGGTAGCGCGTCCACCAGCTGGTGTCGACGGTCAGCCGCATCAAGTTCGTGAGCCGGCCGATTTGCTGGGCGCCGGTGGCCGTGCTGCTGGGCAGCGTGCGGAACTTCTCCAGGTTCGCCGGGGCCATCCCGTGCGCACTCAGATAGGCGTTCAGGAAGGTGAAGTGAGTGAACTCGTCGTCGGTGTTGTCGTGGACGTACTGCGCCATGTCGGAGTCGAGCACCGAGAGCGCCTTCGTGAAGTCCGGGTTGCCGCTCCCGCCGGGGACTTCGCTGTCTTGAATGCCACCGAGTTCGTTGTATTGCTGCCAAAGGTCGGTTTCGAGCGTCTCGAGCGCGGCGAGGAACCGCAGAATCGCCGCATCTCCCGAGGTCAGACCGCCGCTAGCGAGGGCTCTTGGAGGATCCGCTAACAGTCGTCCTGCGCCCATGGTCGCTGCCCCGGCGGCGGCCCCTTTGAGCAAGAAGGAACGACGGCTGCTCCGATACTCGGATCGTTCGGTTGCTTCCATTGTCTTTCTCCTTCTCGAATCGCCACCCTGCCTGCCAAAGGGCGGAGGTGCAGAAGCAGGGCTGGGCCTCGGGCCGGGGGAGCGCGCGGCAGCGGCCGGGCCGGCTGGGCGAAGGAGGATTCGCCGGCGGGCATCGCTTCCGGTCTTACGCAGTTCGCGTGTCTCCGGATTCGCCCCCGGCTCCCAATCCGTCGTGGAAGGTGACTAAAGGCGGACCGTCTACCGGACGATGGAAAGTTCGGTTGCCAGTGAAGCTCTACATCGCAGCTATCCTCGTCGCAGCCCTGGCAATCGTCGCTCCGTCGGCGGCGTCCGCGCAGACTCCTGCGAGCTACCGCACGCAACTGAACCGTCTCTGCCGCGGCTACACCGCGAAGTTCAGAGCCGACCAGAACGCGATGCAAACGGCCACCAAGACCCGGGACTGGAAGGCCTTCGGCTTCGCCCTCGGTCATTACCTCGGGCTTGCGCTGGCCCAGGACAAACAGATCGAACGCACACCGGTCCCAGCCGCGATGCGTACACAGATGACACCGATTCTGCGTCTACTCGGGACGGCTGACGGCTACGCAGCGCTCGCCCTCCGCAAGGCCGCCACTGGAGACAGCCGCGCCATGATCGCCGAGCTCGACAAGATCAGCAGGCTCACCCGGTCTCTCAATGGTCGCCTCGACCGCGCCGGTCTGCGCGACTGCGGTTCCAACCAGAGCTAAGCCAGAATCACGTCAGGGCTGTCGGGACGGGTTTGCGGCTCGGCTGCTCGTCCTGTTCCGCGACGATCTTGGGGAGCGAGATCGTGAAGGTCGTGCCTTTGCCGTCCGTGCTGTCGTAACCAATCGTGCCGCCGTGGCTTTCGACGATCGTCTTGGTGATCGTCAGCCCCAGGCCCGTCCCGGGGACGTTGCTTGCGCCTGCGGTTGCGCTGCGGAAGAAGCGCTCGAAGAGGCGCGGCTGCTCCGAGACCGGGATCCCGCAACCTGTGTCTGTGACGTGCAATGAGCAGGTCGTGTCTCGATCCTCGATCACCACCTTGACCGTTCCGCCCTCCGGGGTGAACTTGATCGCATTTGAGATCAGATTGTCGAGTGCCTGGCCGAGTCGGTTGCGGTCGGCTCTGACGATCAGAGGTTGATCGTGTTCGAGGGTCAGTTGCAGCTTCTTTGCTTCGGCGGCGGGCCGGGCAGCCTCGATCGCCTCGCCTGCGAGCTCGACGAGATTCGCGTCGCCGAAGTCGAGCGAGAAGCCGCCGGCGTCGAGCTGGGCGAGGAAAAGCAGGTCTTCCACCATGTGCCGCAACCGGAGCGCATTGCGGGCGACGACTTCGACGTACCCCGCATCCTCCGCATTGAGCTGCTCGGGGCCCGTGCCAAGCAATTCGAGATAACCGATGATCGAAGTGAGCGGCGTACGCAGTTCGTGCGAGACCGTCGCGATGAGCGTGTCACGGAGGCGATCGAGCTGACGCTGCTCGGTCACGTCGCGCAAGGTCCAGACGCGGCCGAGGTATTCGTCGTCGTCGCCGATCACGGGGGCAGTGAAGCCCTGAAAGTCGCGCTCGTCGCTCGCAACCTCGAACTCGTCGAAGCTGGGAGAGAAGGGATCGTCGGCGAGCTCCCGCATCCGCTGTGCGTAGCGTTCCGGCTCCGTCGTCCGATCGGCGATCGCGAGCAGGCGCTCGTGGATGGGACCCTCATTCGGCATTTCCAGTCCGCGGACGAGTCGCCGCAATGGCCGATTGGCAATCAGGATCTCGCCGTTCTTGTCGGTCAGGCAGATGCCGTCGACGGTCGCATCGATCAACCCGCTCAGCAGCATCCCGTTCCGTTCGAGTTGCTTCTCCGCTCCCTTCAGTTGCGTGATGTCGACGATGAAGCCCTGACGGTGGGAACGTTCGCCGTTGTTGACCAGCGTCGACGAGTCGCGGACCCAGATGATCCTGCCGTCTGGGCCGATCAGCCGGTACTCACGCGAGAAGGGCCCCCGCGCGGCCACCGCCTCCGAATAGGCGGCGAGCACCTGCTCCCGATCCTCATCGTGCAGGATCTGCCGCCAGAGGTTCTCCGACGCAAGCCACGCCGCCGGCGGATAGCCGATGATCGACTCGATCTGTGGCCCTACATAGGTCAGCCCGTCTTCTTCCGTCTCGACATAGACGGCAAGGGGAAGTCCCTCGACAAGCCGCCGGAGCTTGACTTCGCTTGCATGTAGGCGGCTCCCAAGCGCGCCCACCCCCGCTCCGATCAAGAGGAACGAAGCGAGGCGGCCGACGACGAACGCAGCCGTCAGCGCTGTCCCCTGCTCGGACGACGGCACCAAGAAGAGCGCGAACGCCAGCAGCGCAGCACCTACCCCGGCTCCGACCCCGAACTCGAACGCGAGCAACGCAACCCACGGCAAGAACATCGCCGACCCCACGGCCTGCGAGTCCTTCGTGAAGACGGCGACGACGAACGTGGCCGCCAACCCGACGATCGAAACGGCCAGAATCGCCCGTCGGTCACCGAGGAACCGACGCGCGAACCCACCCACGCGGGCAATCGTCATCCCAGCAGTTATCGGCCCGCCGCGCCTGGCCTAGAGGCCCAATCCTGCGCCCGCCGACCGGCTCAGGGGTGGGGCGATCCTCCGAGCCCAGGAACCGCATGGCTTCGAGGGCTCCCCCTGAACGAGGGAGGCGCGGCGCAAGTTTTGCGGCCTGATGGCGACTGACCCACCGTAGGGCCGCAAATCACCCCACGTTGAAGGGATTCCACTTGCGAAAGCGATTGAGTAACCTCACCCGCCGTTCTCTGGTCGGCGGGCTCGTCGGTCTCGCGTTCGCCGCCGCTGCCGGCGTCGGACTTGCCCAGATCACGGCCGGCTCCACCCCGAGCTTGGCCACGACGAGCACGACCGCGTCCCAGACGACCTCGACGCAGACGACGACCGGCGACCTCGAAGGCCAGTCGGCCGACGAGCAGGAGTCGGCAGACAACGACTTCGAATCCAAGCCCGGAGACCAGACGACCTCGACGGCTCTGAGCACGACCTCCACCGCCGCGGCGCTGACCACGACCGGCGAGACCAACGCCGGCACCGGCCAGCAGAAGATGGACGTCTGTCACAAGACGGGCAACGGCGGCCAGCACACCATCAACATCGCCGCACCGGCAGTACCGGCCCATGTCGCGCACGGCGACTCCGTGGGCGCGTGCCTGACCACGACCGCTACGACCGCGCAGGCGACGACGGCCACAACCACGACGACATCGACGACGAGTCATGGGCACAAGCCGAACAAGCAGCACGGCAAGTCCGGCCATGCCGCGAAGAATCACGCCAAGGGTGGCAAGGGGCACGGCAAGTAGAAACAAGGAGGCACGCTTACGACCCGAGAGCTCCGCAGCCGCGGGGCTCTCGTCGTTTTCGGGGCGATACGCTCCGCCTGTGATCCGAGAAGAGCTCGCAGCGCGCGCAGGCGAGGAGTACGAGCTCTACGCCCGCACCATCAATCCGCAGTTCATGCGCGTGCTGAAGACGATCGGATTCGACCGCGTCTGGTCGCGTGCGGAGGGCCAGTACCTCTACGACTCCGACGGGAATCGGTACCTGGACCTGCTCGGCGGGTTCGGAATGTTCAACGTCGGCCGGAACAACCCGCGGGTCCGGGCCGCCCTGATCGAGGCGCTCGAGCTCGAAACTCCCGGCTCGGTGCAGCTCGGCGTGTCATTGCTGCCCGGCCTGCTCGCGGAAGAGCTCCTGAAGCGGACTCCCGCCAGACTAGAGCGTGTGCTCTTCACCAGCTCGGGAACCGAGGCCGTCGAGGCCGCGCTCAAGCTCGGCCGTGCCGCGACGCGACGCTCACGGGTGGTCTCGACCGACAACTCGTTTCACGGGCTGACGCTCGGCTCGCTCTCGGCAAACGGCGATCCGCACTTCGTCGAGCGCTTCGGACCGTTGCTGCCCGGGTTCTCGCAGGTTCCGTTCGGCGACCTGGACGGCCTCGAGCGTGAGCTCCGCAGCGAAGACGTGGCGCTCTTCCTGGTCGAGCCGATCCAGGGCAAGGGCGTGAACCTGCCGCCGGACGGTTATCTCGAAGGCGCGCAGCAGCTCTGCCGCCGCTACGGGACACTCTTCGCCGTCGACGAAGTACAGACGGGCTTCGGTCGCACGGGCAAGCTGTTCGCCTTCGAGCACTGGGGGCTCGAGCCCGACCTCGTCACCGTCGCGAAGTCACTCTCGGGCGGCTACGTGCCCGTGGGGGCATTGCTGATGGCGCGGCGCGTGTACGACGGAGTGTTCGACTCGCTCGAGCACTCGGTCAGCCACGGGTCGACGTTTGCGCCGAACGACCTCGCAATGGCAGCCGGGCTCGCGACGTTGCGCGAGCTGGACGAGTCAGAGCTCGTCGCGCGGTCGGAGCGGCTCGGCCGACGGCTGCTAGAGCTCACGCGGCCGCTCGTGGAGGCGCATGACGCCGTGAAGGAAGTTCGCGGCCTCGGACTGATGTGGGCGCTGGAGTTCGGCGAGCCCGAAACCGGAAGCCTGGCTTGGCGTGTGATGGAACGCATGCAGGCCGGCCTGTTCGCCCAGCTCGTCGTCGTGCCGTTGTTCACGCGGCACCGGATCCTCAGTCAGGTCGCGGGTCACGACCTTCCGGTCTTGAAGGGTCTACCGCCTCTGGTCGTTTCCGAGCACGACCTCGAAGAGCTGGCCGGCGCGCTCGACGACGTGATCTCGAAGGCTGCCAGGCCGACGCGCGTGGCCGGGCTCGCGCTCCGCGCGGCCCGCGCACGGTGATGCCTAGAGATCCGTGATCTCGGCGTGGCGCTCGTTGATGCACTGGCGGGCCCAGATCTCAGCCAGGGTCACGAGCCGCTCGCAGAGCTCCTTTCGCTCGTCGGGACCGGCCGGAACGAGCTTCGGTCCAACGGAGACTCGGACCTGATGAAGGAGGATCTCAACGTCCTCCGAGATCTCGTGCCGCTGCTCGGCGACGATAGAGACCTCACCGGCCTCCGGAACCAGCAGCTTGCCGAGCTCCTCGAGCTCGGCCGCGGTCGCGTCTCGTCCGGCGAAGACGCCGAAGTTGATCCGGATCTCCAGGCCTGCCTGGCTCTCTTCGGTGGCGAAGGCGATGACGTTTTCGACCTGCATCACGAGCCCTATAGCCGACTCCGCCCAGGTCTAACCCTCTCGCGGCTCCCAGCGGAAAGTGCGTATTGCCACAACCATGCCGAAGAATCCCCAGAGGGCAAGGACGCCGATGGCGAGGGGCTTGTCCCAGAACTGCTGGCCATGGAGGTAGATGCCCTTGATCAAGTCCAGGAGGTACTTCAGCGGGAGGACTGCCCCGACCGCACGAAGGAAGCCTGGATAGTTCCGGGTGGCGCCGAAGGATCCGGTGAGAAAGGCCATCGGCAGCACGATGACGTTGAGGACCGCCGACGACCCCTCGAGCGAGCGGATGGATCCCGTGATCGCCAGGCCGAGCGCTGCAAACGTCGCGGCTCCGAGCGCAAGCGCGAGGACGAGTGAGGGCAGGTGGCTCGGCCACGGGGTCGACTTCAGCAGCCGGCCGAGCGCAAGCAGCGACGCCACCTGAATTGCAAAGACGAACATGATCGAGACGAGCACGGCGGTGAGGTACACGGCAGGTGGAAGAGGCGTGGCACGGATGCGTTTGAGGATGCCGATCTCGCGTCGAGAGACGAGCGTGATCGCGAGCCCGGCGAAGGCCGTGTTCGCAGCGCCGTAGCCGATCATCCCGGCGAGCAACGCCCACGATGCGGGGCGACCGTCGATGCGGCCGTTGTAGACCGCGGTCAGAAGCGCGAAGAGGAGGATGGGGAAGAGGAAGACGAACACTGCCGACTCGCGGCTGCGCCAGAAGAGGCGCTGCTCCCACCTCAGTTGATGGCGAAAGAGCCTCATTCCTCGTGCGCCGCGGTGAGGGAGAGATACACGTCTTCCAGCGTCGGGCGGCGCACGGACAGTCCTTCCAGCTCGCGTCCCTCGGCCAGCGCCTCGGCCGTCAACTGCTGCAACAGCCTGGTCGGCTCGGTCGTGTGGACGACGACCTCGCGTCCGTCCTTGCGGTAGCGGACTTCGGTCTCGGTCGAGCCGCCGGTCAGCTCCGCGGGTGTCCCTTCGCGAATGATCTCGCCTTCACGCAGGACGGCGAGGCGGTCTGCGAGTTGCTCCGCCTCGTCGAGATAGTGCGTCGTCAGCAGGATCGTCTTGCCGAGCGAGCGCAGTGAGCGGATCATCTCCCAGGCCGCCCGCCGTGCTGCGGGATCGAAGCCCGTTGTGGGCTCGTCGAGGAAGACGAGATCCGGATTGCCCACGAGGGCGACCCCGAGGTCGAGACGTCGCTTCTGTCCGCCTGACAGCGTCTTCACGCGGGCGTCGCGCTTTTCGTCCAGACCGACGAGTGTGATCACCTCATGCACGTCGCGCGGATGCTCGTAGTACCCGGCGAACATCCGGTGGGTCTCCGCGACGGTCAGGTTCGGCCAGAGCTGTGAGTGCTGCAGGACGACGCCGATGCGTTCCCGGAATGCTGAGCCGGCACGTTCCGGATCGAAGCCGAGCACGTCGACGTCGCCTGCGTTCCGCGTGCGATAGCCCTCGAGGATCTCGATCGTCGTCGTCTTCCCGGCGCCGTTCGGGCCGAGCAGGCCGAAGACTTCGCCCTCGTTGATCTCGAAGCTGATGCCGCGGAGAGCCTCTTCTGTTCCGTAGGACTTCCTCAGGTCGCGGACGGAGATCGCGCTCACGGCCGCAGGCTCACTCGATCATGGTAGAGGATCGCCCTGTGGCCACTCTGCGCTACGTCGTCGCTGACGTCTTCACCGACGTTCCTCTCGCCGGGAACCAGCTCGCCGTCTTCACGGACGGACGTGATGTCGACGACGAGACGATGCGGAAGCTTGCCCGCGAGATGAACTTCTCCGAGACGGTCTTCGTCCTCCCTCCAGAAGCGGGAGGTCATGCGCGGATCCGAATCTTCACACCGGCGGCCGAGCTCCCCTTTGCCGGGCATCCCGTGCTCGGGTCGGCGTTCGTGCTCGGGATGCCGCTGCAGCTCGGCGAGATCCGACTCGAGACCGAGGCGGGGATCATCCCGGTGACGCTCGAGCGCGAGGGCGCGAGCATCGTGTTCGGCAGGATGCAGCAGCCGATCCCGAACTGGGAGCCGTTCGAGCAGGCGGAGGAGCTCCAAGGGTTGCTCGGCGTGCGCTCGCAACTTCCGGTCGAGACCTATGACCTCGGACCGCACCACGTCTTTCTCGAGCTCGGCAGTGAAGCGGAGGTCGCTGCGCTCGAGCCGGACTTCGGCGCGCTTGCGCGTCTGACCAGCCTCGGCGTGAACTGCTTCGCCGGATCGGGGACGCGCTGGAAGACACGGATGTTCGCGCCCGCGAGCGGCGTCGCGGAAGATCCTGCGACGGGCTCTGCGTGCGGCCCGCTCGGCGTGCACCTCGTGCGCCACGGCCGCATCAGCTTCGGCGAGGAGGTCGAGGTTTCGCAGGGCGCCGAGATCGGTCGGCCGTCGACGCTTTTCGTCCGCGTGGACGGATCGGCGCCGGAGAAGATCGACCGCGTCGAGGTCGGTGGCTCGGCGGTCGTTGTGGCGCGCGGCGAGTTCCGTCTGTAGCCGCCCCGCCCGAAAGCTGCGCTTTCGCGCGGGTTTGGGATACGCCGCTTCGCGGGGAACGTGCGCGGGCTCTGCCCGCGCACGTTCAGCGCAAATGCGCCGTCCCCAACCACCGAGCGAAAGCGTCAGCTTTCGCTCGGTATGAAGGTGACTGCTTCGATCTCGGGGAACTCCGGAACGAGGACGCGCCAGAAGATGCCGCCGTTCTCCGACAGGTACAGGCGGTTTCGTCCGGCGAAGAGCATCACGTCCGGATTGTCCTCGTCGATCGCGACCGCAAAGCCGGCCGGAAGGCCGCCGCCTGCTTCACGCCACGTCCGCCCGGCGTCGTTGGAGATTGCGAGCGGCGGACGCCGGTCGACGACTGCGACCACCGTTGCGCCCGCGGCTGCAGCTGCAACGACGCGCGGTAGCTCCACCGCGACACGCGGCGACTCGAACTGGTCGCCGGGGCCGATGACTTCCTCTGCTTCCACGTCGACGACGTACGTTCCCGACGCCGTCCGGACGGCGGCGGTCACGTCGCTCCTCCGGTCAGCAGCGCCCCGACGACTCCGGTTGCCTGTCGTGCCGCGGACACCGGCTCCAGTCCCTGCGACCTGCCGGCGAGGTAGGCGGCGGAGAACGCGTCGCCGGAGCCCGTCGGGTCCTTCGCGACCGGCCACGCGCCGACCTCTTGGACGCGGCCCTTGTAGTACACGCGCGAGCCGCGCTCGCCGAACGTGACCAGCACCTCGGCCACGCCGAGCTTGTCGACCGCCCCGACGACCTCGGCCTCCTCCTCTGCCAGCTTCAGGATCTGCACGTGCTCGAGCATGGCCGGATCGAAGTCCGCGTCGAGCCGCAAGGGCCCAGGCTCGGCGGCACGCACCAGTCCCTGGCCGTCGAGTGAAAGGTGGCGTCCGCGTGCGAGGGCGGCGAGGGTGTCGGCGGGGAAGTCCGATCGAAGCAACGGCGCAACGTGGATCCAGCCGCCGGACGGCACGACGTCGGCGTCGGCGGGCGTCCAGGTATCGCCCGGCTGGACGACGGTCATGATCCGCGTGTCGCCCTCGTAGTGAAAGGAGAACGACGTTGTCGCCGTCCCCTCGAGGGAGACGACCGGCAACCCCAGCGCGGTCAGATGGCGTACGTAGGCTCGCCGGTCTTCGGGTCCGCTGCGCGTGAAGACCGTCCCCTGCGTGCCGAGTGCGCGCCAGGCACGTGCGGCGTAGTACGGCGCGCCGCCGATTCGCGGTGGGCCGCCGTCAACGACGTCCCGGGAGAGGTTCCCGACGAGCGCGAGCGGCGGCACGCGACGAGCCTAGCGTGACCGCTGCGGCCGTCAGGGTGAAAGCAGCTGCGAAGCTCGGTACGGAGGCGCCGATCTGGTACGACGGCGTCGGGAGGTGAGCCAACCAGCGGCTCCAGAAACCGAGGTTGGTCGGCTGGTACAGCCACTCGTAGACGAGGAAGCCCGCAATCCACGCAACGATGTTTGCGGGCCGGAAGGCGGGCCCTGCGAAGAAGTGGCGGCGCGTGTAGTGAGCCCCGGCGAGGAGCCAGTCCGCGACGAGGACGCCGAGGAGGGGAACGAAGACGGCCCCGAGCAGCAACAGGAAGCGCTGGTAGCTGCGCATGTCGATCGCGAGCGCGCCGCCGGTGGCGATGACGGAAGCCCCGACGATGAGCAAGCGCTGCGGGATCCCGGGGAACAGGTTCTGGGTCGAGACGGCTGCGGAGTAGACGTTGGCGAACGCCTCGTCCGTCTCGTCGACCGTCAGGGCGAGCAATGCAAGCACAGCCGCGAGGCCGCCGCCCACGATCGCGACCAGGATCAGCTCGGGACGATTCGGGTCCACATTGCGCGACAGGACGAGGATCGAACCGAACCCGAATTGAAAGAACGTCGGCAGGAGATAGCCGATGCCGACGCCGAAGAACGCACTGCGCCGGTCGCGCGAGAAGCGCGTGTAATCGGCCACGAGAGGCGCCCATGAGACCGTGACCGCGACGACCGTGTCGACGGCGAGCCAGAACGACCCCTTGTGTCCGCCTTGCGACCAGATGCGATGAAAGTGAGCGCCGTGGACGATCCACCAGGTCAGATAGATCAGCGAGGCGACCACCGCCCAGATCGCGAACTTGCGGACGAAGCGGCGTACGAAGCCGACGGGACCGAGAAGCGCGAGCACGGCCGCGAGAGCGCCGAAAAGCAGCTTCCAGATCCACACGCCTTTGAAGCCGAAGAGCTTGTCGCAGAGCAGACCCGCTGCGGTCGCGATCACGATCAGCTCGAAGATCGCCCAACCGAGGCACTGGACCACGTTGAGCGCGGTCGGCAGATACGAACCGCGGCGTCCGAGTGGCGCTCGCTGGAGCACCATCGTGGGCACGCGTGCGTCGGCGCCGATCAACCCGGCGACCGCGAGCATCAGGTTCCCGATCAGACCGCCGACGAGCGTGGCCGCGAGCGCGTCGCGCAACGACAGGTCGAAGTAGGCCGGCAGGACGAGCACGAGCAACGACACGCTGAGGTTCGTCCAGAGCAGCGTCGTGTCGAGGAGCCCGAGGACCCACAGGCGCTCCGGCACCGGCTCGATTCCCCACTGTGGCGTCTGCTGCATGCGATCGCTCCCTTCGCTGGTGCTAACCAGATCAGGTTCGACGGGTGTGATCTCAGCGCCGTGTCGTTGGCGCACCCCGGCGTCGCTAGCGTACCCGGAAACTTGCCTAGGTAATGCATATGCAGTAGCGTGCCGCCTCGTGGCACGCACGTACACGGCGGGTGAGGCGGCGCGCGCTCTCGGGATCAGTCTCGACACGCTCCGTCGCTGGGATCGGCAGGGGCGCATCCGCGTCCAGCGTGATGCGGCCAACCGCCGCGTCGTCACGGCTCGGGAGGTGGAGCGGATGCGCGGCGAGGATCGCAGGACGCTCAGCGCGCGCAACCGCCTCGAAGGCGTCGTCCGGGAGGTGAAGATCGAAGGCCTGCTCGCCGAGGTCGAACTCGACGTGACAAAGGGCGGTCGGCTCGTTGCGGTAATCACGCGCGAGTCGGCGGAGAGTCTCGGGCTCACGCGCGGGATGTCGGCGGCCGCGGTCGTCAAGGCGACGTCGGTGATGGTCGAGCGATGAAGCGCCTCCTCGCTGTAGTGGTCGCGGCGCTGGCGCTGCCCGCATCCGTCTCCGGAGGAACACCGATCACAGTGCTAGCCGCAGCTTCGTTGACGGACGTATTCCCGCGAATCTCCGCGAGCCCGCACTACAGCTTCGCCGGCTCCAACCAGCTTGCACTTCAGATTCGGCAGGGGGCTCCGGCCGACGTTTATGCGGCCGCGAGCCCGAAGTACACCGAGCTTCTCTATCGCGACGGCTTCCTGCTGAAGCCGGTCGTGTTCGCGACCAACAAGTTGATCATCCTCGTCCCGAAGTCGAACCCCGCGAACATCAGCACGGCCTACGACCTCCGGCGTGACGGGATCAAGCTCGTGATCGGGGATCGCACCGTTCCGATCGGGGCCTATACGCGGCAGATCCTCGACACGCTCGGTATCACCGCGGACGTGATGAAGAACGTCGTCAGCCAGGAGACCGATGTCAAGAGCATCGTGACGAAGGTCGCCCTGGGCGAAGCAGATGCTGGACTTGTCTATCGCACGGACGCGAAACCGGTGGCTTCGCGCACGAAATCCATCGCGGTACCCGACTGGGCGCAGCCGCCGATCCGGTACGAGGTCGCCGTGGTCAAGACGAGCTCACATCTGGTCGCCGCCCGGGCTTTCGTGAAGCAGGTCGTCTCCAAGCGAGGTCGGGTTCTACTTGGGCAGGCGGGGTTCGGCCTGCCCATGAAGAAGTGAGGGCACTCTTCGTCGCGCTGTTGGCGGCCGCGACGGCGCTTGCACTTGCCTTCCTGCTCCTGCCGGTCGCGGCGATCTTTCTGCGTGTGCCGCCCGGCGATCTCCTCGGCGCGCTGGGCCACAACGTCACGCGCGAGGCCTTGGTCGTCAGCATCAAGACGAGTGCGATCGCCCACGCGGCCGTCCTGCTCGTCGGCACACCGGCCGCATACTTCCTGGCACGCAGGCGCTTCCCGGGCCGCGGCGCCGTGCTCACGCTGATCGAGCTGCCCCTTGTGTTGCCGCCCGCGGTGGCGGGCATCGCGCTCTTCGCTGCGTTCGGTCGCGCCGGTCTTCTCGGCGACCAGCTCAACGCGCTGGGCATTCAGATTCCGTTCACGCAGACCGCCGTCGTGTTGGCGGTGATCTTCGTGGAAAGCCCGTTCTACTTTCGCGGCGCGATCGCGGCGTTCGAGGCGATCGACGGGACACTCGTCGATGCGGCACGAACGCTCGGGGCGTCTCCTGCCCGAGTCTTCGCACGCATTGCGCTTCCGCTCGCCGCGGGCGGCCTGGGCGCTGCCTCCGCGCTTGCGCTCGCGCGGGGACTCGGCGAGTTCGGCGCGACGCTCATCTTCGCCGGCAGCTTGCAAGGGGTTACGCAGACGCTGCCCCTGGCGATCTATGCGCAATTCGATCAGGACTTCGATACCGCGCTGGCAATCAGCGCCCTCTTCATCATTGTCGGCGCGCTCCTCCTCGTCACACTCAGGGTCTACGGATGGCTTCGCTTCGCCTCGATCTTTCGCTCCCGCGTCGCAGCTTCGACCTCGAGCTAGCGCTCGAAGTCGGACGCGAGACGGTCGCGCTCGTCGGCCCGTCCGGCGCCGGCAAGACGTCGGTGCTGCGAGCGATCGCGGGGCTCGCGCGGCCGGCGCGAGGCACGATCGCCTGCGGAGACGAGGTCTGGTTCGACGCCGAGCGTCGTGTCCACCGCCGTCCCGAGGAGCGCTCGGTCGGCTTCGTCTTTCAGGAGTACGCGCTCTTTCCGCACCTGACCGTCGAGCAGAACGTCTCCTTCGGTGGCGGACGTGCGGACGGTTTGCTCCGGCGGCTGCGAATCGAGCACCTCGCCCGGGTGAAGCCGTCGCAGCTGTCCGGGGGTGAACGCCAGCGTGTTGCGATTGCGCGGGCGCTGGCCCGCAGCCCGCGAGTGCTCCTTCTCGACGAGCCGATGGCCGCCCTGGATCCGCACACGCGTGGAAAGGTGCGCGCCGAGCTACACGACCTGCTGCGCGAGCTGGGGCTGCCCGCAATTCTCGTCACGCACGACTTCGAGGATGCAGCCGCTCTGGCCGACCGCGTCGGCGTGCTCGTCGACGGTCACCTGCGGCAGCTCGGCGCACCTGCGGAGCTCTTGGGCTCCCCGGCGGATCCATTCGTCGCCGAGTTCGCAGGCGCCAATGTCATCGACGGAATCGCAGAGAGCGGCTCCGAAGGCCTAACCCGGTTTCACCTCGACGGAGAGCGCACCGTGTACTCCGCGGACGAGGCGCGCGGACGGGCGGTTCTTGTCGTCTATCCCTGGGACATCTCGCTCGCCCGCCTGGCTCCGGACGATTCGGCGCTGAATCACCTCGAGGGCGAGATCGTCTCCCTGGTCCAGGTCGGAAATCGTGTTCGCGTGCGACTCCCGTTCCTCACGGCGGAGATCACCGCCGCGTCGGCCGAACGGCTTGCGCTTCGGCCCGGCGAGGTTGTCGTCGCCAGCTTCAAGGCCACCCAGGCCCGCCTGCTTCCCGCCGGTTAGACCGGTAAGTCCGGGGCCATACGTTCGGCCAGGGCTTCCGCGACTGCGCGGCTGACTTCGTCCGAGTGCTTCACCAGTGTGCTGAAGTCGCGCTCGGTGATCACGAGCACGCGGACGTCGGTCGTGGCGGTGACCGTCGCTGTCCGCGGCATCTTCGTGACGAGCGCGATCTCGCCGAAGAAGTCGCCTGCGTGGATGGTGTTGATGCTCTGGTCGCCCTTCGTCACGTCGGCCTCGCCCTCGAGGAGGACGAAGAACTCGCGGCCACGATCGCCTTCCACGGCCATGACCTTTCCCTTGGGAAGGTCGAGCTCGTCCGCGATCTGGGCGACCTCTCCGAGCCCCTTCTTGGAGACCTTCGAGAAGAGCGGCACCTTCTTGATCAGCTCGACCTTTCCGTCCTTGCCCAGTCGCACGTGACGACTGTAACCGCCTTCCGACCTGTTGGCTACGGTGAGGCGATGGGTCTCGTTCCGGCCGTCTTCGGGGCTGCGGCCGGTCTTGCCGGGCTCCTGCTGGTCTTCCTCGGCGTCTCGATCTCGACCTTCCAGTCGTTCGCCGGCGACGCGCCCGCCGCGGCGACGGCCGGGTTCCGGCGCGCCGGCAGCTGGATCCTCGGTGCGTTCCTGCTCGGCCTGGTCACGGTTGCCGTCTCGTTCGCCTGGCTGCTCACGCCACACCGGGCGCTGCGCGACCTGGCAGCAGTCCTGTTCGCCATCGAGCTCGCGGCGACGGCTTCGGCGGCCGTCACGACGGCGCGCGCAGTCCTGTGGCGCTGAGCCTCAACAAGCTGAAGCGTCTGGGCGACGCCGGGCTCGTCGATCTCTTCGAGGCGGACCGCAGGCTCTGGACCGCGATGGCGAAGGACGCCTACACGTACACGAACAAGTTCGTCCGCGGCTCGGGCAACGTCGTGAGGCGGGATGACGTCGTCCCGACGCTCACGCCGGCGCTCGAGGTCTCGGATCGCCTGCGCACGTATCTCGCCGAGCGCAAGCTCTCCCAGAACTACTGGTACACCTGGTTCGCCGAGCTGATCGTCGACCACCTCTGGAGTGACCTAAACTGAGAGACATGGCGAAGCTGCCGGATGCGGACGTGCAGGCGAGAGAGTTCATCGACCGTGTCGTCGAGGCCCATCGCAAGAACGGCTACGCGGCGAAAGTTCCGAGGAAGCGCTACGAGCAGGCGGTCGCGCAGGTCGCAGCGAGCCTCCGCGGCCTCAGCGCCGCATCGAGGGACCGGGCCGCCTAGGCAGTCAGGTCGCGAGGAGACGCCGCAGGACGTAGCGAAGGATCCCGCCGTGGCGGAAGTACTCGCGCTCGCGCGGCGTGTCGAGCCGGACGCGGGCGCGGAGCTCGGTTCCATCGGCCCGCACGGCGACCTCGTCCGCATTGCCGTCCTGCACACCTTCGAGGGCAAACTCCTCGCGCCCCGTCAGACCGAGAGTCGCGGGCGTTTCGCCCTCGAGGAACTGCAGCGGCAGGATCCCCATCATCAGCAGGTTCGAGCGGTGAATTCGCTCGTACGATTCCGCGATCACGGCGCGCACGCCGAGCAGCGTCGGTCCCTTCGCGGCCCAGTCTCGCGACGAGCCGGAGCCGTACTCCTTGCCGGCGATGACGATGAGTGGCGTGCCTTCCGCGAGATAACGCTGCGAGGCGTCGTAGATCGTCATCTCCTCGGCGCTCGGCAGGTGCACAGTCCACGTCCCTTCGGAGCCCGGCACGAGCAGGTTGCGCAGCCGCACGTTCGCGAACGTGCCGCGAACCATCACTTCGTGGTTCCCGCGGCGCGAGCCGTACGAGTTGAAGTCCTTGCGCTCGACTCCGTGCTCGACCAGGTACATCCCGGCCGGGGAGTCGGGCTTGATCGCACCCGCGGGCGAGATGTGATCCGTCGTGACGGAGTCGCCGATCATGACGAGGCAGCGCGCGCCGGCGAAGTCCTCGACCTGCTCGGGCTCAGTTGACATCCCTTCGAAGTACGGCGGCTGCCGAACGTACGTCGACCGAGGATCCCAGGAGAAGAGATCGCCTTCGGGGATCGGAAGCTCGCGCCAGGCGGGGTCGCCGGTGAACACGTCGGCGTAGGTGCGCGTGAACATCTCGCCGCGCACTGCTCGTGAGATCGTCTCCTGGATCTCGTCCGAGCTCGGCCAGAGGTCGCGGAGATAGACGTCGTTGCCGTCCCTGTCTTGTCCGAGCGGCTCGCTGACGAGATCGACGTCCATGCGTCCTGCGAGCGCGTACGCCACGACGAGCGGCGGCGACGCGAGGTAGTTGGCCTTCACCTCGGGATGGATGCGCGCCTCGAAGTTCCGGTTCCCCGAGAGCACCGAGCAGACGACGAGGTCGCCTGCGAGGATCGCCGCCGAGATCGCCTCCGGGAGCGGCCCTGAGTTCCCGATGCACGTCGTGCACCCGTAGCCCACCGTCTGGAAGCCGAGCTCGTCGAGGTAGGCGTCCAGTCCTGCCTGTTCGAAGTACTCGGTCACGACCTTCGACCCCGGCGCCAGGCTCGACTTGACCCAGGGCTTGCGGCGCATGCCGAGCTCAACGGCCTTCTTCGCGAGGAGACCTGCACCGATCATCACCTGCGGGTTCGAGGTGTTGGTGCAGGAGGTGATGGCAGCGATCACGACGGAGCCGTGCTCCAGCTCGAACACCTCTCCGTCCGCCGACACCGCCATCGGTGTCTGCTGCTCGAGCATCGCGACACCTGCAACGGGCACTCTCACCTCGGGGACCAACTCGCCGTGTCCCGGATCGACCGTCGCCGGCGAGTCGCTGGCGGGGAACGACTCCGAGATCGCCTCGTCGTGCTCGTTGCCGTAGTCGACGCCGAAGGTCTCGAGGGCGTCGACGAAGGATTGCTTGGCCTCACGCAACGGCACCCGGTCCTGTGGCCGCCGCGGCCCGGCGAGAGACGGCTCCACGGTCGAGAGGTCGAGCTCGACGACCTGGGAGTACTCAGGCTCGTGATCGGGGTCGTGCCAGAGCGCGTTCTCCTTGCAGTACGCCTCGACGAGCGCCAGCTGGTCTTCGTCCCGTCCCGTCAGCTGCAGGTATTTCAGCGTCTCGTCGTCGACCGGGAAGAAGCCGCAGGTGGCGCCGTACTCCGGCGACATGTTGCCGATCGTGGCGCGGTCCGCGAGCGGGAGCCCCACGAGCCCATGACCGAAGTACTCGACGAACTTCCCGACCACGCCCGCAGCGCGAAGCAACTGCGTGACCGTCAGGACGAGGTCGGTCGCGGTCGCGCCTTCCCGCATTGCACCCGTGAGCTTGAACCCCACGACACGCGGGATGAGCATCGACACGGCCTCGCCGAGCATTGCCGCCTCGGCCTCGATTCCTCCGACGCCCCAGCCGAGCACGCCGAGCCCGTTGATCATCGTCGTGTGAGAGTCCGTGCCGACGAGTGTGTCGGGGAAGGCCCGGCCGTCGCGCGTCTCGATCACGCGTGCGAGGAACTCGAGATTCACCTGATGGACGATGCCCGTGTTCGGCGGGACGACCTTGAAGTTGTCGAACGCCGTCTGTCCCCAGCGCAGGAAGGCGTAGCGCTCGCGGTTCCGTTCGAACTCCAGCTCGGCGTTCCGGAACATCGCGCGGGCTGATGCGTACTCATCGACCTGGACGGAGTGGTCGATGACCAGCTCGGCCGGGAGCTGCGGATTGATTCGCGACGGGTCGCCGCCGAGATCCGCCATTGCGTTCCTCATCGCGGCCAGATCGACGACCGCCGGCACGCCGGTGAAGTCCTGGAGCAGAACGCGGGCCGGCCGAAACGAGATCTCCTCCGAGGGCTCGGCCTGCGGCTGCCAGCGGCGCAGTGCCTCTGCGTCCTCCTCCTCGCCGTGGCGAAGCGCGTTCTCGAGCAGGATCCGCAGCGTGTAGGGGAGCCGTTCAGCGTCCTCGAGCCGGAAGACCTCGTAGGTCCGACCGCCGGCGCTGAGAGTGGAGGGGCTCACACGATCGATTGTATGGAACGGCCTGCGGTTCCCATTTGACGTCGTCTGCCCTTGTCCCTAAAGTCCACCGATTCAGTGGACTAATAAGGAGACAAGATGCGACGAATTAGCCTAGCTTTGCTCGTTGCGCTCCTTCTGCCGGCCTTGGCCACCGGGGCGTCGAAGGGCACAAGGCTGACGCTCGTCGCCTATTCGACCCCGAAGGACGCGTACGGACAGCTGATCTCGGCCTTCCAGAAGACCCCGGCAGGGAACGGCGTCTCGTTCTCCCAGTCCTACGGCGCTTCGGGCGAGCAGAGCCGGGCTGTCGCAGCGGGGCTCGCTGCGGATGTCGTCGCGTTCTCGCTCGAGCCCGACGTCACCTCGCTCGTCCAGAAGAACCTCGTCGCGAAGAATTGGAACAAGGACACGTACAAGGGCATGGTCACGCGCTCGGTCGTCGTCTTCGTGGTGCGTGACGGCAACCCGAAGAAGTTGAAGACCTGGAACGACCTGCTCAAGCCGGGCATTCAGGTGATCACGCCGAACCCGTTCACGTCGGGCGGCGCGCGCTGGAACGTCATGGCCGCATACGGCGGTGCCCTGCGCTCCGGAAAGACACCGGCGCAGGCTGTCGACTACCTCGGCAAGCTCTGGAAGCACGTCGTTGCGCAGCCGACGAGCGCTCGCGAAGGACTTCAGACATTCCTTGCGGGGCGCGGTGACGTTTTCCTCGCCTACGAGAACGAGGCGCTGTTCGCCCGGCGGAGGGGCCAGCCGGTCCAGTTCGTGATCCCGAAGGCGACGATCCTGATCGAAAACCCGGTCGCCGTCACATCGATCTCGAAGCACAAGGCGGAGGCGAACGCCTTCGTGAGGTTCTTGCACACGCTCGAGGCGCAGAAGATCTTCGCGCAGAACGGCTACCGGCCGGTCGTGCCGGCGGCTGCGCGCGGCTTCAACTTTCCTGTTCGTCCGCAGTTGTTCACGATCAAGTACGTCGGCGGCTGGGCGAAGGTCGAGAAGAAGTTCTTCGACCCAAAGACGGGCATCATGGTCCGCTTCATAGGCTCGAGTGGTGGCTAACGCCGAGGCACTTTCAGCAGCACCCGCGGCCCGGCGCTCGCTCGCGCCGGGCCTGTCGATCGGCCTGAGCACGGTCTACCTGAGCGTGATCGTGCTGCTGCCGCTGGCCGCGTTGGGCTGGAAGGCTCACGGCTGGGGAGCGGTCTCGACGCCTCAGGCGACTGCTGCCCTGAAGCTCACCCTCGGGCTCTCTCTCGTCGTCGCGCTGGTGAACGCTGTCGCCGGGACCGCGATCGCGTGGACCCTCGTTCGCGATCGCTTCGCCGGCCAGGGACTCGTGAACGCACTGGTCGACCTCCCGTTCGCTCTGCCGACGATCGTCGCCGGGCTCACGCTGCTTGCGCTCTACGGGCCGAAGTCGCCGGTCGGGATCAACGCCGCGTTCACGCGTTGGGGTCTGTTGCTCGCGCTGCTCTTCGTAACGCTCCCGTTCGTCGTTCGAACCGTACAGCCCGTGCTCTTCGAGCTCGATCGCGAGCTGGAGGATGCCGCCGCGTCGCTGGGCGCGGGTCGCTTCACGACCTTTCTCCGCATCATCTTCCCGAGCATCCTGCCCGCGGTCCTGTCCGGCGCTGCGCTTGGCTTCGCGCGCGCAGTCGGCGAGTTCGGAGCGGTGGTGCTGATGTCGGGCAACCTCCCGTTCAAGACAGAGGTCGTGTCGGTGTACGTGTTCGGCCGGCTCGAGAGCGGAGACTCGGGTGGTGCCGCGGCCGCCTCTGTCGTCATCCTGTTGACCTCTTTCGGCGTTCTGCTTGCGATCGGCGCGCTCCGGCGTTGGGTGACGAGACATGACCGCTAAGTACGCGCTTCGTTTCGCTTCGCTCGGCTATCTCGCGCTTCTGCTCGTCGCACCCCTCGGGTTCATCTTCTGGCGGACGTTCGAGCACGGAGTCGGTCCGGTGTGGGCTGCGGTCACGACTCCGGATGCTCTGCACGCGTTGAAGGTGACGCTCGTCCTCACAGCGATCGCGGTGCCTGCCAACACGATCTTCGGTGTGTTGTGTGCGCTTGCGATCGTCCGCCATCGCTATCCCGGTTCAGGAATCGTCAACGCCGTGGTCGATCTGCCGCTTGCGCTCTCGCCCGTCGTCGTCGGGCTCGCCTTGCTGCTCCTCTACGGACGCGGCGGCTGGCTCGGTGGCCACGGGATCGTCTTCGCCCTGCCGGGGATGGTCCTGGCGACGATCTTCGTCTCGTTGCCGTTCGTCGTACGCGAGGTCGTGCCCGTGTTGCGTGAGATCGGGACGGAGCAGGAACAGGCGGCTGCGACGCTCGGCGCCTCCGCCCTCCAGACCTTCCGCCGCGTGACGTGGCCGGCGATCCGCTGGGCGACCGCCTACGGAGTCGTGTTGACCACCGCCCGTGCGCTGGGCGAGTTCGGCGCGGTGAGCGTCGTCTCCGGCCGGCTTGCCGGGCAGACGGAGTCGCTCACCCTCTACGTCCAGGATCGCTACCAGTCGTTCGACACCACCGGTGCCTATGCAGCGGCCGTGGTGCTGGCCCTGCTGGCCATGGCAACGCTTCTCCTCATGACGCGGCTGAGGCCCAAAGAGGGAATCCAGTGATCTCGGCGCGCGGAATCGTCAAGCGCTTCGGCGACTTAATCGCCCTGGACGACGTCTCCGTCGACGTCCCGACCGGCTCCCTCACGGCGCTGCTCGGCCCGAGTGGCAGCGGCAAGTCCACCTTGCTGCGCGTGATCGCAGGGCTCGAGCAGCCGGACGCCGGCGAGGTCTCGCTCGACGGCGAGGACGTCACCCGGCGTCCGCCGCAGTCGCGGGGCGTGGGCTTCGTGTTTCAGCACTACGCCGCCTTCAAGCACCTGACCGTGTGGGACAACGTCGCCTTCGGCCTGACGATCCGGCGTCGACCGCGCCGAGAGATCGAGCAGCGTGTGTCCGAGCTGCTCGACCTCGTTCAGCTGACTGGTCTGGCGAAGCGCTATCCAGCCCAGCTTTCCGGCGGCCAGCGTCAGCGCATGGGGCTTGCGCGCGCCCTCGCGGTCGACCCGACGGTCCTGCTGCTCGACGAGCCCTTTGGCGCGCTCGACGCGCGCGTTCGCAAGGAGCTACGACTCTGGCTGCGGCGCCTGCACGACGAGACTCACACGACGACCGTGATCGTCACCCACGACCAGGAAGAGGCGATGGAGGTCGCCGACCGCGTCGTGGTGATGAACGGCGGCCGGGTCGAGCAGACGGCGCCGCCGCGCGAGCTCTACGACCATCCCGCCAACGAGTTCGTGATGTCCTTCGTCGGGCCGGTCAACCGGCTCGGCGACACCTTCATCCGACCCCACGACGTCGAGCTGCTGCTCGAGCCGAACGGCTCGACGCAGGAGACGATGGTGCAGCGCCTCGTTCATCTCGGCTTCGAGGTTCGCGTCGAGCTCGTGCGCGACGACGGCGAGACGCTGTCCGCGCAGCTGACCCGCGAGCAAGTGGAGGCGCTCGAGCTTCAGAGCGGACAGATCGTCTACGTCCGCCCGACGCGGCAGACGGTTTTCAGCGACTAGTGCGGTTGCCAGGCGTCGGGATTCGCCGCCAGCTCTTCGATTGAGAGCGGCAGCTCGCCGCTCGCGAGGTCCGCGATCGTGACCTGCTCCAGGACCGCGCGCAGGTTCGCGCGAACGGCGATCCAGACGTCGCGTAAGCGCTCCGCCGAGCCCGCGTACTCGACCTGCTCAGGGCCAACGCCGCGCACGTTGGCGATCGGTCCCTCGACGCCGCGAATCACTTCGGCCACGGTGATCTCGTCGGCCGGACGCGCCAGCCAGTAGCCGCCGTCGACACCGCGCTGGCTCCGCACGACACCCGCGTGTCGCAGGTCGCCGAGGATGTTTTCCAGGAACTTCAGTGGGATCTCTTGCGCCTGGGCGATCCGTTCACCCTTCACCGGGGCATCGCCGCCGACGACCGCCAGCTCGATCACAGCACGGAGCGCGTAATCCGCCTTGGCCGAGACTCGCACGCAGCCATTGTTGCTCAAGGAGCGGCCGCGGCACGTGGAGCCGCGGCCGCTTGTTTCTCGATGGTTCGCTAGCCGATCACTGCGACGTAGAACGCGTGATCCGCGGGAGCCCCGGCATTGCTGCGGGTCTCCACGAAGATCGTGCTCGTGTTGTCGGAGGTGGGGCACGTCCTGCCTTCGGTGCTGCTGGAGCACGGGCCCGCAGTGGTTTCCCCGCGCTGATCGGAGGCGTCAGCCGCGTAAGCGCCCGAGGAGAGAATCGGCTTGCCGGTCACCGTGCTTCCGAAACTCAGGATGTACGTACCTGCACTCGGCTTCGCTGCGAGTGTGATCCCGCCGGATTGAGCGGCGATCCCGCCGTCGGCTCGGACAAGAGCCCACTTGATCGTCGAACTGCCTGCGCTACCCGCGGGACCTGCCGGTCCGGCGGGACCCGCCGGGCCTGCCGGGCCTGCCGGGCCGGCCGGACCGGCGGGCAACTGCCCGCGCTTGAAGTCCCGTGCGAGCAGGCTGAAGTCCTTCACCTGCACCGTCGTGACGCTGTTCCTAGGCAGCTTGATCGCCGCGTAACCGGTGCCGGCGAGCGCAAGCAACAGGGCCAGGCAGGCAATGACCATCGCAGGCGACGGCCTGAACCTCTTGAGCAGCTTCATGTAGGTCCCCCTTACAGTCGTTTTGTCTGGGCGAAGCCGGGCTTTACCCTAGGAAACGGCTTTTTAGAGCCGTGTAAAGGTCACCGAAAGACGACGAAAAAGCTTGCTCTTTGCGAACCTCTTGGCTCCGAGGCGCTCTAGCAGCAAGCCTCCGGCCGAAATCGGCTGACGCTTCCTCTAACAGCCCTTAATCCGAGCTTAATCGAGCGCAACCGTGCGTTAAGCCTGCCGGCGATAGAACGAGGAGGGTGCATCACTTCCTCCACCGTCGAAGCCGCGCTGCCGGGCTCTTCGCCGCCGCTCTCCTGGGCGGCGGTGTTGCGCTTGGCAGCGCGGCCGCGCTCGGCAGCCTCGGCGAGCACACGACCGTCATCCGCCAGGACGCGGTCCTCGGCTCCGCGGCGCCGGTTGCCTTCGCGCAAGGCAAGCGGATGTCGATCAACGAGATCTATCGCGCTTCCGCGCCTGGAGTGGTGCACATCGAGACGACGTCGCGCGTCCAGCAGCCCACGGACTTCTTCGGGAACCCGTTCGGAGGCAGTCAGACTCAGCGCGCGCTCGGCTCGGGCTTCGTGATCGACAAGACCGGCCACATCGTCACGAACTACCACGTCGTCCAGGGTGCGAAGACGATTCAAGTGAGCTTCTCCGACAACGAACGGTTCAAGGCGACGGTCGTCGGTGTCGACCCCTCGACCGACACCGCGGTGCTGCAGGTCCACGTGAAGTCGCGGGCCCTCAAGTCACTGCCGCTCGGCAACTCCGATGCGGTTCGCGTAGGTGATCAGGTCATCGCGATCGGCAACCCGTTTGGCCTTGACCGCTCGGTCACCGCCGGAATCGTCAGCGCAGTCCAGCGGACGATCAGCGCGCCAAACCAGCTCTCGATCTCCCACGTCATCCAGACCGACGCAGCACTCAACCATGGCAACTCCGGCGGGCCGCTGCTGAACGCGGAGGGTCAAGTGATCGGCGTCAACGCGCAGATCGAGACAGGCGGTGAGAGCCAGGGCAACGTCGGAATCGGCTTCGCGATCCCGATCAACACGGTCAAAGACGTCGTCGCGGGGCTGATCAAGAACGGCAGGGTCGAGCATGCGTTCCTGGGCATCGAGGGCAAGACCCTCCAGGCGAACATCGCGCAGCTGTTCCACCTGCCGGTCACGAGCGGCGTGCTCGTCGCTTCGGTACGGCCCGGCACCGGTGCGGCGAAGGCCGGTCTGAAGGCCGCGACGAACCAGGTCACCGTGGCGGGAGAGAGCTGGCCGGCGGGCGGCGACGTGATCGTCAAGGCCGATGGCCAGCCGGTTCCGTCGATCGAGCGCCTGGTCGACCTCATCGCGGCGAAGAAGCCGGGCGACAGGATCGATCTCGAGGTCGTCCGCGGAACGAGCCGGATGCACATCAACGTCGAACTCGGGCGGCAGCCGTGAGCCATCGCCGCCCCGACTGGCCCCGAACCCCTGGGGGCCTGCTTCCGCCGGAGCCGTAGGCCAGCACGGCGCGCGGAAGCTCACGAGCGAGAGGCCGGAACGCCTGCCCCGGCCTCTCGCTTAATTCCAAGGAAAGTGCTGCGCACTTTCCTTGGGTTTAAGGGTTAGGACTTCGCTTCGCTCGTCGAAATTTTTAGGCCTTCTCCGCTGCGGCCTTCAGGCCCTCGCTATAGCTCGGATACACGTGATGCATGAACGCGAGGTCGTCGACCGTGACGCCGAGCTGCAGCGCCGGAGCGATGCTGCCGACGATGTCGCTCGCTCCACGTGAGACGACATGCACGCCGAGGACGCGCCGGCTGGCCCGGTCGAAGACGATCTTGTAGAGACCGTGCTTCGCGCCTACGTACTGCGCGCGGGTGACAGACGGCAGCGGATGCGTGACGACGCCTGCGTTGTGACCTTGCTGCACAGCCTCGGCCTCGGTCAGCCCGATGCCGCCCAATTCCGGATCCGTGAAGATCGCAGTCGGCAGCGCCGAATAGTCCGCACGGCGCGAGCCGTCGCCGAACATGTCCTCGACCGCGATCCGCGCCTGGTACTGCGCGATCGGCGTGAGCATCGGCCCCGCCGCGACGTCTCCTGCAGCCCAGATGCCGTCGATGTTCGTGCGCAGGCGGTCGTCGACGGCGATGCCACCGCGACCGACCTCGAGGCCGATGCAATCCGGCTCGAGCTCCTCGACGTTCGGGAGGCGTCCCGAGGCGAGCAGGACGTGGGATACGTGGACGGTGCGAGCGCCGATCACGGCGTCGATGCCTTCTCCGCCGCGCGCAACGGAGTCGACGCCGCTGTTCAACACGACGTCGATTCCCTCGTCCTCGAGGGCCGCCTGCAGCTCGGCCGCCGCCGCCGTGTCTGCACGCGCGGCGATCTGCGGGCCTGTGTTGACGATCGTCACGCGCGAGCCGAACCGGGCGAAGATCTGCGCGAACTCGAGGCCGACCGGGCCTGCGCCGACGACGAGCAGAGACTCGGGCACCTCTTCGAGCTCGAGTGCGCTGACATGGTCGATCCACTCGATGTGGTCGATGCCCGAGATCGGCGGGACCGCCGTCCGGCTGCCGGTGGCGACGAGGATCCTGTCCCCGCTCAACTCCCGATCGCCGACACGAACGGTTCGCGTGTCCACGAACGCGGCAGTTCCGGGAACCACGGCGTAACCGGCGTCCTTTAGCGTCTGAACCCAGCTCTGCTGGTCACGGAGCAGCGCGTCCTTCCAGCTCCGGGTTTGTGCGAGCCGGATCGCCGGCTCCGGCAGATCGATCCCGCGCTCAGCGGCGTGATGCCGCACGTCGTACATCAGCTCGGCCGCGACGACGTAGGCCTTCGTCGGGCGGCACGCGACGTTGGGGCAGGATCCACCCCACAGCAAGTGCTCGATCAACGCGACGCGCGCGCCGTGTTCCTGCGCTGCCTTGCCGGCGCCGGCTCGTGCCGCCGAGCCGGAGCCCAGGACGATCAGGTCGTAGCGCTCGACGTTCATTCGACCTCCTCCGCGGTGAGCATCGATCCTTTCATCGGTGGCGTAACAGTCGTGGGGCTTCCCGGTCTGTTACAAGACCATGATGGAGCCGCCAGGGCCCCTGTATGCGTGCAGCTGATCCGAAGACGAAGGGAGAAGCCATGCCCATCATCTCGCGAGGATTCAAGGGTCGTCGGCGTGACGACGCGCCGCGCGACCGCGTTCCGCCCGGCCAGTACGTCACCGACGACTTCCCGGTGCTCTCTGCCGGCCCGACGCCGCACACGCCGCTGGACCAGTGGGACTTCACGATCGTCGGCGAGGTCGACGAGCGCCGAAGGTGGAGCTGGGACGAGCTTCGCGCGCTGCCGAGCGAGACGATCACCGTCGATATCAGCTGTGTCACGAAGTGGACGAAGCTCGACACGGTCTGGGAAGGCGTCCCAGTCGACACGTTGCTCGAAGGAGTCGAGACGTCCGCCGAGTATTTGACCGCTTTCTGCGACGGTGGGTACACGACGAACCTGCCCCTCGCCGACGTCACCGACGGCCAGGCGTGGGTCGCCTACAGCTACGACGGTGAGCCCCTCGAGCCCGAGCACGGCGGCGCGGCCCGGCTGCTCGTGCCGCATCTCTACTTCTGGAAGAGCGCCAAGTGGGTTCGCGGTCTTCGCCTCACCGCGACCGACGAGCCCGGCTTCTGGGAGTCGAACGGCTACCACAACTACGGGGATCCCTGGAAGGAGCAGCGATACTGGGGCGACTGAACTGGCACGTCGCGGAGGTTGCGGACGTGTGGCCCGAGACCGATCGGGTCAAGACGCTGGCGCTCGACGTGGCGGACTGGCCCGGTCACCGGGCCGGACAGCATGTCGACGTCCGCTTGACTGCCGACGACGGCTACCAGGCCCAGCGGAGCTATTCGATCGCGTCTGCGGCCGGCGGCCCCCGCGTCGAGTTGACGGTGGAACGAATCGACGATGGAGAGGTCTCCCCGTATCTGACCGAGGAGGCTCACACGGGAGATCGCTTCGAGTTACGCGGGCCCGTCGGCGGCTACTTCGTCTGGGATCCAGATCCGCACGGCGGGGTGCTCCTCGTCGGCGGCGGATCCGGAGTCGTACCGCTCATGGCCATGATTCGGCAACGCGCTGCGAACCACGACGCAGTGCCGACACGGCTGCTCTACTCGGCGAGATCGTGGGAGGACGTCATCTATCGCGATGAGCTCGAGAGGTCGAGGAACCACGGAGAGGGCCTGGAGATCGTGTTCACGCTGACACGCGAACAGCCACCGGGCTGGACCGGGTACAGCCGGCGGGTCGACCGGGAGCTGCTCTCCGAGGTGGCTCCCACCGAGCTTGCGCTGACGTTCCTGTGTGGGCCCACCCCGTTCGTCGAGGCGGTCGCCGAGAGTCTCGTGGGCCTTGGACACGCGCCGTCGCGAATCAAGATCGAACGCTTCGGCCCGACAGGAGGATGAGATGGAAGCACTGAGGCTCGACGGGAATGCGGCGGCGGGACTGCTCAGCGAGGTGTTCGTCGGAGAGATGACGACGGCCGTCGGCACCTGCGACGGCTGTGGCTCGGCCGAGCCGGTTGGCGCGGTTCACGTCTACCTGGGGGCCGGAACCGTCCTGCGCTGTCCACACTGCGAGGCCGTGGTGATGAAGGTCGTCTCGGACGGCGAGCGCATCTGGATGGACCTGCGCGGGCTGCGCACCCTGGAGCTCGTTCCCTAGCGTTCGCGTTCTGGTTCCGCGCAGGCGGCGTTACAGTCGATCGGTGTCGCAGATCCTCTCGCCTCAGGATGCGAAGCTCGTCGAGCGGCTGCGCGCGGGCGATGAAGAGGCCTTCATGGAGTTGATCCGCAGCCTGAACCCGTCGCTGCTTCGCGTCGCGCGCATGTTCGTCCCCACCGCGGCGCTGGCGGAAGACGTCGTCCAGGAAACCTGGGTGGCCGTCCTGAACGGGATCGACCGCTTCGAAGGGCGATCCTCCTTGAAGACGTGGATCTTCCGCATCCTCACCAATACGGCCAAGACGCGCGGCGAGCGAGAGCGGCGGTCGGTTCCGTTCTCCAGTCTCGACACGGAGCAAGGTGGCTTCGAGCCGGCCGTCGAACGGTCGCGCTTCACCGGCTCGGGCCATTGGGCAGTGCTGCCGCGCGCGTGGCCCGAGGATCGGCTCTTGGCCGCGGAGACCTTGTCCGTGCTCGAACGGGCGATCGAACGGCTCCCGCCGAGCCAGCGAGCGGTCGTCACCTTGCGCGACGTCGAGGGCTGGACCGCTGACGAGGTCCGTAACGCTCTCGAGCTCTCGGAGACCAATCAACGCGTGTTGCTGCACCGCGGCCGCGCCAAGGTGAGGCGGGCGCTCGAGCAGTACTTGTCGGAGGAACCATGAGCATCGGTCTGGCCCATCTGAACTGTCGCGAGCTCGTCGAGCTGGTCACCGCCTACCTCGAGGGCGATCTGTCTTATGGTGAGCGCAAGCGTTTCGATGCGCACCTCGCGGCCTGTGACGGCTGCACCACATACGTCGAACAGATGCGGAGCACGATCGCGCTCACAGGCACGCTCCGAGTGGACGACGTGTCGCCGGAGGCCGAGGAGGCGCTCCGGCATGCATTCCGCGAGTGGAAAGCACATTAGGGGCCCGGGTGGGCGCACGATGAGGCGCGCCCGGCACCTGGCCCGACTGCGGCTGCGGGCCAAGCTGCCCGGACCCCGGCTTTAGAGTGCCCGAAGACGGCTGTGCCTGACGGGTAGCCTTTTCCCGGTGGAGGAGGGGCGGATCGAGCCGGGGCACGGCGTCCTGGCGGACGCGGAGCTCGTCTGGGACGAGGAGCTTTGGAGGGACGACGACGCCGGCGACCACAGCGGCTGGTTCTGCGTGCGCACGAACCCCTTTCCGTGCCCGGCGGCCGGCTGTACGTTCGTCGCCGGCTTCATGACCGCGGCCCATCTCATCCTCGTCTGGGAACGCAGCGACGATCCGAACCTGCTCCATCACGCACAACGCGCCAAGGAGGTCGGGCGCAATCCGCGCATCCAGGCGTACGAGCCTTCGTACGGGCCGAGCGCATCGTACTACGCCTGGGAAGCCGCCGGCGGCCCGGTGCACGGCGTCAGGGCGAGGTGATCGAGCAGCAGTTCGGCCGTTCCTTGACGGTCGGAGTCGAGGAAGAGCTGTGGATCGTCGACCCGGAGACGCTTCAACTCGTGCCCGCCGTCGAGGTGCTCGTCGCCGCCGCGGAGGCGCGAAACCTTCCAGGCACTCTCAAGACGGAGCTCCACGCGTCGGTCGTCGAGTTGGCGACCGACGTCAGCGACACGGCGGAGCAGGCGTTCGAGCGATTGGTCGAGTTGCGCCGCGCCGCGCGTGAGATCGCTGCGCAGAACGGATACGCCGTTGCGGCCGCGGGCTCGTATCCGACGAGCATGCCGTTGGAGCAGAAGATCGCTCCCGTCGATCGCTACCGTGATTTCGTCGAGTACGCCGGTCCGTCGGCGCGGCGGCAGGGCGTGAGCGGGTTGCACATCCACATCGGCATGCCCGACTCCGCGACCTGTTTCCGTGTCATGGAGACGATCCTGCCCTGGCTCCCGTTCGTGCTGGCCGTCGCGGCGAACTCTCCGTACTTCGAGGGGCGTGACAGCGGGATGCTCTCGGTCCGGGCCGAGGTGCTCGGATTTCTGCCGCGACACGGGGCACCGCCGGCATTCCGCGATTACTCGGAGTGGGAGCGCTTCATCGAGCGGATGGTGACGACCGGTCTGGCGAACGACTACACGAGCTTCTGGTGGGACGTCCGCCCACATCCGCGGTTCGGAACGCTCGAGGTTCGTACGCCGGACCAGGCGACCTCGGTCGAACACGCCGGCGCACTGGTGGGCCTCGTCCATGCGCTCTGCGAGTGGGCGATCGAATCGCCGCCGCGGTCGTTCGAGCCCGCCGAGCGTGGGATCTACGAACAGAATCGCTGGGCCGCTTCGCGCTTCGGACCGCACGGAAAGCTCGTTCACCCGGACCGCGACGAAGCGCTCACGGTTGCCGCGCTGGCGCGCGAACTGCCTGTGCCCGTGCGCGGCCTCGATCCCGCGAAGTGCGAGGCCGACCGCCAACTGGAGATTGGCCGTGCCCAAGGGCTACCCGCTGTCTGCGCGGATCTCATCCAACGATCGGTAGCGTAGGACCATGGCCGTCGTGATCGAGACGATTCAGGTCAGCGGGATCCGGTGCGAGCGCTGCGTCATGCGGCTCGCGAAGGTGCTCGAAGGGCACGAGGGCCTCGAAGAGGCGAACGCCAACCTGATGGGCTGCGTCACGCTCGCCTGGGACGACGAGCGCACGCAGCGCGACACGCTGCTCGAGGCCATGGCCCGTGGCGGTTTCCGCGAGGTTCCTCAGGCCTAGACATTTCCCGGATGCTCCTGCGGAATGTGTGTGGACAGCCGTACGTTTACGCCGGGAAGGCCTTGGTAGGGTGGCCCGGGATGAGCGAGACCACGAGGGAGCCCGACGCAAGGCAACTGGCGACTGAAGCGCGAGACCGGGTGCGCTTCGAGGAGGACGCGCTTGCATTGTCGGATCAGGTGTATCGAGTCGCTCGTCACCTCGTCGGCTCCCGCGAGGAGGCCGAGGATCTGATGCAGGAGACGTATGCTCGAGCGTTCCGCAGTTGGCAGTCGTTCACACCCGGCACGAACCTGCGTGCGTGGTTGTTGCGCATCCTCACGAACCTGAACATCGATCGCGGCCGTAAGCAGCAGCGCACCCCGGACACCCAACCGCTCGAGGAGGGCGACTACTTCTTGTACAACAAGCTCGAGGCGTCGGGTGACGGGGTGAGCGACGAAGAGCGCGTCGTCGAACGGCTGTCACAACACGACGTCGTCGCCGCGCTCTCGGAGGTGCCGCATGACTTTCGTGACGTTGTCGTTCTCGTGGACATCGGCGACTTCACGTATGCGGACGCCGCGCAGATCCTCGACATTCCCATCGGCACGGTGATGTCGCGTCTGCACCGCGGTCGTCGTATCCTGAAGCAGACCATGGCCGAATCTGCGGTCGGAGGTGAGGCGTGATGATGGCGTACGACCCGTGCGCGCACTGCGAGGAGATGATGCAGCCGTACATGGATCGCGTGATCACCGATGCGGAGCGCGCGGAGGCGGAGACGCATCTCAACGAGTGCACGTACTGCCGCAAGCGCTACAAGTTCGAGGAGACGCTGCGTCAGTTCGTGCGCCAGGCGGTGCACGAGCCGATGACGGTCGAGCTGAAGACGAAGCTCGCCGGCTTGCGAACACCTTTGCAGTAGGCGCTACTCTCCGGGACCGCGGGCCGGGCCGACGATCACGTAGAGCTGGCATGCTCCCGTACCGCCGGGAAGCGTTTTCGTCGGCACGCCCAGTTGTTTCGCGAGGCGGAAGGCGACGCCCTCGCACTTCGGCGGGAAGTACACGGCCGTCTGTGGATACGTGAAGTTGTCCGCGCGGCCGACCTTCTTGATCGTGTAGCCGAAGGCCCCGATCCGGCTCGCGACCTGTCGGGTGTAGTTGATGTCTCCGCTGCCGTTCAGGACGTTGACGGGAACGCGCCACGGCGGCGGCAGGATCGCGCTCGGGCCCGCCTGCGTTCGCTTGCCGCCCGAGTGTGGAATCAGCAGCAGCGTCGCGAAGACGATCAGAGCGAGCATGACGCCGCCTACGACAAGCAGGCGAGGGAGCTGGGCCCGTTCGACCGGCTGGGCCGGAACCGGCAGGCCTGCGAGCTCGCGCGCCTCGCGGTTGTCCAGACCGAGCGCCGTCGCATAGAGGGCGGTTGCGATCAACGCATCGTCGGGCCTCGGGAAGCGGTACACGCGCCCTTCCTCCAGCCAGCGCACCTCCTCGGCGGTGATCCCGGCGCGCCGGGCCGTCTCCTCGACGGTCAGCTGCCGGTGCAGGCGGGCGCGGGCAAGCGGAGATTCCTCGCCGGTCGGCTCGAGCGGGTGGACGAGCTCCATGCTCGACCACATTCTGGTTTCGGGGGCGGCCATCCTTCTTTCACCTGGGGCGCTAGTTGTCGACTTGGTTTAGGTCATCGGCAAAATCGACGTCACCTGGAGGATCGAGGTCATCGCACGGCACCAGCTCGGCAGGCAGGCCGCGCAGCCCTTCGTCGGGCACGTCGCTCCAGGCGCTGCGTGCAAGCAGGAGGGGATGAAGGCGGACGCCCCCGTAGGTGGCGGCAACTCGTGCCGCGCCGCTCTCGCGCCACGCTGCGACCACCCGGTCGATGGCACGTGGATCGAGCGACGGCCCGTCCGCAAGAACGACGACGGCAGCGCCGGCCTCATCGTCGAGCGCAGCGAGACCGCAGCGGAGCGACGCCCCTGGGCCGCGCTGCCAATCCGGGCAGTGCACCGCGCGTGAAGTGCTCTCGACGTCGTGTGCGCCGAGCACCACGACGATGTCTCCGATCTCTGCGCTCGACCGCACTCGTGCGAGAACGGGCTCGAGCAGCACCGCCTGCTTCGGGGAGCCGAAGCGTGTCGACGCTCCGGCGGCGAGCACGACGGCCGTGATCATCTCTCTACGTTACGGCGTCACGATCATCCGCTGGATGACGACCTTGCGCGTGGGCCGCTCCGTGGCCGGATTGCCGAGCTTGCCGATTCGGTCGACGACGCGCAGTCCTTTCGTGACGGCGCCCAGAATCGCGTACTGCGGCGGCAAGCCGGCATCTGCGGCGGTGACCACGAAGAACTGGCTCCCGGAAGTACCGGACGGCTCGGCGCCCGTCTTCGCCATCGCAACGACACCTTTGGTGTAGGTCGCGTCGGCGGGCGGGACGTCGCGGACGGTGTAGCCCGGGCCACCTTTTCCGGTTCCGGTCGGGTCGCCGCCCTGGATGACGAAGCCGGGGACGATCCGGTGAAAATGCGTGCCGTCGAAGAAACCCTTGCGCACCAGGGCAGCGAACGAAGAGGTGGTGCAGGGTGAGTCCTTGACGTCGAGGCGAATGTCGAAGCGGCCGAAGTTCGTGAGGACGCCGACGGTGGTGGTCTTCGAGCTGTCGAGCAGCGGGAACGTCACCTGCCTGCCGGTCGTCGGGCATGGAGACGCCGCCTTCTGTTTGGCCCCTCCGCCGCAGGCCCCCAGCATGCAGATTGCGAAGCCAGCCATCGCCGCCGCGGCGGGCTTTGCCCGTCGTGGCTCTCGACCGCCCTCGGAGATATCCCGCCGTAAAGTCATCATGGCTCGCGCGTCAGCGCGAGCCGGACTTTACGGCGTTAGGACTTTACGGCGTCGATCGCCCGTCGAACGAGCGCGCGCGCGATCTCGACCTTGTAGGCCGTGCCCGGAAGAGGCGTCGCTTCATCGAGAGCTGCGATCGAGTCCAGCGTCCAGGGAATCGGTGCTACGCCGGCAAGGGCGATTTGAACCTCGCTGCCGAAACGCGTGGCGGCGACGCCGACGATCGGGAATGCCCACTTCCGCCGGTCCATCGCCTTGAGGTAGGTCGACGCTTCGGGACTCGCGACGTCGATCTCCAGGATCAACTCGTCGGGGGCCAGCGTCGTGACGTTGCGATCGTCGTCCGTAGGCAATCGGTAGAGCTCTGCGACGGGAACCTCTCGCGTTGTCGTGCGCAACGTCGCACGAAGCGCGACGAGGGCGGCCGCGATGTCCGATGGATGGGCGGACGCACACCGTTCGTTGCCGAAGAACGCGTGCTCGCGCTGCGCGCCGTCCTTTGCGAAGCATTTCTCGCCGCCGTGCAGCCAGCAGTCGAAGCCGAGCCGCCAGTACCAGCAGCGTGTCGCCTGTAGGAGATTGCCGCCGATCGTCCCCATCGAACGGAGCTGCGGCGAGGCCGCCTGCGCACAGGCCTCCCGCAGAGCTTGCGGGATCCGCGCATCGCGCTCGAGCTCTGCCAGCGTTGTTCCCGCGCCGATGCGGGTCCGGTCGATCCCGCGGGGGACGACGTCGCTGATGTCCACGAGCGTGTCGGTCCGGACCAGGCCGTCGCGCATGAGCGGCACGAGCTCGGTGCCGCCGGCGAGCGCACGCGAGCCGTTGCCGAGCGCGCCGGTCGCCTCCTCGGCGCTAGATGGCCGCAGCAGCTCCACGCCGCTCCTTCTCACGGGCATCGGCTTCGCGGAGAGCGCGCAACATCTCTTCGCGCGTGATCGGCAGGGAGCGAATCTCCGCTCCGGTTGCGTCGCGAATGGCGTTAGCGATCGCGGCGGCGACGGGA